>Ga0208454_1000770_pt1 | contig 15800 bp, 18 predicted proteins | sample EasRivMeERMZT100_FD_187530 | JGI IMG/M metagenome (GOLD analysis project Ga0208454, IMG submission 187530) | Soil microbial communities from meander-bound floodplain in the East River, Colorado, USA - East River MetaG ERMZT100 (SPAdes) (version 2) | ecosystem: Environmental > Terrestrial > Soil...
TGACTCGTTGTAATAGAGCCTGCCCAAGAACAGAACCAGCTTGTCCTATCCCATACGGGTCTTGAATTGATTCAAAAGTAATGGCCATATTTTTACCTCATCTATTACCTTCCCCATAGCATAAAACACCTTATTAATCGACTGAATTTAGATAGTTATTGTTGTTTTTATGAAGGGCTTTTTAACCTATGAACCAGTCAAATGTGCGCTTCAAAAGAGCCTGCTTATAAGCATCCTTGAAGCCTTTTTCCCAGTAATTTCTCATATCTTCGTGAATGCGCTGAACCTCATCAGCATTCGCAAAATATTCAAGTCTCTGGAAATCGTCGTCTTCGTTGAGAACCATTTTTTCTAAATGCGTGTACCTGAATTGTAGTTGTATGCAATAGAAACTGATGAATCCTTTAAGAATACGGAACTCATCAATTTTCTTCTTTTCTAGGTAAAAGCTTCTGGCTATTAAAAAACCCAATAATGCAGAGAAAATGATCAATAGGGCAGTTACCATATCTGCCTCAAGAACGAGTCGCTCGATCGCATAAAGTCGCGTAGCATGCGATTTTCTTCGATCGTCTCCTTGCTATATCTGCCGTGCTTCCAGCTTCCCATTTTCTGCGCAAGTCTACCAGACTCAGATACGTTTTTAGGACCTGTGCTTTTACCTCCATGATTCATACATCTACCATTCTTACATGCAACCCTTTGACATTGACCACCATTTCTATTTCGAGCGCCACATAGACGAACCATGGACTAACCTCCTAAATTTTAACATTTACACCCCTCCCCCTGTCTGCACATTTCCTACAATGCATTGTGCACCATGTTCGACGTTGACGTGTTGAATGGTCACCTTTTGCTCGCCATTTCTACGATATTTACTTAAAGCTTCAACTGTCTCGTTGTTTAATCGAAGCAGCTTAAGAGCAAAATTCATGAACATTTGTGAACTAGTGGGATTATTGGCTGTGCTTGCTCTTCCAAGGTATTCCATTCCCTGACTATAGAGTGAATGAGCCTGAAGACAAAGCTTTGCTTCAATAGAGTCCTGTGGTTCGAAATCTGACAAGACATGAAGTACCGAATTAATATTCCGTTCTGTATTAGATTGTGAGGGCATTGTTGCAATTGCACTGCCAATAATCTCCTCTGCCAAGTCGTCACTCTCCGTGCAAGTCAATCGCTTTAGCTCAGAAGCAAACTGATCTTTAGGAATATTCACAGAAAGTTCATTTCTGCCATCTGTCTTGTCGTACTTTACAGAGACAAAAGACTTTTTCTTTTCCCCATATACATTAGGAATGTTTTTACTCATTTTACCTTACCTGCTTCAATTTTCATTTTTTCTTCAACATACAGACGCCCTTCACGTCTTACCTCACGAATAAACTCCTCGTTTTTTGCACGATCTAAAAACGAAAATACTGGGTACCTAACAAACTCCGCCTTTTCTTGATCAAACCCTTTCCTGAAAGGTAGAGTTATATGCCACCAATTTTTCTTCTTTGAGACAGAACACCCACGAATATCGATGTTTAACTCTGGTAAAAATACATGTAAACTCCCTCGCAAAAACTGTTTGGAGTCATCTCTTTCTTCCTCATAGAATTCAACGATTTCAACTTTCATAATTTACCTCAAAATGGCACATCATCGGTTTGTTTCTCTTGTCTGGTCTGGTACTGTTTTGATTTTATTTTCTCTATGCAGGATGATTCAAATCGCTGGCGCTTATTCTTTTCGAAAGACACAAGATCGTGGTTTTTTTTCTGACCATCTTTCTCGTATTGCCTCGATGGCATTCCAAGCCATTGTTTGCCATCTTTCGAGAAGAGTGTGAGCTCACGCAATGTTAGTCCCCACTCAGGTATGCTGACATCGAATTTAGCTTGTAAGCATCCTTTATTGATTTCTTTGTAATTAATAATATCCATATTTTACCTAATTTTACCTTTCTTTATTCTTTTGCAGTGCATCCAGAATCCAGTCTCTTAAATCCACTCCAACAAGAAACGCATCGCCAGCACTCTTCTCCAGTGGACTGAGAAGGCGTTTTACATGAGGATAGAGCCTTTTCCATTTTACCCAAGCTTTGACCCCGCTATCGTCAAAATCGGGCACAAAAATTATTGTGGGTGTGGTTTTTATTAGTTGGTCTGTTTCTCGATCAATAGGTTGCGTGCTTCCCCCCAGTGCAATACAGAAAACAAGATCAGCGGCAAACTGCTGGATGAGAATGCTATCAAGCTCGCTCTCTAATACAATACCGGATAATAGCTGAGAATCGCCATAAATCGATGGGCTGCGTTTAGATCCCGAAAGTTCTACATATTTTGGCAGCTCATCGCCCTCTTTCCAGGCAGAGCGCCTTACCTTAACCTTAATGACGCGGCCATCTCGGCTAAACGTAGGTACAACAATACCAACGGGCAGCCAAAGCCTTCTTGGCTTGCCATCATCGCGAAGTTCCGACATTAGCCCCCAGTCTTCACGAGACCTATAAAAGTCTTGCCCATGATCGCCAGGGTTAAAGCCAAGCTTAAATTTCTTAATAGTATTAAGGTCAAAGCCTCGATGAGTAACAAGCTCTAATGCTTGCTTATTCTTTAAAAGGTTTTCATGGCACCAATCAACAAACACAGCAGCTTTCTCCTGCCAAAGAACTGGCGGGTCTTCTGCTATTGGCAATGACGTCGCAGGCCTTTCCTTTTTCCGAGCAGAATAAGAATCTCGCTGTTTTGGCTCGATCCTCAAGACCTCGCAGGCCTCTTTATAGCTTAGTCCCCTATAGTCGCGCAGAAAGGTAATAGCATCTCCATACTTTCCGCAAACTCGGCAGCTATAGCGACCGCCTTGACACGAGCCATCTTTGTTAGGCCGGTTAGGCCAGATCAAGAAACGATCAGTCCCATTCTGACAGAAAGGACATGCACAGCAATACTCGCCGCCATGAGTAGAAGATTTACGCTTTGGACTTAAACCAGTTTCTTGCACAAGGTCTAGTAAATTCATACTGGTCCACCCTTCTCATATAGCTTGGTCCACCATAAGGTCCACCTATTTTCCGGAGTAAGTCCTTGAAAATCAGCTAGGGTCCAGCTGGTCAGGCTGGTCCACCATGTTTTATCGCTGTAGCTTTTCCAGAACAAAAGTAAAAGGAACCAAATCGTTATTTTTGTAAGCAAATAAAAATAGGTTGACCAGGTAGACCAGCTAGACCACATCCTGATTATTAACGACTTATGAATATAAATACCCTGGACCAATGGTGGACCAATTGTTAAAGTATGGTGGACCAAGCTATTCATTCCAGATAGAATCTCCTGCTTTGTAAAATTCTTGAAATTTCTGTCTTGCTTGCGAGAGAGGTGGTAGATCAAAAGAGGAGATACGCTTATCTGCTTCTCGTAATTTGCGATCAGTTATTTGAGGAATTACCTTTCTCAGTCTTCTGCAAAAAATGTCCTTATTACATGGCACTTCCCCGCTTTTGGAGCACCAAACCTGGAAGTCTACGTATACGGAATCTTTGGCTATGCTTCCCCAAACACCGTTTGGCGCATTATTCCCTACATCAAAACTTCCTTCTTGAAGCGCATGAAAGACATACCTGTGGACAGAATCAGCACTTCGTATCTTTATGGCAAAGCTCTCGGAGCTATCCGGTATTTTTCTAGGGTTAAAGCCTGATAAATCTTCGTTTAATAAATCGTAAAGTAGGGCTTCATATCCCCCATCGTTAAGCTGATTTTGTATAGCTGCGAAGTAGGGATTGTCTTCTTTATGATCTTCAGAAACGCGCAGCACGTAAAATCGCCTGTCGTCATGGTCAAGATGTACAGGCCACTCTTCGTTAGAGGATAAAATCATGTGCTTGAAATTTTTAACCATGATTCGGTCTTTTCCTTTCGATTCAATAAGGCAGGTGCTTTCTGTGATCATGGCCTTGATTGTTCCTATGACCTTTTTATCGCCTCCCCAAAGAGCTTCGTTTGCATGAATGAGAACGGCATTTTTCAGATGGTAGTTGAAGTTCGATACAAGCTCAGACATGCTACTAAGAAGAACATAATGAGATCCGAATAGTTTGCCCAGGGGTTCTACAAAACTGTTTTTTCCAACTCCTTGTGAGCCTTGCAGGACAAGAGCCGTATGTACCTCATCAGGATGTTGAAAAATCTTTGCAACCCATTTTCGTACGAACTTGTAGGCAATAGGATCTTTGTTGCAAATATTGTCACGTACATGGTTCCAGAACAAAGAGCAATCACCGGCTTTTGGTTCCATCGTAAAGCCTCTCCAAAGGTTATAGTATCCTTTTGTGTGTTTAGTAGATGTAGGGTCAAAAATTATTCCGTTGAATTCTTTACGGCGAGGGTGTTCTAGCCAGATTTTTGCTTTTGTTTTTTTTGTTTTCTCGTCAGAGCAGGTTACTACCTTGTTTTCATACGTATTTAAGAAAGACTGTCTGCTTTCTAAAGAGAAGTCTACTCCACCAAAAGTGGGATTTTGCTTTTCTGTAAGTATATAGAATTGGTCAGTATGAACTATAGCATGTTTATTATTGAGCTCATCGACAACTATCTCTTCTATTGTTTTTGATTGTTCTTCTACTGCGGCTTCTTTTTCATCAAAAGCTTTTTCCCTTTCAGGAGAAGCCTTGGATGGTTTTTTGAGCTTCTCATTCTCTGTTTTAGTGAATGGCTGATTCTTTTTTTCGTCGACCATTTTGGCAAATTTAGCTATACGTTCATCGGAGGCTATAACAGATTTTTTCGTCGATTGCGCTAATTCTTCTCGAATATCCTGCGTCAGGTTCTGATCCATTTCTCGAGGCGTATTTATCTCTTGCGATTCTGTATAGTTTTCTGATAAGATCTGATTCATAAGCAATTGTCCTTTTGAGGCTCTCTACACCTCGAAATCATTACGTTTATTAGGCCGCCTTTTCGGTGGCCTCTTTCATTTCTACTTCCACAAGCTCGTCGGGAGCTGTTTTAATTTCATTAAGCAGCCTAAAATATTCTCCGTGCAGGAAAGCCACTAAATCTTGCCAACGGTCGTGATCTGCTGGAGATTGGCTCTCCTGCATGTTGCACCATGCCCAAGAAAGTTGCTGTTTCATGTCTTGATAGGTCTGTAGAAGGCATTCTCGGCTAAATTCGATGCTCATTTCTGGCCTTTTGATTCAGCTGTTTGTATAGATGCTTTTTTTCTTAACCAAGCGCATAGACTTGCTCGAGCAAATCCAATTCTTTTTGGACTAAGTTCTATATGCGGTGGTGCGATTCCGTGCTTTACAGCAAGAGATACAGCTGCCGGACTCGGGAAAAGACCTATTTGTATGAGATGCTTAGGTCGCATGATATCTGGATATCGATGCTCTATATCTTTAACTGCTTCTTCTATGAACGTTTCGTTCATTTGCAACCCTCTTTTGTGAGGGAGCATTGATAGAGGTGCTGAAAAACTAACACAATGCTTGCATGAAAATTGCGTTAGCCCATAAAGTGAAAGGACAGGGAATCGCTAAAAACCCTTGTCTTATACCCCGGCTGGCAGGTCGGGGTTTACTTTTTGAGCCTGATCTATCAAGACTCCTTTTATTAAATAACTTAAAAGCTAAACGTAACGCATTTTACTGCACTTGTCAACTACAAAAAATCCCTTTCTGGATATTTTCTGAGCCCTTTTTTTGCTAACACAAAAGTGACGGATTTTTTGTGTTAGATTGATACATTTGTGACATTAAATTGGTGTCATATTGATGTTAGATAAACTAAAAGACACCATAATGACATATATTTAATGCCAAAGTGGTGTCAATCTGTTTTACAGTTAGTCTACTAAGCGCGCAGCTGAATTGTTGATGACGTTACCAGCTTGATAATAGCCCATCACCGTTGGCACGTTGTTGTGCCCGCTCAGAGCCATGGTGTCACCAAGCGGCTTGTTCTGACGTCCGCTTTCAGTTACAAAGCCAGACCGCAGTGAGTGCGCCCCGAATTGACTTTCATCGTATCCTGCCATCTTGGCCCTCTTCTTCACAATGCGGTTCACATCTATGTCTGAAAGCCTTTTTTCTTGTACCATGTTACCTTTTGTCACGCTCCTGAAAATGAATCCATCTTTAATATTACCCGCGTTTAACCAATTTCTAAGAAGAATTGCAGCGCGTCCAAGAATCGGAACCTCTCTCCCATCCCCTGCCTGGTCTGTTTTGCTTTTTGGGATTGTGTATGTATATCCATCTCCAACACTTTTAAGGTCCTCAAACCTAGCTGACGATATCTCTGAACGCCTTCTTCCACCACTCGAAAAACCAAAAAAGATAAGTGCGGCGTCTCGTTTGTCAATAAGCGTGTCCTCTTGAAAAGTCTCTAGGATATCATTGAGGAAGTCTTTTGTTAGCGCGGTATGCCATGCTTTACCTTTTCCATGTTTTTTCGTAAGCGTTTGCAGGAATGTACCGATATCTGCGTCAGAAATAGGATTTGGTTGCTTTTTCATTTGTAGGTGCCTAGAAAGTGAAACTAGACGCCTTTTAATTGTAGACAGTCTGTGCGGGCCCTTCTTTGCTTTGTATCCTTTAGAGACAAGCCAATCGTCTATATCACCAGGCATTAGTTCTATGTGTTGTAGTATAAAGAGAATGATGTGCTCTTTTTTGTATTGCTCGTCTGACTGAATGCCATTGGCCTTTCTCCATGCCTCCCAGTATCTTAAATCCCCTTCATATGCTCTCTTTGTGTTTTCTGCTGTATAGTCTTCTACTATTTCGGTTGCCCTGCAAATGGCAGCTTCGCAGAGCTGAAGAGTTCGGTGCAGGGGGCTTTTGCTTAGAAGATTTTCTTGCGCGCTTGCAATCACAGCCTTTGGATCAAGCTGCCCGCCCTTCCCCTCGTTTTCAACTATTGAACTGGCTTCCTTTTCAATAGCCTGCCAATACTGTTCTTCAATGGCTGCCTTTTCTTGTTTTTTGATGTCATCCATGTTGTAAAGAACTTCTTCAAATCGTTCTACTGGCATTGATTTCGCTATTTTTTTCTTCATTTTATGACCCTGCATTTTTATGTACGATAAGTGAAGGTTATCGCACCCAATTCTTATTTACAAGCATTTTCATATCTTTAAGGTTGTTTCGAAATCGGAATTTGCATATGGTGTTACTTTGACACCAAACCGACACCAAAGGAAAGTCATATGATAGTAGTTCTTGGAGGAATCAAAGGTGGTTGCGGCAAGACAACGCTTGCGACTAATTTAGCCGTTTTACGTGCCCTAGAGGGCAAGAAAGTACTTTTAATAGATGCCGACGAACAGCGTAGCACAAGTGATTGGGCAGAACATCGTGAGTCCCTTGGCATATCGACACCATGGACAACAGTGCAGCTAACTGGATCAGCGGTACGCACGCAAATTCTTAAGATGAAGCATGATTATGATGACATCATTGTAGATACTGGTGGGCGTGATACTACTAGCCAAAGAGCGGCATTAACGGTTGCAGACATATTTGTAGCGCCATTTCAGCCGCGTAGTTTGGACGTGTGGACAATTGGAAAGGTGACAGCTCTTTTACTAGAGATACGTGCGGTTAATCCGCAGTTGATGGCATACGCTGTTATAAATCGTGGCGATCCCCAGGGCAAGGATAATGAAGATGCAGGAGAGATCCTAAAGGAAACTGATGGTATCGAATGTCTTCCTATTACAGTAGGGCAGAGAAAAGCCTTTGCAAACGCTGCTAGTGAGGGGTTGGGTGTAATTGAACTTAAGGTGCAAGATAAGAAAGCTGTGGCAGAAATCCGACAGCTTAATGACATGATATTTGACACCGTTGTGGCATCAAAATAACACCAAAGAGACATTGAAATGACAATACGTAGAAAAGAATCAAAACAAAAGTATGTTCAAATGGATGCCGATGAGGTTATTAACCGAGGCGGTAAAACAGTGGCCGAATCAGTCGCAGCAGTTGAAGATTTTGGAATGGATGAGCAGCGATTTACTTTGCGCATACCAAAAGAACTTCTTACCGGAATAGACAAGAAACGCAAAAACGCAGTAGGTAAAGTTTCAAGAAACCAGTGGATTCTTGAAGTAATTGCCGAAAGGTTAGGGGAATAATACCTTTATAATGCCAAAATGGCATCAATGTGACACCGAGATAATGTCGTTTTAGTGTCAGAAATCATTTAGCTGGCACAAAATCAACCTTTAATTTGTGTTGCATTTGAATAAAATCATCATCGGTGAGATACGTGTGAAAAAGGGTAATGGTGAAAATATGAAAAAAAAGGCAGTGACAAAAGTCATTAGAGTTAAACGACCAGTCAGCAGGCTTTCTATTACAGTGAGAAGCAGCCCAAAGACTACATATGACAAGGACTTTTACAAATGGTCATTAGAGCAGTCAATGATCTTAAAGAAAGGGGAGTATTCAAAATTGGACATCGATAACTTGAGAGAGGAGATTGAAGCATTGGGCCGTTCAGAAAAAAGAGCATTAGAAAGCTTTCTCAAAATACTCCTGCTACATCTTTTAAAATGTAAGTATCAGCCAGAATACAAGACGCCATCGTGGGATAACTCAATAAAAATCCAAAGGTATAATATAACGAAGTCTCTGGAAGATAATCCAAGCTTAAGACCTTTGGTGAATGAACTCATCAAGCGAGCGTACTATTCAGCAAGATTGGAAGCTTCAAACGAGACCTCATTAAATGAAAAGATTTTTCCTGTAAATTGTCCATGGACTTTAGAAGAGTGCATGGCAGGGGAGTCAACATCAGGAGGCAGACGAAAGGTTCGTGCGCCGAAGAGAAAGTCATCTAGGAAATAGCATAAAATGACACCGTATTGATGTCATTATGACGCTGCATCGGTGCTTGAAACCTATTTCATCGCAAGCCAGTTGTACTGAAAAAGCGTATAACTGAACAAGTAAGCAACTTTTGTCAGTTGAACTATTCGGAAAAGCCGTACAGTTGACCGGGATTTCCGGATGACTGAGTTGTTAAGGATTACTTAACAACTGATTAATGGGGTATATCCAAAAAATGAGTTCTCTTGCTTATTATCTTCCTGTATTGCATTCTTTCCTCCTGATTTTTAACAACTTACGTAATAAGGAGAAATTATGTTAATACCAGTAGACATGCCATATACACCTCAGCAAGTAGTAGAAAAAAACGTAGTAATAGTTCAAACGGCGAACAAGAAAACAGAAAAAAACGGTTATGAAACAGTTGAACGCAAATATTTGCTTCAAAAATGCCAAGAACTAGCGGCTTCAGTTGGTCATAAGCATGCAATGTTGTATGGTTCTTGCAGTAGTAGCGCCTATAACCAAGAGATAAGAAGAGTGATATCAAACTACCTACTATCAGTGAGAACTCCTGCTGCTTTAAAGCTTCTTGAGGAGATAGAAGAATCACAATGGAAAGGCTATTAAGCTTTGTCCAATGCTACTGCTCCTGTCAATCGCATTTATGCAAGCACAACCAACAAACAAGCCGCACAGAATTGCCTATATTGCGCGATCTGTGTGGTAGTAATCTTGCCATAGAGGCGGAAGTCGAAAAGCTCACAACTGCCAAGTGTGCTCATTCTTGAGAAAAGATTTTGTTATACGTGATTACCGGTGGAGTCGAGGTGGTCAAAGTTATGCACTAAGATCACCTACGCGACTTTCTCACGCACGTTTCTAAAAGGGAGTTTCGCTCCTCGTTCACCAAATCATCAAGAGCCGGATATTCTTTCACTAAAGAATGTATTGTATTACTAGACACATGAAGCCCATATCTTTCCTGCAGATACCACTTACTTCGAAATATAAACCCTTTTGAATGCTCTAAAGCCTCGGCAAGCTGTTCTTGAGTAGGCATATCTTGCATTAATACTTTCTCCATCATGCCTTACCTACAAAATCGCGTGATATGTTGACCATATCTTTGAGCATGGCGTCTATGAGGATTTTCTTCTCTGCAGGTGTGTAATGCTTAGGGTCATTGTCTAACTGGATGTTGCGTATGGCTGTCCATTGTTTAGAAAAGGCGCTGCGAACCCTCTGGGCATACCTGTGCTTGGAGATAACTTCACCAGGGTTCTCTATATTGCTTGCACGACCTTCTTTTGCAGCTAGCTTGATAGCATTATACTGTTTCTGGAGCTTATCGCTTTCGTCGTAGAACTTCTTGAGCGAACGCGCTTGTGTAGTATAGCCCTTTTTTCCTACAAAGACCTTGAAGATAGGCAGATCCGAAAGATCCTTCTCAGGTCTTATCTTCTCTGGCAAAACCCCAGCTTTCTCTAAGCCTTTTTCAGAATAGTGCACAATCGCAGATCCTAAATTGCCAGTCCAGGCATTAAGAAACTCCTCGATAACGACAGGGGAGGCATGTTCTCCAACAAACGGTATCTTCTGCAAAAGAGGGCTTATCTTCTTTGCCGTTTCGCTTGTAAATGGACTATGTCGCTCTTCTGCCGGTAGGTTTTTCATCCTCTCGGTTACCAGCGGAGCTCCTGAGAGTAGCTTTTTGTTTGTAGCCACTTCATAGAAAGGCGCTAAGGCTGCCGGCATCACAGAGGGTAGGAAGGTGTCTTTAATGTTTTCCCCAATAGCATTTAGGCTGTCCTTGTCTTGCTCATAGGCATACTCGGCTAAGCGTTCAGGCACCGTTGCAAACACCGCTCCAAGTTCAAAGGGGCGCGGCATTTTGTAGTGCTGCGTATCGCCATTTGGCAGGTCTACGTAAAAGTGCCAGAAGGCGTCGCGTTCCCATTGGGGTAATTCTTGAAATTCTTTGCGATCTTTGTTCGCGTAATAGTTTATCAGCGTAGGAATGGTAACCGCAGTAATAGCTTTTGGAAGCAGCTTAGGATCTTTTTTAAGATGATCAAAGAACTTTGCAGCACCCTGGATACTTGCATTGAAAAACGGTACAGCTTGCGCCATAAGTCTTGTGCGTGCACCTTTTCGCTGAAAGTCAAGTGTGGCTTCGCGTGCCTCGAGGGCTGCTTGCCTGAGATCATCTGCACTCATGCCCTTTCTATGTAAGGCTTTTTCAAACACACCAAGACGAGTACTTTCCTCCAGAGGTTTGCTGACATTCTCTACCGCTCTTAGCATGCTGTCAAATGAGTCGAAGGTGTTTTTGCCTGTAACGATTTTATGTAGCTTTTGTTGCTTGAAGCTGCGGGCAAGACTTGTGGCGATGCTCTGGTCTCCGCCGGCCGCCTTCCACTTGTAGTAAAGAGGGTCTTTCTTGATAGCATGGAAAAAGCCTTTTGCTGCATCCAAATAAGGGACATACCCAATATCGGTGTACAAGAAGGCCTCGAGCTGGTCTATGGTAGCTAGCTTGGCCAGTGTGCCAGGGGAAAGGGTAATCGCTCCAGCCCTAACGGCTCTTGTGGGATAGTTTAAGATTCTGCCTATGAAGTTAAGCTCTTCAGCGCTTCGTATGCCTTTCAAAGCCTCTGCTACTTCGGCAGGAACTTGCATCTTTACAAGCTTGCCATTGTCGAAGAAGCGTACAACGCCGTCGTCATCTACGACCTTTTCACCTTTCAGGAAGTCTCGGAAGTTCTTTAAGCTAGGTTCAGACTCGCCAATTTCTTTTACTTCGATAAACTCTTTAGAGCCCTTATAATTTTCGTTAAAGTCTCTGAGGGAACGAAGTACTCTGTTTTGCTCGGAAGCCCGTATCAAAAGATAGCTATTGCCAACGATACTTTCTAGCGGGTCGACAATTGGCTTTTTGCTTCCTTCAAGCTTGAAAAATTGCTGCTTAGGCTGCATTGTGCGAGCGTTTATGAATTCACCCTCTGGCTCTTCAAGAACGCGCTGGAACGGTACGTAATTCTCGTTCATCGTTTCCCAAAGCTCGCGAGTCTCTGGCGATATAAGGCCTGACTTTTCTGCATAGTGCAATAGGTCGGACTGATACTTTCGAAGTTCTTTAGCTGACTTTTCGTACTTGGAATGGTTGGCTTTTACATAGTCTTGAGCATTCTCGAGGTCAATACCTGTTTCTTTTCCCTGAGCCCTAAGTTCAATAGCTCTTTTGCCTACAAGGTACTTGCTGAATTCCTCTAAATCATCCCGTACAGGCTCAAGGATAGAGCGAAACCCTTTGCCTTTCCATTTGAGCGTTTCAGGGTCGAAGGTGCGGAATTCAAGAAAGGTATCGGCTTTGCCTGACCATCCGCGATACAGCCTTGCAAGCTTGTAAGGGTCTTCGCTGATAGGTAGGTTTTCGACTCCGGCAGACTCAACAAAACGCTTTATGGGGTAAAGGTCATCGATGATATCTCTGCGGAAGTCAAATTCATTTTTAGGCGTTAGCTTTATATTAGGCTCTTTCGCTTCAAACGATACAGCTTCATCAAGTGTTTTTCCCTGGCCGGTAGATGCTCTTCTTGCCTCTAGATTTTTCAATGCTTCGGCCGGTTCTTTTGGCGGTTGTGGAAGGTTTCTTTGCATAGCAGGTGTCAAGAAAGGCTTCTTAGCTGGTTCCTGTGCCTTAGGTTCGGTTGTTCCTAAAGATGTTATGGGATTACCAAAGTGGACACGCTTGCCCTTGTCAAAGAGCTCAACGGGGATCAATCCATCGGCCGGTGATAGCTTGGGCTTTACAACTGTGCGAGGCTCAAACTTACCAGAGTTAGGGCCAGAAGTATACACAACGCCAAGGCGCCCATCTGGATGAGCTACCAGGCGTTTTTTGGGGCCGCCTTCTGTTTGGAATTCGCTTAATTTGTTTGCTTGTTCTTGGCTTACGTAAAAAGTCTTTTCACTTCGTGGCTGCAAACCTTCTTCGCCTGGATGCTCAGGGCGAGCGGCTTTTGTGCGAGTAGTCGTACCGTCCGGATGAACTTCATACGTTGAACCCTTGGCGGTAGTGAATCTTATAGGTTCTTTCCTTGCTGGCGCTGCAAATCGCTTGACGGGCTGTGTGATGGTAGCACCCTCGGCCTTTTTGGGCTCTACAGGGCGGATCTGTAGGGGCTTTGCTTCTTTTTCTCGTTCAAATTTACGGGACTCCATAGATGGTTCTTTGAAATTCACTTTCCCTTTCAGAAAATCCCTAGCTTCCTCAGCGCTGCCTATTTCTAAGTTATTCAGCTTTGCGATGAAGTCCTGCTTGTAAGACTCCTTTTTAAAGTCCATCTTCTCGGCATGCTCAAGCATCTTAGAAGTGAACTCAGGCTTTACCTTGCGCTTGTATGGCAACTCTGTTTTTTTGATGGTTATATCGTCTTCAGGGTCGAAATAAATCTTCACGCTATGGGGCTTATTCTTTGTACGAAGACCGCCTGTGTGCTCTAGCCCTCTATAACCTAAATCTTCAAAACCAAGTTGCAAGCTCTCGAAATAGTCTGTTATTTCATCGGCCGACATATTCTCGCCGGAGCCAACTTCACGCATTTCGTCGTATAACTGTCGTAGATTCTGGCTAGATAGGTCTTTACTAAGTGAATCTGAAACAAGGTCGCCATAACGCTCTTCAGCCATACCCAAAATGAACTCACGAACTTTTGGATCTATTTCAGAGATGGGGGTTTCCATGTTAAGTAGCTTCAGGTCTGCTTTTGGCGTAACTTCATAGATGGTCGGGTTCTTTTGGCCTTGTGTACGTCGTGTGCTGTAGCCCTTCGCTATATCCACAGCATCGGTTGTGTAAAAACCGGATCCATAGTAGCTCAATGGGTTTCTGTACCACTTGTCCACGCCAGTAAGCTCTTGAGGTGTGCCATGAAACTGCTTACCTTGTCCGCGTGTCTCTTCAAGCTCAAATTCGGGCTTTTCTGGGGCAGGCTTTTCCTTTACAGGCGGTAGCTGTTCTCGCTTTGCTTCTTCATAGATGTTTTTCTCAACAACCTTTTGAATTCTACCAAGCTGTTCGGGATTGTAGCTGGATGCAAATTCTTCAGGTGTGAGACCGCTTTTTACTCCCTGCTTTTCAATAGCCTCACGTACATTTGATGGAAGATGGGCCAGGTTAAAGCCTGCAAATAACGCCAGGGCATGGGCGAAATCCTCTGCTTCCGGTAAACGACCTTCTACAGCTGCTGGTACTACGGTTGCAACGCCAGCCTCTGCCACAACTTTTGAGGTTGTCTGTGCAGCTTTTGAGTTGAAAAGGCTTCCTATGCCAGGCAGATCTTTCAGCATCGGGATTGTCTTTGCTGTAGCGCCTAGTATCACGCCGAACAAGCCTTCATTCAAGGTTCTGTTAGCAACCTTATCAGCCTTTTGCAGGAACTCGCCAAAGGTTAAATCTTCTTTTCCGCTCTCTTGATACTCACGATATTGCTTGAGGGATTCTTTCAGGAACGCAGGCACAGCCATAGCACCAAAAGCACCGCCAACAGTTGCACCTAAAGGGCCGCCAGGCGAGCCTATAATACCGCCAAGTGTAGCGCCGGCCGCGATATAGGGAAGGTCACCGGTAATCGTTCCGGATTCTTTTACTAGGCTTTCCCAGAATGTAGGGTCTTGGACTATTTCTTTCTGTGTACCAGGTTCAAAAAGTTGCTGAGCTATCTCACCAGAGGCAGACTCTTTTAAGCCTTGGCTAAATGACTCAAGAAGCTTGGATTGTCTTTTCTCAACGGGAGTTTCCTTTTTAGGCGGCTTAAATGCGTCGAAGGACTCGAAGAAAGTCGAGTTATATTCCTGCTTAGGCTCCTCAAAGTCGGCCAGGAAGTCGGGCGCTTCACTCGAAGCTTTTTTTTGCTTTGCAGCCGGCGGTTGTGATGCCTCCAAGTCTGCTAAAAAGTCATAGGTCTCTTGAGGCTGAGTTTGCTGTTGGGATTGCGCTTGCGATGAGGGAAACTGGGTAATGTTTGATCTTGGCGGCGGCTGTAGCTGCTGCGGTTGTGCCTCTAAATCAGCTAAGAAGTCAAACTCTGTCGACGGACTAAGCGCCATAATTACCTCTCAAATTGTTCTGCGATTAGCGTGTTTGCCAAAGCACGATCGCCTTTGGCTTGTTGCATGGCTGTCTTGGCAAATTCTTGATGTGCTGGGTCTTTAGGGTTCCACTTCACCTTTGCTCTCCCTCGTGTTTGCTCTTTAGCTTTAGAGTGATTCTCTTGAGCTCGTGTATCCTGAATTTGAGGTTCTTCTCCGGCCATGGCATTAAATTGTGCCACCGGCGCGGTCTGAGGTGTCAAAACCTCATCGAGTTCCAAAATCTTAAAGATTGGCTCCTTACCCTTTTTTACCAGCTGTAAGTTTGAAGAGAACTCTTTGTGAAGATCTTTAATTTTCTGGTTAAGCTCTTTTTTCTTTCCGATGTCAAATATATTGTTTAGTTCTGTCTGAACGGCACGACTGGCGCTCTGGTACATTTTGGCTAGAGTTTGGGTTTCATGCTGGCTTGTAAGTCGAGATTCTTTCGTGTTACGATATGTGCTTTCGTCCTGCTTGGTAAGACCTCTCATTGTGCTTAACACATCACGGAATGGTGTTCCAGATTCCAGCGCATCGACCATGAAGCCAGTTAAGCGCTGATCATCCCAACCTTCTCCTGGAAAATTTGGTTGGAATTTCTTTATGCTTCCTGCGACTGCTGAGCCATACTGCTTTTGTAGATTTTGGGCTCGTTGCTCCTTTGCAATCTGCGACTGCTCATTGCGCGCTTCCATGACTCGTTGTAATAGAGCCTGCCCAAGAACAGAACCAGCTTGTCCTATCCCATACGGGTCTTGAATTGATTCAAAAGTAATGGCCATATTTTTACCTCATCTATTACCTTCCCCATAGCATAAAATACATTATTAAGCGA
>Ga0208454_1000772_pt1 | contig 15771 bp, 18 predicted proteins | sample EasRivMeERMZT100_FD_187530 | JGI IMG/M metagenome (GOLD analysis project Ga0208454, IMG submission 187530) | Soil microbial communities from meander-bound floodplain in the East River, Colorado, USA - East River MetaG ERMZT100 (SPAdes) (version 2) | ecosystem: Environmental > Terrestrial > Soil...
AAGCGCTCAAGGATGTGCCGCTCATCGCGGACGGCGGCGTGCGCTACTCAGGCGACATCGCCAAGGCCCTCGCGGCCGGCGCGCACGCGGTGATGCTCGGCTCGCTCTTCGCCGGCACCGACGAGTCACCGGGCGAGATCGAGCTCTACCAGGGCCGCTCGTACAAGTCCTACCGCGGCATGGGATCGCTCGGCGCGATGCAGAAAGGCGCGGCCGACCGCTATTTCCAGGACTCGGAGATGAACGTCGACAAGCTGGTGCCCGAAGGCGTCGAAGGCCGCGTGCCGTACAAGGGCAGCGCGATCTGGGTGATCGAGCAGCTCATGGGCGGCGTGCGCGCGAGCATGGGCTACACCGGCTGCAGCACCATCGAAGAGCTGCGCACCCGCACCCGGTTCGTCGAGATCACCGCCGCCGGCATGCGCGAGTCCCACGTCCACGACGTCCAGATTACGAAGGAGGCGCCGAATTACAGGGTCGTCGAGTAGTACGCATCAGAAAATCCTGATCCTGGATTTCGGGGCGCAGTACACCCAGCTGATCGCCCGCCGGGTGCGGGAAGCGAAGGTCTACTGCGAGATCCATCCCTGGGACGTCGACGACGCCTTCGTGCGGCGCTTCGGCGCGCACGGCATCATCCTCTCAGGCAGCCACCTCTCGGCTTACGACGACGCCAGCGCGCACGCGCCCAAGGCGGTGTTCGAAGCCGGCGTACCGGTGCTGGGGATCTGTTACGGCATGCAGAGCATGGCGCACCAGCTCGGCGGCCGGGTCGAGGCCGGGGCGGTGCGCGAGTTCGGATACGCAGAAGTGCGCGCGCGCGGGCACACCAAGCTCCTGGACGGCATCGAGGACTACCGCACCCCTGAAGGCCACGGCATGCTCAAGGTGTGGATGAGCCACGGCGACAAGGTCGCCGAGCTACCGCCGGGTTTCCGGCTGATGGCCTCCACCGAGGCCTGCCCGATCGCCGGCATGGCGGACGAAGCGCGCCGCTTCTACGGCGTGCAGTTCCATCCCGAAGTGACGCATACCCGGCAGGGGACGAAGCTGCTGCACCGGTTCGTGCGCGATATCTGCGGCTGCCGGGGCGATTGGCAGATGCCTGAATATGTTTCCGAAGCTGTCAGCAAGATCCGGGAGACCGTAGGGCAGGAAGAAGTGATCCTTGGCCTTTCGGGCGGCGTCGATTCCTCGGTCGCCGCGGCGCTCATCCACAAGGCGATCGGCGAGCAGCTCACCTGCGTGTTCGTCGATCACGGCCTGCTGCGCCTCGACGAGGCCAAGCAGGTTATGGACACCTTCGCGAAGCACATGCATCTGCGGGTGAAGCATGTCGACGCGTCCGAGCAGTTCCTCAAGGCACTGAGGGGCGTCGCCGACCCGGAAGAGAAACGCAAGATCATCGGACGGCTTTTCGTGGAGGTGTTTCAGAAGGAATCCTCGAAGCTGACCAAGGCGAAATGGCTCGCCCAGGGAACCATCTACCCGGACGTCATCGAGTCTGCGGGTGCGAAGACCAAGAAGGCGGCCACCATCAAGTCGCACCACAACGTCGGCGGCCTGCCCGAGACGCTCCACCTGAAACTTCTCGAGCCGCTGCGCGAGCTCTTCAAGGACGAGGTGCGCGAGCTCGGCCTGGCGCTCGGCCTGCCGCGCGAGATGGTGTTCCGCCACCCGTTCCCGGGGCCGGGCCTCGGGGTCCGCATCCTCGGTGAAGTCGAGAAGGAGCACGTGCGGCTGCTGCAGCGCGCCGACGACATCTTCATCCAGGAGCTAAGGAGCTCCGGGTGGTACGACAAGACCGCGCAAGCTTTCGCGGTGTTCCTGCCGGTGCGCTCGGTGGGCGTGATGGGCGACGGGCGCACCTACGAGAACGTGGTGGCGCTACGCGCGGTGCAGACCAGCGATTTCATGACCGCGGACTGGGCGCCGCTGCCGCACGAGCTCCTCGCGCGCGTGTCGAACCGCATCATCAACGAAGTGCGCGGCATCAACCGCGTGACCTACGACATCTCCTCCAAGCCTCCCGCCACCATTGAGTGGGAGTAGGTGTGCGGAGGCAGGCCGCGAGCGCGCTTTTCAACCTTTTGAGGAGTTACGCCCCAAAGCAGTCCACGCCGCGGCCCGCCATCCGGGTCCCGCCTACTTGGTCGTCGAACTGCCGGAGCTGCTGCCGCTTGAGCTACCCATGCCGCTGCTCGAGCCTGTGCTGGGCGATGGGGTCGTGCTCGGCGAGGTCGTGGTGCTGCCGCTGCTGCCGCTGGTGCCGCCGCTCGCGGCGCCGGAGCCCGACTTGTTGAAATGGGCGTCCCATTCCGAGCGCGACACCTGCCCGTCGTTGTTCGAGTCCACCGCCGAGAAGCTCGGAGCAGCGCTGGTTGCGCTGGTGCTGCTGCCGCCCGACAGGCCGCCGCTTGAGCTGCCCGCTGCCGCGCCGCCGCTGGAGGACGACGTGCCCGAAGAACCCGACGATGCCGGGGACGACGAGGAGCTATCGCCGCTCGTGCTGCTGGATGAAGAGCTTTGCGCCACGGCAACGCCGGACAAGGCGAACAGCGCTGCGGCTGTGGCCGCGCTCAGGAGTTTCAGGTTTAGCATTGGTAAATCTCCTTCGGATGAAATGGAAAGAGCTGCGTTTTGCCTCGATGCAAGAGATGTTCCCTTTCATCCGATGTCAGCATCGGCTCTCTCAACCTTCCCGCTTCATCCGCTCTTGGCGGGCGATCTCACGTTCGCTCGGTGAATCGAGCGCGGTGTCGCCAATCTTGATCTCGCCGCCGCGCTCATAGTGGCCGATAAGGATGCCGGTGGACGAAATGCGTGAGCTCGTCAGCTTGAATGAATGCGGCGCCGAGCCGTCCGCGAACAGCTTCTTGCCGCCGCCCAGTACGACCGGGACGGTAAAGATGCTCATCGCGTCAACCAGGTCGTTGGCGAGCAACGCATGCACGAGTTCGGTGCTGCCCTGTGTGACGAGGTTCGGCCCGTCCCCCTGCTTCAAGCGCTTCACATCGGCGACGTCGCGGAGGAGCACTGAGCCCGCCCAGCTCGTATCGACATCGCCCGAGCGCGAAACGGCGTACTTCTTGATGTTCTTAAACAGCTTGGCGATGCCGCCATGGGGCGCGTCTTCGTCGTAGTAAGGCCAATACGCGGCGAAGATCTCGTAGGTCTTGCGGCCGAGCAGCAGGTCGAACTTCTCTTTGAAGACGCGATCGACCTCTTCGCCGAACACTTGATCGAAATAGGGCATCACCCAGCCGCCGAACTTGAAGCCCTGGGTGGGATCCTCCCACGGCCCGCCCGGCGCCTGCATGACGCCATCCATCGAAACAAAGGCGCCGACGATCACTTTCCGCATGGGTCACTCTCCTTGTTTGAGCCTAGGACGCCATGCAAGGCACGTTCCCTTTCATCCGGCATCCGCATTGGCTGCCGCCGCGCGATGCCATAGCGAATGGCGCCAGCCGTAGCCGATGGCGAAGGTCGCCGCCAGCCCGATCGCGGAATAGAGGAGCGTGGTCGCCGCGAAGCCGATGAGCGCGATGATCGGCCCGGCCGCGAGCAAGCCGAGCGGCAGGCCCCAGACCGCGAGGATGCGCACGCCCATCACGCGGCCCCGCATCGCTTCGTCCGACGAGCGCAGCATGACCGCGGCCAGGGGCGTGAGGCAGAAGCTCTGCGCGGCCCCTGCCACGAAGAGAAATCCCATGCCGAAGGGCAGGGACGTGGTCTGCCCGAACAGCAGCACCGCGGCAAACCACAAAGCGCCACTCCAGAGCATGACGCGCGCGGCGCGCATCGGAAAAACGCTGGCACTGACCAGGAGCGAGCCCGCCAGCGCTCCCACCCAGAAAGCCCCGGCAAGGTAGCCCAGTCCGGACTGGTCGACTGCGTAGATCTCCTTGGCAACGTAGGGCAGCAGCCCGAGGACGAAGGGGTAGGCGAGAAGGTTGACGAGAAATGCCAGGCTGAAGGCGCCGAGCAGGTCGGGCTTCTCCCACACGTGCCTGAATCCCTCGCGCAGGTCGGAGAGCGGATGCGCCGCCGCGACCGCGCGCGGCGTGCGCGCCACGCCGAGCGACAGCAGGAACGAGGCGACGTACATCGCCGTGACGACGGCATACGCCGGTCCCATGCCGATCCACGCCACGCCCGCGGTGCCGGTCACCGCGCCCGCCACCCGGGCCGTGTCCGAGGTGGTTCGCGAAATGGCGAGCGCGCGCATCAGCACGTCCGGATGCATCGTCTGTCCCACCAGGGTGTTCCGCATCACCATGTCGGAGGGCCGCACCAGCCCGGCCAGCCCCGCGATCGCGAACACGTGCCAGGTCGCCAGCGCCTCGGTGAGAATGAGCGCGGTCAGCACGGCCGCGAGCAGCGCGTAAACGCCGCGCGTGATGCAGAGCATGGTTCGATGCCCGATGCGGTCTCCCGCCAAGCCGAAGAACGGCGAGAAGAGAGAGCCGAGCCAGACCAGCGCGGCGACGACCACGAGCTGCTGCACCGACCCCGTCGTGGCGAGGATGTACCAGCCCAGGATCAGGGCCTCCATCTCGAAGGCCCACGACGCGGCGAGGTCCGCGGGCCACTGGAAACGGAAGCTTCGGACCGCGAAGGGCGACGCCATCTGCGAAAATCGGGGCTAATGAAAGGGAAAGACGAAGAGTACATGCACCGCGCCCTGGAACTCGCCCGGCACGCGCAGTCCGAGGGCGAGGTGCCGATCGGCGCGGTGGTGGTGCTGAATGGCGAAATCATCGGCGAGGGCTGGAACCGGCCGATTGCGGCGTCTGACCCAACCGCCCATGCCGAAATCCAAGCAATACGTGAGGCAGCAAAAAAGCTCGGCAACTACCGCCTCACTAGCGCCACGCTCTACGTGACGCTCGAGCCCTGCGACATGTGCATCGGCGCCCTGTTTCATGCGCGGGTCGCGCGCGTCGTGTACGGCGCGTCGGATCCGAAGAAGCTGGTGCTGAAGAACGAAGTCGTCCTTCAGGGAGGCGTTCTGGCGCAGGAGTGCGGCGCTTTGCTTTCGAAGTTCTTTGCCGCCAAGCGATGAGCCTGGTCATCGACATCGCAAGACAGGAGCTCAGGTACGGCAGCAAGACCTACGCCGTCTCCACCTCCAAGTTCGGCCCGGGCGAGAAGAACGGCAGCTTCTGCACGCCGCGCGGCAGCCATATCGTGCGCGCCAAGATCGGCGCCGGGCAGCCGCTGGGCGCGGTGTTCGTACGCCGTCGTCCGACCGGTGAAGTGTGGACCCCCGAGCTGCACGAGCGCTATCCGGGACGCGACTGGATTCTCACCCGCATCCTGTGGCTGTCGGGCTGCGAGCCGGGCCGAAATCGCCTCGGCGAGGTCGACACCATGCGGCGCTACATCTACATCCACGGCAGCCCGGACAGTGCCGAGCTCGGAAAGCCCGGCTCGATCGGCTGCGTGCGCATGCGTAATCGCGACGTCGCCGAGCTGTTCGATCTCGTGCAGCCGTACACGCCTGTGGAAATAATCACGGCCTGACGTTTCGCTGTGTAAAGCTGGGTTGCTGCGAGGTAAAGCCGGACCCGTAGCGTTGGGAAGGCTCCTAAGATCGCCTCAGGAGGTTTCCATGACGCGACTTCTGGTCTGGCTCTTCTGCCTGTCGATGCTGAGCGCGGCGAACGCGACTTTCGCGCAATCCTGCGGCACCTATCCGAGGACCATCACCACGCTCAAGGAAAAGGGCGGCCGCGTCGACTGGTCGCGCGCCCACGGCCTCATCGCCTACGACGACGACCGCAACGCGGACGGGTACTTCGACGTGCGCGTGATGTCGCGCGACGGCGCGGTGGACTATTGCCTGACCTGCTGGGAGCCGCAGCAGGCGCCGCCCGGGCTGAAGAAGAACAAGGGGCAGCCGGCATGGCATCCGTCCGGCAATTGGCTCGTATTCCAGGCGGAATTCGACGACAGCAGCGTTGGGCCGAAAGCCTCGAATCCCGGCCGCGGCGTCAACAACGTGCTGTGGCTCACCGACCGGAACGGGACCGCGTTCCACCCGCTCACGCTGCCTTCCACCGTCACGCCGTCAACCGGTGTGCTGCATCCGCATTTCTCCGAGGACGGCGAGAAGCTTTCGTGGTCCGAGATGTACGAGCCCTCCGCCATCGGACAAGCGGGAAAGGCCGCGGGCTACTGGAGGCTGATGACGGCGAAATTCGTCGCGGGCAACCCGCCGCACCTGGAGGACATCAAGCCGCATCTGCCCATGGCCGAGGGCTTCTACGAGAACCACGGATTCTCCCCGGACGGCTCGCTCGTCATTTTCTCGAGCAACGCGGCCCGGAAGGGATACCTCGACCGGCTGAACAACGACATCTTCACCCTCGACCTCCAGAGCGGCGCCGTTACGCGCCTCACCGATACGCGGTACAACGAGCACGCAAGCTACTTTCCCGGCGGACGCAAGATCCTGTGGATGTCCAACCGCGAAAACGCGAGTCGCGGCACCGACTTGTGGATCATGAACCCGGACGGCAGCCAGAAGGAACGGCTGACCTTCCTGAACCGCAACGGCTGCCCGGAGGAGACCCCGAACCGCGCCGTGGCGGCCGACAGCAGCATCAACGCGACCGGCGATGCGTTCGTCGTCTACGTCCAGGACGAGCTCCTAGGCGACGTCGGCTCGATCCTGCTGGTGGAGCTCGGTTTCCCGTTCTAGCAACCAAAAGGCCGCTGCCTTACCGGCGAGCGCGACGGCCCGAAGCGGCACCAGGCGGACTGCGACTGAGCAGGGACTTGACCCGGGCGCGGGTCGGCTTCCGCACGATCCCGCGCTCGGTGATGATCCCGGTGATGAGCTCGGCCGGGGTGACGTCGAAGGCGGGGTTGCGCACCGCCACGCCCTCCGGCGCCCAGCGAGAGCCGCGGTAGCCCGTAACCTCGTCCGCAGGACGCTCCTCGATCGGGATGCGCGAGCCATTCGGAATCTTCGGATCGAACGTCGAGAGGGGCGCGGCGACGTAGAACGGGATACCGTGGCGCTTCGCCAGCACGGCGAGCGGGTAAGTGCCGATCTTGTTGACGACGTCGCCGTTTGCGGCGATGCGGTCCGCGCCCACCACCACGACGTCGACCTCTCCGCGGCTCATCAGGTGCCCGGCCATGCTGTCGGTGATGAGCGTGCAGGGGATGCCCTCCTGCATGAGCTCGTAGGCCGTGAGGCGCGCTCCCTGCAGGTAGGGCCGCGTCTCGCACGCGATCACGGAAATGGATTTGTTTTTCGAAGACCGGATGACCCCCAGGGCGGTGCCGTGGCCCGCCGTGGCGAGCGCACCGGTGTTGCAATGGGTCATCACGCGCGCCTTCCTCGGGATCAGCGCAGCGCCGAGCTTGCCCATTGCGCGGTTGGCGGCAAGGTCCTCCGCGAAGATCGCCTCGGCCTCGGCTTTGAGGTCCTTGGCCTTGCGCATCCGGCCGAGCGCCCAGAAGAGATTCACCGCCGTGGGCCGGCTCTTCGCCAGGACCTCGTAGCCTTCGGGGCTTCCGTTCGAAAGCGCGACCCCGAAAGCGGCCGCACACCCGATCGCCGGCGCGCCGCGCACCACCATGTCGCGGATCGCCTGCGCGACCTCCGCTGCGGTGCGGCAGGTGACGTAGCCGGTCTGGTCGGGCAGGAGCCGCTGGTCGAGCAGCTCGAGGCAGTCGCCCTTCCAGCGAATCGGCTCGACTGCCATCAGACGACGCGCTCGTTGCCGCCATCGACCGGCACCTGCGCTGCAGTGGTCTTGGCAAACAGCGGCCCGCACATCTCGGCGGCGAGCTCCGCGACGTCGCGGGACGCGACCTCGGTCTTGAGCAGGTTCTTCCGGCGGTACTGCTCGACCGTCATGTTGTACGCCTTGGCGCGCGCGGCGAGGAGCTCCTTGGTCCACAGGCCGGTGTCGTACACCGCGTCGGGGTGCAGCGAGTTGATGCGGATGCCGTCCTTCGCCCATTCCAGCGCGGCGACGCGCGCGACCTGGTTGAGCGCGGCCTTCGACGCCGAATAGGCCGCCGCGCCGGGTCCCGGCGCCGGCACGTTGCGCGAGCCGATCACCACGATGCGCCCGCCGCGCGGCGCGAGACGCAGCAGCGGATGGCAGAGCTGCAGGATGCGCAGCGGCGCCTCGACGTTGACCGTCATGGTCCGCTGCCAGGTCTCGGCGGCGATGTCCTGCACCGGCTGGGAGGCGGGGAAGATGCCGGCGTTCAGCACCAGCATGTCGACGCCGCCGAAGCGCTTCACTGCCAGATTCAAGGATTCATTCAACAACCCGGGGTCGGTCAAGTCCACCGTCAAGCCGAGAAAATCGGGGCGCTGCCACAAACCCTCGATCGCGGGGTTGCGGTCGAGCCCCACGACCGCGGCGCCGCGGCGCATGAGCGCCTCGACGCAGGCCTTGCCGATTCCCGACGCGGCGCCGGTGACCACCGCAACCTCGCCGCGGAACACCGGCGGCGCGGCCGGCTTGCGCAGCTTCGCCTGCTCGAGGTCCCAGTACTCGATGTCGAAGAGATGGCTCTCGCCGACCGAGCGCCAGCCGCCCAGCGCTTCCGCGCGCAGGAAGACATCGATGCTGTGATCGTAGAGCTCCTCGATGATCGCGGCCTCGCGCGCGTCGCGCCCCGCCGCGGCAAATCCGAGCTGCGGGTCGAGCACCATGCGCGGCGCGGGGTCGAGCATGGTCTTCGGTTCCTTGGCTTTCGCGACGTTCCTGTTGAAATACTCCCGGTAACGCGCGGCGTACTCCCCCGCGTCGCGCCCAATCATCGGCGTCGGCTTGGTGAACAGCAGATGGTCCGGCGTGGCCGGGCCCTGCTGCGAAATCTTTTCGACGTCGGGGCGCTGCGCGAAGGCGCGGAATTTCTCGCTGTCGTTGATCTTCAAAATGATCGGGAATCCCGCCTGTTCCGAGATCGCTCGCCGCAGGCTCGCAATTTCCTCTCGCTTTATCGAAATTTGCTTTTCACCCGAGGCAGCGATGTTCCACGCCTTTTTCTTCTGCAAGTAATCCTCGGCCATCGAAACCAGCTCGATCATGCGCTCGTACGATTCGCGCGCATCGGCGCCGAAGGAGAGGATGCCGTGCGACAGCAGCACCATGCCAACCGTCTTGCCCGTCGCCTGCTTCGGAAACTCGCGCGCGCAATAGGCGGCGAGGTCGAAGCCGGCCATCACGTAGGGAATGACTGCGACGCGCTCGCCGTAGATCTCGCGGATGCGCTTCTCGCCGTCCGGGGCGTTGGAGATGGCGAGCACGGCGTCGGCGTGGGTGTGGTCGACGTAGCGGTGCGGGAGGAGGGCGTGCAGCAGGGTCTCCACCGAGGGCGAGGGCGCGCCTGCGCGCAGCACGTGCGTGTTCAGCTCGTTCAGCATCTGCGCGTCGGACAGCGAGGGCAGGCGCGGGAGCTTCTGCAGGTAGGCGAGCGGCAGCGGCGCGAAGCCGTCGGCCTCGATCGTCTCCAGGTCCTGGCCGCTTCCCTTGACGTAAAGGACCTCGCGCTCCTCGCCGAAGAGGTCCTTCTCGCGCAGCTTCACCGAGGTATTGCCGCCGCCGTGGAGCACCAGCGACTTGTCTTGCCCGAGAAGCCGCGACGTATAGACGCGCGGTCCCAGCGGGCCGGTAAACCGCCCGGCCTCGGCGTCGCTCCAGCGGCTTTTCATCCGGCGATTATACTTTTCGCACCATGCTGCGAATCGAGCTCATGCCCTGGAAGAAAGCGCGCGCGCACGCGGCGCCGATCCGCTTCACCGTGTTCGTGGAGGAGCAGGGCGTGCCGATCGACATCGAGCTCGACGGACAGGACGTGCTTTCAGTCCACGCGATCGTATTCGACGAGGAAAAGCCGGTTGCCACCGGGCGCCTGCTGCCCGACGGCCATATCGGGCGCATGGCGGTGCTGAAGGACTGGCGCCGCCGCGGCATCGGTGCGCTCATGCTCCAGAGCCTGATGGAGCGCGCGAAAGAGCGCGGCTACCCGGAAGTCGCGCTCTCGGCGCAAGTGCAAGCCGTGCCGTTCTACCGCGCGCACGGCTTTGAAGCCGAAGGCGAGGAATACCTCGAAGCCGGCATTCGGCACCAGGCGATGAAACGCCGCCTCTAACCGCGAAAACAGGGACAGACCACGTTTTTGGCTCTTGCCTAGAGCTCGAAGTGCGCGGTGTCGTCTTCGGTGCCGTCGGCGGCGAAGGCACGCTCGGCGTAGCGAATGCGCTTTCCTTTCAGCAATACGGTCGAGCAGCGCGTCCCGTATTGCGGGTTGAGGATGCGCGCCTTGTGGAGCAGGCTGAACAGCGACTCGACCGCCGCGCCGGTTTCGAGGTCGGCGGCGAAGGCTTTCTTGATGCCATCGACCTCGGGCGCGTCGAGCAGGGCGTTGCCGAGCCCGTAGATGCCCGGGTCCAGGCGGCGCGGCTTGCCGCCTCGGTTGGAGGTCCACCACAACTCCTCGCCGTCGGCCGCCAGCAGATTGAATCCGCTGTACAGGTCTGCTTTCAGATTCCTGATGTACTCCCCCGGGCCGGCACCGTTGGCGAGAAAGCGCGAGACCAGCGCACCCCGGGACTCGATCGCGCGGGGTTCCGTGCCGCCGCGGTAGTTGGTAACCGCGGCGAACTTGCCGGCGCGCGAGACGCCCATCCAGGTGCCGCGCGCCTCGAGATCGCGGCCGGCGAGGATCTGCGGGTGATCGTCCCAGAACGCGGCCCGCGCGGCGGGGCGGGCGTGGAACTCGTCGCGGTTGGCCGCGACGACCAGCGGAAAATCAGGATGAACGCGCCAGGCGAGAACGATCAGGCACATTCCGGGCTTTGAATTGCTGGTAAAGCTGGAACGCCTTCTCCGGCTTCTCTTTCTTGTGAACCACCGCGCCTACGGCCTGGATCATGGCTACCGGGTCGTCGGACTGGAAGATGTTGCGCCCCATGTCGACGCCGGCCGCGCCCTGGTCGATCGCCTTGTACGCCATGGTGAGGGCGTCGAGCTCGGGGAGCTTCTTGCCGCCGGCGATCACGATCGGCACCGGGCAGCCGGCGACCACGCGCTCGAAGCCTTCCTCGATGAAGTAGCTCTTCACGTAGTGCGCGCCGAGCTCCGCGGCGATGCGCGTGGCGAGGCCAAAGTAGCGCTCGTCGCGCTTCATCTCCGCGCCCACGCCGGTCACGGCCATGGTCGGGATGCCGTAGCGGTTGCCGGTATCGATGAGCTGCACCAGGTTCTTGATCGACTGGTGCTCGTATTCCGCCCCGATGTAGATCTGCGTGGTGATGGCCGCGGCGTTGAGGCGTATCGCGTCCTCGATGTCCACGGCGATCAGTTCCCGCGACAGCTCGGTGAGGATGCTCTGGCCGCCCGAGCAGCGCAGCACCAGGGCGTTGGTGGACGACGCCGGGATCACGGAGCGCAGCGCGCCGCGCGTGCACATCAGGACATCGGCGTAGGGGATGAGGGGCACGATGTTGAGATCGATGCGCTCGAGGCCGGTCGTGGGCCCCTGGAAGTAGCCGTGGTCGAAGGCGAGCATCACCGTGCGGCCCGAGGCCGGGTTGAAGATGCGCGCGAGGCGGTTCTGCATGCCCCAGTCGAGCGCGCCGCCGCCCTTCACGTGGAACGCGCGGTTCGCCTGCGGGATGCCGATCCCGAAGTCCTTGCCTTCTCTGATATCGTCTTTGTCGGCCATAGCTTCCAACATACCATGTACGCCCTGATTTGTTTCGACTGCCCGGACTCCACGGCGCTGCGCGATCAACACCGTGCGGCCCACATGGAATTCCTGAAACAACATTCTGAAAAAATCGTGTTCGGCGGGCCGCTGAAAAACACGCCGGACGGCGCGAGCACCGGCGCGCTGATCGTGGTGGACTGCGCGACGCGCGAGGAGGCGGAGGCTTTCATCGCCGGCGACCCGTTCCACCGCGGCGGGGTCTACGAAAGCGTGGCGGTGCGCGCCTTCAAGCAGGTGTTTCCGCAGAAATGAAGCGCTCGACCTTGCGCTGCAGGCCGAGCCGGGCACCTTCGCGCTCGAGCAGCGCGTCGAAACCGCGCTCGTCCGCGACGCCCTCGTACACCTCCATGTAGGTCGTGGGGTCGTCGCGCCGGCGCATCCAGCGCCCGCGGACACCGCTGTGCTCTTCAATCGCTGCGAAGAGCTTTTCGACCTGCAGCCGGACTTCCTTCAGCCGCTCAGGCGCGATCTTGTAGTAAACGTAGTAGTTCAAACCGGCATCACGGCGAGCGCTTCGCCCGCCGCGCTGTCCACGATCACGCCGCCCTGGAATTCATCGCCGGGCTTGAGCTCGACTCCCTTGGGCAGCTCAACCCGGGTCATGCGGCGCTTGACCTCGCCGCGGTACTGCGCGCGCGCCACGATCTCCTGGCCCGGGTAGCAGCCCTTCTGGAAGTTGATCGCGCCGAGGTGCTCGAAATTCACCATCTGCGGCACGAACTTGTCCTGGGTGGCGGCGCTGATCAGCGGCCGGCCGGCGCGGATTTCCTGCAGGGTCCAGGTTTCTTCAGAATCCCCGCAGGGCTGAGAGAGCCCTTTCCCGATCTTCAGGAACCGGCGTTCGCCCACCCGCACGGTGACGGTATCGCCGTCCCACTCCACGCCCGCAACATCGGAATCGGAATTCCAGTGACCGTACTGCGCCCAGGCGTCGCTTTCGTCGGCGATCCTGACTTTCGAGCGGAAGATGAACATCGAAAGGCGCTTCGCCACCGCCGGGGCGAGATCCCGCGCGACCTGCAGGAGAAACCCTTCCTTCGACGGGATGACGAGAAAGCTGGCGAGCAGCCGGCCCTTGGCGGTGCACCAGCCGGCGAGGGCCGGGCGATCGGGAGGCAGGTTGGCGATGTCGTTGGTGAGCTGCGCGTGCAGGAAATCACGCGCCTCGGCGCCTGTCACCGCGAGCAGCCCGTAGCGATTTAAGCGCGCGCACTCCATCGTAGAATGCCATTTTATCTTGCTGAAGACCCTTCTCCTCTTCGTGGTTATCGCCGTCGCCGCGGCCGCCGGCTACGGCGCGTGGTACCTCGGCTCGCCGGTGACGATCCGCAAGTACCCGGTGGAGATCGAGATCCCCCGCGGCGCCGGCTTCCGCGCCGCGGTGGAGCAGCTCGAAAAATCCGGCATCGCGCTGCGGCGCTACGAGTTCGAGCTGCTGGCGCGCGCGACCGGCAAGGTGCGCGACATCAAGGCGGGCAGCTACGAGATCCTGCAGCCGCTGACGCCGATGCAGCTCCTGCAGAAGCTCACCCGCGGCGACGTCACCCAGGCCGAGATCCGGCTGATCGAGGGCTGGACCTTCGCGCAGTTCCGCGCGGCGCTCGACGCAAGCCAGCACCTGCGGCACGACACCAAGGGCCTCGACGACGAGCAGATCCTCGCCCGCCTGCAGGCTGCCGAAAAGCATCCCGAAGGCCTCTTCTTTCCCGACACCTACCTCTTCGGCAAGGGCGCGAGCGACCTCGCGGTGCTGCGGCGGAGCTACCGCGCCATGGCGCGCCATCTGAAGGAGGAATGGGAGGGCAGGGACCTCGCCGCCGTGCCCTACCGCACGCCCTACGACGGGCTCATCATGGCCTCGATCATCGAGAAGGAGACCGGGCAGGCGGGCGAGCGCGACATGATCGGGGGCGTGCTGCTGAACCGCCTGCGCATCGGCATGCGGCTGCAGGTGGACCCGACCATCATCTACGGCCTCGGGGCCTCGTTCGACGGCAATCTCAAGCGCAGCCACCTGGTCGAGGACGGCCCGTACAACACCTACACCCGCGCCGGGCTGCCGCCGACGCCGATCGCCATGCCCGGGCTCGCCTCGCTGCGCTCGGCGATGCGTCCGGGAAAAACCAACGCCATGTACTACGTGTCGCGCAACGATGGGTCGAGCCACTTCTCGCGCACGCTGGAAGAGCACAACCGCGCGGTGGCGAAGTACCAGCTTCGCGGCGGCCGATGAGGGGGAAATTCCTGACCCTCGAGGGCGTCGACGGCGCGGGCAAGTCCACCCACCAGAAATTCGTCGCCGACTTCGTCGCCGCACGCGCCCCGCACGTGATCGTGACGCGCGAGCCCGGCGGCACCGAGCTTGCCGAGCGGCTGCGCGAGGCCATCCTCCACCAGGCGATGACGCCAGTGGTGGAGACGCTGCTCATCTTCGCCGCGCGCGCGGACCACGTCGCGCGCGTGATTCGCCCGGCGCTCGAGGCGGGAACCTGGGTAGTCTGCGACCGCTTTTCGGACGCCACGCTCGCCTACCAGGGCGCGGGGAACGGCGTGCCGGCCGAGCTGATCGCGCGCCTGGGCGCCGCCGCGCATCCAGGACTTGTTCCTGACCGCACGCTGATTTTTGACTGTAGTTATGACGTGTCACGAACTCGTCTTTCCGGCTCTGGAAAAACCCTGGATCGCTTCGAGCGAGAGGACCGGGCGTTCTTCGAGCGCGTGCGCGGCGCCTACCTCGAGCGCGCCCGCGCCGAGCCGGCCCGCGTCCGGGTGATCGACGCGTCGGTCGCGGTGCCGGAGATCCGTAAGGCGCTCGAGCGTAACCTCTCGGACCTGTGATGCATTCCTGGAACCAGCCGATCCTCGACGCGCTCGCGCTGCGCCTGGAGCGCCTGCCGCATGCGCTCCTCATCCATGGGCCGCAGGGCGTCGGCAAGCTGGCGCTGGCAGAGCGCGCTGCGCAGTTTCTTCTTTGCGAAGGGCAGAAAAAGCCCTGCGATGCGTGCGACGGCTGCCGGTGGTTCCTCGGCGGCAACCACCCGGACTTCAGGCGCCTCGAGCCCGAGGCGTTGTCGAAGGAGCCGCTACCCGAAGACGAAGCGCCCGCGCGCAAGAGCAAGCAGCCGAGCATCGAGATCAGGATCGAGCAGGTGCGCGCGCTGGCCGATTTTCTCAACGTCGGCTCGCACCGCGGCGGCCGGCGGGTCACGCTGGTTCATCCTGCAGAGCACATGAATGTGCCGACGGCGAATGCGTTGCTGAAGGGACTCGAGGAACCGCCCGCAGCCGCAGTGTTCATCCTGGTCTCGCACCGCCCGGCGCAGCTTCTTCCCACCATCCGCAGCCGCTGCGTTGCGATCCCGGTCCCCTTGCCGCCGCGCGACGCCGCAGTCGAGTGGCTTTCGCGGCAAGGCGTAAAAGAGGCGCAGCGCTGGCTTGCCTACGCCGGCGGCGCGCCGCTGCGCGCGGTGGAGCACGCCGCGAAAGGAGCGCCCGCGTTAGCCCCGGTGGATGTGCGCGAGGGACTGGAGCCGCTCGCCGAAGCGCTGCAAAAGACCGCCCTGGATCACGCGCTGCTCGCGTTCGGGCTGCCCGCGAAGTACCAGACGACCAGCGCCGCGGTGGCGCGCGGGAAAGCCCGGGACTGGCTCGCCTTTGCGCGGCAGATGGGCGAAGACCGGCTCCTCTGCCGCCACCCGCTCAACCCGAGATTGTTTTCCGCCGCGATGCTGGCGGCGATGCCCAAGGGCCCGGCGACGCCTTAGCGGCCGGCCGCCGGCCGCGGGCTCTGGCGCATCGTCAGGCTGACGCGCGCCTGGTCAAGGCACGCGACCTGGAGCGTGTCCAGGGCGGCCTCGAAGCGTGCTTTCGGAACGGTCAGAAGCTCCATCACCGCCCGGGTGAACTGCGCCGCGGCGAGCTCGAGCTCCGTCAACTGATGGCGCTCCCCGGTGCGCGCGTCGCGCCAGTACATGGGGATCAGGTCGGTAAGGGCGAGGGCGATCGCCGCCAGCGTGC
>Ga0208454_1000774_pt1 | contig 15732 bp, 16 predicted proteins | sample EasRivMeERMZT100_FD_187530 | JGI IMG/M metagenome (GOLD analysis project Ga0208454, IMG submission 187530) | Soil microbial communities from meander-bound floodplain in the East River, Colorado, USA - East River MetaG ERMZT100 (SPAdes) (version 2) | ecosystem: Environmental > Terrestrial > Soil...
TCGGCAGAGGAATAGCCTTCGGGCCAATTCTCCTTGAAGAGATGCAGCAACTCTTCCGATGTACGGCGCGGCGGCATGAGAAGCCTAGGCGCTCAGTCGAACGTTTCGCCGCTCTGACCCCAGCCGAATCCGTCGGCGGGCCGCACCAAGCTGCGCATGCGGACCCGGTGATCCACAGGATTACGCCCAGGATTGCCGGTAATGACGACGTGATCGCCAGGCTTCAGGGAATCGCGCGTGACACCTTGACCGGAGAGCGCCCCGGCGCCACCCCACTCAACGCCCCAGCGCTGCATTTGGCCGTTCTCGTCCGGCGCCATCACGTGCACCCACGCATGCGGATTGCGGAACATGAACTGCACCAGCGTGCCTTCGATCTCGATCGTCTTGCTCTCGTCGTAGGTGGCCGTGAACGAGTGATGCGCATACAGCGGCGCGGCCACGGCCACGGCCAACGACCCGAACAACACACAGAGATACTTCGATTTCATGATCGATCCCTCCAGGTCAACGCTAAAGTACTTTACTGGAAAAGTAACCTGCCAATCAGTTAAAGCATACCCATAGCGCTAGCATCGCATCCAGTCAGGCACCTCGCCCCTCGGTAAGTACGTACGTTACAAGGGATTTCGTGAACGTAGTCTGAACGGGCTGACTCGGCCGGAGGCGTTGCGAGCTGCTCCGTCAGGCCGTCTGGAGCGCGACCAATCCGTCCGAACCGACTACACTCGAGTGACGAACGCAGCGCCGCCGGGAGGTGCGTCATTCCTGCGCTTCTCGCCTTTCGGCGCCGCACGGCAGCCGCGCTTGCCCTGCTACTCGTGGTCGACGGCAGTCTCGCGCAGCCGCCGCCGGAGGACAGCGCTGCGCCGAAGATGGTGCGTATCCAACGCGCGGCGGAAGCGCCGATCATCGATGGCGTCATGAACGAGGAGATCTGGCAGCGCGCGCCGGTTGTGGACGACTTGCACCAGGTCACGCCGGTCGAGTTCGCCGAGCCGAGCGAGCGCACCGAGGTCTACGTACTCTACGATCGCGATGCGCTCTATGTCGGCGCGCGTCTGTACGACGCCGAACCGGAGCTCATCAACGCGCGCATCTTGCGCCAGAACCAGCCGATCGGCTCCGACGACCGATTCTTCGTCCACATCGATCCGTTCAACACGCGTCGCGGCGGCTATCTCTTCGGCGTGAACCCAAACGGCGTGCGCTTTGATGGCGTGTTCGAAGGCGTTACGCAGCGGCAATTCGATTGGGACGGAATTTGGCAGGCCGCGGCGCAAATCACTGCCGACGGTTGGGTGGTCGAAATCGCCATCCCCTTCAAGACGCTGTCGTTCGACCCCTCGACCAGCACCTGGCGCATGAATTTCGCGCGCAACATCGAGCGCAAGAATGAGGGCATGGCCTGGGTATCGCGCAACCGCAACACCGATCTGTCGACGATGGGCGACATCACCGGCATATCGCAGCTCGAGCAAGGCCGGGGCCTCGACGTTGTCCCATCGCTGAGCCTCCACGACCGCCGCGCCGTCGCCAACACGACGGCCGACTCCGGTGCAGAACCTTCACTCGACGTGTTCTACAAGATCACGCCGCAGCTCAACGCATCACTGACGATCAATACGGATTTCTCGGCGACGGAAGTGGACGATCGCCAGGTCAATCTGACTCGTTTCAGCTTGTTCTTTCCCGAGCGGCGCGATTTTTTTCTACAGGACGTCGATATCTTTCAGTTCGGGCGGCTCCAGCAAGACGGCAGACCGTTCTTCTCGCGCCGCCTCGGCATCAGCAACACGGGTCAGCCGGTGCCGCTCGATTACGGTGCCAAGGTGAGTGGGCGGATCGGCCGGCTCGACCTGGGCACGTTGGTCGTCCGCCAAGAGGCGTATGAGACAGTCGATGCGACCACGGCGTTGGTCGGCCGCGTTGCGGCCAATGTGCTCGCCGAGTCGAGCGTGGGCATGATCGTCACCGACGGCAACCCCACCTCGAACCTCGACAACAGCCTGGTCGGCGCGGACTTCCGTTACACCAACAGCCAATTTGCCGGCGGTCGCAGCCTGCTCGGCGACGCGTGGATTCAGCAGTCCGAAACGGAAGGCCTCGTCGGCCAGGGCGGGGCCTTTGGCCTCAACCTGCGGGTGCCCAGCAACACGGGATTGCGCGGCGAGGTCGGGCTGACGCGGATGGAGGCCAACTTCAACCCGGCGCTCGGTTTCGTTCGGCGCAGAGGCATCGACGAATTCGTGCTCCGGCTCGGCAACACGTGGCGGCCCCGTGGTGGCGCGATCAGAACGCTGTTCTCGGGCGTGGATGCGGACCGCATCGAATTCCTCGACAGCGGCGCGGTGCAAACCCAAGTCATCGGCCTGCAAGCGCTCAATATCGAGCTCAACTCGCAGGACGCGGTCAGCGTCGGCGTTTCGAGCAACAAAGAGGGATTGCGCATTCCGTTTACGATTTACGAAGGCGTCACGATACCCATCGGCACCTACTCGTTCGATACGGTCAACTTCTCCGTCCGTTCCGGCGACCAACGCGCGATCGGCGGCGGCTTCTTCATCAACGACGGCGAGTTCTACGACGGCGATCGCTTTGCCATCACCACATTCGTCGGTTGGCGACCGAGCCGGCACTTTCGCACCAGTCTGAACTACCAATACAACGATGTGTCGCTACCTTACGGCGCTTTCGAGACGCGCGTAGTGCGGCTGTCCCTCGAGACGGTGTTCTCCTCGACGCTGTCGTGGATCAACCTCATCCAATACGACAACATCAGCGAAACAATCGGGGTCAACAGCCGACTTCACTGGCTACCCCAAGCCGGCCGGGAGGCGTACTTGGTGCTCAATCACAACCTCGAGGACCTCGATCGCGACAATCAGTTTCACTCGAGCTTTTCGGAGCTCACTTTGAAGTACAGCTACACGTTCAGATTCTGAGGGGCACGCTGGGGCCATGGGAGATGTGACATGACTAGACTGAATGCAACGCTCACGACCTGCAGCTGGGCTGCGCTGCTGTTGCTCCTGCCGATCGGCGGCGTGCAGTCGCAGAGCGTCGACAACGCCACTGCCTACGCGCTCGCCAACCAGGTAGCCGACGAGCTCGAGCTGGTCCGTGAGCGCATGGGCCGACCTTATGACGACAGCCCGCGGCTGCCGGTATCGGCCGTGTCGGAGATCGAGCTCTATTTCCAAACCCAGTCGCTGCTGCGCAAGGCGAATCAATTGGCACAGGAGCTCGCGGGCGCGGCACCGCGCGCGCCGGGGCCCGTGCCGTCCGGAGCCATCGCGCCCGCCGACGTCTATGCCCTGCTCGAGGACTCGCTGGCCCAGGTCCGTGTCGCCGCCGAGTCGATCGGCATCGTGGAACAAGCGAGCTTCGAAGCGCGCGTCACGACGATCGCCCCCACGGGCGTGTTCCTCGTCGTCATCGACATCAACCGCCAGCTGAATCAGATGCTCCAAGTCCCGATCAGCGACGCCGAGGTCTTCGACGAGGTCTCGTCGGCCATCACCTCGGCGGCGGCGCTGCTCGCCATGTTTCCGGAGACGCGACCCGTCCCCGAGCCGCCGCCGTTCGACGGCTACAAACGACCCGCCGACGTGTATCGCCGGCTCACGGAGTGCATGGATGCCATCATTCGCGTGGCGCCCAAAGTCGGCGTCGAAGTGCTCGGCTTGAGCGCGAGGCGCAACATTCCGGACGACACGACTCCGGGCCATGCGTACGACATCGCGCGCTTCCTCGTCGCCGATTTGAGCGCGATCGCGGCGGCGCGCAATGCACCGCGCGTGCGGCCGGCGCTGCCTTCACCGAAGCACATCTTTCCGACCGAGGTTTACGCGCACGCGGGGATCTTGCTCCGTCAGCTCGAAGAGCTCGAGCGACGGCTCTGAACCAGCGGTGAGGACTCAGTCGTTGCCGAAACGGCGCGTGAGGTCCGCGTAGGCGTCGACGCGCCGGTCGCGGAAGAACGGCCAACCGGCACGGCTCGAGTCGATTTCGGCGAGATCGATCTCCGCCACGAGCACCGCTTCGCGATCCTGCGGCGCGCGCACGATCACGCGCCCATCGGGCGCGGCGATGAAGCTCTGGCCCCAGAACTCGATCCCCCCCGTGCCGCGCGGATCGGGCTCGAAGCCCGTGCGGTTCACCGCGATCACGAAGCAGCCGTTGGCGATGGCATGGCTGCGTTGCATCGTTTCCCACGCGCCGTGTTGGCGCTCGCCGTATTTGGCCTTCTCTTCGGGATGCCAGCCGATCGCCGTCGGGTAGACGAGAATCTCGGCCCCCTGCATGGCCGTGAGCCGTGCCGCTTCCGGGTACCACTGGTCCCAGCAGACGAGCACGCCGAGCTCGGCGGGCTTGGTGTGGAACACCTTGAAGCCCAAATCCCCGGGCGTGAAGTAATACTTCTCGTAGTACCGCGGGTCGTCCGGTATGTGCATCTTGCGGTACTTGCCGAGATAGCCTCGCTCCGCATCGAGGACCGCGGCCGTGTTGTGGAACAGGCCCGCTGCCCGTTTCTCGAACAAGCTGGCCACGAGCGTGATCTTGAGCTCAGCCGCGAGCGCCGCGAGCGCCTCGGTGCCGGGTCCCGGCACGGCCTCGGCGAGGCCGAACAGCGCGGCGTCCTCCGACTGACAGAAATAGCGCGAGCGGAACAGCTCCGGCAGCACCACGACCGCGGCGCCGCCGCGCGCCGCCTCGCGCACGCCCGCGACGGCGCGCACGAGATTCTCGGCCGGTTCCGCGCTCATCGACATTTGCACGAGCCCGACTTTGAGCGGGCGCGGCGTCGTCATCGCGGCGAGTCCTTCTCCAGGTGGCGCGCGTCGCAGTAGGTGGTCTGCGGGAAGCAGGCCATATATTGATCGAGGATCTCCATGCCCTGCGTCGGCCGCACGACGTTGGCCTGGATCTTCGCGCGCACGAGCTCGCTCATTCGCCGGTGCAGATCGTTCGGGAAGTACTGCACCTGAGCCAGCATGTCCTGCACGGCCGTGCCAGGAATGATCTTCTCGATCCAAAAGTGGTCGGGCTCCTCGGAGTCGGCATAGACGTGCGCTTCGGACACGCGGCCGAACAGATTGTGCGCGTCGCCGATGATGTCCTCGTACGCGCCCATCAGGAAGAAGCCGAGGTAGTAGGGCTCGTCGGTGAGCGGAGTGTGCAACGGCAAGAAACGGTTGTCGCGGCTCGACACGTAGTGCGTCACCTTCCCGTCCGAGTCGCAGGTGAGGTCGACGAGCACGGCGCGCCGCCCGGGTTCCTCCTCGAGCCGGTCGATCGGCACGATCGGGAACGGCTGGCCGATGGCCCAATGGTCGAGCATCGATTGGAACACCGAGAAGTCGCACAGATACTGATCCGTGAGCGCGTCCTCGAGCTCTATGATCTCGGGCCGAGACGTATCCGGGTTGCGCTTCAGCGCCCGCAGCAAGCCGGCGCAGACGCGCCAGTAGATGCTCTCCGCGAGTGCGCGCTGCTCGATCGGCAGGTAGCCGAGCGTGAAGAGCTGCCGCACTTCCTCGAGTCGCTCGTTCGCATCGTGAAAGGACTCGAGCAGCTCCGACTGCTTGCGCACCTTCGGCATCCCCGTGAGGATCGCGCTCAACGCATGCACGGGCTCGGCGTCGTTCTCCTGCACGGCAAGCGTTTCGCTCGGATCGTCCTTCGAATGCGCGCCGAGCACCGGCACGATCAGCACCGAGTGGTGCGCGGTGAGGGCACGGCCGCTCTCGGTGACGAGCACGGGAGTCGGCACTTCGTTGGCGTCGCAGACCTCTTTGATCGTGAAAATCACGGCGTTGGCGTACTCCTCGAGGCTGTAGTTGATGCCGGCGTCTTCCTCGAGGTGGCCTTTGTCGTAGTTCACGCCGAGACCGCCGCCCACGTCGAGGTACTTGAGACCGATGCCGCGCTTCACGAGCGCGGAGTAGATCTGCGTCACTTCCTTGGTGGCCTGCTTCAACACTTGAATGTCGGCCACCTGACTGCCGATGTGGCAATGCAGCAGCACGAGCTTCGACTGCTGCCCGCTGACCTCGAGCTCATTGACCATGCGCATGAGCTCGGCCACGTTCAAGCCGAACTTCGAGTTCGTGCCCGACGACTCCGACCAGCGGCCCGAGCCGCGCGTCGCCAGCCGGACACGCACGCCGAGTTGCGACATGTAGCCCGTGGAGAAGGCTAGGCCCTTCAAGTCGACGAACTCCGAATACTTCTCGATGACCGGCACGATGTTCTGGCCGAGCTTCTGGCCGGCAATCATGAGCGACAGCATCGTCCGGTCCTTGACGCCGTTACAGACGAGCAGGGTCTCACCGTCGATCTGCGGCAAGCAGGCGATGAGCTCCGCCTTCGAACCGCACTCGAGCCCCATCCCATAGGGGCGCCCCGCGTCGAGCAGCTCGTCGACGACTTCGTGCAGCTGGTTCACTTTGATGGGATAGATGCCGCGATAGACGTTGCCGTAGTTGGATTCCGCGATCGCGCTGCGAAACGCCTCGTTGATGCGCCGCACTTGCGCGCGCAACACGTCTTGGAAGCGGATCAACATCGGGAACTGCAGGCCGCGGCGGCGCAGCTCCGCGACGATCTTGACCATGTCCATCGTCGTGCCCGTCTCGTCGAGAGCGCGTATGCCGACGTGGCCGGACTCGTTGACGAAAAAGAACGGCTCGCCCCAACTCGCGATGCGGTAGAGGTCCACGGCATCGGCAATCGACCACTCGGCGGGCGCGGGCTGGGGCTTCTTCGCTTGCGACGACATTTCTTTATTCTCCGAGGACGTGAGCGAACATCAGCGGGGCGACGATCGTGGCGTCGGACTCGATGATGAACTTCGGGGTCGAGGCGGACAACTTGCCCCAGGTGATCTTCTCGTTCGGCACGGCACCCGAGTACGAGCCGTAGCTCGTCGTCGAGTCGCTGATTTGGCAAAAGTAGCCCCAGCGCGGCGTGTCGGGCAGCTGCAGATCCTGCTGCAGCATCGGCACGACGCAAATCGGGAAATCGCCCGCAATGCCGCCGCCAATCTGGAAGAAGCCGATCGAGCCTTTGCGACAGGTCGATTGGTACCAGTCGGCCAGCATCATCATGTACTCGATGCCGGTCCGAACGGTGTGGACGTTGCCGATGTCGCCCGCGATGCAGTGGCCGGCGAAGATGTTGCCGAGCGTCGAGTCCTCCCAACCGGGAACGAACATGGGCAGATCGCGCTCGGCCGCGGCCAGCAACCAGCTGTCTTTCGGATCGATCTGATAATGGTGCTCGAGGATCCCCGAGCGCAGGATCTTGTACATGAACTCGTGCGGGAAGAACTGCTGCCCGGCCTTGTCGGCGCGTTGCCACTCCTCGAGCACGGCGCCCTCGATGCGGCGAATCGCCTCGAACTCGGGGATGCAGGTGTCCGTGACGCGGTTCAAGTGCTGGTCGAGCAGCTCTTCTTCCTGTTCCGGTGTGAGGTAGCGGTACTGCGGAATGCGCACGTAATGATCGTGCGCCACGAGGTTGAACACGTCTTCCTCGAGGTTCGCGCCGGTGCAGCAGATGGCGTGCACCTTGCCGCGGCGGATCATCTCCGCGAGCGACAGGCCGAGCTCGGCCGTGCTCATGGCGCCGGCCAGGGTAACCAGCATCTGACCACCGCCGTCGACATGCCGCACGTAGGCATCCGCGGCATCGACGAGCGCGGCACCGTTGAAGTGTCGATAGTGATGGCGGATGAAATCGGAGATTGCGCCCATCGGCCGTACCCTCAGGCGTCCAGGCGCCCGTCAATGTCGTGAAGATTAGGAAATAGAGACCCGCGCCACAATAGCTGCCGCAAATCAGCGCACCGCAGTCGGCACGGCAGGCACCTGCTGCGTGAGACAGTGCAACGCCCCGAGTCCCGCGATGAGCACCCGGCAGTCGACCGGCACGAGGCGCCGGTCCGGGAAGCAGTCGCGCAGAATCGCGCACGCCGTATCGTCCTGCTCACAGCCGAAAGTCGGCACGAGCACGGCGCCGTTGGCGATATAGAAGTTGGCGTAGCTGGCCGGCAGACGCTGGTCTTCGAGGTACTGTGGCTCCGGCATCGGCAGCTCGATCACGTTCAGGGCGCGGCCACCGACCCGCAGCGTCGACAGCAGTTGACGGTTGGCGGCGAGCGGCGCGTGGTTCGGGTCACGACGATTCCCCTCGACGACCGTGACCACGGTGTCGCGGGAAACGAAGCGCGTCAGGTCGTCGATGTGCCCGTCGGTGTCGTCGCCCGCGATGCCGTCGCCGAGCCAGAGGATCTCGCTCACGCCAAAAGCGTCGCGGAGCAGCCGCTCGATGTCGGCCCGCGATAGCGTCGGGTTGCGGTTCGGGTTCAGCAGGCACTGCTCGGTGGTGAGCAGGGCGCCCTCGCCGTTCACCTCGATCGAGCCGCCTTCGAGCACGATGCCCGGCTGCGCGAACCGCGGCACGTCGAGCGCTTCGGCCATCTGCCGCCCGACCTGCCGGTCGAGATCGAACGGTGGGTACTTGCCGCCCCAGGCGTTGTAGTCGAAATTGACGGCCAGGCGCGGCGCGTCGACCGAGGCGCGCGTGACGAAGATCGCGCCATGGTCGCGGGCCCACGCGTCGTTGGTCGGGAAACGGTAGAACTCGAGCCGCTCGGGCGCCGCGGCGTTCTGCAGCAAGCGGCGCACGTAGGCCTCATGCTCGGCGCCGAGCACGTTGATATAGACGGCCTCGCAAACCGCGAGCTCGCGCACGAACTCGACCATGGCCGGCTCCACACCCTCGAAGACACCGGGCCAGCTGTCGCGGTTGTGCGGCCACGAGAGCCACGTGGCCTCGTGCGGCGCCCACTCCGCCGGCAACCGATAACCTCGGGTGCTCGGCCATCTAGCGTGATCGGCGGTCAATGCAACTCCATGACTGACATCGGCGTTTCGGCGCGCCCCGAGGTGGCGGCGGAGCCACAGCGGGCGCGCATCATACATGCTGCCGGCAGCGACCGATACACTTTCGGCTGAGCCAAAAACGGTATGATGCACCGATGCCGAAACCGCTGTCGTACTCGCTCGCTACACGTCGCACGTTGGCCCGTTTTACGTGGCTCGCGCTCGCCGCGATCGGGTTGCTCTCGGCCACACCGGCGGCAGTTGCCCAGAGCGTCACCGGCGGCACGCTCTTGATCGCATCGGCCGGAATCAAGGACCCCAATTTCTCGCGGACCGTGGTGCTCGTGTTACGCCACGATGACAACGGCACGATCGGTGTGGTCGTGAATCGCCCGACGACGCTCGAGCCGGCCGTCGTATTCCCGGAGTTTGCGGCCGGTGTCGGCGCTTACACAGGTACGCTCTATCGCGGCGGACCCGTATCGCCCGCCCGGCTGCTGTTTCTCGTGCGCGGCTTGGCCGCCGCCACGGTGCAAGGGCCGGAGATCGTCGACAAGGTGTTCTTGAGCGCCGACCCGGAGTCGCTGGCCGATGTCACGCGCCTCGCGGCCGGCACCGACGACCTACGCATGTACGCGGGCCACGCCGAGTGGGTGCCGGGCCAGCTCGATAGCGAGATCGCGGCGGGCGGCTGGCATACGCTGCCCGGTTCGGCCGAGATCGTGTTCCACACCGATCCGGGCCGGCTTTGGGCGGAGCTCGCCACCCGCGGCGACGAGGTCGTCGCCGCCGCGGGCCACCGCTAGCGGTTGTGCCCTACGCCTATTACGCGCAGCTGCGACGCAAGCAGCAAGCCATCTACCGGCGCAGCGACGCGATCGCCGCAATCAAGCTCCCGGCCGCCGCCGATTTCGCGCCGTTGGTCGCCGCGCTCAAGTCCGCACTCGCCACCGAGAAACGAGCGGGCACCGAGCGCGCCGCGCAAGCGCTCGTGACGGCGCTACTCGCCGCATTCAAGGTGCGGGGCGTGCGCGTCAAAGTGTTGACGACGCGACCGAGCACGCGGTCGAGCGAGCTGCATGGCCTCTACGAGCTCGGCGATCGACGGACGGCGCCGGTAGTGAAAGTCTGGATGCGTACGGCGCAACAGCGGCGCGTCGTGGCCTTTCGCACGTTCCTGCGGACGCTGCTCCACGAGCTGTGCCATCACCTGGACTATGTACTGCTCGGGCTCGAGGACTCGTTTCATACGGAAGGATTCTTCAAGCGCGAGTCGAGCCTGTTCAAGCAGCTCGTTGCCGTGTAACCGCGCTCGGCACCGCTCAGAGCGTTAGCGGCTCGAGATCCGGAGGCACCCATTCGGCCCGAGCGCGCGGCGACAGCAGGAGCTCCTTCGACCAGAACCTAAGGAGCGCTTGCTTGCCGGCGAGCGGACTGCTCAGCAGGCGCGAAACACCGTCTTCGAGCGGCACGCCGGGCTCCGTTCCCGCCAGGAATTGCTCGAGGAGCCGCACGTAGGCGGCCGTGATCGTCTCGTGATAACCACCCGTAGCCGTGTTCGCGACCCCATGGGCATCGTTCAGCGCGCGAATTCCGACCCGCAGACGTTCCAAGGCGACGGTCCCGCCGAAGCGGTGCACGTGCCATGCCCCGACGCGTAGATGCGCCTCGTGGGTCCACGCGTCCTTCGGCAAGCGGCGTGCGCCAAAGGCCTCTGCGAGCAAATCCAAAGACGACGAGGTCATCGGTCGGGCACCGCGAATTGGGCTCAGGGGATCTTATCGTAGTACGCGCGCCCGACAGGGCGAGCGCCGTTTCATGTGCCAGCAACCTGTGCCGGCGCGCCGCGACTGCCCGACTAACCGTTCGCCGCGACGCGGTGCTTCGGGATCTTGTCGAGATCGGCGTTGAGGTAGACCACTGCCACATCGCCACGCTTGGCGATCGCGACGGCCTTGTCGAGCGCAGCCGGCGCATCGAGGTCCATGTCGGGGATCAACTCTTTGACGATGTAGTCGCCAGCCTTCGGGCGGACCATGGACAGCGACGCGAGCGTGCGATCACGCCCGTCTTCCTTGACGCGCCAGAGGCGCAGGAACAACGTTGCCCTCGTAATGGGTTCGGCCGGCGTGCCTTGGATCACCTGCACGCCGTCCCTAACTGCCTTCGAGCCCTTTTGCGACATTGCGGAACTCCCGCACCGACCATCCGCGGCCGAGAGTAGTGTCCGCTCTGGCAGAGAGGCACACTGTGATCCACGTAGCGAAAAAGGCATCGGCAGCCGCCGACACCCAGGGCTTCCCTAGTGCACCGAACGCACGCGGTAGTTGCCGCGCTGCTCGTCGAGGTCGAGCTGGATGAGGCCTTCCTTCGCCGCGTGCTCGAGCAAATCGGAGAAATTGCGGTAGCCGTAGTAGCTCTCGTCGAAGCCGGGGTAGACGCGTTTCACCGTCTGCTTGACCAGTGAGCCCCAGACCGTGGTGTAGTCCTTCTCGAGCGACGTGACCGTCGCCAGCAGCCGATCGAAAGCTTCGGTTTGCTTCGTGTCTTGGGCCTTCTTCGGCTTGGGGCGCTGCCGTTCAGAGACGCGGATCAGGTCATCATAAAAGATGAACTCGTCGCAGTTGTTGGCCAGCAGGTCCGACGTCGAGCTGCGAACGCCGCAGCCGAGCACGCGCTTGTTGTTCTCTTTCAGCTTCGAGACGAGCGGCGAGAAATCACTGTCGCCCGTGAGCAGCACGAACGTATCGATGTGCGACTTCGAATAGCAGAGATCGATCGCGTCGACCACCATACGAATGTCGGCGCTGTTCTTGCCGGAGACGTTGGAGCGCGGAATGTCCACCATTTCGAAGCCGTGCATGTGGAACTCGCGCATGAAGTTCTGGAAGCGCGTCCAGTCGCAGTAGGCGCGCTTGAACACGATTCGGCCCCGCTCGAGCAGGCGCTTCAATACGAGCTCGATCTCGAAGCGGCCTTTCTTGTCCTGCTCGACACCGAGGGCGAGGTTCTCGAAGTCGCAGAATACCGCCGTCGTGAGCTCACTGCGAAATGAAGGATCTGTAGACATCAATGTACCTATGTGAAGGGGATGAGCGGCGAGCCGCACTGCGGCGCCAGGAGTAAGTCACGGCATCTTGAGCGCTGCCGCGCAGCGTGGCAAGCAGCCGAGCCGGCCGCTAACGTGGCGGGGGCGGCGGAGGCGCGAACGGTGCGCCGTCGGCGAGCGCTTCGCAGAGATCCTCATAGACCCGCATGAGTTTGGCGCGTGTGGGCAGCAGACCCACGGCCTTGCCGATACGCGTGGCGAGCGTGCCGTGGCGCAGGTAATGCTCGAGCAACCGGCCCGTGCCGACGTCGATTCCGCCGCCCGCGGAAACAGCTTCGATCAAGTGTTCCCAGAGCCCCTTGAGCTCCGTACTGCTACCCGGAAAACCGAACGCACTGAGATAACGCTTGTCGCCGATGCCGGCACCCTCGGCCTGCCGCTCGGTGAGCTTCAACAGCTTGCCGAGCTCGCTCGTGTGCCAGGCATCCATGCCCTTGCGATCGAGCCACCGCTCGGCGCACAGCAGCTTCAGCACCTCGACGATCAACGCCGCGTACGCGACATCCACGAGCGGCGTCTCCTGCACGTCGAGCACGCGAATCTCGATCGCCATGCGGTCGAAGCGCGCAATCGCGCCGCGGGCGTTGACCCACTCGTTGCGCAGCACGCCCTCGGGATCGTGTGGCGCGAGATCGCGATAGATCGGCTCGAGCAACCGCTCCTGGTACTCGCCCACCGAACCCATCGGCTCGGGCACGACGTCACCCGTCACCGACGGTATCTTCGCGCAATTGCCGCGATACACGACGAGGCGATTGTCGAGAATGCCGTTGCGCTCGCCGTCGATGATCGGCGAGCTCGCCGCGAGCCCCGGCAGGATCGGCAGCAGGAAACGTATCGCCGCATGCAGGCGAGCGAATTCCTCGTCGCCCTTGAACGGCAGGTTGATCTGCATGCTCTGCAAATTCGCCCAGCCATGACCCTTGCAGGAAAAAATCCGGTCGAAGGTGTCGTAGATGAGGCGCGTGCCGTGCGGCCAGAGCTCCACGTCGTTGGGATCCATCCACGGATGCATGGCCGTCGGCATGAGGCGCAAGCCCTCGCGACCGAGCTTCGAGTTCGCGAGCGCGACGTTGGCCGCGAACTCCTTGCCGAGGCCCGCGAGCGACGGCCGCGGGCCGTTGCACTTGAACTCGATGACGTGCAGCGCGAGCTCGTTGTTCCATGCCACGTCGCCATTCTCGAACTCGTCCGTGAGCTTACCCGCAGCGGCTTCGAGCAGCTGGTCGGCGGCCGGTGCCACGTCGAGGCTGTCGCCGTCGACGAGCATGTACTCGATTTCTAGCCCAAAGGCAGCGAACAAACCGAGGGCCGAATCGGCCAACCGGCCCTGCGGCGGATCACTCATTACTCTGCCAGTCCGAGCACAAAGGCGAGCGTGCGATTGAGCTGCAACAGCTTTCCATCATCGAGCCGGCCAATGACCCCTGTGATTCGCGAGACACGCACTGTCACCAACTTCTCCACCATGATCTGCGACTGATTTTTCAGGCCGTTTTCGGCCGTCGGCTCGACTTCAACACGGAACATTGGAGCGGCGCCCGTCTCGCTCGTGAGGAGACACACGATGACGCTTTCCAATCCTGCCTGAGTGAGATGGTTCGACTGGACGACGACCGCCGGCCGCGGTTTGCCGTAATCCCCGGGAGCGCTAACGATGGCGACGTCGCCTCGTTTCACCACTCGGACTCATGCGCCTCGACAAACTCGAGCGCCTCTGCCTCTTGCCGGGCATCGAGCCTGGCGACCTGGCGCCGCAGCTTCGCCGCGAAGCCTTTGGCCTTCAGATCGGGCACCCAGAGCTGAATGGGCCGCAGTCCAGCCGCGCGCATGCGTGCGCGATAGTCGCGCATCTTGTGCCTGGGCGTCTTCGGCTGGTGGCTCACGGTAACATGTTACCAATGCCGTGGAGCAACATGCCAGCCGCATTACCGGCGGGAGCATCGAGATTGGCGCTCAATCGAGCGGCAAGCTGATCCGCGCGATACAGCCGCGCGCGCCGACCCGGTTCTCGAGGGAAATGCTGCCGCCGTGGTTCTCGATGATCTCGCGCGACAACACGAGCCCAATGCCCGTGCCACCGGGCTTGGTGGTGAAAAACGGCACGAAGAGGTTGTCGGTGCGAGCAAGCCCCGGGCCGTCATCCTCCACCTCCGCGACGAGCTGCTCGTTCTCCGAGCGCCAGCGCACGCGCACCTCGCCGGCTTCACCCGCCGCCTCGACGGCGTTCTTGATCAAATTGATCAGCACTTGCTCGATCTGATCGGCGTCCATCGAGAGACTCACCTCGGGCCCGCCTTCGACGCTAACGCCTCTGCCGTACAGAGAGGCCGCCCGGCGCAACGAGGTGGCGAAGCTCGCCCGCCGCAGCGTCGGCAGCGGCAGCTTCGCGAGCCGCGCATAGGCGCCCATGAAACGACCGAGCGACTCCGAGCGGTCGTGAATGATGCCGAGCCCGGCGCGCGCGTCCTCGCGCCAATCACCGGGCAGCGGGTCGCGGTCGACGAGCCGCCGCAGCGTGCCGGCCATCGACTTGATCGGCGCGAGCGAGCTATTGAGCTCGTGACCGATGACGCGCACGAGCCGGCGCCACGCCTGCCGCTCCTCCTCGCGCAGCGCGCGGCTCAAATCGGACAGCACGAGCAACTCGTGCGGCCGGCCGCCTTCGCGAAAGCTGCGGCGGCGCAACTCCCAGCGGCCCGTTCCGCCCGGAAAGACATGCTGAATGATGGTTCCAGAAGGCTCTTGCAGCATCGCGGCAAGTCCGATGTCGGCGGCGCTTCTACCCTGCAGATCCTCGGCGCGCTCGTCCAGCAGCGCCGCCCCGGCGCGATTGACGAGCCGTAGGCGCAGCCGCGGGTCGAATGCGAATACGGCGATGTCGATGTCGCCGATGACCTTTTGCAGCAGCACGCCGGCTTCGAGCGCTTCCAGCCGCTGGTCGTACAGCGTCCGACTCAGCGTGTTCACTTCGAACATCACTTCGCCGAGCGCGTCCTCGGGATTGACGTTTCGGGCGCGCAGCGAGTAGTCGCCTTCGCGCAGAGCCTCGAGCATATTCGCCAGCGCCTGCAGCGGCCGTACGACGTGGCGTCGCACCGCAAGCAAGCCGCCCGCGACGAACGCGCTGATGAGCGCAAACAGCACCCACTTTAGAGCTCCGCTCGCGTCCCAGCTCCACAGGAGCAAACCCGACGCAACCCAGGCCGGCGCGGCCGCGACGAGCGCGAGCAGCCACGCCCGGGTCTGGAAGCGCCGGCGCCGGCGGCGTTTCACAGGCCGAATTTTTCCATGCGCCGGTACAGCGCCGAGCGGCTCACACCGAGCTCATCGGCCGCATTCGCCACGTTGTTGTCGTGGCGTGTCAACGCCGCGACGATCGCGTCCTTTTCAATCGCATCGAGAGTCATGGGCCGGTAGTCGACGGGGGGCGGTGCCGCATCGAGGCGCAGGTCCGCCGGTCCGAGCGCGCTGCCCCGCGCCATCAGCACGGCGCGCTCGACGACGTGGCTGAGCTCCCGCACGTTACCGGGCCAGCGATAGCGGCGCAGTGCGGATAGGGCCGCATCGGCGAAACCCTCCACGGGCCGCCGATGGCGCTGCGCGTGCGTCTCGAGGAATCGCTGTGCCAGCCGCACGATGTCGTCGCCGCGCTCGCGCAGCGGCGGCAGTTGGATGTGGATCGTGTTGAGCCGGTAGAGCAGGTCGCTGCGAAAACGCCCGGCATCGATC
>Ga0208454_1000777_pt1 | contig 15706 bp, 17 predicted proteins | sample EasRivMeERMZT100_FD_187530 | JGI IMG/M metagenome (GOLD analysis project Ga0208454, IMG submission 187530) | Soil microbial communities from meander-bound floodplain in the East River, Colorado, USA - East River MetaG ERMZT100 (SPAdes) (version 2) | ecosystem: Environmental > Terrestrial > Soil...
CGAAGGGAAGACGCTCCCGGCGGTCGCCGCGCTGGAGGCGCGAGCCGACTCCTAGAGTCGGGCCAGGGCGGATGGTTAAGCAACTTTTCGTCGACACGCCTGGCCAGGGGCTGCAGGAAATCACCGGCAAAGTCGCAGCCGCGGTCGACGGCTCGGGTGTGGAAGAAGGCCTGTGCACGCTCTTCCTGCGCCATACCTCCGCGAGCCTCCTGGTCCAGGAGAACGCCGATCCCACCGCGAAGCGCGATCTCGAGCGCTGGCTGAACCGTCTCGTGCCTGACGGCGATCCGTTCTACAGCCACGACGCGGAGGGGCCCGACGACATGCCGTCGCACATCAAGGCCGCGCTCACGGCCACTTCGCTCTCGATTCCCATTCAGCAGAAGAAGCTCGTTCTGGGCACCTGGCAAGGCATCTACCTCTGGGAGCACCGCCGCCGCGGCTCGCGCCGCGAGCTCGTCGTGCATATCGGCGCTTGAACATCGCGGCGGCGAACATCGTCGGGCGGGAGGTGGGTCCGGACAAGCAGCGCGTCGACGCGCGCTGGCTCATGGCCTACAGCGCCGCGCTCGGCGAAACCAGCTTTCCGCATCCGCTCTTTCCGGTGTGCTACGAATGGCCGGCTACGCGCCTGCTGCGCGAGCGCGCAGGGCTGGCGCCGCTCGACGCGCGCCTGGTGCACGCGCAGCACGACCTGGTCATCCACCGCGCGCCGACCGCCGAGGTCCTGCGCATTTCGGGAAAGGTCGTGGCGGCGCGGCAGCGCCGCCCGGGCGCGATGGTGGTGTTCCGCTTCGTGGCGCACGACGCGCGCGACCAGCCGGTGACCACCACGGACTTCACGGTGCTTTACCGAGACGTGAAGCTCGAGGACGGCGAGCGCGCGATCCAAGAGGTCGACGATCCTCCGCCGCACCGCAAGCGATTGCCGAAGGTCGGCGAGATCGAGGTCGCCGCCACGGCGGCGCACGTCTACACCGAATGCGCGCGCATCTGGAACCCGATCCATACCGACATCGACTACGCGCGCGCCGCCGGGCTGCCCGGCATCATCCTCCACGGCACCGCGACGCTCGCACTCTCCGTTTCGCGGGTTCTGGCTTCGTTTGCAATCGCGCCCGCCTCGGTGCGGCGCGTGCGTTGCCGCTTCGCCGGCATGGTGCTGATGCCCTCGGTTCTGACCGTGTTTGCTTCCACGCAAGGCACGTCCCTTGCCTTCGAGACGCGCAACGAGCGCGGCGAGGCGGTCATCGAGCGCGGCTGGATCATCGGTTAAACTCGCTACGCCCCTCATGCTGCGCAGTACAAAAATCGTCGCCACCCTCGGGCCCTCGTCGAGCGAGCCCGCGGTGCTCGAGCGCATGGTGCGCGCGGGCGTCGACGTGGTGCGGCTCAATTTCTCGCACGGCACCGTCGACGATCACCTCAAGCGCGCCGCGCTGGTGAAGGAGATCTCGAGCAGGGTCGGGCGCACGGTCGCCATCATGTGCGACCTGCAGGGGCCGAAGATCCGCGTCGGCAAGTTCAAGGAAGGCAAGGTCACCCTCGAGAAGGGCGCCCGCTTCATCCTCGATGCCGGGATCGAGATCGGCGATCACGACCGCGCCGGCCTCGACTACAAGGAGCTGCCGCGCGACGTCGAGCCCGGCGCGTTGCTGCTGCTCGACGACGGCAAGATCGTGCTCGAGGTCACCAACGTCCGCGGCGACGAGGTGCACACGCTGGTGCGCCATGGCGGGGTGCTGTCCAACAACAAGGGCATCAACCGCCAGGGCGGCGGCCTCACCGCGCCGGCGCTCACCTCCAAGGACATGGAGGACATCAAGACCGCGACCAAATTGCAGGCCGACTACCTCGCGGTCTCGTTCCCGAAGAGCGGCGCCGACATGTACATGGCGAGAGAGCTGATGCGCGCGGCGGGCGGCAAGGCGTTCCTGATCGCGAAGATCGAGCGCGCCGAGGCGGTCGGCGAGGCGGCGCTGGTCGACATCATGCGCGGCTCCGACGGCATCATGGTGGCGCGCGGCGATCTCGCGGTGGAGGTCGGCGACGCCTCGGTGCCGGCGCTGCAGAAAAAAATGATCCGCCTGGCGCGGCAGGAGAACAAGCTCACCATCACCGCGACGCAGATGATGGAATCGATGATCTCGAGCCCGGTGCCGACGCGCGCCGAGGTCTCGGACGTGGCGAACGCCGTGCTCGATGGCACCGACGCCGTGATGCTTTCGGCCGAGACCGCGAGCGGGCGCTACCCGGTGGAGGTGATCGAGGCGATGGACCGGATCTGCGTCGAGGTCGAGCAGACCCAGCCGCTCAACCTGGAGCAGGACTTCCTGAACCGCGTGTTCCAGCGCGTCGACCAGTCGATCGCCATGGCGGCGCTGTTCACCGCGTACCACCTCAAGGTGAAGTGCATCGCCTCGCTTACCGAGTCGGGCTCGACCGCGCTGTGGATGAGCCGCCTCAACTGCGGCGTGCCGATCTACGCCCTCACCTCGCAGACCCAGACCCGCTACCGCTGTGCGCTGTTCCGCGACGTGTTCCCGCTCATGGTCAAATATGTGGGCCACGACCGCGAAGAGCTGCTGCAGGAGGCCGAAAAGGCGCTGGTTTCGAACAAGGTGGTGAAGGAGGGCGACCTCATCGTCCTCACCATCGGCGAGCCGATCGGCAAGGCGGGCGGCACCAACACCATGAAGATCGTCAAGGTCGGGGAGCACCGCAAATCATGAACCTGCCTTTTACACCCCCTGTTGAACTCGCATCCAGGTTTGTCGACGTCGAGCACCTGCCGTGGGAGAAAACCGCCTACGCGGGCATCGAGCAGAAGACGCTGCTCTTCGACCGCAATACCGGCCTCATCACCGCGCTGATGCGCATGGCGCCCGGGGCGCGCCTTCCCGACCACGAGCACGTGAAGATCGAGCAGACGTATGTATTGGAAGGTGAGTTGCACTGTGGCGAAGGAATCTGCAAAAAGGGCCAGTTCGTCTGGCGCCCGGCCGGTAGCCGCCACGAAGCCTGGGCCGGTCCGCAAGGGGGTCTCTTCCTCGCCATGTTCCAGATCCCGAACAGGTTCTTCAAGCCCGACGGCCGCGAGACCGATTTTCTCGGCAACGACTGGAACAAGAGCTGGGGCTCCGTGTTGAAGAAGTAAGAATCGGGGTCAGAGCCCGATTTGCTTCGGAGGGAGGGAATGGCGCGAATTCGGCGTCGACAATTCCTGGCTGCCACGGGTGCGCTCCTCGCCCCGTTGGCGGCTCTCGCGCAAATTGTTGGGCGAGAGCTCCGGATTGCTTTCCTGGACGACGGTTCAGAAGACGCGAATCGTGCTCATTTCCAGGCATTCCTGAAGCGGCTCGGGCAACTGGGCTACTCCGAAGGTCGCAATCTCGCCGTCGAGAAGCGCTTCGCGCAGGGCGTGACAGAACGGTTGCCGGCGCTCGCGGCGGAGCTCGTCGCTCTGAAGCCTGACATCATCATCGCATCGGCGACACCACAGGCGCTTGCGGCGAAGCGAGCAACCTCAACGATTCCCATCGTGTTCATGGGACCGACCGATCCGGTCGCGGTTGGTTTGGTCCAGAGCCTCGCGAGGCCCGGCGGGAACGCGACAGGCATTTCCAACCTGGCCGTGGAAGTCGGAGTGAAGTGGATCGATATGATGCGCGAGATCATTCCGGATGCGAAACGCCTCGCGTATCTCAGCGACACGAGCAACAAGGGCGCGGCGCTGGTATTCGACGAGTTGCAGGTGCGGGCGCGCTCGCTGAACCTGTCGATCCAGTTTCTGGACGGACGCCAGCACACCAGGCTCGAGCATTCATTCGAGACGATAGTAAGGGAACGTCTGGACGGCTTCATCGTCGGCGCTGCCAACGTTGTCTTTGAGCATCGCATGGCCATCATTGAATTCGCGGCGCGGCAGAAGCTGCCTGTGATCTACGGCCGGCGCGAGTATGCGGACGCGGGCGGGCTCCTGTCCTACGGTGTCGACGTCGGTCTCAACTACATGCGTGCGGCGGAATACGTCCACCGTATCGCACAAGGGGCGAAGCCGATGGACCTGCCGGTGGAGCGCCCCCGCGCCGTGCGCCTAGTGCTGAATCTCAAGGCGGCGCGGGCCCAGGGGATCGCGATTCCGCAGACGATCCGGATTCGCGCGGACGAGCTGATCGAATGAAGAGATAGTGCTGCCTCGCGGTTTCAGCGGGGTCTCTGACCTCGAAGACTTCATGACGCAGCCGACGCCGGAGCTCTCCGCGGACCTGGCGCGCGCCGACGGCGAGCTCATCGTCCTCGGCGTCGGCGGCAAGATGGGCCCCACGCTCGCGCGCATGGCGAAGCGCGCCGCGCCGGCGAAGCGTGTCATCGGGGTAGCAAGATTCAATGACCCTGGATTGCGCGACAGGCTCCACGGTTGGCAAATCGAAACCATCGCCTGCGACCTGCTCGATCGCGCGGCGCTCGAGCGCCTGCCGCGGCCGAAGAACGTGGTGTTCATGGCTGGCCACAAGTTCGGGGCGAGCGGCGAGCCGTGGCTCACCTGGGCGATGAACGTTGCCGTGCCGCACATGGTGGCCGAGACGTGGCGAGATTCGCGCATCGTGGCGTTCTCCACCGCTTGCGTGTATCCGTACGTCAATGTGAGCGGTTCCGGGGCGAGTGAAAAGACACCAACCGTTCCGCCGCCGGGCGACTACGCTAGCTCCTGCGTCGGGCGCGAGCAGATGTTCTTCCACGGCTCGCGCCGCTACGGCACGCCCGGACGCCTGGTGCGCCTGTCCTACTCGATCGACATGCGCTACGGCGTGCTGCACGACGTCGCTTCGAACGTGCTGGCGGGCAAGCCCATCGATCTGGCGATGGGCTACGTGAACGTCATCTGGCAGGGCGACGCCAACGAGCAGGCGCTGCGGCTCCTCGCGCACTGCACCGCGCCGGCCTCCGCGATCAACGTGACCGGGCCCGAAAGGGTGTCGGTGCGCTGGCTGGCGGCAGAGCTCGGCAAGCGGCTCGGCAAGAAGCCCCTGTTCACGGGCAAGGAGAGTGAAACGGCGTGGCTGATCGACACGACGGAAGCGATCAAGCTCTTCGGCGCGCCGCGCGTCGCGCTCGGCACGATGATCGACTGGGTCGCTGACTGGGTGTCGCGCGGCGGGCAAAGCCTCGGCAAGCCGACCCACTTCGACACGCGCGATGGCCGTTACTGAAGTCCGCCTCGGCGCCGACGACATCGACGGCTGCGTCGCGCTCTCGGCCGCGGCCGGCTGGAACCAGAACGCCGCCGACTGGCGCCTGATGCTCGAGCTGGGCGAGGGCTGGGGCCTTCAGCTTCGCGACGGGACTCTCGTCGCCTCGACCCTGGTGATCCCGTACGGCAGCTTTGCCTGGGTCAGCATGGTCCTCGTGCTGCCGGGCCATCGCCGGAAAGGCTATGCGTCGCAGCTCCTGCGGGTCGCGCTGGCCGCGCTCGCGCGGGCGAGCCTCACGCCAGTCCTCGATGCCACCCCCGCCGGCCGCGAGGTGTACCGCCAGGAAGGATTTCGCGATACCTGGGGCTTCAAGCGGTTCGTGGTGCAGAGGAGGGCTCAGCAACCGGCGTCCTCCCGCGTGCGCGCGTTGCGCGAAGCGGATTGGCCCTGGATCCTCGAGCTCGATCGCGCCGCCTTCGGCGGAAGCCGCGGGCCGCTGCTGCGCTCGCTGGCGAGCCGCCTGCCGGTGGCGGCGCTGGTGGTGGAAGGCGAAGGATTCCTTTTCGGCCGCGACGGCCGGGAGGCGACGCAGCTCGGCCCGCTGGTCGCCGCGAGCGCGGCCACGGCGCAGAGCCTGTTCAAGACCGCGCTGGCGCAGGCATGGGGACCCCTGTACCTCGACATCGCCGACCACGCCGTGCTCCCGCCCGAAGGGCTCGCCGAGCAGCGCTCGTTCACGAGAATGGTGCACGGCCCGGTGCACGGCTCCGTGCTCGCGCCCGGCGATCGGACCAAGGTATTTCTGGTTGCCGGGCCGGAACTCGGCTAAAGTTAACCAGCCGGTTAAAACCCAGGATGAATCTTGCCGAAGCGCACGCGTCGCTGCGCCGCGGGGCCGTCATTCCCGCGCATCTTCTCGCCCTGGACGCGCGCCGCAAGCTCGACCCGCGGCGGCAGCGCGCGCTCACCCGCTACTACCTCGACGCCGGCGTCGGCGGCCTCGCCGTCGGCGTGCACGCGACCCAGTTCGCGATCCGCGAAGCCGGCCTTTACCGGCCGGTTCTGGAGCTCGCAATGGAGGAATCGCAAGCCGGGGTGGCGATGATCGCCGGCCTCGCCGGAAAAACCAGCGCGGCGAGGCGGGAGGCCCAGATCGCGCGCGAGCTCGGTTACCACGCCGGGATGCTGTCGCTCGGCGCGATGAAAGGCGCATCCATCGACGCCTTGATCCGCCACTGCGCCGCGGTGGCCGGGGAGATCCCGCTCGTCGGCTTCTATCTGCAGCCCGCGGTCGGCGGAATCCCGCTCCCCGAGCCGTTCTGGCGCCGCTTCGCCGCGATCGAGAACGTGGTGGCGATCAAGATCGCGCCGTTCGATCGCTACCGGACGCTGGACGTGGTGCGGGGCGTCGTCGCGGCGAGGGCAGAAGAACGCATCGCGCTCTACACCGGCAACGATGACCACATCCTGCTCGACCTGGCGGTGCCTTTCGCGGTGAAGCGCGACGGCGAGGAAGTGCGCGTGCGCATCAGGGGCGGCCTGCTGGGCCATTGGGGCGTGTGGACCAAAACCGCCGTCGACCTGTTCAAGAAAATTCAAGCAGGGAACATCGATCTGGCGCTCGATTCGCGCATCACCGACTGCAACAGCGCGTTCTTCGATGTCGCCAACAACTTCGCCGGCTGCATCCCGGGCTGCCACGAGGTGCTGCGGCGCCAGGGGCTGCTGGAAGGCACCTGGTGCCTCGACCCGAACGAGCGGCTCTCGCCCGGGCAGTCCGAGGAGATCGACCGCGTCTATCGCGAGCACGCCGACCTCGCCGACGACGACTTCGTGCGGGCGAACCTCGCGCGGTGGCTTTCATGAAAAAGGCAAACGGCCGCGATCCGGAAAGAACGCGCGCCAGCATCCTCGCCTCCGCCACCGCGGAGTTCGCGCGCTACGGCCTGGGCGGCGCGCGCGTCGACCGCATCGCCGAGCGCGCGGGCGCGAACAAGCGCATGCTGTACTACTACTTCGGCGACAAGGAAGGGCTGTTTCTCGCCGCGCTGGAGGATCGCTACGCGCACATCCGCAACGCCGAGCGCTCGCTCAAGCTGGAGCACCTCGACCCGCAGCGCGCGGTGCGGCGCCTGGTCGAGTTCACCTGGCGCTACTTCCTCGAGCACCCGGAGTTCATGACGCTGCTGAACAGCGAGAACCTGCACCAGGGGCGCCACGTGCGCCGCTCGCGCCGCGTGCACGAGATGCACTCGCACCTCGTGTCGATGCTGCGCGACGTGCTGCGCCGGGGCGAGCGGCAGGGCCTGTTCCGCAAGGGCGTCGACCCGGTGCAGCTCTATATCTCGATCGCCGGCGAAGGCTATTTCTACCTGAGCAATCGCTACACGCTTTCGCGCATCTTCGCCCGCGACCTGATGGCGCCGCGCGCGCTGTCCGGACGCGCGCGGCATATTTCGGACATGATTGTCAACGCACTGAGGAGGTAACCATGAAGTGGCAACTATTGGGACTCATCGGCTTGCTGGTGAGCACCTTCGCTCATTCCCAGAACTGGAAGCCCACCAAGCCGGTCACGATCATCGTGCCGTGGGCGGCGGGCGGCTCGACCGACCAGGTGACGCGCATCACCGCCGCCGAGCTCGAGAAGCACCTCGGGCAGAAGGTGGTGATCGTGAACCAGGCCGGCGCATCGGGCTCGATCGGCACCAAGAGCGCGCTCGAGGCTCCGAAGGACGGCTATACCTGGACCGCGGGCGCGGCCCAGGACCTGGGCGTGTACCGGGCGCTCGGCATGCTCGAGACCAATCTCGCCGACTGGAACCTGTTTCTCTCGGTGGCCAACGTGCCGCTGGTCGGCGTGAATCCGAACACGCCCTACAAGAGCATGAAGGATCTGCTCGACGCAATGAAGGCGAAGCCGGGCGAGATCACGGTCGCTACGGCGGGCGTGACTTCGGGCGGCCACAACGCGATGGAAGCGATCGCGCGCGCCACCGGCGTGAAGTACCGCCACGTCACCTACGACGGTGGCAACCCCGCGGTGGTGGCGACGGTCGCCGGCGAGACCCAGGTGACGACGCAGCTCGCGGTCGAGCAGGCCGAGATGATCCGCGGCAAGCGCCTGCGCCCGCTCGCGGTGGTGGCCGACAAGCCGCTCGAGATCGAGGGCCACGGCAAGATCGACGCCATCACGCAGACCGTGCCGAGCATGAAGATCCCGACCAACTACTTCGGCATCTTCGTTCCGAAGGGCGTGCCGCCGCAGGTCGTCGCCACGCTCGACCGCATCTGGGGCGACCACATCATGCGCTCGGAGGCGCTGAAGAAGTACGCCACCAGCCGCGGGGCGCTGTTCGCGCCGATGTCGGGACAGGACGCGCAGAAGGCGGCGATGCCGGCGGTGCAAGCGAACGCGTGGCTCCTGCACGCCGGCGGCAAGACCAAGGTCTCGCCGGACTCCGTGGGTATTCCCAAGCCTGATTGAGCGACAGAGCCCAAGGCGCAGCCTGGATCGCCGTCGGCGGGGCGATCGTCTACGCCTCCTGGACGATGGACCGGCTCGAGCGCCACGGCGCGGCGCTGTATACCGCGCCGGGGCTCGTGCCCGGGCTGCTCGGGCTGGTGCTGCTCGTGCTCGGCGTAGTGCTTGCCGTGCGCAACAGGGCCGCGCCTTCCTTGCGCCTTCGGTGGGAGAACACGCCCTTGGTGCTTGTGCTGTGCCTGGGCTACGCCATCGGCCTCGTCGGCCGCGTGCCGTTCTGGCTCGCGACGTTCGTTTTCGTCACCGTCTTCATCGCCGCCTTCGAGTATCCGTCTCGCCGCCGGATGACGCTGGCGCCGGTCTACGGCGCCGCGACCAGCCTCGCCGTCACGTACCTGTTCGAAACGGTATTCCTGGTGCGGCTGCCGTAGCCCATGTTCGAAGGCCTGGTGCTTTTCGGCAAGTCGATCGGCGGCTTCCTCACCGTCGAGTCGATCCTGTGGGCGCTGGGGGCGAGCCTCATCGGCGTGGTGATTGGCGCGCTGCCAGGCCTGACCGCGACGATGGGCGTGGCGCTCATGACCACGCTCACGCTGAAGATGGAGCCCAACCAGGCGCTGCTGGTGCTGGTGTGTACGTACGTCGGCGCGATCTACGGCGGCTCGCGCAGCGCCATCCTGCTCAACATTCCGGGCACGCCCGCGTCGGCCGCCTCGTGCCTGGACGGCTATGCGCTGGCGCGCCAGGGCCGCGCCGGCTACGCGATGGGCATCGCCACCACGGGCAGCGTGATGGGGACGCTGATCGGCATGTTCTTCCTCGCTCTGTTCACGCCGCTGCTCGGCAACGTAGCCCTCAAGTTCGGCGCGTACGAGTTCTTCTGGCTTGCCGCGTTCGGCGTCGTGATCTCGGGCAACCTGACCGGCGACGATCCGCTGAAGGGCTGGATGGCGGGATTCCTGGGCCTGTTCCTCGCCACTATCGGGCAGGAGGGCGTGTACGCTTTCGAGCGTTTCACCTTCGGCACGCGCGATCTCGCCGGCGGGCTGTCGCTCGTGCCGGCGCTGGTGGGCGCGTTCGGCTTCGCCGAGCTTCTGCTCGTGATGCGCGAGCGGCGCCCGCCGGTGGAGCTCAGCCCCGTGGACAGCGTGGTGCCGAAAATCCGGGATGTCTTGAAGTACTGGCGCACCATCATCCGCTCGGGCTGCATCGGCACCTTCATCGGCATCATTCCGGGCGTCGGCGAGGACAGCGCCGCCTGGACTTCCTACGCGGCGGCAAAGCGCGCGAGCGCCGAGAAGGAGCTTTTCGGCAAGGGCTCGGTGGAAGGCTTGATGGCCGCCGAGACTGGCGACAACGCTTGCGTGCCGGGAGCGATCATCCCGGTGCTGACGCTGCAGATCCCGGGCTCGGCGCCGGCCGCGGTGCTGATGGCGGCGATGCTGATCCACGGCGTGCGCCCGGGGCCGCTCATCATGGTGGAGTCGCCGCAGTTCGTTTACGACATCATCACCATGATGCTGTTCGCGGTCGTCGGCATCCTGATCTACGGCCTGGTGCTCACGCGCTTCCTGGTGCAGGTCCTGCGCGTGCGCTACCAGATCATCGTGCCGGTGATCTTCGTGCTGTGCGCGGTCGGCTCGTTCGCGATCGCGGCGCGTCTGTTCGACGTCTGGGTGATGCTCGGCTTCGGCCTCCTCGGCTTCGTCCTGCGGCTCGCCAACTACCCGATGGCGCCGCTCGTCCTCGGCCTGGTCCTCGGCGACCTGCTGGAGAAGTCGCTGCGCCGCGGGCTGGTGCTCTCGGACGGCGACGTGACGCCGTTCTTCACCCGCCCGATCTCCGCCTTCCTGTGCGCTCTGATCGTGCTCATCGTGCTTTCGCGCTTCCTTCGCTGGAGACCTCATGCGAATCGCCCTGTGTAACGAGGTCATCGCGCCGATGCCCTTCCCGCAGCAATGCGAGTACGCGGCAAAGCTCGGCTACGACGGCCTGGAGATCGCGCCGTACACGCTTTCGGAGGAGCCGCACCACATGGGCGCCGCGCGCATCGCCGCCGCCCGCGCCGCGGCCGAGGACGCCGGCATCGCGGTGACGGGACTCCACTGGCTTCTCATCAAGCCCGCGGGCCTATCGATCAGCAGCAAGGATGAAAGCGTCAGAAAGCGCACCGTCGATGTGATGCTCGCCCTGGTGGACCTGTGCGCCGAGCTCGGCGGCAAGTACCTGGTGCACGGCTCGCCGCAGCAGCGCCGCGTCGAAGCGGGCGAGACGCGCGCGGCGGCGACGGCGCGCGCTAGAGAATGCTTCGCCGCGATCGCCGGGCGCGCGCAGAAGGCCGGCGTCGTCTACTGCATAGAGCCGCTCTCGTCCGAGCAAACGCCGCTTATCAACACGCTCGAGGAAGCTTCCCAGATGGTCTCGGAAATCGCCAACCCGGCGGTCAGAAGCATGCTCGATTGCAGCTCCGCCGGGCGCATGGAAAAGGAGCCGCTCAACGCGCTGGTCGACCGCTGGCTGCCGAAAGGCGTGATCGCGCACGTGCAGGTGAACGACCGCAACCGCCGTGGCCCCGGCCAAGGCGAGCAGCGCTTTGCTCCGCTTTTTTCTTCCCTGAAGAAGAACGGGTACGGCGGAGACGTGGCGGTCGAGCCGTTCGACTACGTTCCCGACGGGCCGGGCGCCGCCGCGCGCGCCATCGGCTACATCAAGGGAATCCTAGAGGCTCTTGAGTGAGCGACCTTCGTAGAGGTCTCGCCCTTTCGCGAGCGCCCGAGTCTTGCCGTCGGCCATGTTGCGCTTGAGCATCCAGAAGCCGCAGTCGGGATGGATGTACCGGACGCGGCCCTTGCCGAGCGCCTGGTCCGCGCGCTCGATGGCGCGCGCGATGGCGTCGGGGGATTCCACCTCGGTGCGCTTGATGTCCACCACGCCCAGGCCGAAGCCGATCTCCGGCCGCAGCCCCTTGAAAACCGCGAGCTCCTCGGGCGGCCGGTGCGCGGTTTCCATGACGATATGATCGACGCGCAGCGCGTTCAGGTAGTCGAGCAGCTTGTCCCAGCCGCCCTTCTGGATCGTCTGCCCGCCGTAGTTCCCGAAGCACAGGTGCACCGCGCCCTTCGCTTTCGCCGGCACCGCCGCGAGCACCTTGTTGATCGCCGCCGCCGCCCACTTCCACTCCTCGGGATGGCCGGGAAGGTTCGCTTCGTCGAGCTGGACCACGTCGGCGTCCACGCGCGCTACCTGCTCAGCGAGCACCTCGGCGATGGCGTGCGCCAGCTTCTCCGGGTCGCGGTAGTGCAGGTCGTGCAGCATCTTCGCGAGCATGTGCGGGCCGGTCAGCGTGAACTTGAACGGCCGCGAGGCCATCGCGCGGGCGCGCGCGCACGCGACCGGCAGGTTGAGCGAGCCGGCGCCGATCGGGCCCTCGACCACGCCGGGGGGGCGTGTGCGGAAGCGTGTCGCCGCGCCGCGCGCGTACTCCATCCACTCCGAAAAGCCGATCTCGGCGCGCACCCCGCCGAGCGGCCGCACGAAGTACTCGATCATGCCGTTGGTCTCGGGGTGGTTGACGTCGAAGCGGTAGAGCTCGCCGTCGCACACCAGGTCGATGCCGGCGTGCTCCTGGAGGTGGATCACGACGCGCGTCGCGTCGAGCAGCGCCTGCTCGGAAGGCGCCGCCGCCAGCCAGTCCGGGATTGGATACGAGCCGACCACCGTGGTGAGAATGCGCGGCCCCGACATGCTTTTCATTATACTTGTAACCGGTTAGTTAAAAACTGCATGGCGCGAATCCACCGCATCGAGATCGGCCGGCTCGACTATCCCCTGGTCGGCGAGTTCAAGTTCTTCAAGGCCGGCAAGCGCCCGTCGGTCGTGGTGCGCATGACCGACGACGCCGGCACCTGCGGCTGGGGCCAGGCGGTGCCCGTGGAGACCTGGACCTACGAGACCGTCGAAACGGTGGAGTCGACGCTCGCGCGCTATCTCGCGCCCGCGCTGCTCGGCGCCGAGCCGTCGGACCTGGCGGAGGTGCACGCGCGCATGGAGCGCGCCATCCGCCCGTCGTTCTCGGTCGGCCAGCCGCTCGCCAAGGCGGCGATCGATCTTGCCTGTTACGACTTGTGGGGTAAGCAATCGGGTCTTTCAGTGTCGGCGCTGCTTGGAAAACCCTCCATTGCGGAAATCAAACTCAGCTGGACCGTCAACGCCGCGAGCCTCGAGAAAGCGCACGAGCAGCTCGAGCGGGGCAGCGCCGCCGGCTACTCGAGCTTCAACGTCAAGATCGGCCCGCCGCAGACCGCGGCCTACGACCGGGATCTGGTCCGCACCGTGCGCAATTTCGCGCCAAGGGGCTTCCACTGGGCCGATGCCAACACCAGCTACGACCTCCCGACCGCGCTCGAGATGGCGCCCAGGCTGGCGCATGTCGGCTTCCGGGCGCTCGAGTCACCGCTGCCGCCGAACCGCCTGCGCGACTACCAGGCGCTGAAGCGTCTGGGCGCGCTGCCGATCCTGATGGACGAAGGCATCGTCTCGCCGGTCGAGGTGGAGGAGTTTGCCGCGCTCGGCATGCTCGACGGCGTGGCGATGAAGGTCGCGCGCTGCGGCGGGCTCTGGCCGGCTTCGCGCATCGTCGAGGTCTTGAAGTCCCACGGTCTCTACGTGTTCGCCTCGGGGCTGACCGACCCCGACCTTTCGCTCGCCGCTTCGCTGCATCTTTTCGCCTGCGCCGGCCTTGAGTTTCCGGCGGCGCTCAACGGCCCGCAGTATCTCGACCTGCCGTTTCGTCCCCGGAAAGACGTCATGCAGGTGCCGACGGGACCGGGCCTGGGCATCGACATCGATGAAAAGGCGGTGCGATGGCTAAGCTGATGATGAAGCTGACCCCGCTCGCCGGGATCCTGGCCTTCCTCGCCATCTGGGAGGTCGCCGTCGCGGTGCTCAAGGTGCCGGCCTACCTGCTGCCGCCGCCGACCGCGATCATCCGCGTGTTCATCGACGAGTTCGCGAAGATCGCGTTCCACGGCTGGGTCACCACCTACGAGATGCTGCTCGGCTACGCCCTCGCGGTGGGGATCGGGATTCCACTCGCCATCGCGATCACCTCCTCGGAGCGATTCGACCGCTTCGTGATGCCGCAGATGCTGTTTTTCCAGGTGGTCCCCAAGGTCGCGATCGCGCCGCTGTTCCTGGTGTGGTTCGGCGTCGGCGCGCTGCCCAAGGTGCTGGTGGCATTCCTGATCTCGTTCTTCCCGATCGTGATCGACGCCGCGGTGGGGCTGCGCTCGATGTCGGGCGAGATGCGCGACCTCGCGCGCTCGATGGGCGCGAGCCGGCTGCAGGTGTTCGCGCAGTTCCGGCTGCCGACCAGCCTGCCGTACCTCTTCAGCGGCCTGAAGGTCGCGGCGACGCTCGCCGTCGCCGGCGCGGTGGTGGGCGAGTTCGTCGGCGCCGACAAGGGGCTGGGCTATCTGCTGCTGGTGACCAATTCAAATCTGGAGACGGCGCTGATGTTCGCCGCGCTGTTCGCGCTGACGTTCATCGGCCTCGCGTTCTTCTATGCCGTCGAATTTCTGGAAGCGCTCCTGATCCCGTGGCACGTGACGCACCGCGTGCGCGAAGAAGGAACGATGTAGTCACCATTCAAGAGGAGGAGGAACTCATGAAGAGCCTGTTCAAGTGGTCGTTGCTGGCGGCGCTGGCCATGGGCGTGAGCGCCCCGGTGAATGCACAGCAGAAGTTTCCGTTCCGTCTCAACTGGACGCTGTACGGCGAGCACGCGCCGTTCTTCGTGGCGCGCGACAAGGGTTTCTATCGCGAGGAAGGCCTCGAGGTCGAGATCCAGGAAGGCAGCGGCTCGACCACCGTGGCGCAGCTCGTCGCCAACGCGACCAGCCCGGTCGCCTACGTCGACGCCGCGACCATGATGCGCGGAGTGGGCGCGGGCATGCCGATCAAGGCGGTCGGCGTGACGCTGCAACAGAGCCCGATGGCGTTCATCTATCGCGCCGACGCTGCGCGGCCGACCAAGATCTCCGAGATCAAGGGCAGCCGCATCGCGATCACCGCGGGCGACGCAAGCCTCGCGATCTTCACCGCCTTCATGGGTAAGCTCGGCATGAAAGTCGAGGACGTGCAGATGATCACCGTCGCCAATCCGGCGGCCAAGGAGCAGGCGGTGCTCGCCAAGCAGGCCGATGCGCTGCTCGGCTACTTCATGGACCAGGGGCCGCGCATGCAGCTGCAGACCGGCGTGAAGATGGGCTGGACCCGGCTCTACGACATGGCCGGGGTCACCACGCTCTCGAGCGCGATCATCGCGAACAACGACTGGCTGAAGGATGCGAAGAACCAGGACGCGCTGCGCCGCTTCCTGCGCGCCTCGCAGCGCGGCTGGCAGTACAGCTTCGACAACCGCGCCGAGGCCGCCGAAATCTTCCGCAAGGCCGCGCCGGTGTTCACGCAGGAGATCGCGCTGCTGGAGGTCGACGGCACCATGACCATCATTCGCACCGAGCGCACCAAGGGCAAGCCGATCGCCTGGTCCGACGCCGGCGACTGGAAAGACAGCCAGGAGCTGCTGGAGAAGTTCGCCAAGCTCAAGCCCCAGCCCGATGTGAGCGTCTACTACACGAACAGCTACCTGTCCGAAGCGCCGTATATGCCAAAGAAGTAGAAATGCCGACGTAGAAATATCAACGTGAGCGAGCCTTTCATCCGGCTGCGCGGGGTCGGAAAGACGTACGACACCAAGGACGGCGCGGTCGAAGCCTGTGCCGGCATCGACCTCGACGTCCGGCAGTCGGAATTCGTCGCCATCGTCGGCCCGAGCGGCTGCGGCAAGACCACGATCCTCAAGATGGTCGCGGGCCTGGTGCCGCGCAGCGCGGGCGAGATCACCGTCGGCGGCCGGCGCGTCGAGCGGCCGCAGACCGACGTCGGCATCGTGTTCCAGGAGTCGATCCTGCTCGACTGGCGCGACGTGCTGTCGAACGTGATGCTGCAGGTCGACATCCGGCGCATG
>Ga0208454_1000779_pt1 | contig 15694 bp, 11 predicted proteins | sample EasRivMeERMZT100_FD_187530 | JGI IMG/M metagenome (GOLD analysis project Ga0208454, IMG submission 187530) | Soil microbial communities from meander-bound floodplain in the East River, Colorado, USA - East River MetaG ERMZT100 (SPAdes) (version 2) | ecosystem: Environmental > Terrestrial > Soil...
CGTCTTCGTCTGGCTCGATCAGCGGTACCGATAAATGGCCCTTCACGCGCCGCGGGTCGTCGAGGTCCAGCAATATCGCCCCGATCGAGTAGCAACGCATCGGCCCAACCCCGTGCGTGAGCACGAGCCATCCCGCGGGCGTCTCGAGCGGAGACCCGCAGTTGCCGATCTGCAGGAGCTCCCACGGGTGTTGCGGGCGGTACAACTCCGTCACTTCGTCCCAATAGTGCACGTCGTTCGACGTCGAAAGATGCAGGTTCTCGCGGTCCCTGCGCGACAACATGACGTACTTGCCGTCGATCTTGCGCGGGAACAACGCCATACCTTTGTTCTGCGCGGCGGCGCCGTTCAGCGTCGAGATCCCGAATCGCACGAAGTCCTCGGTCTCGATCAACTGCGGCAGGATGGAGAATCCATCGTAGGCCGTGTACGTGGCGTAATACTTGGAGCTGCCGTCGCTTTCGGTGAACAGCACGAAGCGCGCGTCTTCCATCCCGCGCGTTTCGTTCGGGCCCGCTGGAAAGATCACGCGCTCGGCCAGCTGCGAGTCGGCGGGGAACGTGGTTACATAGTTGGACGACGCTAGCACGCGGACGATCTTCGCGGTCTCGAACCAGATCGCCGCAGGCGCCCCGCCGGCTTCGCGGATGCTCAATGCCGCCTCGAGCTCCTCCGGCGTGAACTTCGCGCCGAGCCGGTCCAACATTCCCGAAGACAACTCGTTGATCGCGCCAAGCTCTTGCAACTTGGCGCGGAAATGTCGTTTGTCGAAGTGGCTGGGCGGCGTCCGCAGGCCGGATACGAGATGTCGTCCAGCCTCATGGATCTCGATCTCGCCGTTCGCACCGAGCACGCCGGCGCGGAATTCGATCGACGACAAGTGCCCTTCGCCGACAGCCCGCAAACTCATCACGAAGCGCTTCGCGCCGTTCGGGAGACCGCTCTGGTCCGGCGCCGGGACGATCGACGGATTGAAGAGCGCGGCCGCCTCAATCGAGTATTCGTGCGTGAAGTAGGCGCCGATTAGGCGGCGTCGTTCCATAGACAGCGTCGCGGTGTCGGGAACGTAGTGCGCGACCGCGTCGAAATGGCGATCCAGAATCCGGTTCAAGTCGTGGTGGCGCCCAGCGAAGCGGCGCGCTATGCCGGCATTCAGCGCAAGCATCTTCTCGTCGGGAATGGCCAGGACGCGCGTCATCAAGAGCTGGGCGCGCGATTCGCCTGGCAGGATCGCTTCTTCCCCGGGAAGGTATTGCTTGGCCAGCACGCGGCGCGCATCGCGCAACAGCCGATGCCGAGTGCGCTCAATGCGAATCGGTGGCATTTGTGGCGGTCGAGGCCGCGGCGTGTTGTTCAGAGTTGAGCTCGACTGCGGCTCCGTCTACGTCCAGCATCCCGAGCAGGGCCATGAGAAAGCAAATCGTGCTTTCGGCGCCTTGGTTCCGATTCACGTGCGACACGCCGATGCCGTCGTGACACCCGCCGGTCGTAAAGTCGTACAGCGGCAGTCCCAACCGGTTGGCGCCGAGGAACCATGCAAACGCCTCACGCATGCGCCGCAGATAGTGCCGGTCTTTAGTCACCGCATACGCGCGGCCGAACGCCAGCACGAGCGCAGTCGCGTCGATAGCCTGCTCGTCGGCAGCGGACTTCTCGCCGCCGCGACTATGCCAACCGGTGTTGCCGACAAGCGCGAGCTGCTCGCCGTCGAAGCACACGTCTTCGAGGAATTCGAGTGACTCACGCGCTTCTCGCAGCGCCGGTCGCTCGCCGGTGATCGAATACGCGGCGAACAGCGCGAGCGGCAGTAGGGCGTTGTCGTACGTGAGCGTGGACTCGAACCAGCGCCACTCGTCGGTGGCATTCGCGCGATAAGCGTCGAGCAGCTTCGCGACCAACTCGTCTAGCAGTTGGCGCTCGGCGGCCGCGCCCGGATCGGCCGCGAGGAGCTCGACGAGGCCGAGAACCACCTGAGCCGTGCCGCGAGGCCCTAGGCCGTCCGCATGCGGCAGGGCGTGTGTCAGCATTTCTCGCGCGAGCAGTCGACAACCCTCGTCGGCTGCGCCGGTTGCCGTGACGGCGAGAGCCCAAATCGCGCGGCCGACGCAATCGTCGGACGGGGGCGCCGAGTCGAGCACGCGATCGTAGCTCATGAAGTTCCGAAAACTGCCGTCCGTCTGTTGCGACACGTATAGGTAGCTCAGATAGAGCGTGACGAGCTCGCGCGTCTTCGAGCCGCCCTGGATGCGATCGGCGTGCACGGCCACAATCAATGCACGCGCGTTGTCGTCGACACAGTAGCCCGTGCTGCGCGCGGGCACGCTGTACGCGGCGTGTTGAACGATGCCTGTGTCGTCGGTCATGCGCAGCAAATGATCGAGACGCAGCTCAGGCAAGCCGCTCGCGGTAACGGCGCTTACGGCCGGGCTTGCCGTGAGCTCGTGCGTACCGGCGGACAACGCGGTGCGCACCACCTCGAAATAGGCGTCGCCGATGCGCGGCCAAGCCACAGAATCTCCGAGCGCGAGCCCGGCGTCGCGTACGCGGCGCAGCTCGGCGGGCGAGCTGAGCAATTCGAGCAGCGTGCGGCTCAAAGCTTCGTGATCGTTGAAGGGGAACATGCACCCGCGGCCTTCCGCGAGGAGCTCTTGCGCGTGCCAATACGGAGTCGATACCACGGCCGCGCCCGCGCCCATCGCGTAGGAAAGTGCACCGCTCGTCACTTGAGCTTCGTTCAGATACGGACTGACGAAGACGTCGGCGGCTTGTAGATACCGGCGCAACTCGTCAGCGGCGACGAATTGGCCACGAAAGACCACGTGCTTGCGCACGCCGAGCTTCTCGGCTTCGCGCTCGAGCAGCGTCCGATAGGCCTCGCCCTCATGGCGAACGACGACGGGATGCGTGGCGCCCACGACGAAGTAGATGACATCCGGGAAGCGGCGCACGACGGCAGGCAGCGCACGAATCGCCGTCTCGATGCCTTTGTTGCGGCTGATCAGTCCGAACGTGAGCAGCAGTCGTCGACCGGCCACGCCGAATTCGGCTTTCAAGGCTTCCTGGTCGGATCCGCTGTCCATCACGGGAATGCCGTGCGGAATGATCCGCACCTTGGGCCCTCGGACGCCGTAGGAAACGGCCAGAAGGTCCTTTGCGATTTGGCTCATCACCACGAGCTGCGCGCAGCGTTCCGCGAATTGTCGGACGATCGCTGCTTGGTTCTCCGAGGGACTTTTGAGCACCGTATGCAGCGTGACCACGACAGGCACGCGCAGCGCTTGGATGAAATCGAGGATATAGCCGCCGTCGTCGCCACCGAAGATGCCGTATTCGTGCTGAATGCAGACCAGGCGCACGTTGCTGTAGTTGACGAATTCCGCTGCCCGTGCGTAGTCGGCTTTCACGTTCTGCCTGATCTCGTACTTGACCTCGCTTGGGTACTGGTACTGCCCCGCGGGCTCGGTAACAGCCAGCACCACGGGCGACACACGCTGATTCGGAGCCGCGACCGCAAGCGCGAGGTCCGCAGTGAACGTCGCGATTCCGCAGCGGCGCGGAGCGTAGGTGCCGACGAACGCAACGGGGATTGTGTTGTCCGCGTCAACGATCGGGAATCCACGGTGCGCGTAGTCAGCGCTTGCGTGCGATGGTCGTCGCGAGTGGAGCAGAGGCGGTGTGTCTGGGATCGCTGGCATCTCGGGCCAGCCTACACTGGGGTGCCGCAATCACCTACCTTTATCGTTCTCGCGAGGTCGGCCGCCAGCTTCGCCCTGCGGCGCAACATTCCGCGGACGTTCGACTCGGTGAGCACGGCCAGATAGGCGCCCACTTTCGCGCCCATTTGCAGCCGTGCTAGCTCCGCGTTGAACAGAGCCCGCACTTTCCACGCCGACGTGTCGCTGCTGTCGCTTAGCGAGCGGATCTGCCGCTCGTGCGTGACGGGTCGATGACCCTGCGGGAAAGGTGAGCTCATTGCATTCTCCAGTTAGGGGTCGACGCCCGACACATAGATGCATCGCGGCGTGACTGATCGGCCGTAGCACAGTATCTCGAGCCACCGCAAAGAGTCGGTACGGTGGCGCACCTTGACTTTGGTGCGCGCCGAGCGAGCTTCGTTATGAGACGTATGAGCGCTAACGTACCGACGAGCGCGACGGGCGAGCGTACTGTTCGGCAATGAAGAACGAACGAAGTGTTGGCCCCGCAAACTTTGCGCGGGCACTTTAAGACGAAGGTAAAGAATCCTATGAAACTATTTGTAGTGCTGTTGATGACGTTGCCGCTCTACGTCGCTTGCGAAAAGCAAGGTCCCCTCGAGCGCGCCGGCGAAGAAATCGACGAGGCGTTCCGAGACGCCAAGAACGGGGGTGAAACGGTCGGTGACAAGGTCGACGATGCGATCGACGACGTGCGAGACGGCGTCAACGATGCAGCCGACGAGCTCAAGAAAGAATGATCACCAAGAGGATCGCTCAAATGAACAAATCGATGTTGATTGGTACGGTCGCGGGAATCGGTGTTGCCACAGCTGGCGGAGTTGCGGCCTACGCGTTCCGCGGCGGACAGGTCGCCGATCAATCGATCGTCTCTCAGGCGCTCGACGTCAATCAGGAATGCTGGGATGAGCAGGTGACGACGGTAGCCGATCCGAAAGACCCGCACCGAATCGCCGGAACGGCGGCCGGCGCGGTAGTCGGCGGCGCTGTCGGCAAGGACGTCGGCGATCGCGACATCACGACGGCCGTGGGTGCCCTCGCAGGCGCGTTGATCGGTCGCGAGATCCAAGAAGAAATTCAGGAGGACCGCGCCGAGCAAAGAACGGTTACCACAATCGAGCGGCGCTGCGGGCCAGTCGGTTCCCACAAGTGAACACGAAGAAAGACTAAATGAAGAACTACGTGGTAGCGACGGGATTGCTCGCGTCGAGTTGTCTGCTGGCGATGCAAGCCTACGGCGTCGAGAGCAGTAGCGCGGTTAAAGATGCGTGGATCGACGGCAACCCCGAGGCCGTCTACGCTCTCAATCGGCACCTGAGCGCGTTCGCGATCGACACCTCCGTGGCGCACGGCGTGGTGCGCTTGGACTTGCAGATCGACGTCGACACGCGCGGCGACGTCGGAAGGCCTCACTAAGAAGCACGGGAGGAAGCCATCCTATCGACGAGACGGTTCGCCCGCGGACTGACCGACCACGAGGAAGGCGTCGCCGCGCGGTATGTCGGAGAGCAGTCGATCGAATTCGGCTTTGACCACGGAATAGCACTCGCACACCGCATTTTCCAATCCGGGCCGATCGATCACGTCGATGCAGCCGCGGCGATAGCGAATCAGCTTCGCGCGCTGCAGATTCCCAGCCGCCTCCGTAACCCCTTCGCGGCGGACGCCGAGCATGTTCGCGATCAGCTCTTGTGTCATGTTCAATGAGTTCGAGGATAGCCGGTCGATGCTCAGCAGCAACCAACGGCACAGTTGCTGCTCGACGGAGTGGTGGCGGTTGCACACGGCGGTCTGCGTCATCTGAGTGATCAGCGCCTGCGTGTAGCGCAACAACAAGCGAAGCACCGGCCCCGCGCGGTTGAATTCCTGCTTCAACAACGGCGCTTTCAGTCGGTAGCCGAAGCCTGCGCTCTGCACCACGGCGCGGCTCGGTGTGGTTTCACCGCCCATGAACAGCGAGATACCGAGGATTCCCTCGTTGCCGACTACAGCGATCTCCGCGGATGCGCCGTTCTCCAAGACATAGAGCAAAGAGACGATGCAATCGGTCGGGAAGTACACGTGCTCCAGCTCACCGCCGGACTCGTACAGCACTCCACCCAGTGGCATTTCGACGAGCTCCAAATGCGGAGACAAGCGCTCGAACTCGGCGGCCGGCATGGCGGCAAGGAGCCGGTTTTGCGTTGGAGAATGAACCGTCGGCATCTGCCACCTGGGAGCTGTCTGTCTAGGCTACAGCATCGCGAAGCCTGCTGCGCGTTCGCTTGGCGACTCGCTGGACGTGAGTCAACGCTGCATTTCGCCAAACCTGTATAGCTCGCGTGGTCGTGGCTGCCCGTATGCAAGCAGCGGCGTCGCTTCACGCGCCCGTGATGAGGAGCGGGGGAACATGCGCTATCGGCCCAGGATATCGAGACGGCACGACCGAAGCGCGCGTCTCTAACGGCTCGTGACCCGCGCGCTACTCGCGAGACACGCGTTGGCTTCCTTCTGGTACCCGTCGTGGCACATCCAGTCGTTGCCGGAATAGCTGATGTGCGCGTTCGCCGGCACGACGAGCGCGGCGCATATCGCGCCGACGGTCTGGAAGCCTCGCTCGCATCGCCAGCCTGCGCCCCTCGAGTCGAGGAACGCGTTCGGTGGAACCTCAACGGGTGCGCACGTGTCCGCGCGTTTTACGAAGCCGCGGTGGCAGGTCCAGCGATCACCGGCTGCATCGAGCATCGCGTTCGCGGGCAACAGCAACGGCTCGCACGCGCCGTTCGTTTGGACGAAGCCGCGCTCGCATTTCCAGCCCGAGCCGGACGACGAGTCCGTTGCGTACGCGTTCGCCGGCACCTGCACCGCGACGCAACGCTCGCCGTGTGTTTTGCGATAGCCTTGCTCGCAGAGCCAGCCCAGCCCGTACGCGGAGTCCTCGGCGAATGCGTGCTCCGGAATCACGATCGCGGCACAGGCGTCATTCGCTTTGCGGTAGAGCCGGTTGCACTCCCAATCCGTGCCCGATTCGCTCAAGTAACCGTTGGCGGGGACGACCACGGCGACGCACGCGCCGCGCTCCTCGCGATAGCCGTAGACGCAAGTCCAGCCGCTGCCATGCGCGCGGGCCAGAGCGTTCGCGGGAACTGTCGACGCCGTTTGCGCCGGCGTTTCCGCGCAAACCGCGAGACCGAGCACCAGCGCGACGGCGCACCAAGCGCTCGCGGAGCGCGTTGTTTCTATCGAACGGATGGCTGTCATTGGAAATCCTTTTGGCGTTGTGGCGCTCTCGAAGCGCCTCGCGTTCGATGCGCCCTCGGCATTGCACGCCTCGGTCGGCAAGAGCAGGCGTCCCGTGGCGGTCAACGGTACATTGCTCACGTAAAGCGACGTGCTCACGTGAGTTCCTCTGGCGGGGGGGCGTCGGCGAAGCCCGACTGTGTTCAGTGTACAGGACTAGACGCGGCGGCGTCCGGTTATCGCGGCACCGCTGCGCGGTCAGCTACAACCGGCGGATTCGAGCGTTGCGGGCGCTCGGACACGACGCGCAGCTGCGCAAGCACTGGCAGGGCGGATGACCGTCGATCCGTTGCTGGCCGAGATCCCGTACAAGCTAGAGCTCAACGAAAAGGCGCGATCGAAGTGAGTCCGCCGACCACGCGCCACGCCTTCATTCAGGCGTTCGTGACGCGCGAGCTTGCGCGACAGCGGCCCCGGGGGCACTGCCTGCGCCGCCGAAGTGCTGAGCGTTAAGCACCGGGCGATGTCGCACTGATCTGCCGGGCTGTCTGACGTGGCCGGAGGCCGTTGCGGTCTCCGGCCACGCACGTACGCCGAGTTAGGCCAAGGCTTTTTCGAACAACACGAGCATGCGACTCCAGGCGCGCTCCGCCTGCGGCTCGTTGTAGACGGCGGAATCCGGCGGGCACCAGCCGTGCGCCGCACCGGTATACACCTCGATCTCCGCCGCCAAACCGGCTTTGGCGAACGTCTCGCGCAGCGTGTTCTTCGCTTCCGGCTCGCGTTGATCGTCGTTCTCGGCGATCGCGAACAGGTACTGCGCTTTCATGGTTGGCACGAGCAAGTGCGGGCTGTCGGGGTTCGCGGTGACCAAGCCGCCGCCGTGGAACGAGGCGCCGGCGCCGATGCGGTTCGGTACTGCGGCCGCCGCGCGCATCGTGATCGGGCCGCCCATGCAGTAACCCGTGGTGCCAATCTTGCGGTTCTTGTCCACGGAGGGTTGCGCGTCGAGCCAGGCGACGAACGCCTTCGCATCGCTGACGTGCGTGGTGGCGTTCAACGCTTGTGCCAACGGGAACACGATGTTGCGCGTGGCCTCGTCGAAGGTCGCGCCCTCGGGCACGACGGGCGCGCGTTTCTGGCGGTAGAACGGATTCACCACGAGCACGGAGTAACCGGACTCGGCGAGCCGTTTGCCCATCTGCCGGAATGCGGTGCGGAGCCCCAGGACGTCGGGCCAAATCAGAACGGCCGCATGTGCGCCGCTCGCGGGGTGGACGAAGTAGCAATCCGCGACGCCGTCCGGGGTTTTGACTTCGACATCGGTCTCGGTCACGGCTTGGGCGTCGGCTGCGCGCGGCAGCAACATCGCGAGGCCGACACCGGCCGTCAGCGTGCCGAAATCGCGGCGCGTGACGTTCCCGGCGCGCAAGTACTTTTTGAGGTCGTCTTCATAATGATCTTGATCGCACATGCCGTTCCCCTCGTTGTTATCGGCACGCCGGGAGTCGGCGCCCTGTGGCCACAAACTATACCGGCTCTGCGGCCGCGAAGCAGGCGGTCGGCAACCGCGCACCGCGGGCCAGTGTGTCTCAGCGCAGCCGGAAACGGACGCCCGCATATAAGGAACGCCCGGCCGTATTGAAGCCCAGCACTTCCTGGTAGTCCTCGTCCGCCAGATTCTCGGCGCGGGCGTAGAGCTCGAGCGTCGCGTTCAGCGCATAGGCCAACGATACGTCCAGCACGTCGTAGTCATCGAGCGGTGTTGGCCCGATGTCGATCGCGTCGCTGGTCAACCGGTAGTTGGCGATGAGGCGCAGCTTGTCGTCCGCCGTGGCGAATTGCACGCCGAGGTTGCCGACGTTCTCCGGCCGGCGCAGACGCTGTTCGTTGCTGGTGTCCCTCGTGTCATTGTTCGTCCAGTTCGCCAGCAACTCCCAGCGGGCGCCGAGCGGCGCGCGTGCCGCAAGCTCCACACCCTTCGACGTGCTCGTGCCCGAGGATTGCAAGTAACCGGAGAAATTCGCGAGATCGAAGTAGAGCTCGTCCTCGATGGTCTGGTCGAAGTACGTGGCTTCGAGATGCAAGCCGTTGCCGTTGTATTCGATACCGACGTCGTAGCCATCGCTCGATTCCTCCGTCAGCGTGACATCCGCGGCCGGGGGGAAGGCGAACGGACCGCGGTTGTAGGCGATCTCGTAGAGGCTCGGGGCGCGGAAGCCCGTGCCGAAGCTCGCGCGATATTTCAATGAGCGCCCGCCGGAGAGGTCCTGCACGTAAGCGCCGCTCACGCGCGTGCTCGTGTGCGTGCCGAACGCGTCGTTGCGGTCTTGTCGTGCGCCGACGGACAAAAAGAATGAGTCGGCAAACCGGCCTTGGTACTCGGCGTAGTAGCCGTGCTGATCGCGCTCGAGCGGCTCCGCGGCGAGGAGCTCCTCGTTCTGCAGGTCGATGCCATAGACCAATGTCAACGCGTCCCCCGGCCGATAGCTGCCCGTGTATTCGAGGCGGCCGATGGCACCGGTCGAAGCGAACGCGCTCGCGCCTTCGACGAAGTTGTCGCGCTCGATGTCGACGTTGCTGTAGCCGAAGGCGTGGGTGAATTGGCCTGGGCTCAAGTCCGCCGACACCTTGTAGGTGCGCTGTGCCGTCGTCACGGCGCAGTCGTGCACCACCTGGAACGTAATCGGCGAGAAGCAGCCGTCGTAGTCGGCATCGGCGTCGATGTCGCGTGCTACGAGCTGCAGCCGCACGTCGTCCCCGACGTTCCAGCCGAGCTTGGCGTGCAGCGTGGTGTTCTCCGCGCCGTCGTCGTCGGCAGTGATCGCGTCGCCCGACTGTGCGTTGAAGCCGTCGGTCGCAAAGTCCGTGAGCGACACGAAGTAGTCGCCTTGGTCGCCGCCACCCGACAGACTGCCGTTGTAGCGCGCGGTATCGAACGCGCCGTATTCGACGCCGAGCCGGCCATCGAGGGCGCCGGTCCCGGGTCTCGTGAGCGCGTTGACGACGCCGCCGGCGTCCGCGCCGTAAATGAACCCCTGCGGGCCGCGCAGGATCTCCACGCGTTCGAGGTCGCTGGTGCTGAGTAGGCTGTCGAAGCTCGGCGCCACCTGCGGCGCGCTCGGATCGAGGGCCTTGACGCCGTCGATCATGAGCAGCGTGCGGTAGTGCTCCTCGCCGCGCACGCGCAGCACCGTGTTCTTGCCGGCGCCGCCCGAGTTGCTCACCGCGATTCCGGGCTGCGTTCGCAGCGCGTCGGCGAGGCTGTCGTAGCCGCGCAGCTCGATTTCGCTACCTTCGATCACCGAAACCGCCGTGCCTATCTGACGGAGTGGCGTTTCGATGAGGCTCGAGGTCACGACGATGACCTCCGGTCGCGCCGCGGCCGGCGGCTCCGCGCCGCTCGCACGCGTCGCGGTCGCAACGCTGGCGATGCCGGTAGCGGTGAGTGTCAAGCCGATGATGTGCGCAGCGCAGCGGGTCGTCATTCGTTGCCTCCATTAAGTGCCGGGGAGTGGAGGCAAGCGCGGGACAGGGAAGCGCAAGATGCAGCCGTGTCACGACGCTCCTGTCCAGCGCACCCCGGCTGACAGAACGCGAACGTGCTCGGCAGGTCTCCTGGCTTACCGCTCGAATGCGATTCGTCCAACCTTCCCGAAGCCAGGTGGCCTCAGTGGCATCAATCGGGACGAATCCCTTGCGGCTTACAGTTGCGGGGGCAGCTCCGGATTTAAGGCTACGCCTCTCACCGAATTCCCTCTTCGTCGCACAACGTGCGAACCGAAGCACAGGGGCGCGAGTGTGTGTCGCCGCGTGTTGGCTTGTCAACAACGCGCGGAAGGTCGCTCTGTTTCTTTTGCGGCCGATGTGACAATCTCGTAGCGCGCCTTCGAGCGGAAGGGGTGGGGGATATCGTCGTGAGCACGTGCCATCACGGGGTCGTCAGTGCTGTGCTCGCCTGCGCGTGGGCGCTGTGCGGCGCCCAATTCGCGGCGGCGCAATCGGCCACGCCACCGGCCGGCGAGGCCGTGTATCAGAAGCACTGTGCGCTGTGCCACGATCAAGTCAGCGAGCGCATTCCCCGTCGCGCAGCGCTGCAGCAAATGCCCGCTGCCCGCATTCTTCGCGCGCTCGACGCCGGCGCGATGTTGGCGATTGCGTTGACGATGAATCGTGACGATCGTCTGGCCGTCGCTGAGTATCTCGGTACCGACGCGCCCGACGCCGGTCCGGGCCCCGTCGCGTTCTGCGCCGATCGAACGGTGACCCTCGCGTCGACCGCGACCGCGGCGTGGAACGGTTGGAGCCCGCGAGCCGACAACGCGCGCTTTCAGCCAGCGGCAGCTGCGGGACTCGGTGTCGACCAAATGCCACGACTCAAGCTCAAGTGGGCCTTCGGCTTCGAGGGCGACGTCACGGCGTTCGCCGCGCCCACCGTGATCGACGGGCAAATCTTCGTTGGCAGCGCGGCCGGATTCGTGCACGCCATGCGCGCGCAGAGCGGCTGCCTGCAGTGGGTCTTTCGCGCCAACGGACCGGTGCGCTCGGGGATCGTGGTCACGCCGCTCGACGGGCGACACGTGTTGCTCTTCGGTGACCTGATGGGCTGGTTTCATGCCGTGCGGGCGGAGACGGGTGAGCTCCTGTGGCAGGCGCACATCGAGACGCACGACTCGACGCGACTCACGGGCACGCCCGTCGTGCACGACGGTGTCGTCTACGTGCCCGTATCGTCGTGGGAAGAAACGCGGTCGGCCGATCCCGAGTATTCGTGCTGCACGTTTCGCGGCAGCGTCGTGGCGCTGCGCGTGCGTGATGGCACGCAGCTCTGGAAGTCATACATGACCGACGAGCCCAAGGAAACGCGGCGTACGGCCGACGGGCACTCGTTGTTCGGCCCGTCCGGTGTGGCGGTTTGGTCGACACCGACCGTGGATGCCAAGCGCGGCCTGTTGTACGTGACGACCGGCGACAACTACTCGGATCCGGCAACGGCCACGAGCGATGCCGTGATTGCGCTCGATTTGGCCGACGGCGATATCGTTTGGCTGAAACAGATCACGCCAGGCGATGCGTACAACGGCGCGTGCCGCATCGCGGGCGCGAACTGCCCCGACAACCCGGGTCCCGATCACGACTTCGGCTCGTCGGCGATTCTCGTCGCCGGGCCGGGCGGCGGGGACGTGCTGTTGGCAGGACAGAAGTCCGGCATCGTCTATGCGCTCGATGCCGAGAAGCAGGGCGAGATCCTCTGGCAGACGCGCATCGGCCAGGGAGGCACGAACGGCGGCGTGCAGTGGGGCATGGCGAGCGACGGCACGCGCGTTTACGCCACCGTGTCCGACGTCGGCCGCACGCGTCAGGTCGGCAACCTGTTCGATACGCGCCGCTATATCTTGGATCCGAAGCAGGGCGGTGGGCTGACGGCGCTGAGCGTCGCCGACGGCAGCAGAGTCTGGCACGTCCCCGCCGCGCCGTGCCCCGAAGGCGCGCCCGCCGGCTGCAATCCGGCGCAACCTGGAGCAGTCACGCAGATTCCGGGGGTCGTGTTCACGACCTCGAACGATGGGCACATCCGCGCGCACTCGACTGAAGACGGTCGTCTGCTCTGGGACTTCGCTACGGCGCGCGACTTCGACACCGTCAACAAAGTGCCCGCGCGTGGCGGTTCGATCGACGGGCCGGGCGCCGTCGTCGTCGGCGGTCTGCTGTTCGTCAACTCGGGCTATCCGCGCAACGGCGGCATGCCGGGCAACGTGTTGCTCGCATTCGGCGCGGAGTAACGCCTCAGCGCGCCGGTGTGGCCGGCTCGACGCCTGCGGCCCGGAGCTTTTCTCGCGCGGCATCGCTCGTGACGAAGATGATGAACGCGCGCGCGGCGTCCGGATTCCGCGCGCCGGCGAAGACACCGGCCGAATACGGCTGCGGCTTCTGCAACGCGGCGGGGAACAGCACGGCCTCGAGCTCGTCGTTCGCAATGAATTCGCTGATGAACGACAACCCGAGCTCGGCCTCGCCGTTGGCTACGGCTTCGCCTACGAGATAACCCATGGGCTTCAGCGACGCTTTGCTTCTCGCTTCCGCGGCGATTCCGAGCTGCCCGAGGACACTCTCTATATAGCCGCCCGAGACGGTTGCAGTGACCGGATCGGGATAGGAAATCGTTTTCGCGCGCAGCACCGTCAGCTTCAGCGCTTCCGGCGTCGAGACGTCCGGGCGCGCCGCGCCCCGTTTCACGACGACGCCGAATAGCGAGCTCGCGACGGGTGTGCGCGTGCCGGCGGCGAGCGTCCCGTCGGTCTCGAGCGTGGCGGCGGCTTCTGCTGAGATCACGAGCACGTCGCCGGTTTCGCCAGCTCTAATCCTCGTCAACACCGCGCCCGTGGTGCCGATCGAGAAGCGCAGCGTGTGACCCGTGGCAGTCGTGAACTCTTCGCCGAGGTGCTCGAGCGGGTCTGCCATGGAGCCCGTGGCGAAGATCGTCAGCTCGGCGGCGGCCCCGGCATGCGCGGCCAACGTCGCGATGGCAGCGGTTAACGCAAGGAAGCGTTTGGTTCGCATCTCGCTACCTGCTCAAAACCCTGCATTGACGGCCAGCGTCGCGGTGAAGCCCGGCCCCGGTACCACATGCCATGCGTGCAGTTGCTCAAAGTACAGCTCGTCGGTCAGGTTCGCGAGATTGAGCTTGATGGCGATGGTATCGGACAGTCGATACCGCCCCATCGCATCGAACACACTGTAGCTCGGCGTGAGTCGTCCGGTGCCGGTGTTTTGGGCCAACTGCTCGCTCACGTACCGGGCGCCGAGGCCGAGATCGAAACGGCTCGTGACGCCGTAGTTCACCCACACCGACAGCGAATGCTCCGGAGCGTTGGCGAGCCTCGCGCCCGTCGTCGCCCCGGCCGCGCCGCGCACGATCTCGCCGTCGAGGTAGGCATAGCCCGACGCCACGTACAGGCGGCGCGTCAACATGCCGTTCAGATCCACGGACAGGCCGCGCATCCGCTGCTCGCCGCCGAGCGTGTTGAAGCCGGGGTTGCTCGGGTCCGGCACTCGGGCGTTGGTCTTGGAGATCTCGAATAGCGCCGCCGACAGCGACAGCGTGTCGCCGTTCAAATCCTTTTTCACGCCCAGCTCGATGCTGCGATTCTCTTCGGGCTCGAGCAGCGCGTTCTCGACGCCGAGGCTGCGGCCCGTGGTGAGGAACGACAGGCTCTGTGCTGAAGGATTGAACGACGTGCTGCCGGCGAGATACAGGCTCGCGCTCTCCACCGGCTTGTACACGGCCGCCGCGCGGTAGCTCGTGACGTCGTCCACCTGACTGAACGACTCCTGGCCGCTCGCCGTGCCGGCGTTGAACGGCGTCGGCGGTCCCGGGAAACGCTGAGCTCCGTAGTCGGTGTCGAAGCGATCGCGGCGGGCACCGACAATGACTTGCCAGGAATCGCCGAGCTTCAGCGTGTCGATCGCGAACAGCGCGGCGGTAGCGGCGTCCGTGTCGGCGATGATGCGCGGATCGAGCGACGTTGCGCTGAACGGCTCTTGCCACGTCGGGTTCAACAGATTGGTGCTGGGCACGCCGCTGCCGAACGCGAATACGGGCGCCGACGTTTCGCGACTGAGCTCGGCGCCCGTGACGAGCGCATGACGAACGTTACCGGTCATGAGGTCGAGCGTGGCCGCGAATTGCGTGGTCAGCAGCGTTTCGTCGCTGTCGCCGGCGAAGACATAGCGGAACACCGAGATCTGCTCGAGAGCCGTGCCTGGCGGCGCGGGTGTGATCAGGGGTTCGGTAATGCGGCTCTCGCGTCGGTATTCGGCGTAGCGCATTTGGGCGTTCAACCGCAGCGACGCGCTCGCCGTGTGCAGGACTTGCGCGCCGACCATGTCGGCGTCGGTTTTCGAGTAATCGCTGTCGAAGCCGTAGAAACGGTCGCGCGGCACGAGAGCCGGACGGCCGTTCAACCACGGCAGTCCGTAATCCGGTCGATCGTCGGACGTCTGCTTCATATAGCTCAGCGTGAGCTCCGTCGCCTCGCCGAGGCCGAGTGCCAGGCTTGGCGCGAAGCCGAACCGCTGTGACTGTGCGCCATCGCGCTCCGCGACCTCGCCATCGTGCGCCAGCATGTTGACGCGCCACGCGGCGGCTTCGCCGAGCAATGGCACCGGGCGAGACAAATCCGCGGTGGCGCGCAACGTGTCATCGCTGCCGACGTTGATGGCGACGTCGGTGGACCGCTCGAGGTGGGGCCGCTTCGTGACTTGGTTGATCGCTCCACCGGTCGAGCCGCGGCCGAACAGAATCGAGGATGGACCGAGCAGAACTTCCACCGTCTCCAGATTGAACGGATCGCGTGGATAGCTGCCGAAATCGCGCAGGCCGTCGAGATACATGTCGTCACGCGCGCTGAAGCCGCGGATGGTCGGGTTGTTCCCTTGCCAACTGAACTCACCCGCGCCGAGCGTGATTCCGGGCACGTTGCGCAGCGCGTCGTTCAACGATGTCGCGCCGCGGTCCTCCATGAGCGCTCGCGACACCGTCGTGATCGACTGCGGTGTGTCGCGAATGCTCTCGGTGAGCGTCGATAGTGAGTTGTCCTCGACCCGATAACCCTCGCGGGCTTCCTCGGTGACGAGGATCTCCTCTACGTTGTTCGCAGCCGGCTCGGTGGTCGGTTGAGCCACCGCGGCCTGCGTCAGCAAACCGACGCTCGTGCCGACGACTAGCTGCCTGACGGCAGTGACGAGCGGGCTCGAGA
>Ga0208454_1000786_pt1 | contig 15597 bp, 5 predicted proteins | sample EasRivMeERMZT100_FD_187530 | JGI IMG/M metagenome (GOLD analysis project Ga0208454, IMG submission 187530) | Soil microbial communities from meander-bound floodplain in the East River, Colorado, USA - East River MetaG ERMZT100 (SPAdes) (version 2) | ecosystem: Environmental > Terrestrial > Soil >...
AGAACCGGCCTAGCCAATTCGTCGCGGGTGAATTGGTGTAACGCACCGTGCCGGTCACATTGGTGAGCAAGGCAACGGATTGCCAGCTATTTGTGTTCGCCAGGTTGGTGCTGCTTAGAAGCCAGTACTTCTGGCCCGCTTCACCGGTCAATTTCACTTCCACGGAATTGGTTAGTCGCGTCACGCTCAAGGCCGGTTGGTTGGGAGGAGCGAACGTTCCCCAACCAAAGCTGGCATGAACCGCGCGGCACCAGATGGAAATGGCATTCCAGCCCTCGAGGGTTTGGCCCGTGGGCAGTTGCACCAGGTAGGTTTCATCATTGTAAGCGCGCGCCAGTCTGGGGCTGGCAGTCAGGCCGCCGATGTCGAAAGCGGCAGCCGTTTGGTTTGTGGCCAGGTAAACGTACATGTCCGGCGCGGCGCCGTCGTAGCTGAAGTGAGTCAACCGAATGCTCCGTTCATCGAGAATGGTCGCGGTGCCCTTCACGCCGTGCCCCGTCTGCGTAAGGTGCGTTTCCCAGCCGGCGCGAGGATAGGTTGTTTGCGCGATGGCCGCAGTTTCCGCAGCAACGAACACAATCGCAAAAGCCCGATGGAAGTGGACAATCCGATTCATAAACGTGTGGACTGGTTTAGAGAATGACGCAGCGGTTCAGCCTTGGCCAGACTTCCTTTTCGCTCCCGTTTCGCAGCGCATTATCGGTCGGGTGGGCGAGCGGCGGAGCTGTTCCGCGAATCCAGCCTCGCGAAAAGCTCCCACGATTCCGGTATGCGCAAATACGTCTTGGGATCTTGCGGATAACCTTCGACAATTTTCCCGCCACGCTTGCCAACATGCCGAACAGCGGCCTTCAGCAGTTGGACCGACACACCTTTGCGTCGAAATGCTTTGGCGATGAACAGGCACGCGATGGACCAGACGGGTTGGTCGTCGAGCGGCTGCAAGACTCGCGAGCGCTCCAGGGCCGGATACATTTCTCGCGGAGCAAGCGCACACCAACCAACAGGCTCGCCAGCGGCATAGGCGAGCAGGCCCGGCGCTTCACCCGATCGGACAATCCTTCTCAGTGCCTGCCTGTTTTTCTCACCCTTTTGCTTTTCATATTGGGAACGCTTCAATCTCCACAACATGCACCAGCACCCGCCGCAAGCGCCCCGCTCGCCAAAGAGTTTTTCCAAATCCGGCCAACGGCCCGGGGTGACTGGATGAACTTCCACCTTCAGCGCGGCGCCTCGTTCGCGTGCTGCGGGATCGTTCATGGCGCTGCTTCTCAGGGTTACTCTTGCCCCTTTCAGCCTTTGCTTCCACGCCAAACGACTACCCCAGCGCGCTCGAGGGCTGGGCCGCTCCGTTGGGGTGCCAAGACCTAAATGCCTTCCACCCTTCCGGTGGAATCGCCCAGACGGTCCACGTCTCGCACTCCGAGCCGGTCCGCCATGCCCAGAAAGAGATTGGTCATCGGGACGCCGCCAACCTTTACAAAACGTCCGGGCGTCAAGGCGCCGCCGCCGCCGCCTGCGAGGATAACGGGGAGATTGACGTGCGTGTGCCGGTTGGCGTCGGCGTTGCCGCTGCCATACACGATCATCGAGTTCTGGAGCAGCGACTTGCCGTCCACGTCTTTGGTCTGCTCCATTTTTTCCAGGAACCGCGCGAATTGTTTTACGTAGAACAAGTCTATCTCCGCCACCTTGTTGATCATCTCCTGCTTGTTTTGATGATGGGTGAGGTAATGGTGCCCCTCGTCGATGCCGATCTCCTGGAAGGAGCGGTTGCTGCCCTCATTGTTGAGGAGAAATGTGGCCACGCGCGTCGAGTCGGTCTGGAAGGCCAGGACCATCATGTCGTACATGAGCTGCATGTATTGCTCGAAGCTGGGCGGAACACCCGCGGGCGTGTTGACAGCCGGGTCGGGCGTCTTGCCGAAGCGCTCGGCCTTTTCGATGCGCTTCTCGATCTCGCGCACGCTGCCCAGGTATTCATCGAGCTTTTGCTTGTCGCGCGCGGTGAGTTGCCCTTGCAGGCTGCGCGCGTCGTCGAGCACGAAGTCCAGAATCGAACGTTGCTGCTGTTGGCGGCGCTTGAGACCTTCGTGCCGCTCACCCGGTGCGCCGGCACCGAAGAGCCGCTCGAAGAGCAGACGCGGATTTGGCTCGGGGGAAATGGGCTGAGTGGCCGAGCGCCAGGCCAGGTTGTATTGATAGGCGCAGGAATAACCGGAATCGCAATTGCCGGATTTGCGCACCGCATCGCAGGTCAGTTCCAGCGAAGGGAACCGGGTGAGGTGCCCGATCTGATTGGCCATGACCTGGTCGATGGAAATACCAGCCTGAATGTCCGCGCCGGCCGTCTTCTTGACGCGGACGCCTGTCAGGAACGTGCCGCTGGCGCGCGCATGGTCGCCTGCGCCGTCCGGGCCGGGCGTGGCGTTGACGTGGTCCATGCCGCCAAGGATTTGGAGTTGATGTTTCACCTTCTCCAACGGCTGCATCGTGCGGCTCAGTTCAAACTCTTTGCCTTCGCCTTTCGGCCACCAGCTCGGTTGGATGGCGCCGTTGGGGAAGTAAACGAAGGCGGTGCGCAAGGGCGCGCCCGTGGCCGTGGTTGCCAACTGGCCCGCTGACGTCGCCCCCTCGGCAAGCAGGCCCAGAGGCCGCAGGGATTCAAGCGCCGGCAGCGCAAGGCACGCGCCGATTCCGCGCAGAAAGTGGCGCCGGCTCAGGCTGGCCAAGCGTTGCGCCGCCATATTTGGGTTCAGCGGATGGTTCGTTTTCATAGCTTATTTAAGTTGAACAGTTCTTTCCGCAGGTTGAGCGGGTTCGACCGCAGCCACGACTGAAGGATTTCGACGTTTCTGGAAGGGCGCGGATTCGATCACACCCATCAACAAGGCCGAGAAGCGCCCTTGCTCCCGTTCCAGGCTTTCGACGATTTGGTCCACCGTGTGCACGTCATAATCTTCCAGGCCCCGGCCCAAAGCGTAGGTAAGCAGCTTTTCGGTCAGGCAGCGATAAAAATCTGCCCGCCGGGTAGTGGTCAGAATGCGTTTGACGTCGCGGACACCCTCGAATGGCTCGCCGGTAATCAGTTTGCCCGTTGCATCGACGGGCTGTCCGCGCTCTTTGTCGCGCCACATGCCCAGGGCATTGAAATTCTCCAGCGCCAAGCCGAGCGGATCCATGCGGTTGTGGCACGAACTGCACAGCGGTTTCTCGCGGTGGATGGCCAGAACTTCCCGCAACGTCGGCTGGCGCCCTTCGGCCTCTTTCTCCGATTCTTCCAGCGGAGGAACATTAGCCGGTGGTGGTGGCGGCGGCGTGCCAAGAATGTTGTCGAGAATGAACAGGCCGCGCTTTACCGGCGACGTCCGGGTCGGATTCGATGTCACGATCAAAACCGAACCATGCGTGAGCACGCCTCCGCGCGGATTGTCCTCGGGCAACGCGACGCGGCGCATCTCGTTTCCGGTCACGTTGGTGATGCCGTAATGTTTCGCCAGTCGTTCGTTAAGGAAGGTATAGTCACTGTCGATCAACTCCAAAGCGCTGCGGTCTCCCCGCAAGATGTGAGCGAACACCATCTCGGTCTCCTGGCGGAGGGCGCGTCGCAACTCGCCATCCAGTTCGACCTGCGGCCGATTTAACCTGCGGCGGCGAAATTCCTCCCGCATCTTCTCCAGTTCCGCCCGCTGTTCCGGAGTAAGCTTTTCCTCGGGGATGTCGCGCAGTTCCTCAAAGCGGCGGCGCCGGCGCTGGAAGTCTCCGAACTGGCCGGTGTCTCTGGCCAGCACGACACGCGCATTGATATCAATGCCGTCCACGTCGCGCGTCTGCAGCCATTGCCCGACGAAATTCTCCACCAACTCACGTGAGCGCGGGTCTTCCAGCATGCGCTTGACCTGAGGGCCGAGGTTCTTGCGCAGTTGGCCGCGTTCAGCAAGGCCAAGCAACTCGTCATCCGGCATGGTGGACCAAAGGAAGTAGGAAAGCCGCGCGGTCAGTGAGTATTCATCCACCAGAGGGTGGCCTTTGGCCGGCTGACCGGACGCCGTCTCTTCCACGCGGAACAGAAAACGCGGCGAGGCCAGCACAGGCACCATGGCCTGCGCAATGCCGTCTTCAAAGCGTTTGCCCGGCTGCGCATAAACGTTCTCCGCAATGGCCACCAGCTTTTCCACCGTCCGTTGCTCGGCGGGCCGCCGATAGGCCCGCCTGGCAAAACGGCTCAACACTTCGCGCGCGTATTCGCGTCGCGCTGCCTTGCCCTCCGGCGGGTCTTTCGAGAAGAACAATTCGAAATTCTTTGGCCGGACCCAATGCTCCTTCTCCAGGGGTCCCTGCACCTGCACGGAGACAATGCGTAAGTCCAGGGAGTTCTTCTTCTGATCGACCGGCGTCAAAGGGTGCAGTTGGAAGGCAAGCTGACGCTCACCCGGCTGCCATTTCTCATCGAACTCAAATCGAAACTTCTTGTTGTTGTACCAACCAAACTCCTTTTCCAGAAGTTGACGGTCATCCACTTTGAAAACCAGCCGGCAGCGGCCCGGGTCGAAGTCAAACTGTCCGGCCACCTCCACCTCCACGATCAGGTGGTAGCTGCCGGCCTGCTCGGCCTTGAAAGTCTGGGAGAGCTTGGCCTCTTCATAAAACGAATAGCGTTCGGTGTCACGTCTGCCACCCCTGCGATCGCCGCTTCCAAGAATGGTCCGTTCGCGCATGAGATACGGCACGCGGGGCACAGCCGCGGACGTAATCGTCTCGGCGGCCTGCATGTACTTCTCCAACAGGAGCGGCGAAACCGTCAGCACGTCGCCGATGTTGTCGAAGCCGTAACCTGTATCGTCCGGTGGCAACTCCTCTTCCACCCGGAAGTCGTATCCCATCAGATCGCGGATGGTATTACGATACTCGGTCCGGTTGAGGCGGCGAATCGTGACGCGACCGGGGTCGGGGTCTTTTGCATTGATCCCGAATGCCTCATACTTGATCCAATTCTCCAACTGGCGCATCTGTTCGGCGGAAGGGCGCGGCTTCTTTTCCGGAGGCATGATCCCGGCCCGCAGGATTTTCAGCGCCTTCCACCAAAGCTCTCGATGAGCCAGAAGTTCCTCCTCGGACTTGAATTCATCGAAAGCGACTTTGCCTTTATTCATGCCATCCCCGTGGCAATCGTAGCAGTATTCCACTAAAAGCGGCTGAATGTCCTTTCGGAAAAGGGCGAGCGCCTTGTTCTCGGAACCAAAAACTGGGGAGCAGAAGATGGCAAGGCTGATGAAACCTGCCTGCCAGAGGCGTCCAGGCAACGAATGCGCGGCGCTCTGAGGTTGGCGCCATTTTGTTTGGCTGAACAGCCCGTTCATAACCCAGCAAGTCTCCAGTTTACCTTGTTTCCTGGCCACTTTTCGCCTGGCATCGGCGGAGCGAGCGCCCAACCGCGGCCTTCGCGGCGAAAAGGCCATTTCTTTGCCAAGGCGATATTTACGATACGGGTTTTCACCGGGTCAGTCGAGGGGAAATCTTGGCCCTCTCGCCAGGGCTCGTCAGGGCGGATCCGCTCTGTGGACAACCCGCGTTGCCGCCAGATCGATCTCGCTCAGCAGCGGAGCACGATAAAATCGCAGTCCGCCCAAAGGCGATTGCGACATGAAGCCACTGGTGCCGACGAGCACCTGGCTGTCCGGAGAAAACATCAGTCCCCTCAACGGTCCTCCCAGACGCCGGATGGTGAGCAATTCCTGTTGCGTGGCGATGTTCCAAAGCCTGAGGGTGCTGTCCTCACTGGAAGTAGCCAACGTTTTGCCATCGGGCGAGAAGGCGATGTAAGCGACCCGTTGTTTGTGTCCCGCAAAGGCGCCCAGAGGTCTGCCATCATCCGCAGCCCAAAGTTGGACCGTGTCGTCCTGGCTGCTGACGGCCAGAACGCGGCCATCAAAAGAGAAGGCCGCCGCAAAGCCAAATTGCAGGTCGCTCACAAGGTTGGTGCGCAACGAGCGCGTGGCAACGTCCCACAATTCGACCCTGTTTGCGGTTCCAAAGGCGGCCAAGGTCTCTCCCTTGGGTGAGAACAGAACTCTGTGGGCTTTGGCCGTCAGCAGCGTATTAGTCTCATTGGCTATGTCCCACAAACGAAGAGGGCGATCGCGACTAGCCGTCACCAATACCCGGCCATCGGGCGACAGTTCCGCCAAATCGATCCGGCCTTCCGGGCCTTTCAAGGTGCGGAACTCATGGGTTTCGGTGTTCCAAAGCTTGACGCTCCCGTCATCCAGGCTCTGCACAATGGTTTTCAGGTCGTCACTGACGCCGACGGAAAGTCCGTGTCGAAAGCGCGTCAGATCCAACTGGATCTCGTTCTCCGCTTCCCGGGTTGCAAGACCAAGGAATACCACGGCGCCGTCGCGACCAAGCGCCGCCAGTTTCCGACCGTCCCTGGAGAAGCCTAATGGCATCCACGTCCCGGCCAGGGTGTCTTCCTTCGGCGGTTGGCGGATTGGCCACAACTTCACGCCCCCGTCCTTCGCGCCGCTAATGAGCGTCTGGCCGTCAGACGAAAACGTCACTGACAACACTTCCTCCGGATGGCCTTGGAAGGTGGCGATGCGCTGACGTTTTTCGAAATCCCACAGTCGAATCGAGTAATCCATGCTTGCGGTTGCCAACGTCCGGCCATCCGGCGAAAAGGCCAGGGAAGAAATGGCGCCGGTATGTTCGATCTGTTCTGGGGAATCCGGCATGACCGCCACCTCCTTCCCCGATTGCGCATCCCAGATGCTCAGGACGAACACGCCTCGTTGAGAAATTGAGTTCCTGGCCGCCACGATGTGTCTGCCATCCGGTGAAAACGCCAAAGCATGATTATTCCTGAACCAACGCGTGAAGAGATTGGTCGAATCCTGAAGCACGACTGCCGGGCCGGTTTCTTTCAGCGGCCACACGCTGATGCCGGCGTCCGAGTCGGCAGCGATCCTCTCGCCGTCGGGGGAAAAAGCAACCGGACCAGATGCGCCGCGGATCAGACGCGTCCGCTCCCACGTGGTCGTATCCCAAAGCTGCACGCCCCCTCTGGTCATCGAGGCCAGGCAGGTGGCGTCGCGCGACAATGCGATCGGGCCGGAGTATCCCGGCATCGATTTTTCCTTGGTCCAATCGGTGGTATCCCACACGCGAAGAGCGGGTGGAAATCCGGCGGTGATGAGTGTCTTGCCATCGGGGAGGAATATCGCCGAGGCAGCGCCTCTGGGCAGGTTGGTAATCAGTGACTTCGTGCGGAGATTCCAGACGTTCAGTCTTTCATGCAGCCCAACGGCGAGCAGTTCGCCATGGGGAGAAACGGCCAACGCTTGCACCGGACTATGCTGGCGGGGAAGCGCCACGTGGGCATCACCCTGGCTAAGCTGCCAGAGATAGCGCCACTCGAAGCCGCGCAGATCAGGCTCGCCGGACTGCGGCCTGTGTTTGTTCAGCAATTGCGCGGCGCGGCCGTAATTGCCGTCGGTCAGCGAACGCTGGGCGAGGTTGATGTCGGCAACGTATTCATTGAGGCGTGCGGAGGCTTCTTGGCGTTCCGCGCGTCTGGTCTCCCGCTCGGCTTGTTGGCGCAACCCGGCTTCCTGTTGCCTCGCGGTCAACGCGCGGTGTTCGGCGGTCTTGGCGCGCACCGCCTGCCAGGTGCTGATGCCAATGCCCGCCAGAAGAGTGGCGGCTATGGCTGCGGCGGCAGCAAAGGCGCCCCGGTTGCGCCGCACCATTTTTTGAAAACGATAGAGGTTGCTTGGCGGGCGGGCCGACACCAGTTCGCCGTTGAGATAGCGCTGGACATCCATGGCCAGGTCGTTAGTCGTGGCGTAGCGGCGTGTGCGATCCTTTTCCAGACACTTCATCGCCACCCAATCCAGGTCCCCGCGCATGAGGTGAACAAGCTTAATTGCTTCGGTCCGGCGTTGCTTTGCGGTCGTCGTCAACTCGGCCTCGAGCATGGTGGCCAGGCGCGTTGAAGGCCGGGCTGGCTCCTCTTCGCGAATCGTTCGCCGGCATTCGTCGAGCCCCGCCCGAAGCAAAGTCTCCGCATCGAACGGTGTTTTGCCCGTGAGCAATTCATAGAGCAGCACCCCCAGCGAATAGATGTCGCTGCGCGTATCGATGTCCAACCCGCTCATCTCGGCTTGCTCGGGACTCATGTAAGCCGGGGTGCCGATGAAAGCGGTGAATTCGGTGAAGAGCGTCTTGTCCGTGAGCCGCTGTTCGGTGGCCTTGGCGATTCCGAAGTCGATTACTTTCGGAACGGGGATACCATCGTGCAACGTGATCAGAATGTTCGACGGCTTGACGTCGCGATGAATGACACCCTTCTGATGGGCGTGCTGGATGGCCTGGCAGACCTGGATGAAAAGCTTCAGTCGCTCCTCGGTGCGAAGATTATTCTGATCGCAGTAATCCGTGATGCGAATGCCGCGCACCAATTCCATCACGAAGTAAGGACGGCCTGTCTCGGTGGCCCCGGCATCGAGCACCTTGGCGATGTTCGGGTGGTCCATCATGGCCAGCGCCTGCCGTTCGACCTCGAAACGGGCGATGACATTTCTGGTGTCCATCCCCAGCTTGATAATCTTGAGCGCAACCCGGCGTCGGACTGGCTCCTCCTGTTCGGCCATGTAAACGACGCCGCAGCCACCTTCGCCAATTCGCTGCAGCAGTTTGTAACGGCCGATGCGTTCGCCAGGCTTCTCCGTGACGCTGGCCACAATGGCCGTGTCGCCTGGCCCGCACATCGCCGGCGTTTCCATGAAACTGCCGACATCGCTTTGCTCGCGCAGCAGGTCCTCCACTCGCCGGCGCAAGGTCGAATCGGCCCCGCAGGCGGCCTCGAGAAACGCGGCCCGCTCGGCCGGGCCCTTTTCCAGCGCGCCCACAAAAAGGTCGCGTTCGCGCCGGGCAGGAGATGTTTCCAGTTGAGCACTCATTTGAGCCTCTATCTTTATTAGCGAAAACCGGGGTCAAAGTCCGCAATTAACTGGCGTCCTTGCGGCCTCCAAAATAAATCTTATCACCATCCGGCTCGCAACCCTTTCATTCTCTTGCACGATAGAAAATGGCCGGCAGATTCGTCCCCTGACTTGTGTCCGTCGAATGCCAGAGGTTATTCAGCGTGAGCGGTTGCCATGGGAACCATGAAGCCTCAATTTCCGGACTCACCGACCGTTCCAGCATGTAGGTCCTGCCCGGTACGCCGTAAACCGTTAATGAGCGCATCCCCGCAAGCGCATTAACAGTGGCTTCGACCAGTGGCTGGCTTCCGATGACCGTGGCCCGTCCGCTCTGAAGCAGTATCGTGGGCGAAAGACCGGATTGGGCACGCGAGACTGTGACGTCACTCAGGTGAAGCGGGATAAACGCCGAGATTTGTCCCGAGACCGCCGTGAAGTGCAGTCGCGCCAGTTGTCGGCTACCCGCCAAACTCTGGCCTGGCTGCGCGGCAAACCCAATGAGAGCCCCATCGGGGGGCGTGACATTCATCGTCATCGCACCCAAAGATGGGACCATGTTTTCGAGCATCAGACCCGTCAAGCGATCTCGAGGCAGGAGCACCCCATAAGTGAGATTTGTCAGTTCGGCACTCGAGAAGAAACTGATCGCCACGTTCGCCTGGTCGCCGTCGCGCATGACAGCCGCGCCGAGGGCCATCTCGACATAATCTTTGACAACGACGGTGAATGTCCTGGTGTCGCTCAGGGGCGGCATGCCGTCATCGGTCACGCGGATCGCAATGACGTGGGTACCTGGCGCCTGGGCACGAGTCGGCATCCAGCGCAGGATGCCATTAGTCGGATTAACGTAAACACCTGTGGGCGCCTCCGGCTGGAGCGAATACGTCAAAACACTCGGCACGTCGGGATCGGAAGCGACGTTGGTCATAGAGGTGAGCCTGGCCACTTCCGCGATGACGTCGGGAATCTCAGCCAGTACCGGGGGCCTGTTTCCAGTAAAGCCGCTGACGATTTCGGAATGATCCGATTCGCCATCGGCATTGAACGCGCGGACGCGATAAAAGTAAGTCGTATGGGCGATCAAGCCGCTGTCCAGAAAGTGCGTGACACCGATCCCGCTGGTTGCGATGCGCACAAAATTCGTTCCGTCCAGCGAGCGCTCGATGACGTAACCCAGTTCGTTGGCCACATCGCTCCAAAAGAGTTCGATTTGATGGAGGCCAAGCACGCGCGCGACCAGGCCGACCGGTGCCAGCACGGACTGTCGCTTGAGCAGAGTGAAGTAATCTCGCGTCTCGCCATTGGCGCCGAGGAAAATGGCGTCGAGCCGATCTCCAATCACATCGATGACCATCGTGCCGAGTTCGTTCAAAGAGCGAAAGTGGGCCGGATGATCCAACTGTCCCCCCGTGGCCTGGCCAGCGCTGCCTGCCACCGTGTAAACAACGCCCTCGCTCATGGCGTTTTTCCGGTAGGCGCCGGTCCCGTCATCGCGCCCGTCGCCCCCGTCGATCTTCATCGACTCGCTCAGAGTGCTGGAAAACCCGTAATGTCCGTGCAGCAGGAAGGAGCGCTCCCAACAATGGCTGTGTCCGGCCAGCACCAGGTCCACTCCATGGGCCTCCATGATCGGCACGAGGTTTTCGCGGATTTGGACCAGATCGCCTTCCGCGTCGGAGTCGTGGCTCCCGCGCGTGTAGGGTGGATGGTGGAAATAGACGATGATCCACTCCTGCGGGGTGGCAGCCAGGTCGTCGTTCAGCCACTGCGCCATGGCCGTGTTCGTGTCACGCCCGCTGGTCATCGAGTCGAGACAGACGAAATGGATGTTGGCATAGTCGAACGAGTAATATTTCTCGCTGCCGGAAGGTATTCCACCCGCCTCGCCGTTCTGCGGCAGCGAAAAAATGTCGAGGTAAGGGAAATCGGTGGCGGTGGTGGACTGCGCGGTCTCGTGGTTGCCAAGGGCCGGCCATAGAAAGAGATTGCGCAGGGTCGCTGGATACATATCGAACATGGCGGCCTGGTACTCGGCATCGGTGCCGGTGATGTAAGCATTGTCTCCCAGCAGCAACCACAAATCGGCTGGCCCGTTCGTGGCGGCGAAATTGTAATAGGCGTTGCGCGTGCTGATCTGCCGAGCGGGCGAAGTATAGCCGGCTGTGCCCGCATCGCCCAGCACCCATATGCGAGTGGGTTTCCGCGTGCCAGGCACCGGCGAGGTGACAAACCAATAGTTCGTGCCGCCGGTCAGCCTCTGGCCCGAACTGCCAATCGAATAGTAATATCGGGTGTCCGGCTCCAGACCAGATATTGGAACGATGTGTTCCTTGGTACTGCTGTCCCCCGTGGCGTGATTCGCCAGGTTGTTCGGATCCGTGCCGTAGAAGACAACCGCGTCCACATCCGAATCGGTTCGCCAGCGCACGAGGCCGCTCGTGGGCGTGCCCATCTGCAGATACGGCCCACGCCGGAGGGCGAGCAGACTGGTCACAACCACGATGCGGACGGGCGCGGAGGTTCCGATGAGACCGCTGTTATCCGTCGCAACGGCACGAAGCGTATAGGAGCCTTCCAACACGTTCGACCATGTGAGCATGTAAGGTGCGTTCGTGCCTTCGCCCAGTTTGTTCGCGCTCTCGAAGAATTCAACACGGGCGATAGTGCCGTCGTTGGCCGTCGCGGTGGCGCGCACTGCGATGGTCGCTGGCGTCAGGAAAGCTGCGTTGTCCGCCGGACTGGTGATCGCGACCGCCGGCGCCGGATCGATCAGCATGTAGCTCCATTCACCGCCGAAGCGCGTCGGATCAAAGGGATTCCCCGCCTCCCGATCCACAATGGAGTGTTGGGTCGCCCAGCGAACGTCCACCGTGCCGAATGCCGGCTGCGGGAACGTGAAGTGATACGTGATTTCGTCCGCAGTGCTCACGCTCGCCGCGACCGCGCCGCTGATCAGCAGGTCCGCATTGTCCACGCCTGACACCGGCTCCGTGAAGGTGACGCGGATGGAAGTCAGGCCGGTGATGGTCGAGTCGGCGGGCGGCGCCTGCGCGGCGATGCGCGGACTGCTCGGATTGAGCAGCGTGTAGCGCAGGATGGAGCTCGTCGCGCTGGCATTGAACGGTTTTGGCGGATTGTCGAAATCCGCGATGCCGTGGTTTGCCGCCCACGTGATGACCACAGGACCGTAGGCGGGTTGCGTGAAGCTGAAAATGTAGCTCGTGTTGGTGGTGCTGCTCACGGCGTCGGCCGGGACGCCGTTGACGAGCAAATCGCCCGCATCAACATTGGTCACTCCTTCGGTGAAGGTTACGGTGATATTTGTCAGCAACAGCACGTCGCCTTGAACCGGAATCACCTGCGCCACGCGCGGCACCACCACGCTGACGTCGTCGCCAAGGAAAGTGTAGAGCTGGGCGTTGAAGACAAAGTCGTCTGCTGGCGGTTCCGGGACCACGTTGAAAGCATGCACGGCGAGAACATTCGTGCCCTGAACAAGGTAACGCCACGGGTTGAGCAACGTGGCCAGTACGAGGGGCACACCGTTGCTGCCCGGTTCGTTCGCGGCCGTTCGGGCCGAGCCATCAAAAGGAATTTCGCCCGACGGCATGTTGTAACGCCATACTTCGAAGCCGTTAATCCACGCAATGAACCCGTCATCGCTGCGATGGCTGAGCCACAGGGTGAGGGCGCTGGCGTTGGCCAGGACAAACTCCTTGCGGAGATAAATGCTGCCATAAGCATTGTTGGCCATATCGTCCAGGCCGGTTCCGGGAATCGCTGCGTTGGTAAACCCGGGTTCGCCGAAGACGAAAGGGGCCAGCGAGTTTGACCAGCCCGAATCGTCGAAGGCCAGCTGCCGCCATGCATTCGCCGGGGTCGAGGCTTCGTTGGCACCCTTGAGGAACCGCCACGTCGCGTTTGACTGCACCAGCACCGCGCGCGCGTCCAGCGCAAAACTCCACTGCGCGCCGACGCTGGTATGATTAAAGGCGTTGGGTGGGACGGCGAAATCGAAAATGCCGTGATTGCCCGCCCAAGCGACAAGGATGGGGCCCGAGGCCGGTTGTGAGACAAGGAACGTATAGTTCGAGCCGCTGCCGCTCACTTCGAATGCCCGCGTGCCGGCGACGATCAGATCCCCCGCATTGACACCCCGGACGGCCTCGCTGAACGTCACGAGAATCTGCTGAAGGTTCGTGACCGTGGTGGCCGCGGCTGGAGTCCTCGCGACGATGAAGGGCGGAGTGCGGTCGATCAAATCGTAGAACCAGGCCGCGCCGGCGCCGGTTTCGTCGAACGGCCGCACCGAGGGCCAGCCGTAGTCCGTAATACCCTGACCGGCCGCCCATGCGATGCTGACCTGACCGTAGAGCGGACGCGGGAAAGTGAACGTATAATTGGAACGGCTATGACTGGCGTTGACGCTGGTCGCGGGCGCGCCATTGATGAGCAGGTCGGAGGCATCGATGTTCTGAACATATTCACTGAAGGTGACGGTGATGCTGGTCAGGTCGGTGACCGTTGAACCGGCCAGCGGAAACTGCGTCGCTATGGTCGGCGCCACGGTGTTCGTTGGCGGGATGGTGATGATAACCGTAACAGGCGGGGAAGTGCCGCGAAGGCCGTTCACGTCCACCGCGACAGCCCTGAGCAAGTTGGTCCCAAATGGCGCGTCCCAAGGAGCAGAGTAAGGCGGAGTGTCGTCGCTGCCGAATTCCACGCCGTTGCTGAGCAACAGCACATTGGTCACGCTCGTGGTGGCGTTGGCGGTCGCGGTGACAACGAGGTTGGTCGGGCCTTCCATGATTGCGCCGTTGGCCGGACTCGTGACAACGGCGACCGGCGAACCCAATGCGTCATAGACTACGATGCGCACCTCATCCGAAGTCGTGGTGGCGCCTTCATCGTCTGTGACCACCGCGGTCAGCACACGCGCCGCGATGGGTGGGTTGTTCCAAACGAAGGTGTAAGGAGCGTTGGTGGTTTCGCCGAGCTTCACGCCGTCCGCAAGGAACTCGACTTTGGCCACGGCGCCATCGGGGTCGGAGGCGGCGGCTTCCAAAGTGATGAATGCCGGCGCGAGGAAGAACGTGTCGTTCGTGGGGCTGGTGAGAAGGACCAGAGGTGAGAGGTTTCGGATGATCCTCGGCAAGCCCGCCAATCGCAGATCGAAACTGATGTCGGGACTGCTTGGCAGTTCCTGGTGGATTTCCACCGCCAGCACATTAGTGCCCTCCACGAGATTGGTTGCGCTTAACGTGGGATAATCCTCACCTTTCGCTCCAAGAGTCGCTCTCGTCAGGTAAGTGATCGGAGTCGGTGGCCGCGGCAGATTCGAGCTGCGGAAGATTTCCCGGCCATTTAGATAAACCACTCCGGCATCGTCGCGCAAAAGTCTGAGTTGGAGGCTGGTCAAGCCGGCGGGGTTGGAGACAACGAAGCTGTGCCGGAAATAGGTCGTGATGTAGCCATCCGTGTCGGCCGGGTTATAGCCCGGGGTGGGGTTATCCTGCACCACGGTGGCTTCATCGCCATCCCCATAGCCCAACTCAGCCGGGCCATTGGTCCAATCACTGTCGTCGAAGGTGGGCGCGATCCAGTTCGTCCCCTGGTTGGACCCATCATCCAGGTACTTCCATACCGCTCATACGGCACGATTTGATGGGCTACAGCGATGTACCCCTCTTGGGAATTGTAGCGAGCGCCTGTGTCCGACCAGCCAACCGCCGTCAACCGATGCGAACCGCCCACGACGTCGAACCAGATAGCTTCGAAAGGTGGCGTGGCATCTTCGCCGAATTTCTGTCCATCCACAAAAAACTCAATGTTGGTAATGGAACCCGAGGGCAAATAGGCCCAAGCCGAAACGGTGATAGGATAGGTGAACCAGAACCCCCAGATCGGCTCGAGCAGAGTCACTCCGATGTTCTGAACGAACAGATACGCCACCCCGGCATCCTCCGCACCTGCGTCGGCCTCATGCGCCCCAATCAGCACTCGATCGGTCCCCACCCCCGCCACGGAAAGGCCGAAAAAGTCGGGGCCTGTCGGCGTGGGATTGGTGAAGGTGGTCAGCAACGCGCCGTTGGTGCTGAACAGATACGCCACCTCGGCATAGGCCCCGATCAGCACCGCGTCGGTGCCGACCGCCGCCACGACCAGGCCGAAGGAGTGTTTGAGTGCCGGCGTGGGGTTGGTGAAGGTGGTGAGCAACGCGCCGTTGGTGCTGAACAGATACGCCACCCCGGCATTGCTCGCTCTCGCGTCGTCGCCATATGCCCCGATCAGCACCCGGTCGGTCCCCACCGCCGCCACGGCGCCGCCGAAATAGTCGTAGCCTGCCGGCGTGGGATTGGTGAAGGTGGTCAGCAACGCGCCGTTGGTGCTGAACAGATACGCCACCCCGGCCTCGGTTGCGCTCACGTCGTCGCTAGATGCCCCGATCAGCACCCGGTCTGCCCCCACCCCGGCCACAGCGGCGACGAAGGCGTCGCCCAAATCCGGCGTGGGATTGGTGAAAGTGGTCACCAACGCGCCGTTGGTGCTGAACAGATACGCCCCAATCAGCACCGCGTCGGTGCCGACCGCCGCCACGACGACGCCGAAGCCG
>Ga0208454_1000787_pt1 | contig 15593 bp, 27 predicted proteins | sample EasRivMeERMZT100_FD_187530 | JGI IMG/M metagenome (GOLD analysis project Ga0208454, IMG submission 187530) | Soil microbial communities from meander-bound floodplain in the East River, Colorado, USA - East River MetaG ERMZT100 (SPAdes) (version 2) | ecosystem: Environmental > Terrestrial > Soil...
AGGCGCGGCCGGAGTTACGGTGGGCAAGCAGTCCGTGATGTACGCGCTGGGGGACCTCTACGACAAATTGGAGCGGCAAGCCTTCCCGGCGGATGATCTGAAACAGATCAAAAAGGTGATGGAGGACTTTCGCGGCAGGTACGGCGATCAGATCCCGGCTGATCTAGCTGAATCGATCAAGGAAGGAACCTACGCGAACAACAGGTACGGCGGCAAACCGGCGCCAGCGCACATGTCCGCAACCGAGAGGGCGGAAAAGACCATCGCGCGTGTGCTGAAAGAAGAGCTTGAGATTCAGATTCCCGAGCTGGCCAGCTTGAACGTGGAACAGGGGAAGCTGCTGGACTTACAAGGCATCCTCAAAACCGCCGTCAACAAGCACACCAACTCCGGCGGCTTCCGGGGAACGTTGAAGAAGGAACTATTCAGTAAAACCGGCGCGATGAAAAGCGCCGGCGTCGCAGTCGGCGCAGGCTACGCTACGAGCAATCCGGCGCTTGGCGGCGGGCTCGCCCTCACCCAGGCCGTGCTCTCCGATCCCGCCGTGAAGCAACGGCTGGCCATCATCATCAACCAAACGCGCAAGGCTAACCCCTCAAAGTGGGGATCGCCCGGCATGCAGGCGGCGCGGGCGCGAGTCGCAGAATATGCCGCCAGTCTAGCGACTCCTCTTTCGCGCGTGCCGGCGGCGCTCGAAGAACAGCCATGACGGAAGTACATGGACGAATCAGCCGGTACCACCGCGCCCCACGAGCAGATTGTTCAAACCAAAAAAGCTGGTAAGAAATGGGAGAATCCGAACTCTATTTCGAACCCGACGAAGCCCTCTGCTGGGATCTCAGGCTCAGATCGGCGCGCCCCCTAAAAGTCATACCGGAACATTCCCTCCGGAGAAACCACTCTCGTATTTACCCGGATTAGCAGCAACACATCGTTCACCCGCTCGTCTTCTTCCATCGGAGACAGCAGCCGGTCGGTGCTGATTTTGACCTTGGTGATGAGCGCATCGTCCTGCAATAAACAGTAGAACGGGCTTTCGCTCTCTTCGGGGGCGGTTACACCCGCGCAGTCGTCGGGCATGCGGAGTCCATCGAACAAGACTTTCAGCCGGTTGTCGAGATCCCCGCCGCCCCGGACCAGACCGCCCGGATCGTCCCGGCGAAGGAACAGAATCTCCAGCTCACACCCGAGCCCGTGCTCTTCCCGGATCAGCGGGGCGAAGCGATGGCCGCATCGGGAGAACCGGTCGGCCAGAAGCTCCACATTGGGCCGCCCCTCTGTCACGGCATCGATCCACGAGGCTCTGAGCAAGGGATGGCGATGCCAAAGCTCCCGCAATTGCCCGTGCAACTGTTTTCGGATGGCGTGCTTCTCGCCGGCGCGGGAATTTCCTGTGCCGGCTGCCGGAAGCCGGCCTTTGTATGTGAGATGGAACTCCAAGGCTTCCCCCTTGAGCGGCGGCGGCTCAGCGTAGAAATACTCCGCGACTTGTGGTTTCCACGAATCGGTTGCCAGCATGATCCAAGGTTACCTGCCCGCCAGAATCCAGCTCAGCAGCCCCACCATCGCATCGAACGCCACGAGCGCCCAGAATCGCCGGCGCCATCGGTGAACTTCTGAGCACGGCGTCAGTCCTTCTCCATCGAGGTAGTGAAGGAATGCCCGGTGCTGGGGCTCGTGTTCTTTCGAGATCTGTCTCACTTACGAGCCTTCCTGTTTGTCGTGCAAAGCAGTGGCGGGTGCTTCGGGGGTTTGAGGTTGGGCCAGCCGCCCTGGCCTTCCATCTCAAAGGGCTTACCATTCGTCATGCCTGTGCACTCCCGAATCTGGCATCATAATCCGCATTCAGCCGAATTACCAGAGCTTCAAACGTTAACCCGTTCACACTCTCGAACTCCGTTCTGCCGATCTGGTGCAGAGACCGGGGACCTACCCGATGGCATACGGCACATAACGGAATGCAGGAGCGATCGGTACTTTTCTGTTTCATCCCACCGTCACTTCCGGTGTGAGCTGCTTCGACAAATCGTGTGCACTGGCAGGCCGCGCAGGGGAGCGAGCGGACCCAGGCGCGGAACTGCCAGTCACGTAGCGGGCCGCGGTACACACGAGCCTGCCGCCGCGGAGCTTTTCTGGGATGCTCGACGATTCCGAAGACGAGATAGCGGAGGAACGAGCTGCTCATTCGCATTCTCCCGGCCGCCACGTAATAAACCCTTCACGAGCTGCCTGGATGAAGCACGTGGTGGCCAGTGCCACTACGTCCCTCGAATCCACTCTGAGCGTTACTCCCTCGGCAGCCAGCTTGCTTTCGGCCTCTGAAGTCGCCCTTCCCGCCATCAGCAGAAATTCCATGAGGGCCGCTCCGTAAGTTGCCTTGATCGGCGTGGCCCGCTGCATCGGTACCGGACCGTTGGTCCCCGTTCCGCGCTGTTGCGGCTCCGTCTCGGTGGTGGCCTGCAGCCGCCGCGCCACCGCTGCCGGCATTCGCGGAGCTGCCGGGTGCTTCCCCTCCTTGATGTTTTCGAGGCTGCCGGCAATCTGCTCTTCCAGCTCCGTGGGCGGCTCTGGCGGCATCGCTTTGGCTGCCCGCATCTTCTCGGTGGCGAGGGAGAGCGCGACGTCATACCGCGCCTTCTGGCCTTTGCGCACCTGTTTGCAGATCGTCATGGACTCCCCGGCCGCTAATCCGAGGCCCATGATCCGGAGGGAACATTCCGGATCGACAAACAGCACCCGGTCATCCGCCGTGGTGTACATGACGGACGGACCATAGCCGCGATCCTCCATCATCTTGCCGGTGCCGTACTTCAGTTGCAGGGTCTCTGGCACGTTGGGTTCGAGAGCAACTTTTTCGCGTGACATTTACGCCACCTCCTCGGCCTGGATTGCGGCCATGATCAGATCGGCTTCGAGCTGTTCGACTGTCGAGCCGATCGTGAGCAGGCCGGCTCCCGGCTCCAGGAGGAGACCTTCGAGCACCCACTTGCCATCGGTCCCGACAAAAACCCGGAACTGGCCATCGGGGCGCGTGAACGCCCCGGCCTGGGGATCGGTGGCGGGCAGCCAGCCGAGGGAGAGCAGGTATTGCGAGATTGGATCCATCACGCAGCCTCTCCACAGCAGGGAACGGCCTGCGTGCCGAGCATCAGCCGGTCGGACACCACCGTCTTTTTGGTGGATCCGCAGGCCACGCATCCGGCTTCGTGAGCCTTCAGCGCGTCCGACATTTCGCCCAGGGTCCCAGAGGCTTCCACCAGCACGCGATAGCGTACCGGGCACATGGTGGCTTCAAGGAGGGCGTCGGCGGCGGCATACTGCTCATCGGTCCAGGGTTGTTCGTCTTCTTCGATCTCATCGGGAGCGGAGAAGGTTTCATAGCGGTTCAGGAGGGCTGAGTTGAGTGGGAAGCGTTCCATGTAAGTAAGTCTATCATGATAGATCGGCTTGCGTCAATAGGAAAGTGAGTCTATTATGTGAGGTATGTCGATTCCGGCGAGTATGCGGTGCACCTGCCTCCGCTGCGGGTACGAATGGGTCAAGCGGATTGAAGGACGCCCAAAGAGGTGTCCTGCCCCGAACTGCAAAGAACACGACTGGGACAAGCCAGTCGGGACGGTCAAGAAGACGGGCAGGCCACCGGGCGCGAAAAAGAAGGGCAAGAAGTAGGTCTATTTACAGAGCGTTGCGGAAAAGCAACACGATGACCGACTACTAAGAGGAGTGGTGCTATGCCGAAGCTGTCACCCGCAGAAGAATTGGACAGTGCAATCCGGGCAGCGGCCAGGGATGCGGACCGGAAGGCTTCCAGCCGTCAAGTTGCTGAGGAGCTGTACGCATCCGATGCAGTTCTGATCGAGCATGTTTCGCGGGAGTGGATTCTGGAAAAGCTCACCGCGGTCATCGCCAAACATCGCTTAGCCGAGCGCCGCGCCAATGACCCTCAGATGCTTCTGGATGCCAGCTTCGGATTCAAGCGCCTGCCCCGGCGTCTGGTGTACAGCGGTACATGGATGGCACGGTCCAAGGCAACAATCCGTGAGCTGCGGAAATTCCGGGCGCAAATCTGGAAGGTTCACCACCCGGCGCTGGAAGAGACGGACAAGGCTATCGAGCTGATGGAAAAGTATGCGGCAGGAAATCCGGGGATCACATTCGGCGAGGTTCAGGAACTGGAAGCCAAATTACTGCCGGGCCGCCGAAGCTGAAAAAGAAGGCCGCGAAGAAAAAGAAGGCCGCGAAGTGAAGACGGCAATCGCCCTACTCTTATTCTCGACCGTCACCCCGTTCGGGGGCGCTCACGCTCAGTCGAAGACGTTTACTCCACCGCCGCAAAACAAAAGCGCAATTGACGCTGCGATTAAGCGGATGGAGACAGCACCGGAAAAGCCGGCCGCTGCCCCCAAGGCTCCCAGCGATGAGACTCGGCAGTTCACGGCGGGCGTACGCAACGGCCGCTTCTGGACTAGTTTAGGCAGGAACGAAAAGCTCTATTATCTAGTCGGATTAAACGAGGGTGCTTCAGTAGCAAGTGTCGCCGACGGAGCCCCTTACTTCCCCGGCGGGGCGAGCTTTGGAGAAACCGAGGATGGCATCGACCAGTTTTACGCGGAGCCGGCAAACGCCAGAATCTCGGTACTGGATGCTCTGCGGGTCTTCACCATGAAAGTGAAAGGGGCAACACCTGCGCGCCTCGAAGCTGAGCTAGCAACCCTACGCCGGAGAATCGCAGCGGAAGACGAGCGCGAGAAGGCCAAGAAGTGACGGCTGTGAAGAAATAGGCCCCCCTTTACAGACTGTGGTCTTTTTGACTGCACAACCTCCTAGCCAGGAGGTTCAGGGAGTACGGAATCATGGCGAAATTCACCGTTCTGGAAGAGTTGGACATAGCGATCAAAGCAGCCGCGAGAGCCGCCGATGCCGAAAAGATTTCGAGCCGTCAGGCCGGGGAGCGGTTCGAGGCGGATGAACCAAATTTCATTAGGGCGTTTCAGAAGGAATGGAGTATCGAGAAGGTAGCATCCCTGATCGCCAAGGAAAGGGCGGAGCGGCGGGCGGAGCGGAATGTACGGCGGCGTCTCGGGTTCAAACGCATCCGGAACAAATTCGAGCTGAGCGACGGCAAGCCCTTCGTAGACGGCGCTTCCACGCTCTGGGAACACGAGCTTCTATTGAAGCACTTGGGCACCCTGGAACACCCGTTGAGAGCAGAGATCATCAAACGACGGGATTTCCTCAGGCCCTACGCCAAACTGCAACGCGGCATCAGCTTCAACGAAGCGCTGAAAAAAGCTGGCGAGGCACTGAAATGACGTGCGGTGAAGCGGTCGATAGTTCGGAATTCACCAAGGAGCAGCGCGCATTCCTGAAAGAGACGATCGGGGAACATCCGGAAATCCGGGATATGGACCTCGACGATGGATACCACTGGGTTATAACAAAGTTGCAGGATGAGATCGACCGTGCAGACGAGCGGCTCACAGCAATCTTTCGAGAAAATGGCTATGTCGCCTTATCGGACGCCACGCTGTTTCTGGAAGTCTGGGAGCGACGGCCCAAAGACGCAACTTTGTCTGAGCTTTTTACCTACCTCCGCCTGAAGAAGAAACGCGGTTACAAGCAACAACAGGCGCTCGAAATTTGGGAACGCTATTATGCCCGCCTTCCCAACGGGGCGTATAGCTTTGCTGATGATGAAACAGCGGAGCGGCTACATCAGATTTGGAACTCCCGCGAGGAAGCGCGCGAGGCGAAGAAAGGGAAGGCTACAAAGTGAGCGATGCAACCTGGGACTCTAAAACCTTTTTCGATTTTCTGTGGAAGGTAATGACGACGATGGCTATTGAACGCGCGGAGCGTCAGGCATTAGTGGAAGCCCTTTCCCGATCCGGCGTCCTTCCTCCCGAGCTATATCAAACAATTCGCTCGGAGAAACTTCAGGCCGCTCGCGAGACAATTCAGCGAATCGCGAAAGGAGACGAGAGTGCCTGGCTTGCTCTTCTTCGAGAGTTTCAAGGACCCGTTCAATGAGGAACAGCGGGTGATGGCCCATGGCTGATCTCAGTGTAGTGAAAGCCAGAAGCACATCTCCGCTTCCCCCCGTGCAACCGCGCCCCCCGAGCAGATTGTTCAAACCCAAAAAAGTTTAAACTGCTTGCGGCCAGCTCCAGCAACCCACAGTGGGTTTCTCCGAATAGAGCGCCTGAAACATTTCTTCTCTCACACTCTCCGGACTGAAGACCCTGATTGTGATGCTATCGGAGCCCGGTACGATCTTCGTGATAAGACCGCTTCGCAACTCCATCTCCCCGTTCTGTAAGCGGTAGCCGAAGATCACCAGCCTTGCGATACCGGGCTGAGGCTGAGAGATCTGCTCGCGTGCGGCGCCCGAACCGGTTCCACCGCCTGAGATACCTTCCTGTGTGTCGATCATAGGGACCAAATTCTCCTTGGACGCAAGAGTAGCAGGAAGAACAGCTGGTGTCGCCCTTTGGAATCGAAGGCCGGAGCAGAGGATGTGGACGGTATCCAGGATCGGGAATCAGCTATTGAATCGTGGTGCGGGCATCGGGCCGTCCCTCTGCGATTTCCGCGGCGATGAACATTTGACGCGCAAACTCCCTTGCCGCGACTGCCGGCAGGGGAACGTGCAGCCGGTCCGGTCCCGGGCCTTCCACAATCAGAGTCACCGTCCCGCTGTGCGGATCGGTGGAGAGCCCCAGCATCATTTCGGTAATGCTCGCTTCCAGCGGCCGCCGGGGAAGCCACTTCCCGAACCAGCGCCGTCCCCGTCCGGTCAGGAAGTAGCGGACCAGCAGGGAGCCGAGCACGCCTCCTATCAAGGCGAGCAGGAAGAGAGCGGATAGGTATGTAAGAGTCATCCAGGGCAGCCTCGATAAGTGGACGCCGACGAATCGCCTACCACCATGGCAAAGTGAGCGCAGCAAACGTACTGGGTCAAGTTGTGGCCAGCCCGTCCAGGAAAGTCGGGAGGAATCTCTTCCCCCAGTTTGTGTGTCGCTGGAACCTTCGACCCTGTTTGGCGAGCGCACGGTCCGCAGTATTCGCCCCCGCACGTCGCCGATACAAAGTGCGTCATCGGTCGAACTCCGGATGATTCCCCATCTCCATCAGCTCCGCGTGCGCCGGCAATCCCGACTCTTTCATCCGCTCGATAATCCCGGCAATGAACCGGTGGGCAATTTGGGCCGATGGTCCAACCATGTTCGGATGTCTCAGGGCGAGCTGGAGGGTTCCGACCAGGCTAAGACAGCAGGATAGGTCCAGGTACACCGGCAGATTGAAGTTCTCGCCTGCCGCCTCATGTTCGGCATGGATCCGTTTGAGCAGGTCCTGCTCGTAGCCGGGCGCGGGTTTCATTTTGACGACGTCGCTCATTTCATTTCCTCGTGGAACTGGTGACAGTTGCCGCAGTAGCGATTCTTCACGTCGTTGGGGTTGTAGGACGTCACTCCGCATTGCGGGCATTTGATTGAGAATGGCTGGAATCCCAGGCTCTCGACTTCCGCGCCCTTTAACCCGTGGAGCGCGATGTAATGCCGAGACACGAGCCAGGTGCGGTGGTCAATGGTGACCTTCACCGAAGGCCCCAGGCGCGAAATCAGGTTCTCCACACTCTGCCGGATATCGGGGTCGCTGTAGTGCAGCGGCAGCCCGCAGTGGCACAGTTCCTCGGTCACAAATCCCTCTTATCCACGCGCCACGAGATCAGAAAATTCAACCAGCGCTTCCGCACCGGGTCGAAGATGCGGCCGAGAATCACCGGATCTTTCCGCGCCTTCGCCGGATAGATTGCGATATCGTCGAACACCAGCTCCACCATCGCCCGGTTGGTGGCCTCGATGCATTGCGATCGCGCCATCACCAGCGGGAAGTCGGGAGCGTTGAGTTTGGTGATGGGGTACCAGACTTGCTGTTCGAAGGTGCCACGATCCCCCTGCGTTTTTTCAATCTCGCCGCGCTGCCAATGCACGTTCGGGCTCACGTACGAGCCTTCACCGGCTGGCAGCACGTCCGCCCCCTGAACGCCCTCCGCGCGGTTGTTGATCCACGTCAGGGTTCGCTCGAACCCGTGCAAGCCGCTCTCGCTGCGGATCGCCAGCACTTCGATGTTGCGGCCTTCGATGGGCGGGAAGAGCATATAACCGGCTTCGAGCACCGATAGCACCTTGGCGTAAAACTCGTCCGACTCGGCGAGCTTGCCCAGCGCGGTTTGCATCGACCGTGTTTTGAATCCGCCCTTTTTCGCTTCCGCGATGGCGGTCCGCATGGTCTCCCATCGCCGGGTGGCTTCTTCTTTTTTCTCCCTGCACCACTCGACCAGCTGGCGCTGGATGGCCTGTAAGTTGGCTGGACTGGTGGCCACGTCTGTAATTGCGGCGGAGGTGACCGCCGATGACTCTTCAAGTTTCGCTACTTCTTTCGACATTCGAGTTCTCTCCTTTTTTTTCCTACGCTGGCCCAACTTCAACTAACCCTCAGGCGCTTCGGTTTCAGGGGAAGAGGTTGGGCCGGGTGCCCAAGCCTTCCCGTTCAAAATACGAAATAGGTTCGCCCCGCAGCCATCGCAAAGATCGTAATGGAACGCTCCGCTAACCTCCACGGTCTCGCCGATCTCTGGGTCCTTGATCGTATTGCCGCACGCATCGCAGTATCGAATTGTCATTCGATAACTCTCCCCATGTGCTCGCAGACAAGTGTTCCCGGATCGCGCAGCTCCGTGAATAGCTCCGTGACCACCTCCTGAGCTGATGGATTCGCTTGGTAATAGATCCCTCCGCATGGGCACCGTAGGCTTGTGGCTGGCCATTGAACCCAGACCGGGAAGGGAAACCTATCGGGATATTTCTGAGGCAGAGTAGCCCATTTGGGTGCCGCTGCCGCACATGGATGCTCCACCAGAAACTGCACTTCCCGCGCTGGCCCAACCGAAGAATCCCCGGAGCCTCGCGACTGCTTTGCACGAACAACAGACTCAGCACGGTCTGCCAATAGACACCTCCTCTTCTCCCGTAGCACAGGCCCAATGCACCGGAAGAGCTACAGCGTCATAACATCGTCCATTCCGTGCTTTCCGGCGTTCTTCCGGATCCGGACTTGGTCCGATCGGCACCAGCGTATAAAAGTCTCCAAGGACAAGGTACTCTCCACACGCCGGGCATTGCGCTGCCGGGAGCTGATGCAGCAGCGGATTATTCCAGTCACGCGAAACTGGCGGAGGTTGGGATGGAGCGGCATTTACAAACTCCCGGCTTCCAGCACGCCCGCCGGAATTTCGTATGGGGTGAAGTTCGGGTTCGTCGCGTTGAGATCGTTTATGAACTGAAGCCACCTGTAGAACATTTTTCGATCATCGGTCCGGAGGCATTGCCCTAACGCGAAGCCCATCATTATAGTCAGTCGAGCGAATTGATCGCGGGTCATTTCGAGGGTCACGCGCTCGCCTTGCAACGTGTACGTCATGCGACACTCTCCTATTTCAAAGGGCGCGGTTGGTACAAGCTCTGAGCACTCGTAACCAGCGTTGTGCCGCGCCCCCTATCGAAGGGAAGCCGTGTCGCGCACACGGCGGCGTTTCCGCCCATAGCGGAATCGATGACGGATCCAGGCCAGCGGCCCTTCCAAGCGTGATTTACACCATCGCCGCTTTTCCCCACCGCTGGTTTGGATTTGGATCCGCCAAACTGTTTCACCGGAAATCTCCGGCGAGGGATCGAAGTACGGCGCGGAGGTCGGCGACGTCGACCAGGAGAAACCCGTAGCGGGAGTTCTTCATCCGGTCGATCACGGCCGTGGGGGATTCCACCCACTGAAGGCTTTTGCCGATCTCCACCACCAGGAACGGACCCGCGAATTCCATCAGCTTCAGTCGGCGCCGCCGGAGGAATGGCAACGGAATGCCTTTGACTCGGAGCTCCCGGACGATCAGGGCGTGCAGTACGTCGGACGATTCCCAGATGCGGGAGTGTCCCACCTTCCGGATCCGCAACGCTCGATGGTCGTCCCACCACTGCAATTCGCGGAGCGTGCAGCCGGTGATCTCGGCTACCTCGCGCGTGGAGTAGGTTCTCTTTTGAGAAGGACTCATGAGCAGCCTGCCTTTTCGCGCACAGCCGGCGCGGGTGCTTCGGGGGCTTTCGATTGGGCCGGGGTGGATGTGCCGGCGAGCGGGTGAAACAGCTTGAACTCGAGAACGGTATGCCGGCGTTTGTATTCGCAGGCGGGACAGCCTGGGGCCGGGGTGCGGTTGATGGTGAGATCGTTGACGGGGTTCATTGAATGGTCTCCGGTTTTTGAAATTGCTCCAGCTTGCGCTCGGGCAGAGCGTGGCCGCGGGGATCGGGATCGCCGGTTTGGACGCGCCGCTGGATTTCGCGGCCGATTTCGCAAAGACAGAAATCGGTAACGCCGATCAGCCCGGTACCGTTGCAACCCGCGCACCTCCCCCACCGGTTTTTCATGCCGGGTTCCGGCGCCGCCGGCACACTCTCCGGCCGGTCACGCTTCTCAATCGCTGCACGCAGAGATTCGGCGAGCGCTACAGCTCTGGCGTAAGCGTCATCGAGAGGGTCGCTCACAATAGGGCTCCTTCCGTGTGATCATAGTGTCTCGCTGGGTCGCTCTCAGCGTTCGAATGCGGAGCGCGGCGGTCGCCTACATCGGCCGCCGTACCGCAGCCTATGTAGGAGGCACTTCTATGGAACTCGCGTTCGGAAAGTTTAAGGGTCTTTCTGTCGATGACCCGGAAGTTAAAACGAAGTATCTCGAATGGCTTTACGGAGAAATGATTACTACCTCTGAAGCCATCCAGGCGGAACTTGCTCGACGGGAGCAAATAGAAGCCGGAGACCTGAGCATGGCGGAGCGAATCGTTTTCTCCGGAACCCGCCAACTCGCCAAAGAATACAAGGACAAGCCCGAAATGCTGCGGCAACTCGCTGGAGCTGAGGCCGCACTCTCCGCGGTGTTGGCGAAATATTTCGGCGATCAAGCTGAAGATGAAGAAGTAGATCCAGACGTGCTCTTTGCTATTGAGCGCGAGGCTTGCGCGCAGATCGTGGAGAATTCGCCACACGGCAGCGATATCACTGCGACCGCACAGAAAATCCGAGCGCGGGGAAATCATTAGCCACCGGCTCCCTTTGCGCGACGCGTTAACTCGGCGTGGAGGTTGCTCGCCATCTCTCTGACCTCTAGGGATTCGGTGATGTCGTTCATCGTCGCTTCGCAATTCTTGATGTTTTGCAAAAGCTCGATTTCCGCCCATTCCTGAACCCGCGACTCGACGGCCGCGGTATCGTGCGTTGTTTCCATCCAGGTCTCGCGGGCCTTCACGATGGTCCTCATCAGAACGGGCGTTCCTACTTTGCCCCGTTTCAGCCGGTCATCAAGGATCACAAAAAAGTGATAGAGCGGAACCTCGCCGAGTGCGGTACGGGCTTTCTCCAGATCGTCAGAATCTACCCACACCTTGCGCGCAGTCAGGCCGACCTTCAGCGCGTCCGGCGGGCGGGCGGGCGGCTCTGGTGACCCCTTAGAGCGCCCGCCCGCCGCCTTTAAAACTTCTATCGAAGAAGAACGAGGGAGAGACTTGTCCTTGGGTGCTGAGGCTGAGGCTGAAGCATATAAGGAAGGGGAACCCTGTACACCGTTGGATTCCGGTTCGTACGAAGTGCCGGGGGTAGTTTGTACGAAGTCGGCAACGCAACTCTGTACAAAGTCGGGCTCGGCCAGCAAGCTGAGTTGCACGTATTTGAACGCGGCCGGGCGGCGCTTCGGGAGCCGCTTTTTCGGTACCCCGATCTCCTGAAACATGGTATTCTCGACTCGTTCATCTATGGATCTGAGTACCGCTTGCCCCTCCGCGAAGAAGACTTTCCGCCAAGCTAAATATGCGTCTCTTTTGGAAATCGCGGCTTTTTTGCGGTCCGCCGGGAGCTTTTTAATGAAATCAGCAAGATACCCGGAATTCCAACTCTGTACAGAGTTGCTCTGATCCCCTTTTGTTCGCCTCTTACAGGCGTGGGGAATGTCGGCGCAGAGCCAGATTTTCCGGTCTTTCGCTACCCGTAAAATCCCCTCGATCTGAGCCCCGTTGAGTTCATTGCGCGCGGTTTGAATCTTCCACCCCAGTTCCAGCGCCATGTTTTCGACGTAGAGGGTTTTGCCGTGTTCATCCACGCAGTAGGGAGACTCGTGGCGGTACGCCGTGGTCTTCGATTTGACCCATGCCTGCACCCGGATGCGGGCAGTTTCGCCGCGGTGCAGGTTAATTAGGTTCTGGTCTGGTGGTTCCGGATCGTAGCGGCCGGACTTCGAGCCCATCGCCTTCATGAGGGTGGTATTTCTGTCGCTTACCTTCACACTTCACCAACTTCCTTCGCTGGCCCAACCTCCGCGGCTGGGACCGGGCGCGACTTCTTTGCACGAACAGAACGTTGTATCTTTCGGCTACCCACTTGGCACCGCCCGTTTCGCTATTTTTCGCCCTTCTGTGGTGATCCCATAGATACGCGGATAGTCCGTGTTGAATAATTCGATCCAGCCGCTTTCGATCAGCTTACGAAGGGTCTTTCCAAGAATCCGGCGGCGTCCCCGGGTGAGCGTGGTATCGACCAGATTTATGTAGCCGGAATACTGGTGGATGGTCCAGTCCTGGACGTGCATTCGGTCGAGGATGAGCCATTGAACATGGGTAGGCGGACGATCTTGCGCCACGCGCATTTTGAGCGCTTCGGTGGGAGAGGAAGAGGTTGGGCCGGGGTTCATGAGGAAGCCTCAAGGCTCCGGCGAGCCATCTCATCCAGTTCAGCGTCGGTCAGTTCGCGGCGCGGCCGTGGCGGGGCTGAGGCTGCCTGCTGGCGGCGTTTCCGCTGTGCTTCGGCATTGTGAGCGATCACGGCATCGCGGTTGCGCTGATAGAACTGGTGTCTTGCTTTGCGGTTTCTGCAGGTCTTGCAGGCTCCGCACGAACACCCCGGTACGGGTCCCGGTTTCAAATGGCCGATCTCGCCGGCAGCCTGGAGACGCTCACGGCAATAGCGGCAGGAGATGAGACGGCATTCGCAGCGTTTCATGACGCCACCACGGGCTTCAGCGCCGTCACCGCTCGCTGAATGATCTCCTCAATCTCGAGTAGCCGAGCCTCGGAGACGGTGTGCTTTGGCGGTACGGCGCCCTCGGTCCGCTCCATCAGGTTTTCGAGGGCCTCGGCTGCCAGGGGGTTCTGGAAGCACCAGCCGCGCTTGTGCCAGCCGTCGCGAGCGATATGCCAGCCTCGGGAGCGAAGGAAGGGGTACTTCATGGCTGCACCGCCGAGCCCGCTGCCCTCTTCGCCTCACCGGTGCTGAACGCTCCGTAGCAGCGCTTGCGCATTTCCTCTAGGAACAGCGCGCCTTCCCGTGGGACGTAGCCCATTCTGGTTTTGACCCAGTGGCGGAATTCCTGCATGTCGCTGGTGAGGTCCTTGACCAGCAGTGAGCCATTCTTCGCCGCCACCTTCGCTGTTTTTTTCTGAAAGAGGCGAGCGGTCGGGATGAACATCCGAAGTTCACCGCCGACTACAATTACCGACAGATCGCCGCGGCCGTAGACGGTGGCGCGGGCCGTCGGAAACTCTGTCCGGAGTGCCAGAGAAACGTTGTCGGGTATCTCCATCGCCTTCATCCCGTACAGAAAATTCAGAAACGTCTTTGATGGATTGGCTAGCGGAGGCGTGCCGCGCCCCTCAACCGCCTGCTCGAAAGAGGCGAAGACCCCAGTGGACGCTGCAAGGTCCAGGAACTCGCGGTCATGCTTCGAGAGGCTGTCCAGCCAGTCGGTGTCCGGTTCATTTTTGGCGAAGGTGCCAAAGCTGGTTTCCAGCTTGAATCGGACGGACTCTCCACAGTGGGGGCACTGCCCAACCCAGGAGATGATGCGACGTTCGCCGCCGCTCATAAACCCGCCTCGTGGCACACCCGTGCCGTAACACTCACCCGTATAGGAAGAATTGCGTTCATTCCGAAACCTCCATTGCTTTCTACAAGTTGAAGTTGAATGAAACGCTGGGAAGGTTTATCCTGAAAACGTCGATTCCCTGCGTCTCGTTTAGGTCGGTCACTTGGCTATTCCGGCGAAGGTTTCGGCCTCGTGATCGATGTTTTCCTGCGGCAGGGAGGCGGCCTGGCGGTGTCCGCTGTGTCGAGAATAGCCGATGGGGTACAATCCCCAAATGCAATTGTTCTCGGCTTCGGTCTAAGTGAAAAATCCTGACCGTACCGGGACTTTCTCCATAACCCCAGCTCGCGGAAGGGCGCTATGTTACGTGTCCTATGGACACCTCCCCGATTGACCTTCAGACCCTGCTGAGCGAGCGCGCCAGATACCAGCGAGGGATACTGGCCGACCGCACCTTGAGAGGCTACGCCTACGACCTGGGCCATTTCCGGGCCTGGTGCACAACCATGGACCGGGCATCGATGCCGGCGAGCGGCGACACCACCAGCCTCTATCTCACCGGGATGCTGGTCACCGGCAAAAAAGTAACCACCACCAGCCGCCACGCTTCGGCGATCGCGCACGCGCACCGGCAGGATGGACTCGAGTCCCCGGTTACTCGAGATATCCGGCAGCTGCTGAGAAACGCCAAGCGGATCCGCTGCGAGCCGGTCCACCAGATGCGCGCCATCACGGTGGAGGAGCTGCGCCAGATGGTAGGCACGCTGGCGCTCGACGGCAGCCCGAACGCGATCCGGAATAGCTCGATGCTTACGCTGGGCTTCTTCAGCGCATTGCGCAGATCGAACATAGCGGGCCTCGAGCTGGGCGACGTGGAATTTACTTCCGAGGGAATGATTCTGCGGATACGCCACGAAAAGCAGGACCGCGAGGGCATCCCCAGACTGATCGGGATCCCGTACGGAACGTCGGAAGAAACCTGCCCGGTCAAGGGACTGCGTGTCTGGCTGGCCTATCGCGGTACTTCGGAAGGCGCGGCCCTCTACACTCATACGGAGCCAGGCGCGCATCGCCGGGGCCTGCTGCCCGAATCCTACTGCCGGATCGTAAAGCAGAGCATGACGCTGGCCGGCCTCGACTGCACCGACTACGGCGCTCACTCCATGCGCGCGGCCTTCGTCACCGCAGCCTTCGACGCCGGCGCCGACACCATGGTAGTCGCGGCCCACACCGGCCATCACGATCTGAGGGTGTTGCGCGATTACTACCGCAGAATCAGGCTCTTCAAATCGAACGCGTGCGACAAGATCGCCGTGTAGGTTTTCTCTCTGCCGCGCGATGGCTGAATTTTCTGGAATCACATCGGCCCCAATCACGAGGCTTGCTGTGGTGGCGACCGGGTGATTGTGCCCTCGTGTGACGAGAGCCCGGCCGCCGACCACAAACTCAAACCGGGAGCTTACCCCGGCTGAAGAATCATCACACACCGGAAGAAAAATAGCTATGGGACATTTGTACCGGTTGCAAAATCGCGTGAATTTGATAACCTGATTCACGTTCTGCCTCCCGGCCCTCTTTGCATTTCAAAAGAAGTTTTTCTTGAGCGGAAAACTGCGCGGCTAAAAGGCACTGGC
>Ga0208454_1000788_pt1 | contig 15588 bp, 10 predicted proteins | sample EasRivMeERMZT100_FD_187530 | JGI IMG/M metagenome (GOLD analysis project Ga0208454, IMG submission 187530) | Soil microbial communities from meander-bound floodplain in the East River, Colorado, USA - East River MetaG ERMZT100 (SPAdes) (version 2) | ecosystem: Environmental > Terrestrial > Soil...
CTGGGACCGCTCACCACCGACATCGCGCCGGGGTACGACCACATCACGAGCGCGATCGGCGCCGCGATGATCGGCTGGTACGGCACCGCGATGCTCTGCTACGTCACGCCCAAGGAGCACCTCGGGCTGCCCAACAAGAAAGACGTGAAGGACGGCATCATGGCCTACAAGATCGCGGCGCACGCCGCCGATCTCGCCAAGGGCCATCCGGGCGCGCAGCTTCGCGACAACGCGCTGTCGAAAGCGCGCTTCGAGTTCCGCTGGGCCGACCAGTTCAACCTCGGCCTCGACCCGGACACCGCGCGCGAGTTCCACGACGAGACCCTGCCCCAGGAAGGCGCCAAGGTGGCGCACTTCTGCTCGATGTGCGGGCCGCACTTCTGCTCGATGAAGATCACCCAGGACGTGCGCGACTACGTCGAGAAGGGGATGAAGGAGAAGGCGGTCGAGTTCGTGAAGAAAGGCAGCGAGCTGTACACGAAAACCTGAAAAAGGTGCTCGAGTCGGTCCTGACGATCGTCGCGGTCGTCGTCGTCGGCTTCCCGCTGCTCATGTACCTTGCGCAGGACAGCCTGATCTTCCACCCGCAGCCTCTCGCCGAGTCGAAGCGCCTTGCGCTCTCGCGGCGCCCGGCGGTGGAGAGCCTTTTCATCGACGCGGCCGACGGCACGCGGCTGCACGCCTGGCACGTGAAGGGCGAATCGCTGGTCATCTATTTCGGCGGCAACGCGGAGGAAGTGTCGTGGATGCTGGAGGAGGCGGCACGCCGCACGCCGCGCACCGGCTGGCTGCTCGTCGACTACCGCGGCTATGGCTCGAGCGGCGGCTCGCCCTCCGAGGCGGCGCTCGTCGCCGACGCGCTTCGCTGGCACGACGACATGAAAAACCAATATCAGAAAATCCATGTGTTCGGCCGCAGCCTGGGCAGCGGCGTGGCGGTGCAGCTCGCCGCGCAACGTCCCGTCGCGGGCGTCATCCTGGTCGCGCCTTTCGACAGCCTGGTCGAGGTGGGCAAGCGCCATTACCCGTTCCTGCCGGTCAACTGGTTGCTCAAGCACCGCTTCGACTCGGTCGCGCTGGCGCCGAAGATCGCGGCGCCGCTCCTGTGCATCGTTGCTACCGACGACGAGATCATCCCGGCGGCGCATGCGAAGCGCTTGTACGACGCCTGGGGCGGCGAGAAGCGCTGGATCGGCCTCGAGGGCGCCGGGCATAACAGCACCGACAACGCCGCAAACTACTGGGGCAGCATCATCGCGTTCCTTCAATGAAGAACCTCTTCGATGCGCTGGTCCTCGGCATCGTCGAGGGGCTCACCGAGTTCCTGCCGGTCTCGAGCACCGGGCACCTGATCCTCGCCGGCGATCTCCTCGGCTTCGATCACCCGAGCCGCGACGTCTTCTACCTCGCCATCCAGACCGGCGCGATGCTCGCCGTGCTTTGGGAGTATCGCGCGCGCTTTTTTCGCGTCGACTTCCAGCTTTGGCGCAATTTGGCCGTCGCCTTTTTCCCCGCAGCAGTGCTAGGCCTCCTCGCCGGCAATTTCATCAAGAGCTACCTCTTCAAGCCGGTCCCGGTCGCGCTCGCCTTCATCATTGGCGGCGTGATCATTCTCCTGGTCGATCGGGGACAAAGAGCGTCGAGAGTTGAAACCACCCAGGCCATGACCGCGCTCGACGCGCTGAAAGTCGGCTTCGCGCAGTGCTTTGCGCTGATTCCCGGAACCTCGCGCTCGGGCGCCACCATCATCGGCGGCATGCTGTTCGGCCTGTCGCGCAAGGCCGCGACCGAGTTCTCGTTCTTCCTCGCCGTGCCCACGCTGATCGCGGCGGGCGCCTACGACTCCTGGAAGAACCGCCACCTCTTTTCGTTCGACGACGCCGGCATGTGGGCGGTCGGGCTGGTGGTGTCCTTCGTTTCGGCCTTCCTCGTGATCCGCTGGCTCATCCGCTACGTCGCGACGCACGACTTCCGCTGGTTCGCGTGGTACCGCATCGCTTTTGGCTTGGTGGTCCTTCTCACGGCGTGGACCGGTGCGGTGAACTGGTCGGTGTCGTAGAACGGGAATTCCGCACAAGCACGTCGTAACCTGCGGCGCTGCAATGCTTGCGCGACCGGCCTAGCCTTGGGGCATGACGTTCGACCCCAAGGAGCACAAGATGACGGTAAGAACACTGCTGCGTCGACTTCTCGCTTCTGCCCCGCGCACCCACAGGCTCCCGCCCGGGCGTTGCGCCTGTCACGAGCCTAGCGTGCGGTGGTGTACTCGCCACGGCCGGCCGCTCAAGCTTGCCGCCTGAGCCTGAATTCGGGGACGGAGCCCTAACTCCGAAAGCTGTGCGTCGCTGGAGTTAGGGCTCCGTCCAGCTCCGTCCCCGAATTCAGCTTTGCACCCACGGCAGGCCGGCCTTGCGCCAGCCGCCGACGCTGTTGCGGTGCTGGGCGGCGTCCTTGTCGCCCTCGAATCCTTCGAGCACGTTGTAGGCCTCGCGCCACCCGGCGCGCGTGGCGGCGTCCGCGGCCGAATGCGAGCGCGCCCCGGAGCGGCAGATGAACATCACCGGTTGATCTTTCGGCACCGCGGCCGCGAGCTCGGCCAGGAATTCCGGGTTCTCGCGGCTGCCGGGATAGGTCTGCCACTCGACGGCGAGGCTGCCGGGGATCTTGCCGACGTACTGCAGCTCGGGCTTGGTCCGCACGTCGACCAGTTTGGCGCCCGCCTGCATGAGCTTGTGCGCCTCGGCCGGGAGCAGCGCCCCGGCATAGCCGAGCCCCATCTTCTGCCCCCGCTCCCGCGCCGCCTTCTTGATCTCGTCCATGATGCCCTCTCATTGTGCGCCGGGACCGCCGGCGCCCCTATTCAGTGCGCCCTGGTTGAGTAAAATGCCCCAGGAATCAGCAACGGCGTTTGGCATGGAATGTGCTGAAACGCCGGGCTACCTACACGAACCACACCGAACTCTAAACCGGCTGAGGAGACCCCCGCGATGGCGATGACGCCCGATGACGTATTGAAGCTCGTCAAGGACAAAGAGGTGAAGTTTGTCGACTTCCGCTTCACCGATACCCGTGGCAAGGAGCAGCACGTCACCGTACCCGTAAAGTATTTCAACAAGGAGAAGTTCGAGCTCGGCCACGCCTTCGACGGCTCGTCGATCGCCGGCTGGAAGGGGATCCAGGCCTCCGACATGCTTCTGATGCCCGACGCGTCCTCCGCGCGCATGGACCCGTTCACCGACGAGCCGGTCCTGAATATCTCCTGCGACGTCTACGAGCCGATGGACGGGAAGCCTTACGACCGCTGCCCGCGCTCGATCGCGAAGAAGGCCGAGGCCTACCTCAAGTCGACCGGGCTGGGCGACGTCGCGTACTTCGGGCCCGAGCCCGAGTTCTTCATCTTCGACGGCGTCACCTGGGACGTCGGCATGTCGGGCTGCTTCGTGAAGATCAAGTCCGAAGAAGCGCCCTGGTCCTCCGGGATCGACTATGAGTCGGGCAACATGGGTCACCGCGCTCCGGTGAAGGGCGGGTACTTCCCGGTGCCGCCGACCGACACGCTCGGCGACATCCGCAACGCGATGGTGCTCGCGCTCGAGCAGCAGGGCGTCGAGGTGGAAGTGCACCACCACGAGGTCGGCGCGATGGGCCAGTGCGAGATCGGCACGCGCTTCGCGCCGCTCGTACAGCGCGCGGACTGGATGCAGATCCTCAAGTACACGGTGTGGAACACCGCGGCGTCCTACGGCAAGACCGCGACCTTCATGCCGAAGCCGGTGGTCGGCGACAACGGCTCGGGCATGCACGTGCACCAGTCGGTGTGGAAGGGCGGCAAGAACCTGTTCGCGGGCAATGGCTACTCCGGGCTTTCCGATCTTGCGCTGCACTACATCGGCGGCATCATCAAGCACGCCAAGGCGCTGAACGCGATCACCAATCCTGGCACCAACTCGTACAAGCGGCTGGTGCCGGGCTTCGAGGCGCCGATCAACCTCGCGTACTCCGCGCGCAACCGCTCGGCCGCGTGCCGCATCCCATACGTGTCGAGCCCGAACGGCCGCCGCGTCGAGGTGCGCTTCCCCGATCCGACGGCCAATTCCTACCTGGCGTTCGCCGCGATGCTGATGGCGGGACTCGACGGCGTGCAGAACAAGATCCACCCCGGCGACCCGGTGGACAAGGACCTCTACCACCTGCCGCCGGAAGAGGCGAAGAAGGTGCCGAATGTCTGCGCGTCGCTGGAGCAGGCGCTCGGTTGCCTGCGTGACGACCACGCGTTCCTCACGCGCGGCGGCGTGTTCTCGGAGGATTTCCTCGACTCGTACATCGAGTTGAAGGAGGGCGAGCTCACGCGCTTCCGCATGACCACGCACCCGGTCGAGTTCGACATGTACTACTCGGCCTGATTGTGCAGATGCACAGGAAAAGGGGCGGTGCGAGGTAACCCGTGGCGCCGCCCCTTTTGTTTTGTTTTGATAGACTTAGCTCATGGTCCGGTCATGGGCATTCGGCGTCGTTCTCGTATCCGGGACGGCGCTCGCCCAGCAAGCCACCACCGAGATCTGGCGCTGCATCGATGCCGACGGCCGCCGGCACTACACCAACGCGAAGAAAGAGACCGCCGGCATGAAGTGCGAGCTGGTGACGAGCCAGATCAACGTCGCGCCGCCGCTGTCGCAGCCGAAGGCGGGGCGCACGTCGCCGGGATTTCCGCGCGAGACCCCGCAGCAGAGCGTGAGCGCACGCGAGCGCCAGCGCGAGATTCTCGAGGGCGAGCTCGCCGCCGAGCGCGAATCGCTGAACCAGGCAAAACAGGCGCTCGAGGCGCAGGAGGCCGTCCGCAGCGGCGACGAACGCAACTACGCGCGTGTCCAGGAACGACTGCAACCGTTCAAGGACGCGATCCAGAACCACGAGAAAAACATCCAAGCGCTCCAGCGCGAGCTCGGCAACCTGAAATAACAAGTCAGTGGCCGCCTCGTTCGCCGGCCTCGACCTGCTGGCCACGGCAGTGGTGGTGCTCGACGATGAGTTCGTGGTGCGCTACGCCAACCCTGCGGCCGAAAACCTGCTCACTACGGGTGCGCGCAGCCTGATCGGCCAGCCTTTCCTGGGCTTTTTCGCCGAGCGCGCCGAGCTCGAGCGCTCGCTCGAGGACGCGCGCGTCATCCACTGGGACTACTCGGCGCGCAACGTCACCTACGTGCGCACCGGCCGCGAGCCGGTTCCGTTCTCCTGTACCGTGACGCGCATCGACTCCTTCGGCATGGCGCTGCTCGCCGAGCTGCGCCCCATCAGCGAGCAGCTCCGGATCGAGCGCGAGGCGCGCATGGAGTCGGAGCAGCAGGCGAACCGCGAGCTGATCCGCAACCTCGCGCACGAGATCAAGAACCCGCTTGGCGGGCTGCGCGGCTCGGCGCAGCTCCTCGAGCGCGAGCTCGAGCGCCCCGAGCTGCGCGAATACACCCAGGTGATCATCAAGGAAGCCGACCGGCTGCAGACGCTGATGGACCGGATGCTCACGCCGCACCGCGCGCCGCGCCTCGAGCCCCTCGGCCTGCACGAGGTGCTCGAGCGCGTGAGGAGCCTGGTGCGCGCCGAGTTCGGCATCGAGATCGTGCGCGACTACGACCCGAGCGTGCCCGACGTCCTCGGGGACCGCGAGCAGCTCATCCAGGCGGTGCTCAACATCGCGCGCAATGCCGCGCAAGCTGGAAGTAAAGAGGTGGTTTTTAAAACCAGGGCAATCCGGCAAATCACGATCCTGAAGAAGCGCTACAAGCTGGCATTAGAATTGCAAGTCATCGACGACGGCCCGGGCGTGCCGGAGGAGATCCAGGACCGGATCTTCAATCCGCTGGTCTCGGGCAGGGAAGGCGGCACCGGATTGGGGCTCTCGCTCGCGCAGACGTTCGTGCACTACCACCACGGCGTCATCGAGTTCGAGTCGCGGCCGGGCCGAACCATATTCAGGATTCTGCTGCCGATCAGATGAAACCGGTCTGGATCGTCGACGACGACCGCTCCATCCGCTGGGTGATCGAGAAAGCCCTCAGCCGGGAGGGCATCGCGTACAACTCGTTCTCCTCGGCGCAGGAGGCGCTCGATGCGCTCTCGGCCGATGCGCCCGAGGTTCTCGTGTCCGACATCCGCATGCCGGGGCGCTCGGGGCTCGAGCTGCTGCAGGCAGTCAAGCAGCGCCATCCCGCGGTGCCGGTGATCGTCATGACGGCTTACTCCGATCTCGACAGCGCCGTTGCCGCATTCCAGGGCGGCGCCTACGAGTACCTGCCCAAGCCCTTCGACATCGACCAGGCGGTCGATCTCATCCGGCGCGCCCTCGACGAGAGAAAGCGGGAATCCGAGGCGGCGGAGCCGCCCGCCGCGACGCCGGAAATCCTCGGCCAGGCGCCGGCGATGCAGGAAGTGTTCCGCGCCATCGGCAGGCTCTCGCAGTCGAGCGCCACGGTCCTCATCACCGGCGAATCCGGAACCGGAAAAGAGCTCGTCGCGCGCGCCCTGCACCGGCACAGTGCACGCGCGCGGCAGCCGTTCGTCGCGATCAACACCGCGGCGATGCCGAAGGACCTGCTGGAAAGCGAGCTGTTCGGCCACGAGCGCGGCTCGTTCACCGGTGCGCAGCAGCAGCGCCGCGGCCGCTTCGAGCAGGCCGAGGGCGGCACGCTGTTCCTCGACGAGATCGGCGACATGCCCTCGGAGCTGCAGACGCGGCTATTGCGCGTCCTGTCGGATGGCACGTTCTATCGCGTCGGCGGCCACCAGCAGATCAAGGTAAACGTCCGGGTGATCGCGGCCACGCACCAGAACCTCGAGCAGCGCGTGCGCGAGGGCACTTTCCGCGAGGACCTCTATCACCGGCTGAACGTGATCCGCCTGCGCCTGCCGAGCCTGCGCGAGCGCTCGGAAGACATCCCGCTTCTGGCGAAGCATTTCCTCGCCGCCAGCGCGAAGCAGCTCAGCGTCGAGCCCAAGCGCATCGCCGAAGATGCCTTGCTTCACCTATCCCGTCTTGAATTTCCCGGCAACGTGCGCCAGCTCGAGAACCTGTGCCACTGGCTCACCGTGATGGCGCCCGGCCAGGTGATCGACCTCGGCAACCTGCCGCCCGAATTCCGCGCCCAGGGTTCCGGGGAAGCGGCGACCGCGGCTTCCGACTGGCTCGCCGCCCTCGAGCAGGAAGCCGAGCGGCGCCTCGCGCGCGGCGACACCGGCATCCTCGACGCGCTCGGGCGTCAGTTCGAGCGCGCGCTCATCGTCAAAGCCCTCGCGCGCACCGGCGGCCGCCGCATCGACGCCGCCAACCTGCTGGGGATGGGCCGTAATACGATCACGCGAAAAATTCAGGAGCTGGGCATCGAGGACAGCGATAGCGATGGATAGGTCGGGGTAAGCGCGCGATCGCCGCGTCCATCGGGTTGAGGCTGGTTGCCGTACCGGGGGTTCGATTCCCTCTCTCCTGCTATCACGTTTGTGCACTTCGTCCTGCGCGCGTTCTCAGGTATTCGCTCTAACTCCATGCAGTTCTAGGGAAAGCCGTTCCTGCTACTCAGTTTCTTGTTCAGACGGCAGCCGCTGCTAGTTTCACAGCGGTGGTCGCGGCGTAATACTGCAAGCAGTAACGTCGCTGTCCGTTGCGGGTGAAGTCTTCTCGGAGGGCGATATGTTCCTGACGCCGCCACGGATAGCACGCAGGCAAGTACTCTCTGCTGTGCCTCTTCGAAGTTTTCTTGCTCCAGCTTTCGTTTGTCTTGCATTCGCAATACATCACGCAGACGCACAGGTCTTGCGTGACTACTATTCCGAAGCAGGCATTCCTGCGCAACGCGACACCGTTTCGGGGCACTTAGTAGACCGTGTAGATCCCTTCACCGGGAAGCTCCAGCTTCACCACGTCGATCTGGTCGTTCCAGGAAACGGCGGATTGGACATCCGCATCATCCGCTCATACTCGAGCCAGAACGACAATCCCGGCGAGCGTACGCCGTGGGGATCGGGCTGGACGATGCACTTCGGGAGAGTCCTGATCGTCGACCCGAACAAGCTCTGCGGCGGAGCGCTGTGGCAGACGAGCGTCAACGACAATCCGGTCCTCGAGCTGCCCGACGGCAGCCGGCAGATACTTGCCGATTCGAAAACCATGGGCGCGAGCCAGCCGTTATTCACGACTGCTTCGCGCTGGAAGGCGGATTGCGTCGGAGGCGGCACCGGCCTCCTCGTCACCTCGCCCGAAGGCACGCAGCACCGCATGGACAGGCATGGAGTCTCGGTGGGAGGGATGCATTCGTACTATCCGACGCTCATCACCGACAGGAACGGAAACACCGTGAGCCTGGGTTACCAGACAAACGACAACGCTACCACCGGCCCTCTCCTCACCACGGTCAATGCGAGCGACGGTCGAGCCGTCACGTTCACCTACACGGACCCGACGGGTCCCAACGTGCGCCTGGCCTCGATCTCGGCCAATGGGCAGACATGGACCTATAGCTTCACGCCCACCCCGAACTGGCAGAACTACTGGAATCTCACCACGGTTACAAGGCCCGGCGGCACGACCTGGTCCTATACCTACAACGGCCAGCTCGGGACGAACGTAGCCGGCAGCTATTCGCTTCGCACCGTAACGCATCCGGAAGGCGGACCACTCGTATTCGACTACCGCTATGTGGACTTCAATGCTGACGGGCCCGTGCGGCTGACGGCGGTCATGAAAAAGACGGCGGGATCTGCGACTTGGAACTATGGCTACTCGCCAAGTAGCGCATCGGGGACCCATGACGTGACGACTGTACAGGCGCCGAACGGGACTATCACCTACCGGCACTTCGGCTACAACACGGTCCAGTCAGGAGACGTCTGGAAGATCGGCCTGATTCACCAAAAAACGATCGGGTCGCTTCAGACAGAGTCCTATACGTGGACAAGTCAGGTCATATCCACGGAGAACAACGTTCGCGTTAACCAGTTTGTGAGCCGTGCGGACACCGACTTTCGGGCTCCGCTGCTTGCGAGTTGCGCCATCACTAGGGACGGAACGGCGTACACGACCACGTATACGTCGTTCGACTCGTTCGGCAATCCGCGATCGATCAGTGAAAGCGGCAATGGCACGACCAAGAGCACGAGTGCCACGTACTTCACCAACACTACCAAGTGGATCGTCAAGCAGCTCGAGGACGAAACGATAACCGTGAACGGGTCGCCCGTGGGCTTGATTCTTAGGGACTTTGATGCTGCCAACGGAGATCTGAGATCCGAATCGCGCTTCGGCGTATCTACGAGCTATACGTATCACTCGCACGGAGAGCTATGGCAAAAGACGGATGCTCGGGGGAACGTTCGCACCTTCACCAACTATCACAGAGGGACTGCGCGGAACGAATCGCATCCGGAGGCAGTGAACATATCAAGAAGCGTCGATAACGCCGGCAACGTCTCCTCGGAGACCGATGGCGATCAGTTCACGAGGAACTTCAGCCATGATGGCCTCAACAGGCCGACGGGAATCGACTACCCGAGAGTCGGCAGTGCGGACGCCACGATTGGCTACACTGCCACACGGCAAACGACGACCCGGTCAAGCTACCAGGAGTTGCGCGACTTCGACGGTTACGGCCGCGTAAGTCGCATCGAGCGCAAGGACACGAGCAGAGGAATTTCGCTCGTCAAGACGCTCACTTACGATGGTCTGGGGCGCAAGAGTTTCGAATCGGACTGGAACTCCACTTTCGGCCGTCAGTTCGACTACGATCTGCTGGATCGCCTTACCCGAGTCACTCACACGGCGGATTCGTCATTTCAGCAGTTCACGCACAGTGCCAACAACTCGGTCGCCGCTCGAAATGAGCGCGGCCATGTGACGACGTATCGATACCGGTCGTTCGGCGATCCAGACTACCGCGAGTTAATGGCGATTGAACTCCCGGTGGCCGGGGCCAACATCGCTCTAACCCGCAACGGAGTCGGGCAGACGCTAACCGTGACCCAAGGAGGCATCCAGCGCAGCTTTGGTTACGACACGCGCTATTTCCTCACTTCGGAAACGCACCCCGACACGGGCACGACCATCTTCGGGCGTGATCCCGTAGGCAACATGGATTCCAGGAGGGTCGGGACATCTACTACCACATTCATCTGGGATAACCTTAACCGTCTTCGCTGGATCAACTATCCGGATTCCACCTCGGTCGAGCACCGCTACAACAAGCGGAGCAAGCTCGAATGGCTCTCGAACCCTTCGGCGACGCGCCAACTCGCTTATGACGCGAACGGAAATCTCTCCCAGGAATCGCTCGCGGTCGGGGCGCAAAGCTTCCCGGTGACTTACGGAGTCGATTCCCTGGACCATGTCAACACGATTACGTATCCCTCGGGCCAGGTCGTCACGTATACGCCGGACGCGCTGGGAAGGCCTACTCAGGTCGCTCCATTCGTCACTTCGGTTTCCCACCATCCTTCGGGCCAAGTCAGTGGGTTGACTTACGCGAACGGCATCACCACACAGCTCACCTTCCATAACCGGCTGTGGCCGCAGACGTTCCGGATTAATAGGTCGACCGTAAATCATATCAATTCGACTTTGAGCTATGACCCTAGCGGCAATCTCATTTCCGTGAGCGATTCGGCCGACGCGAGCTACAACATGCCGCTTCTCCAGTACGACCCCATCGATCGGCTGACCACCGCCAATGGTGCCTGGGGCAACGGTACATTCACCTACCACGCCACCGGGGACATCGAGACGCAAACCCTGGGTTCGGCCGTGGCGCTTACCTACACGTACAACACAGCGACGCGCAGGCTGTCGTCGATCTCAGGTACGCGCGCCCGGACCTATTCGTATGACGTCTACGGCAATGTCGCGTCGGATTCGGTATTCACCTACGCGTTCGATCATGCGCCGAACCTCCGCACAGTCAACCTAGGTCTTCCCGGCGAGACTCGGTATGACTACGACGGAAAGAACATCCGCGTAAAGAGCGAGCGCAACGGCGCTGCGCTCTACTTCTTCCAGGCTGTCAATGGCGACATGCTTCTTGAATTCAGCCCTGTCGGAAACACATTCAAGGAATACGCCTGGCTGGCCGGGAAGCAGGTAGCCTTGCGCACGCTCACAAGCCTTGCGCAAACGAGCGTTTCTCCAGTCACTTCGGCGCCCAACGCGTCCGAGTACGGTCAGAACGCCGCATTCAGTGTGAGCGTTGCGGGAAGTAATCCCACCGGTACCGTGACGTTCAAGCGCGGTCCGGATGCAATGGGTGCCGCCATGCTGTCTGGCGGAGTGGCCACTCTAAACACTTCGGCCCTCACACCGGGCGTGCATTACCCGATCACCGCGCGTTATGAGGGGGACAGCCAGAACGAGTTCGGGCTTTCGGCCCCGCCGCCGCTGGCACACGCAGTCAACAAGAGGACCACGACGGCATCGCTCGCGTCTTCGAAGAACCCAGCTGTCAGCGGGACAAGCGTGACTTTTACAAGCGATGTCACCGGAGTGTCGCCCACAGGAAACGTCGAGTTTCGGGACGGCGCTGCGGTTCTGGGTACGGCGACACTCTCGGGCGGCCGCGCAACGCTCGCTACGTCAACGCTGGCGCTGGGGAATCATACGGTGACGGCCGTCTATGGCGGTGATACCACCAACGCAGGGAGCACCTCTTCCGCCCTGGTGCAAAGGATCCGCAGTGCCGCGCAGATGCAGCTTCTGGCAAAGGGCGACTTCGACAGTGACGCCAAATCCGACATCCTCTGGCGAAACCCCTCCACTGGGGAAAGCTACCTTTATCCGATGGACGGCTTAGCGATCAAAGCCAGTGAAGGGCACATCCGCCTGGTGGCTGACCTGGCTTGGCAGGTTGCAGGCCTGGGAGATTTCGACGGCAATGGCAAGGCCGATATTCTGTGGAGAAACGGGACTACCGGCGAGAACTACATTTACTTCATGGATGGCCTGACTATCAGCACGGAAGGGTACACACGCACGGCTGCCGACCTAAATTGGCAGGTGGCGGGGACAGGCGATTTCGACGGGGACGGAAAGGCCGACATATTGTGGCGGCACGCGGCCACGGGCGAGAACTACATCTATCCAATGGACGGCCTGACCATCAAGCCGACCGAGGGCTATATCCGCACGGTGGCAGATCCAGACTGGAAAATCGCCGGCATCGGTGACTTCGACGGCGACGGCAAAGCCGACATTTTCTGGCACCACGCAACCACCGCCGAGACTTACATGTTCCCGATGGACGGACTGACGATCAAACCGACCGAAGCCTATGTGCGAACCGTTAGTACGCCGCTCTGGCACGTCAAGGGGGTAGGCGATTTCGATGGGGACGGCAAGGCAGATCTTGTCTGGCGTCATGTCAGCGCCGGAGAGAACTACATATGGCCGATGGATGGAGTAGCCATCAAACCCAACGAGGGGAACATCAGGACTATCACTGACACCAACTGGCACATCGTCTCAGTAGGCGATTTCGACGGCGACGGCAAAGCCGACATCTTGTGGCGGCACGCGACCACGGGCGAAAACTACATTTACCCGATGGACGGCCTGACCATCTTGCCGACCGAAGGCTACATCCGCAGTGTCCCCGACCTCAACTGGACGGTGGTGGGCAAATGAGAACAGCGAACCGACGCACCTTCATGGACCGTCTCGAGAGAGTCTTCTTTTCGCTCGTGTTGCTCGTCTGCGCCGGAACGGCCACCGGCCAGCCGCGCGAAATCATTACCTACCTGCATTCCGACATTACCGGCTCGCCCGTCATGGCGACGGACGCAGCGGGCAACGTGCTGTGGAAGGAGCGCTATGCGCCGTATGGAGAGCGCCAAATCAACGCGGATGACGGACGAAACAGTCTCTGGTTCACAGGCAAGGCGCAGGACGCGCAGACCGGGCTGAGCTACTTCGGCGCGCGATGGTATGACCCGCTAACCGGACGGTTCACGGGTGTGGACCCCGTCTCGTTTGTTGAATCCAATCCGCAGAGCTTCAACCGGTATGCGTATGGCAACAACAATCCGTACAAGTTCAGAGATCCGGATGGTGCGTACGCACAACTATTGGTACCTATTGCCGTTATTGCCGCTGTCGTAATTGCTTCCACACATCGTCCGAACGTATCCGGGGTGGGTTCGAGGAACCGCACCCGCCCTCACGAGTCAACGCTAATACTAAACGAGGCCAAACCAGACGCGGATAAGAATACTGCGTCAGAAACAGATAAGACTGAAAAGTCCAACCGATTTCCTGATCGCCCATTACCGCGCGACAAGGATGGCAATCCTATCCCTGATCAGGACGCAAAAGGTCATCCCCATTCTCAGCTAGGTCAGCAACAGGGAAGGAAAGGGAAGTATGACCAAGCGCGAGAATTTGATGCTAACGGCAGGCCAGTCCGGGATATCGATTTCACCGACCATGGACGGCAACATCCGAATCCGCACCAACACCGGTATTTGCCCAACCCAACAGGGGGCACTCCTATGCGCGGTCCGCAGGAACCGTTGCAGTGAAGGACACCCTCCTAAGAAGAGCATTGGACCGTTTCCCGATTCCGGGGAAAGCTGTTTGCCAGGTGTTGGCGAGCTTTCCATTAGAACAACGGTGGGTCTTACTTGATATTGAAACTTTGACGTCCATCAATTCAGCTCAGTTGGGTTCACTGTGGCAGGAGGTCAAGCGTCGCCCTGTCTCCATCAACAATCAGGAGCTAATCAACTCCATGCAACATGCCGACCAAATTATCAACTTGAAGCTGAGAATGGCCGATAACCACGACCAACAACTCGTTATCGAAGACGGAAACTTGATTACCTGCACGCTCGATCCTTCAGCAACTAGTCGTTGATCGTCTCGGCGGCAACCCTGCTTTCAGCACTGATCGTGCGTCTACGCACAGCTTCTGGTCGATAGGTGCCAGATTCGCGCGGTGCAGGCTTTTCTCACGCAGCCTTTTTCCGATTAGCTTCCAACTTCGCATCGACCAGCCCGACCACCTCGTCAAGCGCGGGCAGTTGCATGCCCTTCTGCTTGGCGATCGCCTGCACCAGGCGGTCCACCCGCTCGATGTACGGTGCGCCGGCGTACAGCGCGCGCGCCGCTGACGAGGGGCTGCCGAGGTTCTGCGCCGCCGACGCGTATTTCTCGAACGGCACGAGATCGCTTTCCTTCGCGCCGAGAAGCAGGCACAGATTCACCACCCACTGGTACGTCGCGCGCGAAGTGTTGATGTCGGAGTGCACGGCGTCCTTGATGGCGCGGGGGCCTTCCCTGGTGATGCAACGGTAGTTGCCCGCGATCAGCATCGCCCATTTGGCGAGCGGCACGAATACCGACTCGTGCACCTTCAGCTTCACCGGCAGCTCGATCTTGCCGTTGCCGGTGTCGAAGCGCGCCGCTTCGATTTCCGTTTCCAGCCGCTTCAGGATCGCGGTGTGCGCATCCGACGGAAAGCGCGCCGACTTGAAGTTGGTCGGCAGCCGCACCTGCAGCACGTTCACCTTCTCCTCGGGTGGCCGGAACGCCTGGGGATCGGGGCTGCACAGCGTCATGAACGCCGGGTCGAAGCCGTCCCACACGCTCGGATCGGTGTAGCAAGACCTCAATTCCTTCACCGAGACGCCGGGAACACGCGCGAGATAGGGCAGCGGCGGCATGTTCATGATCGACATGCAGGGCACCCTCGCCCTCGCGACGGCATCGAGCAGCTCGCGCACGCCGGAAGAGCGGTACTGCGGCTCCTGCATCGCCAGCGCGACCAGGTCGTACTCGGAGGGGTTGATCGAGCCGGGCCCTTCGGCGGACAGCTTGCCGGGCAGCTTCCACGAATGGACCTCGACCAGGCCTTCGCGCCCTTTCACCGGCATGCGCACGCGGATGCCGCCGGTGTTGATGGCGTCGACCTCGGCCGGAAGGCAGACGAGCTTCACCGTGTGCCCTGCCAGGAGGAGCTTGGATGCGAGTAGGGAGCCGTAGGAGGCCCCGAGAATGAGGATGTTGTACGGTTTCATAATGTGAAATCTCTCGCCGGGGGTTGAGACAAGCAGGCTACTCCGTTAGGACGTTTGTTTCATGTTGCGGTGCCACATACCGGTTACTACAATGTGCGAATGCACATGTCCGGGCCTCTTCCCCAAGGCGTCGAAATCTCCGGCCCGATCAGCAAGGAGTTCGCGCAAATCCTGAGCCCCGAGGCCCTGGGCTTCGTTGCCAAGCTCCACCGCAAGTTCGAATCCCGCCGCCAGGAGCTTCTCGCGCGGCGCGCGCAGCGGCAGAAGGAATTCGACGCCGGCGCGAAGCCCGATTTCCTCGCCGAAACGAAAAAGATCCGCGAATCCGACTGGGTCGTCGGCCCGCAGCCGAACGACATGCTCGACCGGCGTGTCGAGATCACCGGCCCGACCGACCGGAAAATGGTGATCAACGCGCTCAACTGCGGCGCGTCCACCTTCATGGCGGACTTCGAGGACGCGAACTGCCCCACCTGGCACAACATGATCGACGGGCAGCTCAACCTGCGCGACGCAGTGCGCCGCACGATCAGCTTCGCGAGCAGCGGG
>Ga0208454_1000792_pt1 | contig 15460 bp, 17 predicted proteins | sample EasRivMeERMZT100_FD_187530 | JGI IMG/M metagenome (GOLD analysis project Ga0208454, IMG submission 187530) | Soil microbial communities from meander-bound floodplain in the East River, Colorado, USA - East River MetaG ERMZT100 (SPAdes) (version 2) | ecosystem: Environmental > Terrestrial > Soil...
CGCGATCGAGGTGCCGCGAAACTCGAGATGCGACTCCGGCCCTTCCTTGTAGCTGTAGCCTTCAAGTCGGCCCGTGATCTCGTCGCTCAGGACGGGAACGTCCTGCTCGAGTTGCTGGGCGAGCGATTGCGATGAGAAAGCGATCGCCAGTGCGGTTGCGGTCCAGGTCACGAGGCGCGGGGTGCTCATGACATCAAGAATAGCGCAACTGGCGCGCCTGCCAATCCCTCATGCAGTCAGACGTCGCCTACAATTCCTGTAGATGCCCGAACGCGTCGTCCTGATACTCGGTGGCTACGGCACTTTCGGCAGCCTGATCGCCGACAGTCTCGCCCGACATCCCGAGCTCAGCCTGATCATCGCCGGCCGCAACCTGAATGCGGCCGCGACCAAAGCCAAGGCGATTCCACACGGCCGCGGCCGTGCGCTCGGAGTCGATGTCATTACGTCACAAGGTCTCGAGCAGATCGTCGCGGCGCGACCCGCAGTCGTCGTCGACACCGTGGGCCCGTTTCAGTCCCGGGACCTCAGACTCGCTCGGCAATGCGCGCTCAATGGCATTCACTACGTCGACATCGCCGACGCCCGCGAATGCGTTGCCGGCATCACCGAGCTCGATTCCGTCGCCCGTGCGAACGGTGTGGCCGTCATCAGCGGCGCCTCGACCGTACCGGCCATTACCACGGCGATGGTCGACGACCTCGTTTCTGAGCCATTCGATGTCCTCGAAATCGAAGTCGGCATCACGCCCGGCCACCGCGCGCCGCGCGGACTTGCGACAGTCCGCTCGATCCTGTCCAAATGTGGCAAACCGATCCCGGCGGTCAGCGACGGCGTGGAATACGGCTGGGGCGGGTTGACACGCCATCGCTATCCGTCACCCATCGGCTCACGCTGGCTCTCGAATGTGGATACGCCGGAACGAGAGTTATGGCGCGACCGATATCCGTCGCTGCGAAACGCATCAATCCGCGCAGGGCTCGCCATCACGCCCTTGCATCTCGGCCTTTCGGTGGCGTCGCGCGTGGTCCGCGCAGGACTCATTTCCTCGCTCGCGCCTTCCGCTGCGCTCGCGATTCGCATTGCAGATCTCTTCAACGCATTCGGTTCGGATACGGGCGGCATGCATGTACGTGTTGTCGCGCGTGGCGCGGCCAATGGACCGATCGTCCGCAGGGGCACTCTGATCGCGGAGAAAGGCGACGGCCCGCAGGTGCCGGCCTCACCGGCCGCCCTCATCGTCAAGAAACTCCTTGGCCTGCCGGGTTATGCGCCCATTGGGATACGCGGCGCCCATCCTTGCATGGGCTTCCTGTCGCGCGAGGAGATCTTCGAGGAACTGAGCCCGTTCGCAATTCGGTTCATGAGGGAAGGCTGAAGACGTAAGAGCGGTTTCTCTCACTGATCCTCATTCAGATTGGCTGTAAAGCCGATTGGTCGTGCCTTGGTTGACGTCGGCGCCATCAGCGCTCGAATCGCCCCATAGACTTCCTCGAACTGACGGCGTGTCCTGGCGTCGAGCGTCGCGACCGATTTCTCCAGCGCCTCGAGCTTGCTGGCGAGATTCGCGTTCGAGGCCAGGACTTCCCGCAGCCTCACAAAGGCGCGGACGACATAGACGGACATCTCAACGGCCCGCGGGCTGTTCAGAACCGTCGCGGCCATGATGGCGCCATGCTCAGTAAAGGCCAACGTTTGGCCCCGACGCCCGCCCCAACTTGATGCCGCAAATTGCGGCATCAAGTGGCGTAGTTCACTGATTTTGATGTAAAAAGCGAAATCCCTTGGAAAGCGAACCCGGTTGCGGCGGACTTGCTCACTGAGGCGTTTGGCCGTCACGCCGTAAAGGGCTGCCAGGTCAGCAATAATCAGCACCCGCTGGCCGCGCAGCACCAGGATTCGCTGTGCGATTCCCTCCGGGTCGTTCGCGCGAACTGACGACGGCATCGGCAGCCATCATTCCGGAGATATCGCGGCTCCGGACTTCGCGAAACCGCCAGCTATGTCGAGATTCAATGGAGGCTTGTGAAGTGAAACTACGGCAGGTAGCAGGTGTCGCGCTTGCCGAACCAGTTGTAGCGATTGCGGGCTAGCACACGGTAAAGCCAGTCGCGCCAGGACTTGGGCAGGACTCGCCCCAGAGCGGCGATGCGCCAGATGCCTCCGATGACCCGCATGACGTGGATCGAGCCATCGGATTCGGTGAGAACCTTCTCGCCGTCCAGCACGAGAAACGTCGTCGGATCCTCCGGGTCGATTCCGTGCTGGGCAAGGAGCGCCCGTCCTCTCTCACTCTGCATCGGGATCAGCTCGAAGGGCGGGTCGACGGGATACTTTTTCACAATGCGCACGCCGGCACTGCAGACGTGGCAGAAGCCATCGAATATGACGGCCCGCGTCATCAGCCGGCATCCCGGAAGAACGCCACCTGGTGGATCGTCTCGCCGAACCACGGGTGCGTCACGACGAGCGTGAAGCTGAACCGACCCGCCCGCTCCTCGCGGTGAATCACCGCAATCCGCCCGGGCGACAGCCAGTCCGGGATGTGCAGCCGGAGCGCTCCGATCCGCCAGAAGTACTCTTTGCTCCGAAACACGAGCGCCCGGTCCTCGACCGACGTGACGAGCGTCATGCCGATTCCCGCGCCGACGCATTCCTCGAGCCCCGTTGGCCCCGCGAACCGCTTGGTCGAGCAGATCATCTGGGGTTTCTGGCCATTCTCGTAGTAGAGGCGCGTCCAGACCTGCGCGTCACCGGCCTCGTCCTGCGTCACGATCACGGCGGCAGCCGCACGCTCGAGGCTCTTCAGGGGCAGCGGCGCTCCAATCAGGCGCGCGAGCTGTGCCCAAAAGCGGCCGAACAGTGACATCCGAGTCGATGCCACCGCGCCGACGAAGGCCGCCGAATCGCCTGGCGCGAGCTCGCGCTCGAACCGGGCCTGAACAGCTATAGGCAGTCGCTTCCAGGGCGCTTCGCCGATCAGCGACCGGAACGAGCCGTGCTGCGGCACGGGGAGTGGCTGAACCCGGTTCACTCTCTGCATACCGGCCCTCCCCTGATTGATGGCCGCTATATCTGTTTGGCGCTCGCGAGCTTGAAGCCGACGATCACGAGGCCGGCGATGGCTCCGAACAACGAGGCGAGCATCGCCGAGCGCAGCGCGAACACTGCGGTCGCGTGATAGAGCGGTGTCCACAGGACGGCAAAGAAGAGCGGCGTGGCGAATAGCATGACGATCGTGAAGGCGACCCAGAACGGCGTCGCTTCCGCGTTCTCGCAGAGCTGCGCGAGGATCTGTCGAAGTGGCTTGACGATCACCAGCAGGATGATGGTGCTGACCAGGAGACTGATGCCAATTGCCGTAATGAGTGAGAAGAGTTCGTTCATGACATTCTCCTTGGGTGATCGAGTTACCGGGCGGCGGCCGACTCCCCGCTCCGCCTTCCGCCGCCCCGGTCGAGCAGGCGCACCACGCCCGCGCCGAGCTTCATCAACGCCGTGATCTGTGCGCGCGGGAGGCGGATCATCTGGTCGTACCAGCGTCCGGTGCGCTCGACGAACTCGAGCATCTCGCGCAGGCGCCGGGTCACGACGGGATTGACGTCGTCATCCTGCTGCGCCGCTTCGACGCATTCCTTCAGGGCCGCCGCGGCGGGATCGAGCTCGCGCGCCTTGCGGCCGGCCGCGATGCGCGAGACCAGCGTCCAGAGATCCGTTTCAGCGACATAGAAAGTGCGACGGTCCCGCAGGATCGGCACTGCGCGGATCAGGTCCCAGGTCAGCAATTCGCGGAGCGAGTTCGAGACGTTGGATCGGGCGATGCCAAGCGCATCGGCGATCTCTTCCGCCGTCAGGGGCTTTTCGGCGACATATAAGAGAGCGTGGATCTGGGCGACCGAGCGATTGACGCCCCAGCGTTCGCCGAGGTTGCCCCAGTGCAGGACGAACTGTTGAACGGCCGGGGCCAGGGGTTCAGAGAGGGTCGTCTGGCTGTCTGTAGTTTCTGTCATGACAGAAATTACAGACTAAAGAGGGTGGAAAGTCAAGGGTCGCTGCGAGCGCTACATAATGCGTCAAATGATGAAAGCCATCCTCTACGTCGTCGGGGGCGCACTCGCCCTCCTCGTCCTCTTCACGGCCTTCACCCTGACCTACACCTACGCGGACGGCGAGCGCGCGGGCTACGTGCAGAAGCTCTCGAGGAAAGGCTGGATCTGCAAGACCTGGGAAGGCGAGATGGCGATGGTGACGATGCCGGGGACCGTCGCCGAGAAGTTCTACTTCACGGTGCCGAAAGATGACGTAGCGGCGACCATCAATGCGCAGGTCGGAAAGCGGGTTTCACTGCACTATGAAGAGCACAAGTGGATTCCGTTTTCGTGCTTCGGGGATACGGGGTATTTCGTGACGGGCGTGCGGCAGACGGCAGAGGCGCCGATCCAGACACCGTAACCCCTCAACTGGCCCAAACGCGCAGCGCAGCGATCACGAACCCGAAACCGACGAAGAGCATCGAGCCCAGCTTGACTGTCATCCTGAGGTCGAGGGCGGCGAAGTCGCGTGCCATGTCGCTGCGCAACGTGTCGATTTTCTGTTCCAGGCGCAATTGCACGCCGTCGATCTTCTGATCCAGCCTCGAATCAAGGCCAGTGATCCGCTGTTCGACGAGCCCAAAGCGGTTCTCCATGTCCCATCTCAGGGCTTCGAAGTCCACCCTCAGCAGCTCGAAGTCCTGCTTCGTGGCTACCCTCGTTAGCTCGAGATCCTGCTTGGTCGCCAGCGTGGTGCCCATATCCCGCTCCATTGCATCCACGACCGCCCTCGCCTTGTCGGACGGCACGTTAATGCTGACGAGGGCATCATACAGCGAGTATTGGTAAGCCACGGAAAACCCCGGCAAAACGCAGCAGGTCGGGGAACGATGCTGCGCCTGGACAGTCGACTGGATTGAGCGGATTTCGCGCTCCTACGGGGCCAAATTCCAGACGATGTCTAGTTCAGCCGCCATTCACCTCCCCCGCGCATATCATGGAATCGCCATGATCCTGCGTCCGGCCCTGCTGGTTCTCGCGCTCGCGGCATCGAGCCTCGCCCTGGGCGAGGCGGTTGAACCGCCGGAACGTCTTGCGCGCCTTTCCTACGCTGAAGGCCAGGTCATGTTCCAGGGCTCGGCGGATGTCTCGCCTTCCGGCCTTCCCGACCGGCCGCTCATGCCCGGCGACCGCCTCACGACAAAGCGCGAAGGCCGCGCCGAGCTCGCGCTCGGCACCGCGACCATCCGGCTCAATGAGCAGACCGAGTTTTCCGTCATCGATCTCGACGCAACGACCGTGCGTATTGAAGTCACGGCGGGCACCGCCATCGTGCACCTGCGCGAACTGTTCGAAGGGGAATCGTTCGAGCTGGTGACGCCGAATGCCCAGATCGCTTTGCACACGGCGGGCGAGTATCGCGTCAACGTTTTTGCCGATGACGCTACCGAGCTCACCGTGCGCGCCGGCTCCGCGGAAGTCGCGACCACTGACGGCCCGGTGCGCGTCGGCGACGGCCAGCGCGTGCGACTCGAGGGACGCGATGCGCTTGCGACTCTCGCGGCACCGCTGCCGGCGGACGCCTTCGACGACTGGGTCCTGGAGCGCGAGGTGCAGCTCGCCGAAGCGGAGCAGCCCCCCGACGAGAGTTTGGAAGGTCAGGGGCAGTGGTACGAGGAACCGAGTTACGGACAAGTCTGGATGCCGTCCTATGCCTACGGCAGCTGGGATCCGTACGGCTACGGCCACTGGCAGCAGATTGGATTTGGCTACGGTTGGGTCGACCCGATGCCATGGGGCTTCTACACATCGAACTATGGCCGCTGGGCGTACCTACATCACCTGAATCGCTGGTGCTGGGTGCCGACGCGGCACGATCACCACGATCGCTGGCGGCAGGCCGCGCGCAACACACGGCCGCTGATGCCTCCGCGCGAATTTGCGCGACTGGATCACCGCTCGCGCCGCGACGGCGACGATCGCAAGCCGGTCGAACCTGCGGTCCGGCTACCGCAGCGCATCGACGCGGATCGCACGCCCGTGTACCGGCGCGATGTCGGATCGGTCAAGCAGCCCGGTGGCGGCACGGTAGCGCCGAGCACGAGCGGCGGTCAGAGTTCGCCGCCGCGGACTACGCCCGTGCGGCAGAGCGGCGGGACGACGATGGCGCCGGCGCGGCCGGCCCCGTCGAGCAGTCAAACTGCGTCGAAGCCAGCGACGACAACCACGACGACCACGACGACTACGACGACCAAAGCGTTCGGCAAGCCGCAGATACCCTGACTGATACTCCAGTCCGATCGATAGGCTGCCGAATCAGCGTTCCTTGCCGAGTTCGGCGGTAAACCCGATTGGTCGCAACTTTGGTGCGGGCGGCACCATCAACTCCCGGATCGCCTGGTAAACCTCCTCGAACTGCTTGCGGGTCCTGGCATCCAGAGTAACGACTGACTTCTCCATTGCCTCGAGCTTGTGGGCGAGCTCAGTGTTCGAGGCCAGAACCTCCCGCAATTTCACAAATGCGCGCACGACGTAGACCCGCTTTGATGTTGCAAATTGCAACTTCAAAGTCCCAAGCTCTTGATTTGTCACCTGAAACGCGAAATCGGCGGGGAACCGCCTCGAGTTCCTGCGTACCTGCTGATTCAGGCTCCCCGTCCGGACTCAGTACAGTCTTGCCAAATCTGCATCGAATAGCACCCGCTGCCCTCGTAGCACCATGATGCGCTGTGCGATTCCGGCGGGATCGTCTGCGCGAGTCGTCGAAGACATTGACCGCGATCATTCCGCAGCAATCCCGGCATCGCCCTCTGCAAAAGTGCTGCCTTCTTCGCTAATCGCACCACACCCTCACGCGCTCACCTCGAGTTGGCGCTACAACCGATCCGTATCCCGAATAAACTCGACGACGTTCTCCCGGAACCGCCGGGCCGAGTCCTCGTGCAGGTACATCATGTGACCTGCGCTGTCGCGAGGTCGTAGTACCCCTGCTCGACCAGCAGGTGCAGACCCGGGTTCATCGTCATGGCGACTGCGAGGTCCGGTAGCACGTTGGTCACCGGCACCTTGCCTTTCTCGTCGCCTTCGACGCCAGGCTGTTCGTGGCGTCAGTCCCACTTCTTGTAGAGCCCGCCCGAGACGACGTATTCATCCGGAACGTCAAATTTCAGCTCCGCGTGCAGGTACTGACGGAAAGCCGCCGTGTACGCCGGCCCGACCGCGGGAAAGAACGGGTCATAGTCCATGGCCGTTCAGCGCATTCAGAGAAGGGCCCGAGAACCGCGAGTCGATCCGGCCGGCAATGAGGCCGCGGTCGCGCACGAAAACACTGCAAGCACATGAAATCGCTGGCAATGCCACCAGGTATCAGCGAATCAGCTACTTATCCGCTCGCACGTACTTCCATCTGTCTCATGGCATCAAGTACAACGCGCATTGCTCGGCAGTCGTCTTCATTGTAGTCAAGAATCCGCTGCCTTATTTCTTGGTCGCGCGTTTTCATCCATTGATGAAACCAATCGATTGATGATGCTCCCGACGGATCACTGTCTCTCCAATTGAAACCTGCATGCTTCGCAAGCGTCTTGATTGAGAAATCGTTGACAGGCCATTCAGATCGCTTTCTGGTGCCATCACTGTAGAGATCGAAGGATCTGCCGTCTGCGAACAAAGCCTCGATGTGGTCGGCACTGCAAACCCTGGGATACTTCCGTTGCAGCTTCCGATATTCCGTGCGTTCGTACGCCGAGTAATAAACGACAAGCCCCTGCGGATATCGCCTAAAGATCTCAATGGCTCGGGCAAATGCGTCCTCTTCTGCAGCGTCCGTCACATCGTCAGAAAACACTGACTCAAATCGCTCGGTAGCGCTATTGCGCCCATCACGAATGATGAAGCCATGTAGATAGCACCTGTCACGCAGTGGGTCGGTCTCGATATCGAAAAATAATTCTGGATTTCCCTCGAGTAGTGGTAACGCCAGTGTCAAATAAGGTTGCGCCGCATCCGTAGTTAGCAGGATTGCGCGCGCCTTGAACTTGGCAAGAGTCCCTGGTCCAATTCCCTTGAACGTCGTCTTCTTCCCGCCATTCTCCAAGTACTCTTCGACGTTGGCACCTGCGAGCGCCCTTAGGTTCGCAATCGCTGGTCTCAAAACGTCGCGCTTCGATCGACCGAGCTCTGGGAGTAGTGTGAGATCCTCTGTCCCATCCATTGCTCTTCGGCAAGCGCTGCGCCAGACACAAAGTTTGCAGCATGCAGCAAGCGCTGGTTCAGTCGTCGCCGTCCTTGCAAGTGTTGCTCGGACATCTGTCTTAGTGTGCTCATAAATCTCCGACATTGGTGGCGTTCTTGGTCCGAGAGGCACATCGAACTCGTACTTTGTCTCGATGCCGTAAATGTCCCAGATATAGGCATAGCGGCCCGCTGAAACGCCGACGCGATCGAGAAGCTCGGTGTATAAGGCGACTTGGACACCGTAACGTTTTTTCGGTTTGCCCTCCTCTCCCGTGTCGTCATCGCCTCCCTCTTCGCCAGCGCCTGACTTGATATCAATAGCTGCGTATCCACCCCCTTCACGGCGTAGAAGATCAGGTTCACCTAATAGATCGCCGTCTGATAATCGACCCCCATAAATCAGCGGTGAACCATTCGCGATTGCCGCGCGAGTTTCGCGCTCCTTGTCGTCACCCCTGAATCCTGACAGATCAACAAAGGGCTGCTGTAGTTTTGCAATGGTTTCTCTTTCGAAAAGTGTCCCACGCTCCCACAAGAGCTGAACGAATGGATTTACTGCGTCCCTCACGGTTGAGTCACCAAAAGCGTCCATCGCCACGCGGTGTGGGCACGTCAAGTGGTCATATAACTGCGTTGCGGTGATCACTGCTCTTCCCCATTACTTTCACGGGTCCGCGTACAGTAGTCCTAGTCGCATTTGAGTGCAGGATTAAGAGCATTTCGTGGCGCCTGAAAGGTTGATATGAGTCATGGTTTCCTGCAGGCACAAGTACGCCCGGCCACCTCGCAGTGGTCGGGCTTTAGGGTTTCAAGAAAGCCAGCTTACGAGACTAGCCGAAGCGCCAATTTAACCGTGGACCGGCACTTTCAGCTTGGATTGCATGAGAGGCGTAGCGGATTGTGCCCAACAAGAAACAATCAAGTTGGCACTACTTTAGTCACAGGGCGTTGCCTGCTTCACGCGACAACGTACAATCAATAGCGAGCGCTCCAGCGGGCCGACAACGGCGGCGATTGGTGCACGCGATTCTTGAACTACGCTGTCAAAGGTGTCGAAAGCGCCGAAGTCACAAGAGGGTGCCATGCCCGATCTCAATTTCAAGGGCAAAGAATTCGTCTACAACCATCATCTGAGCGTGCCCTATTGCCCGCTGATCCCAGATGCTAAGAAGTCGATCGGGGGAGCTACCCTATCCGGAAGTCTCATCGTTCACGGAGATAACCTTGTGGCGCTCAAGGCGCTGCTGCCGTATTACGCCGGAAAGGTGGATTGCATTTTCATCGACCCCCCATACAACACGGGCAATGAAAGCTGGAGTTACAACGACAGCGTCAACAGTCCCATCATGAGGGACTGGCTTAACAGCAATCCTGTCAATAAAGACGACATGCTGCGCCACGATAAGTGGCTTTGCATGATGTATCCACGACTCAAGCTACTTCACGAGCTTTTGAGTGAACGCGGGAGCATTTGGATCACACTTGATGACAATGAAGTACATCATGCTCGCGCGATTCTCGATGAAATCTTTCAGGAAGACTGCTTTATTGGACAGCTCGTTTGGCAAAAGCGGACCTCACGCGAAAATCGCACCGCACTTTCGCCGAGCTTTGACCACATCTTGCTCTACTCCAAGGGTTTGGCCGACAGCTGGCGTCTTGTCCGAAATCTGCTTGATGCCGAAGGGGAAATCGAGTCAAACCCTGACAACGATCCTCGCGGGCCTTGGAAATCAATTCCTTTCTCAGCGCAAGGCTATCGGAGGAACCAGGACTATAAGATCACGACGCCGACTCGGAAAATTCTTCGGCCACCGAAAGGGCGGTGTTGGGGAGCAACAGAACCGGAATTTGAGAAATTAAAGAAAGAAAACTTGATCTATTGGCCAAAGGGCGGCGATGGACGTCCGCGAGTCAAGAGTTGGGCTAATAAGGGGTTAGTACCGGATACCCTCTGGCTTGCCAAAGAAGTAGGTGACACCGAGGATTCAAAAAAGGAACTGCTCTCGATTTTTTCCGACCGTGACAAAATTGCGTTCCATGCTCCAAAACCATCCGGGTTGGTCCAACGAGCTGTACAGATCTCGACTGAAACGACATCCATAGTGCTGGACAGCTTTGCCGGTACTGGTACCACCGCCCAAGCGGTACTCGCTCAGAACAATAAAGATGGCGGAGAGCGCAAATTTATTCTGGTTGAGGGCGAAAGTTACGCAGACAACATGACTGCAGAACGCGTTCGTAGGGTAATTCGAGGATATCGATTTACTGGCTTGCAGTCCGAGACGTTGCACTCAGAGAAGTTGACAGCAACATCTTTGAAGAAGGCCGACAAGATCTTGAACCACATTGACAGCATTGAGAATTTGGAGGGACATCGGTTCGATGCGATAAGAACAAGAGTTGAGGACGGTGTACTTATCGTCAATGGTGAGAAGCGCAGGACCAAGAAGACCGAAGGGCTCGGTGGCAGTTTCGCCTACTGCACGCTTGGAGAGCCTATTGAACTGGACAAGCTTCTTACGGGCGATCGTTTGCCGCGTTACGAAGCCATTGGTGCATGGCTATTCCACACGGCAACTGGCGAAGCTCTAAAAACCAAGCAAATCGATCATAAGAAATGGTTTCTAGGCGAGAGTTCCGGCCTCGTCGTATGGCTCATTTACAAGCCTAATCTCAACTTCCTGAAATCCCGAGAAGCAGCATTGACGTTGGAACTCGCCGAAAGTTTCTCGAAAGCCAAAAGCGCGAAGAGTTCTGGCAAGAAGCACCTCGTTTTTGCACCGGCAAAGTACATTTCGACAAAAATGCTACTACCACTTGGCGTTGAGTACGCCCCGTTACCCTTTGCGATTTATCGTATGGAAAAAGCCTAACCGACATGGAATTCAAGGATTTCCAGCAACGCGTCCTCGACGTATTCGATGCTTTCCTGGACGAACTCGCCAAACAACAAATTCGCGCAGACGGAATCGCCAAGCTGGCAATTGAACAGCCGGAACTGAATCTGCTTGTACCTGATAGCGCAGCGGATGCGTGGGGCGTGCTCCATGCGAAAGGACGGCTTCCTTCTGCTCGTGCCGCGTTGGGTTATAGCCGAAGGCTCGACGGCACGGACCAAAGCGTGCCAAACGTATGCCTCAAGATTCCCACAGGCGGCGGTAAGACACTACTCGCAACTGCAGCGATTTCTCGGATATTTGGTCGAGTCCTAGAAAGAAATACTGGCTTTGTTTTATGGATAGTCCCCAACGAAGCCATTTACACCCAAACGCGTAAACAACTCGTTGATCGCGACCATCCCTATCGACAGATGCTTGATCGCTCAGCCGCGGGCCGCGTCAAAATCCTTAAAAAAGAGGATCGCTTAAATCGCCGAGATGTGGAGACACATTTGTGCGTAATGCTGCTAATGCTGCAATCAGCAAATCGCGAAACAAAAGCAACACTTCGGATGTTTCGGGATCGAGGAAACGTGCGGGGCTTCTTCCCTGCGCCTGACGACATAGTCAAGCACCAGGAACTGCTTGCGGAGGTTCCGAATCTTACGGCGTACGCGGACGATACTCCGCAACAGTTGGGTTCAATTGTCCACGATAGCCTCGGAAATGTGTTGCGCTACCTGCGCCCTGTGATTGTCATGGACGAGGGCCATAAGGCGTATTCGCCCCTCGCCATAAGCACTCTCTACGGTTTCAATCCCTGTTTTCTGCTCGAACTCTCTGCGACCCCCAAGGATCGCGCGCCGCTGCACGCAAATTGGTTGGTTGATGTGCATGGGACTGACCTCGCCGCCGAAGAAATGATCAAGCTTCCGATAAACGTCAGGGTAAAGGGCGGCACCGACTGGCATGACTGTCTTCGTGATGGGCTAAAGACGCTGGATGGATTGCTTTCAAAGGCACAAACGTTACAAGCGAACACTGGACGCTATGTTCGGCCGATCATGCTCGTGCAAGTTGAGCGCACGGGGCGTGACAAGCGTGATGGGTCCCACATACATGCAGATGACGTAAAGGACTATCTTCTGAAGGTTGGACTCACCGACCGTGAGATTGCAATAAAAACGTCCGAGGTCAACGATCTCAAACAACCGGAGAACTTGGAATTATTGAGTCCGATTAGTGTCGTCCGCGTCATCATTACGAAACAAGCGCTTCAGGAAGGATGGGATTGTCCATTCGCTTATGTCTTGTGCTCGCTCGCGGCGAGCAAAAATATGGGAGCGATGACGCAGCTCGTGGGACGAATACTGCGCCAGCCGCACGCCAGTAAGACTGGCATCGCGGAGTTAGACGAGTGCTATGTCATCTGTTTCCATCAGAATACAAAAGACGTTGTCCAAGGCATCAAGTTGGGACTAGAGCAGGACGGTATGGCCGACTTGGCCGTCGATATTAAGGACAACACCAATAGCAGCGGCAGCGAGACAACGAGACGTTCGCTAGCCCGAAGGAGAGAGTTCAAGAGCGCGAAAATCTACCTTCCTGTTGTCAACTGGGTAACCGGAAAAGACGTACGTGCTCTTGATTATGACCGCGATATTCTCATGCAAATAGACTGGGGTGGCATTGACGTTTCATCCTTAGCCGCCAGAGTTCCAACTGAAGCACATAAGGCGCGGACTCGTTCGACCCGCTTGACCATTGCCGGCACAACTCACGATGACTTGTTGGAATCGGAGCTGACATGGTCAGCTCAAGAACGCTCACGCTTTGACCCAGTATTTGCAACTCGTGTGATTTCCGACATCGTCCCGAACCCGTGGGTTGGTCGGGACTTGGTTGGAAAGCTCATCTCCTTGCTAAAGCAGCGGGGGTTCACGGATAGCACGCTTGGCGCGATGAGCGGATACATTCTTGAGGAATTGCGTGGGTTTCTTACTATCGATCGGGATCAGTTGGCAGAGTCGCTTTTCGTCTCTCTGGTCACCGCAGGAAAAATTCAATTCTGCCTTCGCACGGATCGTCACAACTGGCGTATGCCAGATGCCATAGAGACTGATCGTCCGACCACGTCCACGCCATTGGTTAGGCCTAGTGACGGCCACCTAACGGAAAGAAGCGTCTTCGCTCCCGTATATCGGGATGACTTCAATGGCGACGAGGCGGAATTTGCTTGTTATCTCGACGAGCAAGGTGCGCTGCAATGGTGGCACCGCAATGTAGCTAAGGCAGGTGGCTATTCCCTGCAAGGCTGGAGGAGGCATCGGGTATATCCAGATTTCGTCTTCGCCTTGCAGAAATCAAGGAAGAAAGTGCGTCTAGTTGTATGGGAGACCAAAGGTGACCAGTTGGAGGGCAACCTCGACACGGTCTACAAACGCAAACTCATGCAAATGATGAGCGCGAACTATCGCTATATGAAAGTCAAGACCGCGGGAAAGCTTCAAATCGTAATAGACAGTCAGACTACCGTTACTTGTGACCTGGTGCTAATGAGCGACTGGAAGACAAGAGCACCGATAGTACTGTCGGGCGCGGACGTTTCACGGCGCTCAGCTAATTAGCGGCCAGTTCAGAAGCTCAGCGCCACTCACCTAGCGGTGGCTGTGACGTATTCAACCGCGCCATCTCTCGACACAAGCGCGATCTCAATGCCGGCTTCATGTGCGCGCGCCCCGATGCGCTCAGCCCACTTCACTGTTTCATTGGCACGCGGAACAACGACAATATTGCGGTCCTCGTGCTGCTCCCGGCACATCAACTGCCCTACTGCTTCAAGCACGCACTTTCGTAGGTGCGAAAGCTGACCGGCATGACGAGTATTAATGATGCCACCTTTGCACTCAGCGACAATTCGCCGATTGTTTACGATTGCGACCACATCCCCAATACCAGGAGCGCAACTCACGCTGATTTTTCGGTCGTGCCGTGAATACACGCCCGCGAAGTTAGTTACCCCGCCAGCTGATGCCAGGACAAACCCCTCGGACTCAAACCAACTTCGAAAATCGAATTGTTTGCCATGCATTCCGTCCGGTCGCATCTCGACGTGCTCTGCGCCTTGCTCTAGCAGATGCATTGCGAACGCGAGCATCACGCTCCCTTCCTGAAAGTGCTCTTCTTGATCGCCTGTGTGGCGGCCCTTTCGATTGGGCGGAGCATCGCGAAATATTGTGTACGACACCAAGAAGTGTGGGCTAGTTTTAGCCCGCCTCCGGCATTGAAACTGAAAGCACGTACCCGGCGACGGTGCCGAGAAGTGCGGCGGTCGTCTCAGTGCTGAATACCCCCGTAACGGCCAACACCGTCAAGCTAGGCACAAAGAGGACGACTCCGAGTGCTCTCAACGCATTGGGTCCGAATCCTTGGTTCTTTGCCTTGAGCCGCGCGAACACCATCCAGAGCCCAACGAGCATGGCCACCATCACTGCGAAAACGACTATTAGCTTAAGGTCCATGTTCCCCTCCCCCTTCATCCCATGCGCGGCAGAATAGCGCAAGCATCACCGACACTTACTGCCGCTTGATTCGCCATTGCTTAGCTGGCGCGACCTCGCATCCCAAGAACCGCTCAGGTAACGCCTGTCTATTGCTGTTCATTTCAATTTTCGCTTATTCCAAGCAGATAGTCTGGGGTCACGCCGCGAGCCCCGAGCGCATCATGCTTGCGCGATGCAACCGATTCGCCTCAACACCTTCCGCGCACTATTTGAACGCGAGCACGAGTTAGCCTGCTGGTGTCCCGGATGCCGCCGCTGGGCGACGACCGACCTTGCGATGCTGGTAAGGGAAGGCCTTGGGGATTGCTCGATAATGGGCTGCAAGGCCCGCTGCCGGAAGTGCGGCATGGAAGGTCAATGGCAGGTGCGGCCCCCAGTGCCAGGACCGCCTACGGCTCTTTCCCGATAGCCGCTACGCAAGTGGCAACCGACTCCCGTGTGTAGTCGGTATAGGTGGGCAGCGACTTCTTGCGGCGCCACTCCCATGGTGCAATCTGCTGCTCTGCCGGAAGCGCCCACAAGCCACGCTTGGCCGTCCGAGCGGCAGCCTCATTGATACAGAGTGCCGCGTCGGCCTTGCGCATGTAACGCCGATACGCCCACGCGTGCCCGCGCTTGATCAGTTCTAGGTTCACGTTGAGGTCGTCGCGGAACACGATCCCGATCATCCGTCCGTAGCTGCGCTGCTCGAACGGCTCTAACTGAACCCGCTTGCCCGCAACGAGACTTGAAAGGGCAGCCGTCGCCT
>Ga0208454_1000795_pt1 | contig 15422 bp, 12 predicted proteins | sample EasRivMeERMZT100_FD_187530 | JGI IMG/M metagenome (GOLD analysis project Ga0208454, IMG submission 187530) | Soil microbial communities from meander-bound floodplain in the East River, Colorado, USA - East River MetaG ERMZT100 (SPAdes) (version 2) | ecosystem: Environmental > Terrestrial > Soil...
CCATGGACGCCTGTTCCTCGGCCATCCCAAGATCGAGCTCTCGCCCGGTCCCGGCACCGTCCTGCCGCAGCTCGTCCACGGCGGCCCCGGACGCGCCGGCGGCGGCGAGGAGCTCGGTGGCCCGCGCGGCCTCGCGTTCTACATGCAGCGCGTCGCGCTGGAGGGCTCGCGCCCGGTCATCGCGAAGCTCATTGGCTCCAAATCGCCCTAGCTGCCTCGACTACGCGTTGCAGCTTGCGCTTTTGCTCTTCTTCAGAAAGTAGATTTCCCGATACGTCCGAGGCGAAACCGCACTGCGGGCTGATCGCGAGCCGCTCGAGCGGCACGTACTTCGCCGCCGCGTCGACTTTCTGCCGCAGCTCGTCGAGCGACTCGAGCTGCGGCACCTTGGTGCTGACGAGGCCGAGCACCGCCACCTTGCCCTTCGGCACGAAGCGCAGCGGCTCGAAGCCGCCGGCGCGCGGGCTGTCGTATTCGAGCAGGAAACGATCGTGCGGCAGATCGGTGAAAAGTCTCTCGGCGATCGCGTCGTAGGCGCCTTCGCGGTGCCACATGCTGCGCTGGTTGCCGCGGCAAAGGTGAATTCCGAACGTGACGCCAGGAAATCCTTGGATAAGGTCCGCATCGGCGCGTAACGATCTGGAAAAATTCTCCATCGGGTCCTCGCCGCGCGCACGCATCGCGGCGAGTGACGGCTCGTCCACGTACGCGGTGTATCCCGGCGCGTCGATGTGCACGTAGCGGCAGCCTGCGGCGACGAGCTGCCGGATCATCGTGCGCTGGATCGCGACGACGTCTTCCAGGAAACTGTCTACGTCAGGATAAACGGCCTTCGAGCCCTGCCAATCGAAGCGTTGCGCAATGCGGTCGGGCCCGATGAGCGCCACCTTCACCGGCCGCGACGTCATCGGCGCCACGCGGCGGTATTCCTCCAGCGGCACGTTGCGCTCGAGCTTCAGCCGCGCCACGGCCGCACGCCGGTGCACCACCGGCGTGCCGGGACCCGCGAGATCCGGAATGTCCCAGCGCTGCAGCGGCTTGCCGCCCTCGGCACGCTTGCCATGCGTGCCAAGGTTTTCGCTCGACGAGGCAAAGCCGCTCACCGACAGGCCAAAGCTGTCCTGGAAATTGAGCCGGCTGAGCTCGCCGTCGGTCACTACGTCGAGCCCCACTGACTCCTGCAGGCTCACGTGCCTTTGAATGCATCGCTTTTCGACCCGCGCAAATGCCTCAGCATCGATGAGTCCGCCCTCGAAACTCAGACGCGCCTCTTTCCACGCCGCGGGCCGCAGCAGGCTGCCGACGACGTCGGTGCGGATACGCCTAAGATCGCTCAAGCAGCGATGCCCTCATGAGGAATGCCTTGTGGAGCATTGGATCGTCGGCGGTAGCGCGCAGCTCCGCAAATCGCTTTGCCCGCTGCGCGGGGTCGCGCTCTTCCAGCCGTTTCTTGTTGGCGATCGTCTGCTCCTGCACGTACTTGATATTGAGCGGTCTTCGCCTGGCCTCGTAGGTATCGAGCATCGAGGCATCCTCGTTCGCAAAGACCCTGTTCAAGGAACCCGCCAGGTCCCAGGCCTCGTGGATGCCGCTATTCAGGCCGAGGCCGCCGATCGGGTTGTTGACGTGCGCGGCGTCGCCGCACAGGAATACGCGTCCCTTGCGGAAGCTCTTCGCGACGCGCTGGTGCACGGCATACAGGTTGACGTGCAGATAGTCGCGGCTGCCTTCCGGGACGCGGACGCGCGAAAGGCGTGCGCGCACCGCGGCGTCCGATAGCGCTTCTTCGTCCGTCTCGTCCTCGCGCGTGTTGTAGACCGCGCGCCAGCGGCCCTTGAGATCGTCGCCGGCCACCTTGAAGAGGTTGGTCCACTCCTGCGGATCGGCCATGTAGTTGCGCAGGCAGCAGCCGAGCGCCGCGTGGAAATCGAACTTCGTCGTGATGACCAGAAAGCGCTCGGGCCAGGTGTAGCCCTCGAACTCGATGTCGAGGCTCTTTCGCACCGTGCTGCGGCCGCCGTCGGCGCCGATGACGTAGTCGGCGCTGAATTGCAGCCCGTTCTCGCAAAGCACTTCCACCGATTCCGATTTCTGCGTCACGCCGGCCACGCGCGTGCCCATGCGCACTTCCGCGTTGGGCAGGGCGCGAAGCCGCGCGATCGCCATGCCGGCGAGCTTGTGCTGCTCGGTCTGCACCACGAACGGATACGCGGTCTCGCCCTTGAGCCGCTCGAAGTCGAACTCGGCGATGAGCTCGAGCTTCGAGCGGTCCCAGAACTGGAACGTGCGCGCGATGAGCCCGACGCGAAGGTATTCCTCGATCAGGCCGAGCTCGGCGAGGATCTCGAGCGTCGGCGGCTGCGTGGTGGAGGCGCGCGGGCTGTCGTCGATGGCCTCCTCCGCCTCGAGCAGCGTCACGCTGTGCCCGAGCCGCGCGCACGCCAGCGCTGCCACCGTGCCGACCGGGCCGGCGCCGACGACGATCACGTTTCGCTGCTGCATTTTTCGCCGCGATTATACTGACCGCTGGAGGAGGCCATGAAGAAGATCGCCGTTCTGTTGTTGATTCTCTCGACCAGTGCTCTCGCACAGCAATGGCCGCAGAGGCCGGTGAAGGTGGTGGTGCCCTTCCCGCCCGGCGGCGTCACCGACGCAGTTGCGCGCATCACCGCCGACTGGCTCGCGCCGCGCCTCGGGCAACCGGTGGTGGCGGAGAACCGCCCCGGCGCGAGCGGCGCCATCGCGGCGGAATTCGTGGCGCGCGCCGACGCCGACGGGTACACGCTGTTCTCGGCGGCGACGCCGCAGCTCGCGATCGTGCCCTACGTCCAGAAGATCTCGTACGACCCGCTGAAAGACTTTGCGCCGATCTCGATCGTCGGCACCAATCCGTTCGCCCTCGGCTGCAACGAGAAAATGCCCCCGAAGAATCTCGGCGAGTTCGTCGCCTATGTGAAGGAGCGCCCGGGCCAGCTCAGCTTCGCCTCGCCCGGCTCGGGCTCGGTCGGCCACCTGACGATGGCGCTGTTCCTCGCGCGCGCCGGCCTGAAAATGGAGGCCGTGCTCTACAAGGGCGGCGGCCCGGCGATCGCCGACGTCGTCGCGGGCCACGTGCCCTGCTACTTCGGCAACCTGAACGAGATCATCCCGCACGCCGGCAGCGGGCGGCTCAAGGTGTTCGCCGTGTCTTCCGAGCGCCGCGCGCCGCAACTGCCCCAGGTGCCGACGGTCGCCGAGCAAGGCTATCCCGGCTTCCGCACCGTCACCTGGAACGGCTATGTCGCACCCGCGAACACGCCGCGCGAAATCGTCGAGCGCATCGCTCGGGAAATCGCCGCCGGCTGCAAGGACGCCGCGTTCGTCGAGCGGCTGGGCAAGATCGGCGTCGACGCGGTGTGCGGCACGCCCGCCGAGTTCGCGCAGGCCATCCGCGAGGACCAGCAGATCTGGAAAGAAGCGGTGCAGGCGGCGAACATCAAATGAAAGTCGCGATCCCCGATCTCATCTCGCCGTCGTACTTTCCGCTGATTGCGGCGGTCGAGCTCGGCTTCCTGGATGCGAAGCTGGAGCTCCTCTACCCCGTCACGAAGGCCTACGAAGACCTGCGCGACGGCGAGCTCGACTTCGTCGGCGGCGCCTCGCATGCGGTGCTGTACGCCTTCAAGGATTGGCAGGGCGGCAGGCTGCTCTGTGCCCTCGCGCAGAATATGTATTGGTTTTTGGTGGTCCGTTCCAATTTGAAGGCCACGAAGGGCGACCTCAACGTCGTCAAAGGCCTGAAGATCGGCGCGGCCCCCGGCCCGGTCGACGGCCTCAAGCAGTTGCTCAAGCGCGCGGGCATCGACCCGCAGCGCGACCTGCAAATCGGCCCGGTGCCCGGATTCAAAGGCGCTCGAGGAAGGCAAGATCGACGGCTTCTGGGCGAACGGCATGGGCGCCGAAGTTGCCGTGCGCAACGGCATCGGCACGCTCGTGCTCGACGCACGCCGCGAGGCGCCGGAGCCAGCCAAGGGCTATACGTTCCCCGCGCTCGTCGCCACCGAGGAAACCATCCGCAACAGACCCGGGGTTGCGCTCATGGCCATCAAAGCCGTGATGTCGGCGCAGGACGCTCTCAGGAAGAACCCCGCGCGCGCGACCGAAATCGGCCGGAAGCTCTTTCCGCCGACCGAAGCCGGCCTGATCGCCGAGCTCATCCGGCGCGACGCGCCTTTCTACGATCCGACGATCTCTCCGCAGAGCGTGGAGGCGATGAACCGCTTCGCCCAGGACATCGGGCTCCTCTCCCGGCCCGTTCCATACGAGCAGGTGGTATGGAAAAACTGAAAGGCAAGGTCGCCATCGTCACCGGCGCCGGCAGCGGCATCGGCAAGGCCCTCGCCCGCCGCCTCGCGGCCGACGGCGCCTCCGTGGTCATTGCCGATATTCAGAAATTCGACCTGGCAGCCGCCGAGATCGCCAAGGCGACCGGCGCGCGCACCCTCGGTTTGCAAGTCGACGTTTCTTCCGAAGACGATGTTGCAAGGATGGCGGCAGAAACGGTCAAGGCCTTCGGCCGCATCGACGTCCTGGTGAACAACGCCGCGGTCTTCAGCACGCTGAAGTTGAAGCCGTTCGAGGAGATCGGCGTCGCCGAATGGCGCAAGGTGATGGATGTCAACATCATGGGCGTGGCGCTGTGCTGCCGCGCCTGCGTGCCGCACATGCGCAAGGGCGGCTACGGCCGCATCATCAACCTCGCCTCCGGCGCGCCGATCAAGGGCGTGCCGCTCTTCCTGCACTACATCTCGAGCAAGGGCGCGGTCATTGCGATGACGCGCGGCCTCGCGCGCGAGCTCGGCAAGGACGGCATCACGGTGAACTCGCTGGCGCCGGGCTTTACCCTGTCCGAAACCGTCGCGAAGGACCCGGCGCACGTGCAACAGGGCGAGCGCACGCGCCTGACCCGCGCCATCCCGCGCGACGAAACGCCGGAGGACCTCGTCGGCGCGGTGAGCTTCCTCGCCAGCGCCGACGCCGCCTTCATCACCGGCCAGACGCTCGTAGTCGACGGCGGCTCGGCGATGATCTGAAATCGGGGTCGGCTCGGAGCCCGATCTCCGGGCCTGGCGCCATCCCACAAGTGGGGGATGCTCAGCGGCGTCGCCCCAGCTTCCGGGTCTACACTTCAGCGCAGGCATCCGGCGTCGTCGGGCTCGGGGAGATTCGGGGTGGCGCGGCTAGGCTGGTTCATCGTCCTGCTGGCGGCAAGTATCACCGCGGGCGCGCAATCGCGCGATCGCACACCGGTCGTCGCACCCAAGCAGGAAAATGCGAGCGAAGCGCAGACCACCGCTACGAGAAGCCTTCCTCGGATCGGAGACACCTGGACCTATCGTCTCGCCGAGCGCCCGCGAGACGGGAAGTTCACGGTGCAAAGGAACTACGTCGTCAAGGTAAAGGCGAGCTCGGGCACCAGCGTACGAGACGAGGTATCGCGCGACGGCGCCGCGCCGGTCGAACGGGCGCACTCCCCCGGAAGATACTGGGTCGAGCAGGTGGTGTCGGTGTTCTCGCCTTACCTCGTAGTGTTCGAGGACCTGAATCCGGGAGACCGCATCTGGCACGCTGCCGAGCATGACGAAGACTCTTGCTTCGGCTGGATGTACTGCTGGACGACGGGGACGGTCGAAGGGCGCGAGACCCTCGAGCTTGCCGCCGGCAGCTTCGACACCATCAAGGTGACGATCGACCAGAACATTCAAAGGAGGTCCTTACATGGCGGGCACGGTGGGTCCATCACGACGCGCACCCTGACGATCTGGTATTCGCCACAGGCAAAGCGCGCAGTCAAAGTCACGAGCCGCGTGTCTCGCGGCCCCGCCAGAACGCCGTTCTTCATCACCTATGACCTCGAGCTGGTGAGCTACCAGCTGCAATGAGCCGTCTCGCCTGCCTCATGCCGAACTGGCTCGCAAGCCTCGCGCTCGCATCCGCTATCCCGGCGCCGTCGCTCGCGCAGCCGCAGCCGCAACCGCAGCCGTGGACCACGGTCTTTACGCAGGCCGAGTTCGTGCTCGACAGCCGCGCGCGCCCGCCTGGCGACGAGGCGGCATGGCAGACCGTCACGCTGCCGCACCGCTGGGACGAGACGCACGGCGATGCCATCGGGCGCGGCTGGTACCGTATACGGGTCGACTTCGCCGAGGCGCCGCGGGCGACGCAAGCAGTGGTAATCGGCCACGTTCGCTCGCTGTCTATTGAATTCTTCGTGAACGGCACCCTGGTCGGCAGCTCACGCGACTCGGTCGGCGGGGATGTCGGGCTCGGCCGGGTGCTCCGTCTCTCGATGCCGGCGTCTCTTTTCCACCCCGGCGAGAACGTGATCCATGCGCGGGTGCAGGTGATCGATCCGCTCCAGGGGCTCGGACGGGTCCACTTCGGCCACGCGTGGACCCTGCGCTCGGTCGCGGACACCCTGTCGACCCTGAACTCGCAGCGCCTGTTCCTCGCCATGGCACTCGCCGCCGGCGTGATCTCGCTCTTCGTCTGGTTCGCGCGTCGAACCGACCGCGTGATGCTCTGGTTCGCCATCGCCACCTTGTCGTGGGGCTTGGTGGGAGCGCTATCGACGGCATTCAGCCATCACGTTGACGCTGAGGTCGACGAAGTGCTGGCCACATACCTGACCTACGGCCTAACGGTGCCGGCGGCGATCCTGGCGCTGCGCACCGTCGATCTCAGGTGGCCGAAGCTGGAGGCCGTGCTGTGGGCCTTCATGGCTGGCCAGGTCCTGCATCTGTACTGGGCAGTGCCCGCCGCACCGACCGGGGTGATGTGCGTGCTCGATAGCGTGAACGCGGCGCTGCTGATCGCGGCCGCCGCGATCATCCTGTTCGCGCCCGGCCGCCGGCTCGGCTGGGCGCACCGCGTCGAGGCGGCGGCGCTCGTGGCAATGGCGCTCATGATGCTGCACGAAGTGCTGCGCTACTTCGCGTGGGTCGACGTCGAAAACGTGGTCATGCGCCTTTACCATGTGCCGGTGATGCTTGTCGCCATCGGCGCGGCGATCTTCGAGCGCCACGCGTCCGCAGTTCGCCAAGGCGAGCGCAGCAATATCGCGCTGCAGGCGCTGGTCGACGCGAAAGCGCGCGAGCTCGAGGCCTCCCACGCCGAGCGCCAGCAGGCGCTGGCGCTCGAGCGCCAGCGCATCCTCGCGGACATGCACGACGGCGTCGGCGCGAGCCTGGTCGGGCTGCAACACTACGCGCGCAGCGGCCAAGTGGACGCGAAGATCGTGGAGCAGCGCGCACAGGAAGCGATGCAGGAGCTGCGTATCGCGATCGACGCGCTCGAGCCGGCCGAGGGCGACCTCGGCGCCGTGCTCGGCAACCTGCGCTACCGGATGGAGCCGCTCGTCGAGTCGACCGGCGCGCACCTCGCCTGGGAGGTCGGGGAGCTGCCGCCGGTCGAGGCGCTCGAGCCGACCGCGGTGTTTTCGATCCAGCGGATCCTTCTCGAGGCGATCTCGAACGCGGTCCAGCATTCCGGCGCGCGGCATATCCGGCTCAGCGCGCGTCCGCACGGCGACCGCATCGAGATCCAGGTCGCCGACGACGGCACGGGCTACGAAACTCCTGCGGGGCACCACGGCATGGGCCTCGGCACCATGCGGGCGCGAGCGCAGAAGCTGGGCGCGGCGCTCGAAATCGCTTCGCGCCGCGGTGAGGGCACCACCGTCAGCCTGACGATCCCCTGTCAGCTCGCGCCAGCTTAGCCACCGCCTCCGCCGCCGTGCGCACCGCGAGCTTGCGGTAGCTGTTCTTGATGTGGCTGCACACCGTGTGGCGCGTGATGCCGAGTTGCTCCGCGGTTTCGGCGTACGAGTAGCCGCGCGCCAGCAGGCGCAGCACCTCTGTCTCGCGCGGCGTGATCCCGGTAGCTGGCTCGGCAGCGTCGTGCGCCGCGCGCAGGCGCTTGAGGACCATCCGGGCGATGCCGGGACTCATCGGCGCGCTGCCCGCGCGCAGCGCGACGACCTGCGCCACCAGATCGGGATCGAGGCAATCCTTCAGCACGTATCCCACCGCGCCGGCCTCGATGCTTGCGAGCACGTTGTGCTCGTCGCCGAACATCGTGATCACCATGATGTCGCACTGCGGCACCTCGCGCGCCGCATGGCGGATCACTTCCGTGCCGTGCACGTCGGGCAGGCCAAGGTCGACGAGCAGCACGTCGGGCCGCAGCGCCGGCAGGCGCGCGATGGCTTCGCGTCCCGTGCTGACCGCCGCCGCGAGCGTCGTGCGCAGGTCTCCCGCGATAGCCTTGGAAAAGCGCTCCCGCGTCGCCTGGTCGTCCTCGACGATCATCACCCGCACCGGCCGATGCTACTGCGCCCGGCGGGCGCGTGCGCGGCCGGCACTCCCACTACAGGGGGATTCCCCTGCCGCCGGCCTGAATCGATCATGCGCCAGAGGTCGGATCAACAAGGGGGCAAGATGAACACGTACGCAAGGACAGGTGCATGCCTAGTCATCGTGATTGCTTCGGGTCTGATCTATCCGAGTCTGGCAGCAGCAGGCGACCATGGCGACCGGGGAAGGGACCATGGCAACCGGGGCGATCACCATGACTCCCGGGGAGATGACGACGATGACGATGACGGCGGTGGTAGGCATATTCGCGCTATACGGCATGCCGTCCCGCACATCTCGACTGTGCCGGCCATCGCAGGAGAGCGGGTCGAGCTCTTTGCGTGGGAGAGGGTGAAAGCTTCAAAGCTCAAGAAGTTCCACAAGAAGCCACCGACGGGAAGAGTGGTTCTGTTCATTCACGGCGGCACCGTCCCGTCGGTCCCTGGCTTCGATCTCGATTACAAGGACTATAGCTGGATGGAGTCGCTGGCCCGGGCGGGGTTCGACGTATTCTCGATGGATCGCACGGGCTACGGTTTTTCTCCCCGGCCCAAGATGGATGATCCGTGCAACGTCAATCCCGCACAGCAGTCCATCCTTATCCCGCACCCGCTTGCGGCGCCTTGCGCACATAGCTATCCGTTCCGCCTCACCGACACCAACTCGGACAACGACGATATCGGTGCAGTCGTCGACTACATACGCGCGCTCCGCGGAGTAGAGCGGATCACCATTGCCGGGTGGTCGGGAGTTGGTCCCCAGGCGGGTAGCTATGCGGTCAAGAACCACGAGAAGCTGGACAAGCTGGTCTTCTACGCACCGAACTACTTGCGAACGTCGCCGACCAACCCGCCCGCGATCCTCCCCCAGCCCGGGTTCCCGATGAATCTCCGGACTCGCCCTATGCTCGAGGCCGACTGGCAGAGCCAGGTCGCTTGCGAAGGTCAATTCGAGCCCGAGATCCGCGACGTGGTTTGGAGAAGGATCATGGATTTCGAACCCGTCGGGCGGACTTGGGGGCCGCTCGAGGGTGTCATGCGCGCTCGTACAGTCGCCGTCTGGGGATGGAACGCGACTACTGCCCCGACGCTCAAGGTCCCCATGCTCATCATCGTCGGCCAGAACGACACCCTCTTGAGCCAGGGCAGAGATCTCTACCAAGATCTCGGATCAGAGGACAAGGTGCTCCTCGAGGTCCCCTGTGCATCCCACTTCCTGGTGTGGGAGACCAATCACAAGATCCTGCACACAGCGTCCAGGGAGTGGCTGCGTAAGGGATCGCTCAAGGGAGTCCGTCAGGGTGTCCTTACGCTCGATGCCGACGGGCGCCTTATACCCGTGCCGTAAGACGTGAATCGATTTGCAAGGGACGCGCATGAGCCTCAAATCCTGCTTCCGCGCAGCATTCGCATTCGCGTTCGTGCTCCTCGTCTCGCTCTGCCCTGGAGCAGGCTATCCCGCGGATGACCCGCTGAACATCACCGCGCTGGCCATCGACCCTAAGACTCCCAGCACTCTCTATGCAGGGACTAACGGCGGTGTTTTCCGAAGCACGGATGGCGGCGCAACTTGGAGCGCAACTGGCCTGGCCGGTCATATCGCTTCGTTGGCCATGGACCCTGCGACCACGACCACGCTTTACGCACGCGACCGCAGCGGCTTCGACCAATACGGCGGCAACCTGTACAAGAGCACCGACCAGGGTGCGAGCTGGCGGCTCCTGCTGGGCCCGGGTGACAGAAGCGGGTGCCAGGTCCCCTGGTGGGGGTGTGGTGAGGCCTACGCCCTGGCGATCTATGCCCTCACCAGCCCGCCTACGCTCTATGCAGGGACGGGAGTGGTCACAGCTGGAGACGAGTATGAATGGTATGGCTGGCACTTTTCGGGCCGCGCGTTGAAGAGCACGGATGGGGGCGAGAGTTGGAATCAGACCGGATTGTCTTGCGGCAGCCCAATCTTTGACGCTACGGTCGCGGCCCTGACGCTCGCTCCCAGCGCGAACCCGACCACCATTTATGCTGGATTTTGCGGCGTGTTCAAGAGCACGGACGGAGGCGTGAGCTGGGCGAGAACCAGCCTGAATCAACCCGTGCTTTTCTTGGAGATTGATCCCGCGATGCCGACGACCGTCTATGCCGGGCTAGCCGCGGAGGGTTATCAGGTCAATGAGGTCTTCAAGAGCACCGACGGCGGTGCGAGCTGGCAGCTCCTCAGTGGCCTGGGGGATGGTGTTGCTGCCCTCGCGATCGATCGCGTTTCGACGACGACGCTGTATGCGGGGACGCGCGCCGGTGTGCGCAAGAGCACGAACGCGGGCGCGACCTGGAGCGCGACCCCCCTGTCCTTCCCCGTCTCCTCGCTCGCCATCGATCCGCTGAACCCGCGGACATTGTATGCAGGCACCGAGAGCGGCGTATACAAGAGCACCGATGGCGCGGCGAGCTGGAGTCCGACAGCCCTCGCCACCTGCAGCGGACACGGCACGCCACAGCAAGACGGGACGTGCGTGTGCGACCCGGGCTACCGCGGTCCGAGCTGCGCCGTGTTGGCGAGAGCGCACGCCGACTTCGACGGCGACGGGCGTTCGGATGTGCTCTGGCGGCACGGCTATGCGGGCGACGCCACGGGGGATAACTACCTCTGGCCGATGAACAGCACGGAAATCCTCCCGAACGAAGGCTACCTGAGAGAAGTGCGGAACCAGCACTGGCAGATCGCGGGCATCGGCGACTTCGACGGCGACGGAAAAGCCGACATTCTCTGGCGCAGCTTGTGGACGGGCGAGAATTACATCTATCTTATGAACGGTGTCTCGATCGCAGGCGAAGGGTACCTGCGCACAGTCGCCGATCTGAACTGGCGGGTCGCGGGGGTTGGCGACTTCAACGGCGACGGCCGCGCCGACATCCTCTGGCGCAGTTCGTCTAGCGGCGAAACTTACATCTACCTCATGAACGGTGTCTCGATCGTGGGCGAAGGATACCTGCGCACGGTCGCCGACCAGAGTTGGCAAGTGGCCGGCGTGGGCGATTTCAATGGTGACGGCCGCGCCGACATCCTCTGGCGCAATTCGTCAAGCGGCGAGAACTACATTTACCTCGTCAACGCGACCTCGATAATCGGGGAAGGGCATCTCCGCCCGGTCGCCGACCAGAACTGGCGGGTGGTGGGCGTCGCTGACTTCGACGGCGACGGCAGGAGCGACATCCTGTGGAGGAACAACTCGACCGGAGAGAACTATGTATATCCGATGGCCGGTCTGACGATTCTCCAGAACGAAGGCTACATCCGCACCGTCGCCGACCAAAGCTGGCGCGTGGAGGCGCTCGGCGACTACGACGGCGACGGCAAGAGCGATATTCTGTGGCGCAGGGCGGGGACGGGCGAGAACTATCTCTATCCGATGGATGGCAAGACCATCAAGTCGGCCGAAGGGTACATCCGGGCCGTTCCGGACCACTGGAAAATTGCTCCGACAGTAACCAAGGTAGGAGAGATCTGCGGTAACTATGTGGACGATGACGGCGATGGCCGCGACGATGTGCGGGACGAAGACTGTGGCTTTGAGTGCCTTGGGTGCTCTGCTCACGAGGATTGCGGCTCCGAGGGCTGGGGCGGGTGCTTTGACGGCTGCTGTAGGGTTCCGTTGTGACGGTTGCGACGTGCCCTACTGCGCCCGTGCCGGCGGACTTGGGGGCCCGGTAGAGGGGGCTGGTCCCCTTAGCCGCGGGGTCAGGGTGCGAATTCGTATTGCGCTAGACGCGCAAACAGAATTCGCACCCTGACCCCGAATTCGGTCAGTGAGGGATGCGGAAGCGCGACACCGTGTAGGTAGTCACGTCTTCCTCCGGCTCGTCGCCGACCGCGCCGGTCAGCGCCAGCGCGAGGTTCGTGACGTAGATGTCCCCGCGACTGAGGACGATGCTCGCCGGGAACAACAGGCCCCTCGCGGCGCCGTCCTTTCCGACGCCCTGGAAAGACCCGACGCGCTCGATGACGCGGCCGCTGGAGTTCAGCGCCACCACTTCATCGGCCTGATTCGCGGCGACCCATAGCCGGCCCTTGCTGTCGAACGCGATGCCGTCGGCGCCGTTCACGCTTTCGGCGAACACGCTCACCGTCGCAGTGGCGAGGTTGTACTTCAGGACCCGGTCGTCAGCCGTGTTGGCAATGTAGAGGTTCTTGCCCGAGTGGTCGAAGGCAAGGCCGTTGGCGCCGAACGGCGGGAAGCCGTGGTTGCCAGGCTTCAGCAGGTCGTGGGACACGAAAGTGCTGACCGCACCGGTGCCGTCCTTACCCAAGTCGATCCGGAAGACGTTCCCGCCAAAGGAGTCGGACACATACAGATCACCCCACTTGTCGAAAGTGATGGAGTTCAAACCGCAGCCGGCGCCCGCGCCGCCGCACACGGCAAAGGTGCGCTCCGGCACGCTGCCCGAGTTGAAGGGCGGCTCGAACTTGAGGACGGTGCCGCCGCCGAAATTCGCGACGTAGAGGTTGCCCCTGTGGTCGAACTCCATCCCGAGCGGAACGACGCCCGCGGGTAGCGAGATGGTCTCGTCGAGCTTGCCGTTGCGATCGAAAACGTACACCACGTTGCCGACGGTGAAGTCGAAGGTGGCGACGAAGATCCGGCCGCGCCAGTCGGCGGCGATGCCCTCGGGAAAGCCCGGCCCGGGCTTGGGCAGCGTGGCGAAGCGGTGCACTCCATCGGAATCATCGGCGGCGGCCGGCATGGCCGCGTCGAGAGCGAACACGGCAAACAGCGAAAGCAGCGCAAAGAATCGCGTGGACATGATCTCCTCCTCAGAAGATGTTGATCCGCCCTATGAAGCTAGAACCCGGGGCGCGCAGTGTCAACGCATGGCGCGATTTTTCTAGCCGGCCCGGAAGAATCCGCGCGGCGCGGTGTGCCGCCGCTCGAAGCCCTCCATCGTCGTGCCATGACAAATGACACTGGTCACGGCATCAAACGCCGTTTCCGTGGTGGCGTGCAGATATCCCGAATCGTTGACGCCTGCCCGCGCGGGGCGTAGCGTCCCAAGCCTGCGGTTATTTTGGCAAGGGGGGCTGGCACATGACTGCGCAAGTCCACTCGTTCGTCAAAAGCTTGCTTGTCCCGGCTGTGCTTGCCGTTGTCGCGAGCAGCACGGCAAACGCAGCGACCATCCAGCTCAGGGCTTGGCTCAGCGGCGCGCAGGAAGTGCCGCAGGTCGCGACTGCCGCCGCCGGTTCTGCCACGGTGACCTACGACACTGTGACCGGTCAACTCACCTGGAATGTGACCTACAGCGGCCTGTCGAGCGCCATCAACGGTGCTCACTTTCATGGCCCGACACCGGCGGGCGTCGACGCTCCGATTATCGTGCTGATGACTCCGGGCCCGAGCCCGATCGTCGGCTCGGCGACGATCAGCCCGACACACGCCGCGCAGGTGCTCTCCGGGCAATGGTTCATCAATCTTCACAGCGACGACTTCGGCGACGGGGAAATCCGCGGCCAGGTGGTCGTGGTGCGCGGCGATCTCAACGGGGACGGCCAGGCGGACGTCGTTTGGCGGAACGTCTCCACGGGGGATAACTACCTCTGGCCGATGAACGGCACCGCCATCCTCGCGGGCGAGGGATATTTGCGCACGGTCGCTGACCAGAACTGGCAGATCCCGGGCATCGGCGACTTCGATGGCGACGGAAAAGCGGACATCCTCTGGCGCAACTCGTCCACCGGCGACAACTACCTGTACTTCATGAGTGGCACGTCGATCGTCGGCGAGGGATATTTGCGCACGGTCGCCGACCTGAACTGGCAGGTGGTCGGGGTCGGCGACTTCGACGGCGATGGCCGGGCTGACATCCTTTGGCGCAATCTCTCCACCGGCGACAACTACCTGTACCTCATGAACGGCACGGCAGTCGTCGGCGAGGGCTACCTCCGCAATGTCGCCGATCAGCAATGGCTGGTGGCAGGCGTGGCCGATTTCGATGGGGACGGCCGCGCCGACATCCTCTGGCGCCATACGTCCAGCGGCGAGAACTACATCTACCTCATGAACGGCACGTCGATCGCAGGCGAAGGATTTCTTCGCACAGTGCCGGATCTGTACTGGCGAGTGGTCGGCGTGGCCGACTTCGATGGCGACGGCAGGAGCGACATCCTGTGGAGGAACTACTCTACCGGAGAGAACTATATGTACCCGATGGCCGGCCTGACGATCCTCCCGGCGGAAGGCTACATCCGCGCCGTCACGGACCTAAGCTGGCGGGTGGCGACGATGGGCGATTACGACGGCGACGGCAAGAGCGATATTCTCTGGCGCAACGCGCTGACGGGCGACAACTATCTCTATCCGATGGATGGCAAGACCATCGGGCCCGCCGAAGGCTACCTCCGCACCGTTCCGGACCAAAACTGGCAGGTTGCCGCGAGCACGGCCATACGCGCGGAGGTGTGCGAAAACGGTCTCGACGATGATGGCGACGGCCTCTACGACGCGGATGATCCGGACTGCCAGCCTGTCTGCCAGTACGGTACCTGCGGCTTCTATTTCTGCCCACCGGGGTTCATCTGCGGATTTGACGGTTGCTGCGTGTCCCACTGCGGCGACGGCATGTGGAACGGCACCGAAGGAGATGTGGATTGCGGCGGAGATTGCGTGGCCAACTGCCAAGCTGGCCAGCACTGCTGGACCAACAGTGACTGCGCTTCAAACGTTTGCTACTTCGACCGTTGCCAATGACGCGCTGCTTTGCAGCACTAATGCTTATCGTCCTCGCTCCCGTCGTGTGGGGGCAGGCGCCCCAGCATTCGCCGGAGGATCTCGCGGCGATCAAGGCTGACCTCGAGGGCATCAAGTCGGATTTGGCTGCCCTGAAAAGCCAACTCGAGCAAGTCCTGCGCTTGGTGGGACAGCGCGCCGGGCCCGGCGGCGGGCCAGGGCCGGGCGCGGCCCCGAGCGCGCCCGTGCGCGCGAGCCTCGCGGTTGGGCCGATGCTCGGGCGCGCCGACGCGCCGGTAACGCTCGTCGAGTTC
>Ga0208454_1000796_pt1 | contig 15415 bp, 11 predicted proteins | sample EasRivMeERMZT100_FD_187530 | JGI IMG/M metagenome (GOLD analysis project Ga0208454, IMG submission 187530) | Soil microbial communities from meander-bound floodplain in the East River, Colorado, USA - East River MetaG ERMZT100 (SPAdes) (version 2) | ecosystem: Environmental > Terrestrial > Soil...
TGGGCATTTGATACGGCGACCTCTGCGTCGCGATTCTCGTTGGGTAAGACTGGCATTGCGTGTCTCCGTCTTGCAGGGGGCACCCTGCGCCTTGCAAAACAGTTTAGGACGCGTCGATACCGAGGTGTAGGCTCGCCGTCGCCCCGCAACTGCCGTTCATCGGCTTGGCGGCCGCTCGTCGGCAACGAGCGGCCGCTCGTCAGCGCCGGCTACTGCGGCGCGACGTTGCGGTTCTTGATGAGCCACTCGCCGCCGACGCGGACGAGGTGGTCTACGCCGCGACCCGCGGCAGCCACGCGGGGTGGAGTGTCCGCGCCCGCCGCGCCGAATACCGTCATCCAGTAGGAGTGATAGCGCGCCTCGTCGGGACCGATGAACTCGAGGTGATCGTTGGTGATCACGTGATACATAGCCGGACTTGGCGGTTGCCCGGCGGCCTCCCGGTCGGCGCGACCCTTCTTCAGGTCGACAACCATTTGCTTGAGATCCGCGCGCCCTTTTCGCTGTGTGGTGCCGCTGCCGAAGGAGCCGTCCTCGGTGAATACTGCGGCATAGGCCTCGGCATCGAGTGAATCGAGCGCGCGAACGTAGCGCCACATCAAGGCTTCGATCGCGGCGCGGTCCTGGACCTGCCGCAGAAGGGCGGCGTCGTCGGCGCGTGAAACGGAGCCGAACGCGAGTGCAGTGGCGGCAAAAACGAGCGGTACTAGCTTGCGCATGTGAAGTCCCCCCGGACTGGTTGGTTACTGAGCGATGTAGCTGTTATTGAGCGGCGCCGAGTGCGAACACCATGTATTGGCCCGGACTCGGCTCCGGATGGTTCAAGCCTTGGCTGAACAACCCGTTGCCGCCGACGGCGATGGCCACGTATTGCTTGCCGTTCACGGCGTATACGGCCGGTACACCCTCCGTGGCGGCCGTGAGGTCGTAGCTCCAGAGCACCTTGCCGGTGTCGGCGTCGTAGGCGCGGAACTTGCGGTCCGACGACGTGCCGACGAACAGCAATCCGCCGGCCGTAGCCGCGATGCCGCCGCGAGGTGCATGGCTGCCGGTCCCGACGATGCCTTGGGCGGAGAGGCTCGCGACGTCGCCGTCCGGTACCTGCCACATGATCGTGCCGCTATTCAGATCGTACGCGGTGATCTGCGACCACGGTGGACCGATTGCGGACAAGCCGTTGCTCTCCTGGATCATGAAATCGACAGGTGCGACATACGGGATGAAGTCCGGCCCGGCGTTCGGCGGCGGCAACGGTGGCGGACGCGCGCCGCCGCCGCCCGTGCCCGGGGCATTTTGGCCTGCCGTGGGCGCTTGCGGTGCGCGCAGATTGGCCGTCGTCGGCAGCTCCTTCGAGACGATGAACAACCGACCGTTATGCGGATCGACGGCCGAGCTGCCCCAGTTTGCTCCACCGTTGTGACCCGGCATCATGATCGTGCCCTGTAGGCTGGGAGGTGTATACAGCCCCTCGTTGCGCGACGTGCGCAGAATCTCGCGCAGCTTGTCCTGCTCTGCCGCGGAGAGGTACGGATTGATATCGGCCTCGGTGAAGGATTGGCGCGCGAACGGCGGTGGCGCAGTCGGGAACGGCTGGGTCGGCGAGCTCTGCTCGCCGGGCGTATCGGACTGCGGTACGGGGCGCTCCTCGATCGGCCAGAGCGGTGCACCCGTGACGCGATTGAAAACATAGACGAAGCCTTGCTTGCTCGGCTGCGCAATCGCTGGGATCGAGACGCCGTCGTGGTTGACCGTCAATAGCTTCGGCGCCGTCGGCAGATCGTAGTCCCATAGATCGTGATGAATCGTCTGGAAGTGCCATAGCCGTTTGCCGGTGCGGGCGTCGAGTGCCAACAGGCTGTTGCCGAACAGGTTCTCGCCGTGGCGATTGCCGCCGTAGAAGTCGTAACGAGCGGTGCCCGTGGGGACGTAGATGATACCGAGCTCGGTATCGACCGTGGACTCGCTCCAGTTGTGCACGCCGCCGTAGTTGCCAAGGCCTTCCTCCGGCCAGGTGTCGGCGCCGTCTTCGCCGGGTCGCGGCACGGTATGGAAGATCCACATGAGCACGCCCGTGCGAACGTTGTAGGCGTGAATATCGGCGGGCGATGATGCGTAGCTGGCCCCTCCGGCCGGCAGCGACATGATGATGAGGTCCTCGAAGACCCTGCCGGGATTGTTGGTTTGCAGGGCCCGAATTGTCGTCACGTCACCATCGAGACCCGCGCGCAAATCGACGCGGCCGTCGGTGCCGAAGGTCTTGATCGTCTCGCCTGTTTTCGCGTCGAGGGCCGTCAAGAAGCCGGCGTTCAGATACAGCAGCCGCTCTTCGGTACCGTCTGCGCTGCGCCAGTAGCTCATACCGCGCGTGCCGACGGGGCCTTCGTTGGGATGCACCCACCGTTCGAGCCCCGTGGTGGCATCGAGCGCAACGATGGAGCGGCTTTTGGCGAGCACGTACATCGTGTTGCCGACTACCAGCGGATTGAATAGATAGTTCTCCGCCGTCGGGTAGCTCCACGCAACCTCGAGCTGACCGACGTTGTTCTTGTTGACTTGATCTAGGGAGGAATACTGCGAGGAATCGACGCCGCCGAGGTATTGATCCCAGCTGGCAAAGTCGAAGTCACCGTTCACGATTGCGCTCGCGGGCGGCGCAGCCGATTCGTCCGGCGACTGTGTGCAGGCACTTGCACAGAACACCATCGCGGTGCCGACTACGACGAGCTTCGCTGCGTCCCGTTTGAACCCCTGCGTACCTATTGCCGCCATCGTGTGCCGGCGAGCTACGAACATCCCGAGCATGAGGTTCCCCCGTGCCAACGACCAAACACTTGCGCCGATACTACCAGCACGCGGCTAGCGCGGCAGCACGGCGTGCGCGTGGGCGCGGCGCCTGGTGCGGGGCGTTCGCGTGGGCTTATGCTTGTCGATGGTGGTACGAAGCGGGGGCGTTGCAGATGAGCATGCGCGGCGGTTTGGCATTGGGCATCGCGGTGCTGATGGCAGCCGCGGTGCAGGCCGCGGACCGCACGGCTTGGGGCGACCCCGATCTGCGGGGCACTTATACCAGCGATAACTCGATCGGTGTGCCGTTCGAGCGGCCGCCGCAATTCGGTACGCGTGCCGAGCTGACGGACGAAGAGTACGCGGCGCGCGTCAACGCCAACGAGGAGCAACTCGCCAAGGACCTAAGTCCGGAGCCGGAGAGTGAGTTCTCGACCGAGGATCCGTCGGCCATCAACGCGTCGCGGCACTGGCTCGAGCGACCCGACGTGCCATCGCGCGCCACGTCGATGATCGTCGATCCGCCGAGTGGCCGTCTGCCGGAGCTCACGGCGGCGGGGCAGCAACGTGCGACGGAGCGGCGCTCCCGTCGAGGTCGCGGATTGCCGGCGTCGTACACGGATTTCACGAACTACGACCGCTGCCTCACACGCGGCGTCACGGGTTCGATCTTGCCTGTGATCTACGGCAACGGCACGCAGGTCGAGCAGGCGCCGGGCGTCGTGGTGATCCGCAACGAGATGATTCACGAGGCGCGCGTGATTCCGCTCGACGGCAGTCCGCATGTCGGCGCCGCCGTCCGCTCGTGGATGGGCGACTCACGCGGGCGCTTCGAGGGCGATACGCTCGTCATCGAGACCACGAATTTCACCGCGCGCACCGGGCTTGGCGGTAACGGCAACGGCCCGGTGCACGGCGAGAATCTGCGGTTGGTCGAGCGGCTCCGCCGGCTCGACGCGGACACCTTGCGCTACGAGTTCACGGTGCAGGATCCCGAGACGTACACCGCACCTTGGACCGTGGCGTTCGATCTCGACGGCCAGGCGGGCTATGAGATCTACGAATACGCGTGCCACGAAGGTAACTACGGACTCGCCAACATGTTGAGCGCAGCGCGGGCCGAGGAGCGCGCCGCGGAGCAGCCGCCGGCTACGCGCTAGGCGACGCCGAGCGCGGCGCGCAGGTCGCGGAAGTGCTTGATGCGCGGTGAGGCGCCGAGCTCCGTCTCGTCGATCTTGCCGTAACCGTAGCTGGCCAGCACGAACGAATAGCCGGCGCTGCGTGCGGCACGCAGATCCTGATGCGAATCGCCGACGAGCGTCGCCGCTGCCGGTGACACGCCGAGCGTCTCCGCCGCCACGTTTAGTGGGAGTGGGCTCGGTTTCTTTTCCGGCAGGCTGTCGCCGCCGAGTAGCAACTCGAAACGGTCGCGAATCCCGGCCTCCGTCAGCAATCGTTCCGAGAACGAATAGCGCTTGTTGGTGATGCAGCAGAGGCGGATACCGCGTTCGCGCAGCGCATCGAGTGTTGCGACCGCATCGGGGTACAGGCGGCTGCGCACGAATAGGTTGTCGCGATAACACATGAGGAACGCGGCAAGAGCGGTCTTGTGCCGCTGCGGATCGTCGTGCGTTCCTCCGCTCTGCGCGGCGTGGGCGAGGGCGCGCGCGATCAGCGTCTCGAGACCGTCGCCGATCCAGATGCGCGTGAGCGCCTCGCCGGGCCGGGGAAAGCCCGCCCCCTCGAGCGCGCTGCCAAGGCAGTGCGCAATATCGGGAGCGGAATCGACCAGCGTGCCGTCGAGGTCTACTGCGAGTAGCTTGACCTTCGGTTCGCTCAAAACACTCGGACGGCGATGTCCGCCGGTGCCGCGAGCAGCGCCTCGGTGTCTTTGTCGAGCTTCAGCAGCGTGAGCGAAGCGCCGGCCATTTCCAGCGACGTGCAGTAGTTGCCGACGTAGTTGCGCACGATGTTGAGCCCTGCCTTCTTGCAGCGCAGCGCCGCTTGGCGATAGAGCACGTACAGTTCGCTCGGCGGCGTGCCGCCCAAACCGTTGATCATGAGCGCGACGCGATCGCCGCTCTTGAAGGGCAGGTCGTTGGCGACGGCGTCGAAAATCTCGTCGACGATCTTGTCGGCGGATTTTAGCTTGTCGCGGCGCCGGCCGGGCTCGCCGTGAATACCGACACCCACTTCGATTTCGTCTTCGCCGAGCTCGAAGATCGGCTTGCCCTTGGCGGGCGGCGTGCACGAGGTCAGGGCCACACCCATCGAGCGAACGTTGGCGTTCACATGGGTGGCGATCGCGATCAGCTCGTCGAGGCTCGCGCCGCGCTCCGCTGCTGCGCCGCACGCCTTGATGACGAAGAAGTTTCCGGCCACGCCGCGGCGGCCGATCGTGTAGGAGCTGTTCTGCACGGCCACGTCGTCATCGATGATGAACGACTTCACCTTGATGCCCTCGGCCTCGGCCATCTCGATGGCCATGTCCCAGTTCATCCGGTCGCCTTGGTAGTTGTTGATGAGCACCAGCACGCCCTGTGGCGAGTTCATGAGCTTGATGCACTCGTAGCAGTACTCCATCGGCGGCGCGGCGAACACGCCGCCGGGCGAGGCCGCGTCGAGCATGCCGGGGCCGACCGCCATCACGTGGGCGGGCTCGTGGCCGCTGCCCGATCCTTGGATGACCGACACCTTCTTCTTATCCGGCCGGTCGGCGCGGTAGATGATGTTGAATTTCGGCTCGTACTTGAGCTTGCCCTCATTGGCCAAAAAAATGCCTTCGAGCATTTCCGGGACGAACTTGGCCGGATCGTTGACGAACTTCTTCATGGTCGGCTCCCCCGAGTCGTTGATGGTTAAGTGTTGCTGTGGCTCGAAGCCGGCATAGCGACGCCGAACTTCGCGCAGAGGTCGTTCATCATCGTCGCGATCGCGACGATGCCGGGATCGGGCGTGCCTATGCTCCGATCGCCCGTGAATTGCTGGCGGCCGCGTTTTGCTACCAAGCCCTTGGTGCGTTCGATCGCCTCGTTGGCCACCTGGGTGGCGCGTTGCAGCACATCGCGCGCATCCGCGTCGGGCTTGCCGACGTGCTCATGGACGATGTCGCGAATCGGGATCAGCGCGTCGAGCAGTGTTTTGTCGCCGAGCTGCGCTCCGCCGCGCTTTTGAATGCCTTCGATGGCGGCGACCAGCATCTTGTCGAGGTCGTCCAGCGTGATCGTCGTGCGCTCCTTGCACAGTGCGCCGGCGCGCATGAAGCCGGTGCCCCAGATCGGGCCGGAGCAACCGCCGACGTTGCGGGTGATGATCATGCTGATCTTCAGCAGGAAATTACCGATCGAGCTGCGGTCGAGCTCGCTCCAGTCCTTTTCCACGATGCGGAAGCCGGAGGCGAGCGAGACGCCGAAGTCCGCGTCGCCGGCGTAGGAATCGAGCTCGCAGAAGTACTGCTCGTTCTTCAGCGCTGTGGCCGCAATGCTCTCGACGGCTGTTTCGACGTCCGCCAGGGTGATTTCCTTCATCAATCTTCTCCTCGACGCGGTGTTAGCGATTATCGCGCGTGTTGCGCTGCGATGGCCTTTAAGTCCCGCAGCGTGACAAGCACTTTCGGTGGGTCACCGAGCTCCGGGATTACCTTGGCGGCGCCTTTGAAGTTCTCGTCCTTCGTATACGTGCTCGTCGTGATCAGAGTCGGCAGGCCGGCGCCGAGCGACGCCAGCAAGCCGTTGCGGCTGTCTTCGATGACGACGCAGTCGCGGCCTTCTAGGCCAAGCTTGGTTTTCGCCAGACTGTAGATCTCAGGGTCGGGTTTCTTCTTTTTGACCACGTCACCGGCGAGCACGATCTCGAACCAGCGCTTGCGAGCCGCTCCGAAGAGATCCAGCACGCCGTCGATCGCCTTCGGGTCGGACGTGGTGCAGACGCCTAGCCGTATGCCGCCAGCGTGCGCTTCGTCGACGATCCGGCTGATACCGGGGCGTAGCGGCAGGCTGCCCTTAGCGATGAGATCGGTGAAGATGGCCGTCTTGCTCTTGTGTAGCTCGGGAATCAGAGTCGCGGCCGATTGGCCCTGCGGCCAGCCGTTCTCGTTGAAGTAGTGGGTCATGCGCTCTTTGCCGCCGGCGATCTTGAGCAGCTCGCCGTAGAGTTCGACGCTCCACTCAGCCGCAATGCCGGCCGCGGCAAACGCGCGGTTGAAAGCAACGCGGTGGCCATCGCGTTCGGTGTCGACGAGCACACCGTCGCAGTCGAAGATCAACGCCTTCATCGGTCGCTGGCTTGTCAGGCAACCTTCGACAGCAGCTCGCTGCCCCGATTGGTGCCGCCGAACTGCGCGATCTTGTCCTTGAACAGCTGCTTCAGCGCGTCGTATTGCGCCGTGAGCACGCGCAGTGGCTCGTAGTCCGCCGGCTTGGCCTTGTGATAGTCGCAAAAGCTATCGATGAACACGTGCTTCAAGTTCGTCGAGATGTTGATCTTGGCGCAGCCTAGCTTGATAGCCTTCTGGATGATCTCGTCCGACAGACCCGTGCCGCCATGCAACGCCATCGGCGTGTTGGTACGGCGATTGATCTCGCCGATGAGGTCGAACCTTACGTTCGGCTCACCCTTGTAGACGCCGTGGGCAGTGCCGATGGCGGCCGCGAAGGCGGCGAGATCGAGCTCGCGACAGAATTTTTCGGCTTCGTTGGGATCCGTGTAGTGAACCGCATCGACGACCATGTCGTCCTCGACGCCGTGGATCTCGCCGATCTCGGCTTCGACGCCCACGTTCGCCGCCGTCGCCATCTCGACGACCTTGCGCGTGGTCTCGAGGTTCGTCTCGAAGGGTTTGTCGGACCAGTCGATCATGACCGACGTCCAACCCATCTCGACGCATTTCTTGATCATGTCCAAGTCTTTGCCATGATCGAGGTGCAGAACGACGGGCGAGGGCGAGTCGGTGGCGAGCTCTCGCATCCAACCGACGATCGCGGCATGGCCGTAATATTTGATCGTCTTGGCCGAGGCTTGAATGATGACAGGGGCTTTGAGCTCTTCGGCCGCCTTGATCATGGCTTTCATCGACGCATAGTCGACCGGGTTGAAGGCGGCGACCGCGTAGCCCTTCGCTTTTGCTTCCCTGAGAACGGGTTTCAGATTGACCAACGGCATGGCGGTTCTCCTCGAATAGGCTTACGGATTTTGCCGTCTAATATACGTCAGCCATGACATGATGTCGCCCTTGAGACGGGCGACGTCGCACGCGCTGCCGGCGCCTCCTCTAGTGACGCGGACCGCCACGCGCCGCGGCTTGACGCCGTCTGCCCGCGCGCGACTTGCCTCGATTAGGGCGCGCCGCCTGCGCCGGGCCGTTGCCGCCGTTGCGCTGACCGCCCTGCTGCGTATGTCGTTCGCCGCCACGGTGCGTGTGGCCGCCGTGCTGTTCCTGGCGGTTGGTCGCGTGATCCCGTCGACCAGCGTTGCGCGCCGGTTGGTGGTTGACATAGTCCGTACGTTGCCGCGGCGCGTCGCGTTGAACGTCGCGCGGCGCTCCCGGCGTGTAACCGGCGAGCGAGCGCTGCGGCAGCTGGTGCCCCAAGAGGCGTTCGATGAACTTCAGCAGCGGTCGCTCGTCGTTGGCAACCAACGACACGGCGAGCCCTTCGTTGCCGGCGCGGCCGGTGCGGCCAATCCGATGCACGTAGTGCTCCGGCACCTCAGGCAGCTCGTAATTCACGACGTGCGGTAGCTGATCGATGTCGAGGCCGCGGGCCGCGATGTCGGTGGCCACGAGGACGCGTACGGCGCCTTGCTTGAAGTCGGCGAGCGCCCGCGTGCGTGCCCCCTGGCTCTTGTTGCCGTGAATGGCGGCTGCACTCAGGCCGTCTTGCTCGAGCTGCTCGGCGAGGCGATTGGCGCCGTGCTTCGTGCGTGTGAACACGAGCACTTGCCGCCAGTTGCCGGAGCCGATGAGCCACGACAGTACGCCGCGTTTCTGGCCTTTGTCGACGAAGTACACCGCTTGCTCGATCTTGGTTGGTGACGCATTGCGTTGGCCGACCTCGACGCTCACGGGCGACTGCAGCATCTTGTTGGCGAGCGACCGGATGTCGTCGGGGAACGTGGCGGAGAAGAGCAGGTTTTGCCGCTTCTGCGGCAATAGGGCGATGACGCGACGGATGTCGGGCAGAAAACCCATGTCGAGCATGCGGTCCGCTTCGTCGAGCACGAAGGTTTCGACCTGCCGCAGGTCGAGCGTGCGCTGTTGCGCGTGGTCGAGCAGCCTGCCCGGGGTGCCGATCACGATGTCCACGCCGCGGCGCAATGCGTCGATCTGCGGATTGATGCTGACGCCGCCGAAGATCACGGCCGACCTCAGCGGTAGGAATTGCCCGTAGAGCCTGACGCTCTCTGCGACTTGTGCGGCGAGCTCACGCGTTGGCGTGAGAATCAGCGCGCGTACGGCGCGTTTGCCGCTGGGTGGACCGGCGTTGGCCGACAGGCGTTCCAACATCGGCAACGTGAAGCCGGCGGTCTTGCCGGTGCCGGTTTGTGCGCCGGCCATGACGTCGCGGCCTTCGAGCACGACGGGAATGACGCGGGCCTGGATGGGTGTGGGCTCCGTGTAGCCCTGTTCCGCAACGGCACGCAGCAACGCGGCCGAAAGGCCGAGGTTTTCGAATGACATGATTTAAGGAGACTCCGCGATCAGCCCGCCCTGTGGCGCCGAAGCAGCCGAGGAACGATCCGGGATGATCGGCTTCGTGAGGCGAGCACTGCCGGGATTGGCGGTGCGTCGTCGAGCGCAGACCGAACGTGCGCTGGAATAGGCCGGCACTATACCACCGCCGCACGCCTCACGTCGGACTTTGTTCGCAATGCGACTTCAACGGTCCGAAACGGGCCACGGCTCGCTGGCTCCATGCCGCGGCTAACGCAGGGAGGAAGGCGCTCACGGCAGCGAGCACCTTCGAGTTGGATGTTCGTCCCGATCGCAGCGGCAAGCCGCGCCGGCCTAGAACTCCTTGATGAAATCGATGCCCCAGCGGCGCGGCTTGCCTTTGAAAACGAAGCCGCCCGGCGAGAACTCGGCGTTGTACGCGACGTCATTGGCGTTCTTCTGCCAAGCAACGATGGACCAGCTGCCGCCGGTCACGCCGGCGCGCACGTCGAGCAGATCGAGGGGATCGCGGATCGTGTCGTTATACGGCTCCCAGTAGGTGTCGCCGATACGCTGATAGTCGGCGCGTAAGAACAGCTCGAGGCCCCCGCTACCCAGGGGATGCAGAAACTGGGCGCCGATGTTCACGGTATCCTCCGACACGAGCGGCGCCTCATTGCCGATGACTGTCGGATCGACGAACGCCGTGATCTCGCTGTCGGTCGTGCCGTAGCCGAAGAATACGTCGAAGCTGTCCGTGATTCGGGCATTCAGGTCGAACTCGAAACCTTGATACTGCACCTCGTCGAGATTGCCGAGATTTTGCGTCGAGCTTGCTTGCAGGAACACGAAGAAGTACGACCCTTCGGCTTCGGTGTCGAAGACGCTGAAGTTCATGTTCACGCGGTCATCGAAGAGCTGACTCTTGATACCGAACTCCAGTGTCTCCGCGACCTCGGCGTCGAATAGGTCTTCGACGCCTAGAATCGGCCCGCCCGCTGCCGGCGGGTTGTTCGCGGCCTCGGCACCGACGCCCGTCTGGTTGAATCCGCCGCTGCGGAAGCCCTTGCTGTAGCCGCCGAACAACGTGACGTTGTCCGTGGGGCGGAAGCTCAGCGTCAGCCGCGGCTGCGTCTCCGACCACGTGTGCGTTCGCACCTCGCCCGTCGTACCTTGCTGCACGCCGTTGACGACGGGCAAGAATGCCGTCGGCGTCAGGGTCGTGTTCTCGCGCTTGTCCTCGTCGTAACGCACCGCCAGCGACAGCTCGAGGCGCTGCGAGAGGTCGACAGCGGCTTCGCCGAATACCGCCCACGCGGCGTTGTCCTGTCCGTCGGCGAGGAACGTGGTCTGCGGGCCCACGGGGTAGCTCGCAAAGTCGAACGGAAAATTGCCGCGCGGCGTTTCGTACACGGGGAACACACCGCCGCCCGTATCCACCATATTGCCGGTGGAGATGAAGCGGTCGGTGCCAATGAAGTAGGCGCCGCCGATCCAGCGGAACCGGCCATCGTCGTTGGACGTAAACCGTACCTCCTGGCTCACGGTCTCCACGTCGAGAAATTGGCTCTGAGCGATGTCGATTCCGAAACCAAGAAACGAGTAGACGAACGATTCCGGCACAGGCAAGAAATCGTAGCCGTCGCCCGTCAGGATTTCCTCGACCGTATCGAACGACGTGATCGACGTTAAGGTGCCCGCATCGGTCTCGTAGTCGAGCTTGAACGACAGTTGCGACAAATCGCGATCGTTTTGGCCGGCGTTGTTGACGCGCACCGGCAAGCTCGTGTCGTTGACGTCGAGCGGCACTGCGGACGGGAAGCCGACGATATTGAAGTACAGCGCCTGAGTGTTGAGCTCGGACACGTAGATGCGCGCATCGGCGGTGAGGCGATCGTTCGGTTCCCAGATCAAGCGCGCTCGCGCGGAGGCGTCCTTGAACGGATCGGCTTCCTCGCCGAGATACGGGTTGTCGATATAGCCGTCGGTGTCGAAGTAGGACAGCGCTGCGTGGTATTTCAGGGTGTCGGAGCCGCCGAGCGGTCCGTCGCCGCTTAGTTGGACCTTGGCGCCGGGGCCGGAGTCGTAGCCGACCCGGAATCGCCCGGCGAACTCTTCACCGGGCTCACGCGTCGTAATGACCATCGCGCCGCCGATGGCATTGCGTCCGTAGACGGCGCCCTGGGCGCCCTTGAGCACTTCGATCTGTTGGACGTCGAACAGCTCTTGATTGAACTGGGCCGGGTTCGACATCAGCACGCCGTCGATGAGCACGGCAACGGACGGCTCGCTGTTGCGGGCTTGTGAGATGCCGCGAATCGTGATGAACGCGTTACCTTGGTTCTGCGTCTCGACCAGCGTGACGTTCGGCGTCAACGACACGAAGTCCTGCGGCCGTTCGATGCCGGCGTTGCGAATGTCGGCTTCGCTGAAGACCGTGATCGTCACCGGCACGTCTTGGAAGGACTCGGCGCGCCGGCGGGCCGTGACGACGATCTCCTCGAGGGAGTTCTGCGCGTACGCAGTGAGCGGTTGCCCGCCGAGGGCCAATAGAATCGCACTCGTCAGCAGACGCAGCTTGGGGTAGGGGCCGTGCATTCTCTTGCTCCTTGGAACAGTTGTGGGTGGCACCGCGGTTACTTCTTCTGTCGACGGTCAGTAGCGTGAGATTCCGGTCTGCCGCGAGATGCACTCGGCCTGTTTGCTGCCGAGCGGTTGGCGAACGATGTTGGCCCTGGACGAGGGCGACCATCTTGTAGAGGGCGTGGTGGCGAGCCGCGGCAGCGAGCCTGTGATGGTCGTGGGCAACAACTGGTCGGCCGTGGCCCGTAGCATGAGTTCCCCGCCAGCGGAAAAGTAGCTGAACGAGGGGCACGCTAGCCCACGGGAAACGGCTTGGCAACACAACGCATAGCGATAGTGCAGAAAATGCTAGGATGTGAGGTGATCGTTTATTCCGCAGTTCGATTTCCGTGTAGCGCCAAAGCAACGCGGACTCCGTCCGTGCCAACACGGTAGCGTGGTCTCGCTTCCTTGACGCGACCCTTGTCGGGCGCTGCGGGTCGCCATCTCGACGCGCGCGCGGCGTATCTGCGATGCTTTACGACTGAGCACACGGGGGTGGGAGCTAGTGAATAGAGTCAGCAGTCCTGAGACGCAGCGTCGTCAGCTGATCGATTTCCTCAAGGGGTGCCGTGCCCGTTTGACGCCCGGGGCTGTGGGTTTGCCCGACACTAACCGCCGACGCACGCCGGGGCTGCGTCGCGAGGACGTTGCCGCACTCGCCGGCGTCAGTGTCACCTGGTACACGTGGCTCGAGCAGGGGCGAAACATCCAGGTATCGGCCGACGTGCTCGAGCGGATTTGCGCGACCTTGCGGATGTCGGCGGACGAGCGCGAGTATCTATTCGCTTTGGTTCAACATCGCCCGGCACCCCCCGTGGCCACGCGTGCCGAGGCGGTGAGCCCTACGCTCGCGCGCATGCTCGAGGCGTTGGGTGTGCCCGCTATCGTCATGACGACGCGCTGGGACGTGATCGCGTGGAACCGCTTGGCGCGAGTGTTCCGCGACTACGGCGCTCTACCGCCCGAGCGGCGCAATCTGTTACGCATCCTGCTCGTCGACGACGATACCTACCAGCAAGACCCAGCGGCGTACGAAGCGATGGCGCGACGCATTCTGGCGAAGTTTCGCGTCGACTATAGTCAGACGCCCGATGATCCGGCGTTCGAGGAGCTGATCGCCGAGTTGTCGGCGCGCTGTCCGATTTTCCGCCGCCTCTGGAGCCGCCCGGAGGTCGTCGGCCGGTCCGAGGCGGTCGCGCACCATCCGCACTTCGGTGGCATGACGTTCGAGCACTCGTCGTACGTGCCGGAAGGTAGTGCGACGCTGCGCCTCGTCGTGTTCGTGCCCTTCGATGACGCGAGCATCGCCAAGGTGCGGGCGCTCGCTGCCGACGATCAGGCCCCCGTGGGACGGCGCACCGGCAAGGTCAACTAGGCTAGCTCGCTGCTCGCGAGCCTAAGCACCCGCCACGAGCGACTCGTGGAGCGGCCGTTCTGCAGGCTCGGAGCCGTCGCTCCTGAGCAGGAATATGGCGTTGCTGAGACTACTAGTATTGAGAGTGGTCTAGTTAGATACCCGCCGCCGTCGCAACATGAGCGCGTTTGGTGATTTCCCCCCCTTCGAAATCTCCAGACCACCACAAGCCCGACTCCGCGTCGGGCTTGTTTTTTTCCGTGGTCAAGCTCGCTTGGCTTTGAATTCCCGCCGGCGTCGCGCGAGCGCGTGCTCCGTGTAACCGTTCGGTTCTGTGAGGCCGTTGAACACGAGGTCGAGCGCGGCCTGAAACGCGACGCTGCGCTCGAACGCCGGCGCCATGTCGCGATAGTGCGGATCGCCGGCGTTTTGCCGATCGACGACTTCAGCCATGCGCTGCAACGTCTTCAGTACCTGCTCGCGATCGACGATACCGTGACGCAACCAATTGGCGATGTGTTGCGACGAAATGCGCAAGGTGGCGCGATCCTCCATTAGTCCGACGTCGTTGATGTCCGGGACCTTGGAGCAGCCGATGCCTTGCTCGACCCAGCGTACGACGTAGCCCAGGATGCCCTGCGCATTGTTGTCGAGCTCGCGTTGGATCTCTGCCGGGTTGAGCTCCCGAGTCAGCAGTGGCGGCGTGAGAATGCCGTCGAGGAGCTCGGCCGTGGCACCGCCGAGTTTCGCGATTTCCTTTTGCCGTGCCGCGACGTCCACTTGGTGATAGTGGATGGCGTGCAGCGTCGCGGCTGTGGGCGAGGGAACCCACGCGCAGCTGGCTCCCGCTTTGGGGTGGCCCTGTTTGGTGTCGAGCATGGCCCGCATCTCGTCCGGCATCGCCCACATGCCCTTGCCGATTTGGCCATGGCCGGGGAGTCCCACCTCGAGTCCGACGCGGACGTTCCAATCCTCGTATGCGGCGATCCAGCGAGCGCCCTTGATCTCGGGTTTTGGCATCACTGGCCCGGCTTCCATGTGGGTATGCAGCTCGTCGCCCGTTCGGTCCAGGAAGCCCGTGTTGATGAAGATGATGCGGTCGCGGCTGACGCGGATGCACTCCTTGAGGTTCACGGTCGTGCGGCGTTCTTCGTCCATGATGCCGATCTTCAACGTGTTGACCGGCAAGCCAAAGGCGCGTTCGATCGCGGCGAACAACTCCACGGACAATGCGACCTCTTCCGGACCGTGCTGCTTCGGCTTGACGATGTACATGCTGCCCGCGCGGGTGTTGCGCACCTTGCCCCCACCCTTGAGATCGTGCAGTGCGGCGAGCGTCGTGATGACGCAATCGAGGAATGTCTCCGCGATCGGCTGCCCGGCCGCGTCGGTCACGGCGTCCGTCAGAACGTGGGCGCCGACGTGGCGCACGAGCAGCAAGCTGCGCCCCGGTAGCACGAGCGGCGAACCGTTCGCGGCCGTGTACGCGCGGTCGGGGTTGAGGTGTCGGTCGACCGTGGCTGCGCCTTTGGCGAACGAGGCCGTCAACGTCCCTCGCATGATGCCGCACCAGTTGCGATAGACGACGGTCTTGTCTGCCGCATCGACGGTTGCGACGGAGTCTTCGCAGTCCATGATTGTCGTGAGGGCGCCCTCGAGGACCACGTCTTTGACTCCGGCCGGGTGCTGCGCGCCGATCGGATGCTGTCGGTCGACGACGATGTCGATGTGCAGCCCATGGTTGCGCAGCAGCACGTTCGTTACGGCGCTTCCGGTACCGCGATAGCCAGCGAACTGAGCGCCGTTAGTGAGGGCGGCTTTACCGCCGCTCTGCAGCGCGCAGCCAAGCTTGCCGTCGGTGACGGCGAGTCCTGTGACGTCCTGCCAGTGGGCGCCGGCCAAAGGCGCGGCCTCATCGAGAAACTGATTGGCGCGGGCGATCACGCGCTGGCCGCGGACCGGGTTGTAGCCGCGGCCGGCCTCCGCCCCGCCGTCTGCGGCGA
>Ga0208454_1000804_pt1 | contig 15258 bp, 12 predicted proteins | sample EasRivMeERMZT100_FD_187530 | JGI IMG/M metagenome (GOLD analysis project Ga0208454, IMG submission 187530) | Soil microbial communities from meander-bound floodplain in the East River, Colorado, USA - East River MetaG ERMZT100 (SPAdes) (version 2) | ecosystem: Environmental > Terrestrial > Soil...
CGCTCTGCAACACGCTCTCAGCCGGCGAGCGCGTGCTGATGTACGAGACCGGCCATTTCGCCATCCTGTGGCAGAAGATGGCGGCCAAGCTCGGCCTCGAGGTCGAGTTCATCGCCAGCGACTGGCGCCGCGGCGCCGATCCGGAGGCGATCGAGAAGAAGCTGCGCGCCGACACCGACCAGCGGATCAAGGCGGTGTGCGTGGTGCACAACGAAACCTCGACCGGCGTGGTTTCGCGCATCGCTGAGCTGAGAAAAGCCATCGACGCGGCAAGACATCCCGCGCTCTTCATGGTCGACACGATTTCCTCGCTCGCCTCGATCGACTATCGCCACGACGAATGGGGCGTCGACGTCACCGTCGCCGGCTCGCAGAAGGGGCTGATGCTGCCGCCGGGCCTGTCCTTCAACTGCGTCTCCCCGAAGGCCATTTCTGCGAGCAAGAGCGCGCGCCTTCCCCGCAGCTATTGGGCGTGGGACGAGATGATCGCCAACGGCAAGAGCGGCTACTTCCCGTATACGCCGGCGACGAACCTGCTCTACGGCTTGCGCGAAGCGCTGACGATGCTGCTCGACGAGGAAGGGCTGGACGCGGTGTTCGCGCGCCACCAGCGCCACGCCGAAGCGGCCCGGCGCGCAGTGCGCGCGTGGGGCCTCGAGGTGTTCGCGCTCGATCCGCGCGAGTACTCGGGCTCGCTCACGGCCGTGCTCATGCCGGCCGGGCACGACGCCGACCGCCTGCGGAAAATCATCCTCGAGGCGTTCGACATGTCGCTCGGCACCGGGCTCACCAAGCTCGGCGGCAAGGTGTTCCGCATCGGCCATCTCGGGGATTTCAACGATCTCACGCTGATGGGCACGCTCGCGGGCGTCGAGATGGGGCTCGCGCTCGCCGGTGTGCCGGTGAAGAAGGAAGGCGTGCAGGCCGCCATGGAGTACCTCGCGAGCGCCGCTGCGGCGCCGGCCCGCAAAGTCGCTTAAGAAAAGCAATGAGCGGTCCGCTGGCGGGCGTGAAGGTTTTGGAGCTCGCGCAGATCATGGCCGGCCCGACCTGCGGCCTGATGCTCGCCGACCTCGGCGCCGACGTGATCAAGGTCGAGCGCGTCCCCGGCGGCGACGATACCCGCAGGATGGACCGGCCCTCGGTCAAGGGCGAGTCCGCGTCCTTCATGGCGATGAACCGCAACAAACGCGGCATCGCCCTCAACCTCAAGCTGCCCGCGGCGCAGGGAGCGCTCAAGCGCATGGCCGCGCGCGCCGACGTCGTGACCGAGAACTACCGCAAGGGCACGATGGAGAAGCTGGGACTGGGTTACGAGGCGCTGCGCGCGGTGAATCCGGCAATCATCTATTGCTCCATCTCCGGCTACGGCCGCACCGGCCCGTACGCCGAAAAGGGCGGCTATGACCTCATCGCCCAGGGCATGTCGGGGCTGATGGGAGTCACCGGCGAGGCCGGCCGCGCGCCGGTGAAGTCGGGCGGACCCGTGTGCGACATCAACGCCGGCCTGCTCGGGGCGCTCGGCGTCGTGTCCGCGTACGTGCACCGCCTCAAGACCGGCGAAGGGCAGCTCATCGATACGTCGCTCTTCGAGGCCGGGATCCAGCAGCTCTACTGGCAAGCCGCGATCCACTTCGCCACCGGCGAAGTGCCGGGCCCCACCGGGTCGGCGCACATCCTTTCGGCGCCCTATCAGGCTTTCCGCGCCGCCGACGGCTGGCTGAACATCGGCGGCGCCAATCAGGCGAACTGGGAGCGGATGTGCCGCGTGCTCGGCGCACGCGACTGGCTGGAAGACCCGCGCTTTCGCAGCAACGCCGACCGGATGAAGAACCTGGACGCATTGGTGCCGCTCATGAATGCGCGGCTCAAGGACCGCCAGGTGGACGACCTGATCAAGGCGCTCGAAGCCGAAGGCGTGCCCTGCGGCCGGATCAATTCGATCGCCGACGTAGCGACCGACCCCCAGGCCCTGGCGCGCGAAATGGTGGTCGAGCTGGAACATCCCCGGGCAGGGCGCACCCGCGCCCTTGGGCTACCGATCAAGCTGTCGCGCACTCCCGGGAAGGTCTCGCGCCCGGCGCCCGTCCTGGGCCAGCATACGCGCGAAGTCCTGGAGGAATTCGGCTTTTCGCGCGCGGAGATCGACAGCTTGGTGGGAAGCGGAGCTGCCGTAGCTGCCTGATATCATCGCCGCACAACCATAGGAGGAGGAGATGAAGACCTTGAAGTGGATTGCGAGCGCGGCACTGGCTTTGACCAGCATCGCGGCGCAAGCGCAGCAGTGGCCACAGAAGCCGATGATTTTCCTGAACCCCTTCCCGGCAGGCGGCGGAACCGATACGTTCGCGCGTCCGATCGCGGCCAAGCTCACGCAGCAGCTTGGCGAATCGGCGCTAATCGAGAACCAGGGCGGCGCCGGCGGCACGGTGGGCGCCGCCAACGCGGCGAAGCGGGCGCCCGACGGGTACAACTGGTTCTTCGGCGCGGTGCACCACACCATCGCCGAGAGCCTCTACACCCGGCTGAACTACAGCCTGGAAAAGGACTTCGAGCCGATCACGGTCGCGGCCTTCGTGCCGAACGTCGTCGTGGTGCACCCGAAGCACAAGGACACCCTCAAGACGCTCAAGGACCTGATCGACTACGCCAGGGCAAATCCGGACAAGCTGAACTACGGCTCGGCCGGAAGCGGCACCACGCACCATCTCTCGGTCGAGCTTTTCAAGACCATGACCGGCACGAAGCTGGTCCATGTGCCCTACAAGGGTGCGGGCCCGCTGATGGTGGACCTCCTCGCCGGCCAGGTGGACCTCGCCTTCGACGGCATGGGAACCTCGTCGACGCAGGTCAAGGCCGGCAAGCTGATCCCGCTGGCTATCACCAGCAACAAGCGCAACCCGGTGCTGCCGAATGTGCCGACGGTGCAGGAAGCGGGCGTGCCGGGCTACGAGGTGCGCACCTGGTACGGGATCTGGGCGATCAAGGGCACCCCGCCGGCGATCAAGGACCGCATGTACAAGGAAATCGTCAAGGCGATGGAGCAGCCCGACCTGAAGAGGATCTGGGCCGAGCAAGGCGCAGACGCGGGCGGCATGCCGCCGGCGGAGATGGAGAAGCTGGTGAAGAGCGAGATCGCGAAGTGGGCGAAGGTCGTGAAGGACGCCGGCGCGAAGGTCGACAACTAGAAGCTAGACGATCCCCTCGGAGCGCAGCCGTGCGATCTCCGAGGGGTTCTTCTTCAGAAGATCCCGCAGCACCTCGTCGGTGTGCTGCCCCAGCGTCGGGGGCGGCACTTCGTGCTGCAGCGGCGTTTCGGAGAAGCGCATCGGGCTGCGCACCAGCGAAACCTTGCCCGCGGTCGGGTGCGGCAGCTCCATCCTCAGCCCGCGCGCGAGCGCCTGCGGCTCGGCAAACACCTGCTCGAGATTGTTGATCGGGCCGCACGGCACACCCGCGGCTTCCAGGGCAGCGGTCCATTCCTTCGTATTACGTTGAACTAATATTTCGGACAGCAGGCGTGTCAGCTCGACGCGGTTCGCGATGCGCTTGCCGTTCGTCACGAAGCGCGCATCGTCGGCGAGGCTGCGGCAGCCCGCGACTTCGCAGAACTTGCGGAACAGGTTGTCGTTGCCGCACGCGACGATGACGGCGCCGTCGGCGGTCTTGAACACCTGGTAGGGCGTGATGTTCGGATGGTCGTTGCCGAGCCGGCCGGGCGACTCGCCCGTGGCGAGGTAGTTGGCGCCCTGGTTCGCGAGGACTGCCGCCAGCGAATCGAGCAGCGCGAGGTCGAGGTGCTGGCCTGCGCCGCTCTTCGCGCGATGCGCGAGCGCGGCGCACACGGCGATGCTTGCGTACATGCCGGTGATCAGGTCGGCGATCGGGATTCCCGCCTTCTGCGGGCCGCCGCCGGGGCGGTCGTCGCGCTCTCCGGTGATGCTCATCAGGCCGCCCATGCCCTGGATCATGAAGTCGTATCCCGGCCGCTCGCGCCAGGGCCCGGTATGGCCGAATCCGGTGACCGAGCAGTAGATCAGGCCGGGATTGACCTTCTTCAGCTGCGCGTAGCCAAGGCCGTACCGATCGAGGTCGCCGAACTTGAAATTCTCCAGCAGCACGTCGCAGCGCGCGGCGAGCTCGCGCGCGATCGCCTGCCCCTGCGGTTGCGCAAGGTCGAGCGTGAGCGATTTCTTGCCGCGGTTGGCGCACGCGAAGTACGCCGATTCGGCGGTGTCGCGGCCCTGCGCGTCCTTGAGCCACGGCGGGCCGAAGGCGCGCGAGTCGTCGCCTTTCTTCGGACGCTCGAGCTTGATCACCTCCGCGCCCAGGTCGGCGAGGTTTTGCGCCGCCCACGGGCCCGCGAGCACGCGGGTCAGGTCAAGAACACGGATTCCAGCGAGGGGCCCCGGCATGGGGCCGCAGTCTACTTGACTGTGATGTTGTTGTGGACGCTGCGCACGCCGTTCACGGAGGCGACGACGCGGCCGGCGCGCGAGGCCATGTCGGGCACCGGCACGAACCCCGAAAGCTGCACGCTGCCTTCGTAGGCCTCGACCGAGATCGCCTTCGACGGCAGGCCGCTCGCTGCGACCAGCGCTTCCTTGACTCGAGCCGCGAGCGCCGCGTCGCGCACCGCGCGCCGCTCGTTGTCCTCGCGCGCCGCCCGATATTCAGCGGGCGACAGCCGCCGATCCTTGTCGGCATCGAATTGGGCGAAGCGCTTGGCGATTTCGGGCTCGGCGATGGCTTCGATGCGCGTCAAGAAGCCGTCGCCGTTGCGGTCGAGCGCCGCAAACTCGGGCGACTGCGCGCAAGCCTCCGTACTGGCAGCGAGGAAGGCGACGAAGAGCAGCGCGCGCATGGTGTTCTCTGCGTCACTATAGTCGCGCGCCTCGTTAAGCCGGATGACTCAACGGATGGTCCGGCCTGCTCAGTCGCGTCACGACTTTCCGACTTGCGTCGCGACGGCGCGACGGGTACTCACCTACAAGAGCAGGTGCTCGGCGAGCTCGGCGAACCCGGCGCCGCAGGCGGCGCGCGTCACGAACTTCGGCTCGTCGGCGCGCAGCCCCTCAAAGCGCCGCACGTTTGCCACGCCGACCGATTTCTCGAAGAACGCGAACATCGGCGCGTCGTTGGGCGAATCGCCGGCGAACACCACCTCGCGATTCACGGCGGCGAGGTCGAGCCCGAAGCGCTCGGCGAAGAGAAGGCGCGTCGCGGCGAGCTTGTCGTATTCGCCGAACCAGCCGTTCACGTGGATCGAGCTCACCTTCGCCGTGAGGCCGGCCTGGCGCATCAGCGCGGCGATGCGCTGCGCCGCCTCGACGGGAAGCGGCGGCACATCCTCGCAATAGTCGATCGCGAGGTCGGTCGCGCGGTAAGGCTGGTCGGAGGCGAGCGCGCAGCCGGGGACCGCGGCGAGGATCTGCGCCGCGATGGCTTGCAGGCGGGAGCGCTTGCCTGCGCGAATTGCTTCTGAATCCTGGAACCGCTTCTGCAGGCGGTTAGCCTCATGGAAGAAATAGAAAGCGCCGTTCTCGCCGACCACGGCATCGACCGGCCACATGCGGGCGATGTGGTCGCACCAGCCGGCGGGGCGTCCGGTCACCGGCACCACCCGCAAGCCGGCGCGCTTGAGCCGCTCGAGCGCTTCGTAGGCGCCCGCGGTGAGCTTGCCGTCGGTCGTCAACGTATCGTCGATATCGAGCAGCACGGCCCGCACGCCCCGTCGATCGAGCTCGGCCAGCGGCTTCATCGGCCGAGCACCTCTGCGACGCGGCCGCGCTGCGCCTCGGTCATGCGCAGGCCGCACTTCGTGCGGCGCCACAGCACATCTTCCGCGGCGCGCGCCCATTCGCGCTCCACGAGGTAGCCGAGCTCGCGCTCGGTCAGACCGGCGCCGAAGTACTCACCGAGGCGCCCGTCGCCAAGCACCTGCGCCGCGAGCGTCCCGTGGCGCCGGAACACGCCCTGCAGCACGTTCGGCGGAACCTGGGAATAGCGCTGCTGCAAGTCCCGCTTGGTTGCTTCACGATCGGCAAAGTCGCTGCCCGGGAGCTGCGCGCGCGCGGTCCATGCCGGCTTCAATCCCGGAAAGTAGGGCGCGAGCTTGTCCAGGGCGCTTTCCGCCAGGCAGCGGTAGGTGGTGATCTTGCCGCCGAACACCGAAAGCACCGGCGCCGCGCCCTGGGCGTCGTCGACCCGCAGAGTGTAGTCGCGCGTGATCGCCGAAGGGTCCTGCGAGCCGTCGTCATACAGCGGCCGCACCCCGGCGTAGTGCCAGAGAACATCCTTCGGTACTGGCGCGCGCGCAAGGTAGCGGCCCGCCGCGCGGCAGAGGTAGTCGACCTCGGCTTCGCTGGCCGCCACCGCTGCGGCATCGCCGTCGTAGTCGACATCGGTCGTGCCCACGAGCGTGAAGCGATCCTCGAAGGGGATCATGAAGACGACACGGCGGTCGTCGTTCTGCAGGATGAAGGCGTGCTCTCCCTCATAGAGGCGCGGCAGCACGATGTGGCTGCCTTTCACCAGCCGCACGGAGTCGCGCGTGGTCTCGCCGAGCGGTCCGTTCAGCACCTCCTTCACCCAGGGGCCGGCCGCGTTGACGATTGCGCGCGCGCGTACCGCTTCGCCGTTCGAAAGCTGTATCTGCCAGCCCCCCTCGACGCGCCGGGCCGAAACGCACTCGGTACGGACCAGGATGCGCGCGCCGCGATTCGCCGCATCCAGTGCGTTCACCACGACCAGCCGCGCGTCATCGACGCGGCAGTCCGAATACACGAAGCCGTGCTTCAGCTCGGGCCGCAGCCCGGAAGCATAGGGTGGCCGGTCGAGGCGCACCGCCTGCGATGCCGGCAGCAGCGAGCGCCGCGCGAGGTGGTCGTACAGGAAAAGCCCGACCCGGATCATCCAGCGCGGCCGCAGCTCCGGGACGTACGGCACGACGAAGCGCGTCGGCCAGGTGAGGTGGCCCGCGATGCGCAGCATGATCTCGCGCTCGGCGAGCGCTTCGGCCACCAGGCGGAACTCGAATTGCTCGAGGTAGCGCAGGCCGCCATGGATCAGCTTCGATGAGGACGACGAAGTCGCGCTCGCAAGATCCGCCTTTTCCACCAAAGTCACTGAAAGGCCGCGTCCTGCCGCGTCGCGGGCGATGCCGGCGCCGTTGATCCCGCCGCCGACCACCAGAAGGTCGCAGGTCATTTCCATGCCAGCGGAATGCGCACGCCCAGGGCCACGCCGTCGCCGGTCGCAAGGTTCGACGCGGCGATGGTGCCGCCGTGAAACTGGGCGATGAGCCGCGCGACATACAGCCCCAGGCCGAGATGCGGCGTTGCGGTGCCCGACGCGTCGCGCACCGAGATCATCGATTCGAAGAGGCGCGTGCGCATCTTGTCGGGCAGCAGCGGCCCCTTGTTCGACACCGTGAGCGCGGCGGCGCCGCCCGCCTCCTCGAGCGCGACGCGCACCGGCGCCGCGCCGCGCGAGAAGTCCACCGCGTTCTCCACCAGCTTGTCGAGGAGCTGCGCTGCGAGGTCGGGCGCCCCCTCCACTTCGACCCGGCGCTCGGGCACCTCGAGAGCGAACGCGGCCTTCGGATACGCGATGCGGTAGCCCTCGACGCAGCCGCGCACCACCGCGGCCAGGTCGTAGCGGCTGCGCTCGACCGCGCTCAGGCTCTGCTCGAGGCGCGAGGCTTCGGTCATCCGCTCGAGGATCCTGCCGAGGCGCGCAAGGCCCTGCTCGGCGCGATCGATGTAGAGAGCATGATTTTCCCGGGATATTTTCAGGTTTTCCAAAGAGGACCGAACCACTGCGATCGGCGTGCGCAGCTCGTGCGACAGGCGCCCGGCCATCGCTTCCAGGTAGGCATGGTGCTCCGCGAGGCGCTCGAGCACCGCCGAGAAGCTGCGCGAAAGGTCCCCGATCTCATCGTCGGCCTGCGACGCCGTCAGGCGCGCGATGCGGCCGTGCGCATCGATCGCCGATTCGGCTTCGTCGCGCAGCCTGCGGATGCGCATCGAAAGGCGGGTGGCAAACGCCATCAGCAGCGCCGCCGCGCCCGCGAACGCCGCCAGCGTGAGGAGCAGCAGGCGCTCGAGCGCGGCGCTCTTCACCGACATCACCGAGTTAGTCGTCTCCTCTGTCACGACGGCGCCGGCAACCTGATCGCCGGTCCAGATCGGGTGCGCTGCCGAGATCACCACCGCACGGCCGTCGCGGGTGTGGCGCGCACGCGTGGCCGGCGTGCCCTGCAGCGCCGCCGCCACGTCCGAGCCGGTGGCGAGTAGATCCTCGGGCGGGCCCTCGGTGAAGTCCTCCGTCGGCCGCGGAATGACCCACCCAATGATCGGCTGCCACCAGGGCGCTTCGGAGGCCACCTCCGTCGCGCGGCGCAGGCTGCCCGCCTGGGCGATCACCTGGTAGCGGCCATCCACTACCCAGATGCGCGAGGAGGCGCGCTGCAGGCCGAGCAGGATGGCGTCGACCTCGTCGTCGCGCCCGGAGGCGCTGGCAAGGAGCTGCGGCCGCTCGTGCAGGGCGGTAGCGACCGCGCGCGCTACGGCGAGCAGCGACTGCTCCTGCTCCTTAAGCAGGAACCTCTCGACCTCGTTGACGTACAGGATCCCCGCGACCGGCAGCGCAGCCAGGGCAAGCAGTACGAGCGCGAGCTTCACCCGCAAGCTGAAGCGCGGCCGCTTCATGCCTGCCAGCGATACCCCATGCCGTACACGGTGTCGATGGCGTCGAACGCCGGGTCGACCGCGAGGAACTTGCGGCGGATGCGCTTGATGTGCGAAGTGATCGTGCCGTCGTCGACCACGAGATTCGCTTCGCGCATCAGCTGCTCGCGGTTCTTCACGTGCTCCGGAAACTTGGCGAGCGCGTGCACCATCCAGAATTCGGTCAGCGTGAGCGGCACCGCCGCGCTGCGCCAGGCTACGCTGAAGCGCTTGAGGTCGATCGTCAGTGCGCCGCGCTCCAGGCGCTCGGGCGCGGCAGCCGCATCGCCTGCGAGCTCGGCGCGCCGGAAAAGCGCGGCGATGCGCGCCAGCAGGTGCGGGAAGCTCACGTCCTTGGTGAGGTAATCGTCGGCCCCCAGGCGCAGGCCGGCCACGGTGTCGAAGTCGCTGTCGCGCGCGGTGAGGAAGATGATCGGCAGCGCCGCCGACAGCGCCCGCAGCTCGCGGCAGAGCGCGAACCCGCCGTCGACGTCGGCGCCCAGGCCGATGTCGATCAGCGCGAGGTCGGGCAGCCGGCTCCTCATCGCCGCGAGCGCCTCGGCGCGCCCGGCGTAGGCGGCGACCTCGAAGCCGTGCTTGCGCAGGCCCTCGGCGTAGTTGGCGCGAATGGCCGGCTCGTCCTCGACGATCGCGATGCGGCGCGACATGGCGGCGAATATAGCCCAAGCCGCCGGGCCCGAAGCGCGCTGCCCGGGGTTTGCCAGAATTGCTCGCCGCTTTGCCCGTCCTTCGCCGCGCCGCGCACGCGTCAGGTCCCTTCAATGGCTTCCATAACACGGAGGGACCGATGGAAACCGAAAAGCAACCCAGACCCGCGCTGCCGCTTCTAGCGCTGCTTGCGCTCGCCTCGGCGCTGGGCGTCGCAGTCGCGATCGCACTCGCCGGTGTGGCGATGCTGCTTGCCGCACCCGCCTACGCCGCGCCGTCCGAGGCAAAGGAAGGCATGCTGTTCCTGCGCGCGCGCGGGGCCGATCCGGTCGCCGCGCCGCTGCTCGGCACCGAAGTGGTGTTTCAGGTTTCCGGGCCGGTTGCGCGGGCGCGTGTCGTGCAGACCTTCCGCAATCCGCACGACGTCTGGTACGAAGGCATCTACGTCTTTCCCCTTCCGGAGAGCGGCGCGGTCGACGCCCTGCGGCTCGTCGTGGGCAGCCGCATCGTCGAGGGCGAGATCCGCGAGCGCAATGCCGCAAGACAGGCTTACGCGCAGGCGCGCGGCGCCGGACAGCGCGCCGCGCTGCTCGACCAGGAGCGGCCGAACATCTTCACCACCAGCGTGGCGAACATCGGCCCCGGCGAGACCGTGGTGGTCGAGCTCGAATACCAGCAGGTGCTGCGCTACGACAGCGGACGCTTCTCGCTGCGCTTCCCGATGGTGGTCGGGCCGCGCTATATCCCAGCCGCCTCGCTGCAGGTCGCCGACGCGATGCGCATCACGCCGCCGGTGATGCAGCCCGGCACCGAGGGCGAGCGCACCAACCCGGTCGCGATCCAGGTGATGCTCGATGCCGGGGTAGCGCTCGCCGCGATCGAAAGCGCGCACCACCGCATCGAGGTCAAGGCGCCGAGCGATTCGCGGCGCGAGATCGTGCTCGCGGGCGGCACCACGCCGGCCAACCGGGATTTCGAGCTCGCCTGGTCGCCGCGCCCCGCGGCCCTTCCGCAAGCAGCCTGGTTCACCGAGGAGAAGGACGGCAAGCACTACGGCCTGCTCATGCTCTTGCCGCCGGCGGCGCCGCGCAGCGCGCGGCTGCCGCGCGAGGTGATCTTCGTCCTGGACACGTCGGGCTCGATGGGCGGCGCCTCCATCCGCCAGGCCAAGGAGGCGCTCGAGCTCGCGCTCGCGCGGCTGCAGCCGCAGGATCGGTTCAACGTGATCGAGTTCAACTCGTCCGCGCACGCGCTGTTCGACGCGGCGCGAGCGGCCGACCCGGACAATCTGCGCGCGGCCACGCGCTGGGTGCGCGCGCTCGAGGCGCGCGGCGGCACCGAGATGGCGGCCGCGCTGCACCTCGCGCTCGACGGCGCTGACGATCCCGAGCATGTGCGCCAGGTGATCTTCCTGACCGACGGCGCGGTAGGCAACGAAGAGCATCTCTTCGGCCTGATCCGCGCCCGGCTCGGCGGCTCACGCCTGTTCACCATCGGCATCGGCTCGGCGCCGAACAGCCACTTCATGACCAAGGCGGCACAGCTCGGCCGCGGCACTTTCACCTACATCGGGCGCGTCGACGAAGTCCGCAGCCGCATGGGCGAGCTCTTCGCCAAGCTCGAGACCCCGGTCCTGAAGGGGGTGCAGGCGCATTGGCCTGCCGGGGTCGCAGTGGAGGTCTGGCCGGCGCGCCTGCCCGACCTCTATGCCGGCGAGCCGGTCGTCCTCGTCGCGCGGCTCGACCGGCTGGAAGGCGAAGTGCGCGTCGTGGGGGAACGAAGCGGGGCGGCATGGGAAGCGCGTCTGCCGCTTCAGCACAGCTCCAGCGCTTCGGGACTCGGTTCGCTGTGGGCGCGCGAAAAGGTCAGTGCACTTGTCGATTCGCTGCGCGAAGGCGCGGCAGAAGCAGACGTGCGCGCGCGGGTGATCGAGCTCGCCGAGGCGCATCGCCTGGTCACGAAGTACACAAGCTTCGTCGCGGTCGACAAGACACCGGCGCGCGCCCCCGAGGAGGCGCTCAAGCTCGCCGAGGTGCCGGCCTTGTTCCCCGAAGGCTGGGACTACGCCAAGGTCTACGGCGAGCTGCCGCGAGGCGCTACGGACAGCCGGCTTGCGCTTCTTCTTGGCACGCTTGCCATAGTCCTCGGCCTGGTGGCTATGCGGCGCTTCACATGAAGGCGATCGCAGTCGTGCTGCTGGTGATCGGAACCTGGCAGTTCGGCCGCGGCGCCTGGATCCAGGCGAAGGCGTGGGTGGCGCAGGGCTTGATCGCGCATGCCTGGTCAAGAACGCTGCGAGGCGCGCCAGACGTGAAGCCGTGGGGCTGGGCCGATACTTGGCCCGTGGCCCGCCTATCGGTGCCGCGGCTCGGCGTGGAGCGCTACGTGCTCTCCGGCGCCGACGGCGCCGGCATGGCGTTCGGCCCGGGCCACGTGCGCGGTACCTCGATTCCCGGCGGGCCGGGAAATAGCGTGATCGGCGGCCACCGCGATACCCATCTCGCGTTCATGCGCAAGCTGCAGGTGGGCGATGCGCTTACGGTGGAGCGTGCCGACGGGGCACGGGTCTCCTACCGCGTGGCTGCGGCCAACGTGCTCGACCGGCGTGAAGTGTGGGTCGCGAAGCAGGAAGGTCCCGCACGCCTGACCCTGGTGACCTGTTATCCGTTCGACGCGCTCAGCGCCGACGGTCCGCTGCGCTACGTCGTGGTGGCGCTCGCCGAGTGACTTAGGTACTGCCGCTGGCTTTCTTGAGCTGCTCGAGCTTGAGGACCTTGACCTTGACCTCCTTGATCTCGGGTTCGGTCTTCGTCTGGTCGCGCACCTGCTGTTGACGGCGTACCTTCTCAAAGGTCCTGCGCACGTCGGTATCGAAGCTCGGGCGGTAGCGAAAGTCGGAGTCGAGGATATGTTTCATGCAATCTCCTGCGGTGGACCCGATTGTTTCAGCACCCTGTGGTTGCCGTTAGGGCGGAAGTTGGTCCCCCCGGACTAGTCTTCGAAGAACGACACGACCTTGTTCAGTAGAGTTTTTTCGACAGCCTTAGTGCGGCAACTACTTCCCGCGCAGGCGACGCCGGTATGATCGCCCGGTGCAGCCGACCACACGCCACGCGCTTGTCGTCGGCGCCGTCTGCCTGGCAAGCTGCGCGGCGCTCACTCGAGACTCGCTTTTCGATCAGCGTTACGGCGCCCCGGATCCGACCCGATACGATGCCCTGATCACGCAGCCTGGCGCGGTGTCCTACCGCTCGGAGGTACGGCCAATCCTGGAGCGCCGCTGCGTCGTGTGCCACGGCTGCTACGACGCGCCGTGCCAGCTCAATCTCGGGGCATGGGAAGGCGTCGTCCGCGGGGCCAACCCGGAGGCGGTCTATCAAGGGAGCCGCCTACGCCAAGCGGCGCCGACGCGCCTGTTCGTCGATGCGAAGCTCGCATCGGAATGGCGCAAGAAGGGCTTCTTCCCGGTCCTGAACGAACGCACGCCGACGCCCGAGGCCAACCTCGCGGCCAGCGTTCTTTATCGCAGCCTCGCTCTCAAGCGCGCCCATCCGCTGCCTGACGTGGCGGTGCTGCCCAAGCCGTTCGACTTCTCCATCGACCGCGCCCAGTCTTGCCCGCGGGTGGAAGCGTTCGACACCTATGAGCGCGAATTTCCGCTCGCCGGCATGCCCTACGGCCTGCCCGGGCTGGACGAGCGCGAGCTCGGTTCGCTTACGCGCTGGCTGGCGGCGGGCGCGCCCAACGACGGGCCGGCGCCGCTGACGGCCGAGCTGACTCGGCAGGTGGCCGCATGGGAAGCGTTCCTCAACGGCAGCTCGCTGAAGGAGCGGCTCATGAGCCGCTACCTGTACGAGCATCTGTTCCTCGGATTCCTCTACTTCGAAACCGATACGACGCGGCGAGCGTTCCGCCTCGTGCGTTCGGCCACGCCGCCGGGCGAGCCGGTGTCGCTGATCGCGACGCGCCGGCCCTACGACGACCCCGGTGTGCCGCTCGCCTACTACCGGCTGGTGCCTGAACAGGAAGCAATCCTCTCCAAGACCCACCTACCCTACCGGCTCTCGCCCGAGCGGATGGCGAAATTCCGTGCCTGGTTTCTCGCCGCCCCCTACGAGGTTTCCGTTTTTCCCAGCTACGACATCGAGTCGGCCAGCAACCCGTTCGTCGCATTCGCCGCGATCCCGGTCGAGTCGCGCTATCGCTTCCTGCTCGACGAGGCGCAGTACTTCATCATGAACTTCATCAAAGGCCCGGTCTGTCGCGGGCAGCTCGCGCTCGACGTGATTGAGGACCGCTTTTGGGTGTTTTTCGCCGATCCGCAGGCTGGCGCGGGCGACGCGAGCGCCGAGCTGATCGCGCGGCAGGCCGACGAGCTGCGCCTGCCCGCCGAGTGGGGCAGCAATGCGCCAGTGGTCATCCCGTGGCTGCAATACGCCGACCTCGAGACCCGCTTTCTGGAGGCAAAGAACCGCGCCCTCGAGCGCTCGCTCGCTGCACCGGGGGCGCTCAACCTGTCCCTTGTCTGGGACGGCGACAACGGGCGCAATCGCAATGCCGCGTTGACCGTGTTCCGGCACTTCGACAGCGCTTCGGTCGTTCAGGGCCTGGTCGGCGAGCCGCCGAAGACCGCATGGGTGATCGGCTATGCGCTGTTCGAGCGCATCTACTACTTGCTGGTCGCCGGCTACGACGTGTACGGCAACTCAGGCCACCAGCTCAACACCCGCCTTTACATGGATTTCCTTCGCATGGAGGGCGAGTTCAACTTTCTGGTGTTCCTGCCCCAGGCGGCGCGTGAAGCGACCCGCGATCACTGGTATCGCGGCGCCTCCCGCTCGGTGAAGGACTACGTGTACGGACGCAAGGCGCAACTCAACCGCGAAACCGGCATCCGCTACCGCACCGCCGACCCGCAGCGCGAGTTCTACGGCCTGCTGCGCGCGCGCCTCGCGCCGGTGCTCGCGCCCCGTTTTGACCTCTCGAGCATCGAAGACCGGGCACTGCGGCGCGACTTGGAAGCGCTCGGCGCGGTGCGCGGCGCAGCCACTGCGTGGCTGCCTGAAGTCGCCTTCCTGCGTGTAGACGATCCTCCGCGCCCGCCGCGGTGGTTCACCCTCCTGCGCGACACCGCCCACAGCAACGTCTCGAACCTTTTTTTCGAGGAGAAACGGCTGCTTCCCGGCGAGAACGCGCTGACGCTCGTGCCGGGATTCATCGGCGCGTATCCGAACGCGATCTGGCGCGTGCCACGCGCCGAGCTGCCGGCGCTGGCCGCAGCCGCCGCCGGGCTCGGCTCCGAGGACGACTATCGCAGGCTCGCCGATCGCTTCGCCGTGCGCCGCACCGATCCGGCATTCTGGGCGACGAGCGATGCCATGGCCGACGCGTACGAGCGCTCGGCGCCGCTGGAAGCCGGGCTGTTCGACTACAACCGCCTGGAGAACCGCTAGCGCCGGCGCCGCGCCGTCGGCGCTATCTCTTCCTCAGCTTGCGGATCGCCGCGAGCTGCGCGGCAAGCGTCGACAGCTCGCCTTCCACGGTGGCGAGCTCCTGTTTGTCCTTCGCCTTGGCGCGGGCCTCCTCGGCCCTCTTCAGCGCCTCGTTGGCCTTGGCTTCGTCGAGATCGACCCCGCGGATCGCGGTGTCGGCGAGAACGGTGATCACCTTCGGCTGCACTTCGAGAATTCCACCCGCGACGAAGATCAGCTGCTCCTCCCCGCCGCCGGCAGGCTTGATCCGCACCGCCCCGGCCTTGATGCGGGTAATGAGCGGCGTATGGCGCGGGTAGATCCCGAGCTCGCCCGCCTCGCCGGGGAGCACGACGAACTCGGCCTCGCCGGAGAAGATGCTCTCCTCC
>Ga0208454_1000805_pt1 | contig 15236 bp, 14 predicted proteins | sample EasRivMeERMZT100_FD_187530 | JGI IMG/M metagenome (GOLD analysis project Ga0208454, IMG submission 187530) | Soil microbial communities from meander-bound floodplain in the East River, Colorado, USA - East River MetaG ERMZT100 (SPAdes) (version 2) | ecosystem: Environmental > Terrestrial > Soil...
GGTAGAGTAGGCGAAGTGGAAGGAGGCGGATTGAACTGACCGCAGTTGTCAGTGCCGCCCCTTCCACCTCGCCCCTCATCAAACCGGACGAACGGGTTTCCCGTATCCGGCTTTCCGAGTCGCTTCATCGCTGGCATTTGGCTCGCTCTCTCAGAGATGCTTCCACCCCGCCCGTACGGGCAGTTCTCCGTAGAGGCTCCAGAACCGGTAATCCGGTTGGGCCTTGGCTTTGCGATAGAGCGTGTCTTGGAGGTGCCGAAGCTTTTCCGGGGTTGTTATCCCTTGCGGGCCATCTCCCGCTCCTTGCCTCCGCGACGACGCGTGCGAACAAGTAGCGTCCCTTCGCGCTGACGCCAAGTAAGCTCGGGTCTCTGGATTCATCGCCCAAAGGTCCAGCCAGTTGAGGTCCTCGCTACTACGAACGCCTCCGACTGCGGAGCCGACGTCCGCCGCCTCACCGGACGCACCGGCTTGCGCGGCGGATTGAGCGGGAGGTTTGTTCTGGCTCATCGACTCCGCTCTCCCCGCTTTATCTGTGGTTGACCTTCCCGACGTGCCTGCCACGCCGACCCCGCCGGAGATGTCCACGGTTGACGATTTTCTGCGTGAACAGCATCGGCCTTCATCCACTGACCAGGGACTGGGCGACTCCGGAATTTTACACTAACGAGGCTCATTAGCTGTGGTTCATCTTCATTCAGGCCCACCGGTTCTATGCCCAGACTGCTGATTCCCCTCCGCGCCTTACGGGCGGACAGGCACTGGGCCGTTCCGTCGTGAACCGTCCAATTCGACGGGTGGGACTCTCACCCACGAGCCCAACCACCTTCACGGGCTGCTGCGGTCAGTCCATGGTATTGTCATATTCCATCACTCACCTTAGTGGCTTGGCCTGTTCCGATGGTAAAGTAAACGCGTCAGATGACCGCGCGTGCCCATGTGCAGGTGTTCGGCAATCCATGCCGCCGTCACCGCGTTTGCGCCCGCAACCGTTCCGCCAGCCGCACCTTGAACGCGTCGCCTTTGCGCTCTTTCAATTCCTCCACGCTTCCCTTTCTTGTGCAGCGCTTGATGCCCGACGCTGATCTCTCAGCGAAAATATGTCAATACCATTGACTGACCCTTGAAGGAGTTGGTGGTTAGAGATGTTCATTCTTCTTTTGGTCGCGAGAGGATTTTGTCTGAATTGCGTTATCGATTCCAAACCCTGGACACTCACCACAATGCTTCCTTATCAACCCGCTCAGCTTGCGCGCCACTGTCCAACCGGTGTCCAATCCTCCGCTGGGGATGGACAGTCATTCGCTCCGGACGGGCCATCACTGTCTCAGGAAGCCCGGCAGTTCCCCAAAATGAGACATTCCACCTGAATTGGCCCGGAAGTTTGCACGACTGGAGCGCGAGCCGACCAGTCCAGTGTCCAAGTCTTGCGAGCGACTGTCCAACTTTTGTAGTGCGAGCAAGACGCGGAGCGGAGGATGTCCAGAAATTTGCGGTACCGTGTCCATCCCGAGGGGAGGATTGCAGAAGTCGAGAGGTACCGTGCCCAAGTTTTCAGGTACTTGTCTCATCCCCGGACAGTGGATTTGCAAGAAGCCGTGCGTAGAGCTCAAAAGACGATCGGGTAAAAAGACGATCGGGGTTAAAAAGCCGATCGCGATCGGGGTACGATCGTGAATATTGTGGGTGCGGAGACGCGGATCGAACGGAGCGCGCTTGAAAATTTCCCAAGCGCGACGGGTGGTTTCCTTTTGCGGGTCGGAGAGCCGATAGAAGCTTGCCCAAAAGGCTTCCGTCGCCCGGTAGCGATACATTAGCGCAGATGGGGCGGCGGAGTTTCGCGCAAGGCCGTATCCATTTCGACCAGGCGGCCCGTGACGGCATCAGCCATGCCTTGCTTGAACGAGTCGGGAATCCAGGAATCATCCTGCTCGACGACAAACTTCGCCACGCGCATGCGCTCCGCCGGGGGCAGGGACTTGATTTCTTCAATGATGGCTTCCGCAGTCATAGCCCTACAGAACACTGCTCCCGGCCAAAAGGCAAGAGGCGAGCTCGTGCGTTTCAGTGGCAGCGCAACGGCAATTGCGTGAGCACCGCGCCGTTGGTGAGGAGCACTTGGGAGCGAAGTTGAATCGTTAAATCGGTTAAATGAATTAGATCGGGCGCCAAATTCGATGGCCACTGTCGCGCCATCGATCATGGTGTCCTGCTCGTCGTAGATGAAATCGGTTTCCGTGATGGTCAGCTTGTTGGTGCGGCGTCGAGTTGAGGGTCGAGGGCTGAAAGTTGAGTGATGGTGGTGACAACGCAGAGCAACGGCCGAGGGCAGCCGGTAAAAGTTTGAGAGAAAAGGCGGAATTTCAAAGTTTTTGTCGTTGGTTTTCGCGTCCGGGTCTGGCAGAGTGCGACTATGAGCGCAATCGAAGTGATGAACGAAATCAAGGCGCTGCCTCCCGCCGAACAGGAACGGTTGGCCCGGCTGCTGGTAGAGGAGACGGATTGGCTGGAGGACATCCTGGACGCCGCCATCGCCAAAGCACGGATGGATGAGCCAGAACGTCCGGTCGAGATGTTGTTGCGAGAACAAGGTTTGGGATGAGCTACCAGCTCGTCACCAAACAGAGTTTCGACAAGGAGTTCGCCGGTCTGCCCAAGGAGATACAGCGGCGTGTGGCCGCTGCCTTCCTCGGACTGCGCGACAACCCATTCCCGCCCGGATGCGTCAAACTTAAGGGCACGTCCAGTTATCGTATCCGCGTAGGGGATTATCGGATCATTTACTGTCCGGATCCGCCCAACCAGATCATCCGCCTGCTCGCGGTCGGACATCGGCGGGAAATTTACCGCCGACGAAACCGTGACCGTGTTGATCAAGGTGAGATCGAGGTTGTGGGTCTCTGTGGCGGTGCAAGAGGAATGGGTGAGCATGGCGCCATTGGTCAGGAGCAGCGAGTTGAAGTAACCTGATACCCGCACCATTGGTAGCTCAGGCATCCTGCCTGACGTAGAAAGCGGGCTTCCAGCCGCCCGGAAGAACACTGGCCTTTTCTGCGACCACACCTTCTTTTCTGAAGGCGCCTGGTCCGCCGGGCTGGAAGCCCCGGTTCTACGGCAGCCAAGGATGGCCGCCGCTACGGTGCGTGTGTCAAGATGCGCCCAGCAGTGCCTGCGATTGCGAACAAAACTTGCCTTGTGTCGCTTGCCTCATAAGATGCGCCTCAAGCGGGCGCGATAGCAGCGCAGTTCCGCCCGGTGATTTGCGCATGATTCGCTCGTTTGCATTTACGACTCAGGGCCGTCTGCACACCAAAGACATCGAAATGTTTTTGATGCCGACGCTGCTGGCGGACACCAATCTTTTCCTTTGGGTGGACCTGGAAAAGCCCACGCCGGAGGAGACCCGGTCTGTGCTGGAGGATGTGTTTCACTTCCACCCACTTTCCATCGAGGACTGCGTGTCGGTCAGTCCTTCGCCCAAGGTCGAGGAATACGTCCCGAAGGAGGAGGATAAGTTTGCGCCTTATCTGTTCATGGTCATTCATGCCGTGGATTACAGCCGCAAGGACGGCGTGTTCGCGACCAGTGAGCTGAATTTTTTCCTGGGAAAGAATTTCCTCGTGACCTTTCACGAGGTGCCGCTGCGGAGCATTCAAGCCACTGAAGAGCGTTGCTTGAAGAGCACGGTGCACATTGCGCGCGCGCCGGACCGCGTTGCTCATACCTTGCTCGATGGCATCGTGGAGAATTACAAACCAGCCCTGGAAGAGCTCTCCCTGGAGATCGCTGATTTGGAAAACCAGGTGGTGCAAAGCCCGACCAAGACCACGCTCAACAAACTGCTGCAGATCAAAAAAGAAGTGTTGCACCTGCGTCAAATCATCGGCCCGCAGCGGGAGGTTCTGGCCCGGTTTGCCAAAGGGGAATTCAAGCTGATCCGTCCGCATCTGGTGCCCTATTATCGGAATGTTTATGACGCGTTGTTTCACATCTCCGAACTGGCGCAAACCTATACCGACTCCTTGACGGGGATCTTGCAGGTGTATCTTAACATGTCATCGAATCAGACGGGCGAAGTGGTTAAGTTGCTGACGATGATCACGGTCATCACCACGCCGCTGCTCGTGGTGGGAACGTGGTACGGCATGAACTTCGAGACCATCCACGAGTTCAAATGGAAGTACGGTTACTGGATGGCCATTGGGGTGACGGTCGTTTCGACGGCGGCGACGTTGTTGTGGTTCAAGAAGAAGAAATGGTTTTGAAATGCCGGCTCCCAAATCCAGCTTTCTCGACAAGGTCCTCGGCCGGATTGGCCGGCTGGACCAGGCGGGATTGCAAACGGTCATCCAGCGGCTGGCGCGTGAACGAAGTTTTCTGGAAACGCTCTTTAACACCATTGAAGACGGCGTGCTGGTCGTGGATGAAAACGCTCGCATCCTCTATTTCAATCAGGCGGTGACCCGGCTGCTCGGCTTGCAATCGCACAGCGCCGAAGGACAGCCCATCACCCGCTATTTGCCCGAAGTGGATTGGCCGACGCTGTCCGCCCTGGACAGCGCTGGAGGCCAGCGCGTGACGCGCCATGAACTGGAGGTGACATATCCGCGCCCGCGCTTTTTGAGCTTGTACGCGGCGCCTCTGGATGGCGAAGCTGGCGGCAGTTCGGGGCTGGCTTTGATCGTGCACGATGCCACCGAAGCACGTGAAAAAACATTTGCCGCCATTGAGAGCGAACGTATCCAGGCGCTGACGCTTCTCGCCGCCAGTGTGGCCCACGAGATCGGCAATCCGTTGAACGCGCTCGATATTCATCTCCAACTCATGGAGCGCGAACTGAAGAAACTCAAGGCCGCCCTCGCTGAGTTGGGGAGCGCCAAAACGGTTTCGGTCGGGCGAAAGAAATCCCGCAACGGCGCTACCACCAGGGGAACCGAGGAGATCGCCGACCGATTGGAAAGATACGTGGCGGTGGCAAAAGGAGAAACGACGCGCCTGGACTATATCATCAGGCAGTTTCTGCAAGCGATCCGCCCGACGCCCCTTCAGCTTAGTGTCGCGTCCCTGAATGACGTCATCCGTGAAACGATTGAGTTGCTGCGCCCGGAAATCGAAAACCGTGGCGTGACGGTGAAGGAAAAACTCGCCGGCCAGATACCTGGCATCCCGATCGACCCCGCCCAAATCAAGCAAGCGCTGGTGAACCTGATCAAGAATGCGCTTCAGGCGATGACCAAAGGTGGGGTGCTCACCTTGAAGACAGATCAGGCGGCGGAGGGGATTGTCATCACGGTATCGGACACAGGTGGAGGCATCCCGCGGGAGCAGATCAAACGCATCTTCGAGCCGTTTTATACCACCAAGAAGAAGGGCACTGGCCTGGGACTGATGATCGTGCAGCGGATTGTCCGCGAGCACGGCGGCCGGATCGAACTGGAAAGTCGCGTCGGCCAGGGAAGCACCTTCCGCATTTGGCTGCCGCTGCACGAACGGCGCCCACGATTGCTGGAGGCGGGGAAGGGACCGTGAGCCGTGTGGCCTGTAGCATGTTGCGTGAGAGGGCAACCGCCGGCCAACCACGCACTAGGCAGCCCGCAACACGATTGTGCATCCTCCCTGCGGCCTGTATGGATATTTGAGTGGAAACGAACAAACCAACGGTCTTGATCGTGGACGACGAAAAGCCGACTCGCGAAGGTCTGCGGGCGGCGCTGGAAGACCGCTACGACGTTTACGTGGCGGAGGACGCCGCTACGGCCACGGAGCTTTTGGAGCGGGAGGCCCTCGACGTGTTGATTACAGACTTCCGGCTGCCAAACGAAGACGGCATGAAGCTGGTGGCCCGCGCCAAGTCACTTCCCAAATCGCCCGTTTGCATTTTGATGACGGCTTACGGCTCCGAAGAACTCGCCGTCCAGGCGATGAAAAGCGGGGCCGACGATTACATCGCCAAAGGCCGCATGCAGATCGAAGAGCTGGAAATACGGATTGCCCGGTTGCTGCGCCAGCAAAAGCTCGAGGCGGAAAATGTTTCGCTGCGCCAGCAACTCGACACCAAGTTCGGGATGGAGAACATCATCGGCCAATCCTCAGCCATGCTCGAAGTGTTCGACATCGTCGGGCAGGTCGCTCCGTCCAAGGCCACGGTGCTGATCCAGGGTGAAAGCGGCACGGGCAAGGAACTCGTGGCCAAGGCGATTCACCACTTGAGCCCGCGCAGCAAACAACAGATGGTCACGGTCCATTGCGCGGGCCTGGCGCCGACGTTGCTGGAAAGCGAGTTGTTTGGACACGAGCGGGGCGCGTTTACCGGCGCGCACGAACGCCGCATTGGCCGCTTTGAACAGGCGCACGGCAGCACGCTGTTTCTGGATGAGATTGGCGAGATCGACGCCAGCCTTCAGGTGAAGCTGCTGCGCTTTCTGGGCGAACGAACTTTTGAACGCGTCGGCTCAAACAAGACTCTGACTGCTGATGTCCGTGTGATCGCGGCGACGAACAAAAAGTTGGAAGAACTGGTGAAAGCTGGAACCTTCCGGGAAGATCTCTACTACCGATTGAAAGTCGTGGAGGTCGAATTGCCGCCATTGCGGGAGCGACGGGGTGATATTCCTCTGCTGGCCCAAGGTTTCATGAGGGAATTTGCGCGAGAGAACGGAAAAAATGTGAAGGATTTTACCTCGGAAGCCATGGAGGCGCTGTTGAATTACTCCTGGCCTGGCAATGTGCGCGAACTGCGCAGCGCCATGGAGCATGCGGTTCTGTTTTGTCGCGGGGAGAAGATCGCCGTGCGTGATCTGCCATCCGAGGTGCGTGGTCTGGCAGGACAGGCCAACGCCGAGATGCGGCGGCTATTGGTCCAGGGTGATTTGACGGTCAAGGAGGCCGAGAAACAACTGATCGTTCGCGCGCTCAAAGAGAGTGAGGGGAGCCGGACAGCCGCGGCCAAGAAGCTGGGCATGAGCCGGCGCACGCTGCACCGCAAACTCCATACATATCACCTGGAAGGATTTTAATTCATGTCCGTCCCGGTGCAGGAATTGATTCATAAGTGGGAGTTGGGAGCGGGAAGCCGGGTGCTCAAATTGATGGTGGGCTTCGTGGCGATGGTGGGGCTTGCGATCTTCTACGATCTGGCTGCGTTCCGAAATTTGTCCACCCTCGAAGGCATGGATGCGGCGCAACTGGCCCGGAATATCTCCGAAGGCAGGGGCTATACGACGGAGTTCATTCGCCCGTTGAGCATTTACCTGCTGCGAAGACACGCCAATCAAGGAGTCCCGACGCCATCGAACGATTCGAATCCGACCAACCGCGTTGCAGCGGTGCCCCCGCAGGATGGCTTTCGGCTGGACGGGCCGCATCCTGATTTGGCAAATGCGCCACTTTATCCGTTCCTGCTGGCGGGCGTGTTGAAGGCAATGCCGTTTGATTACCCGGATCTTTCCACGGTCAAGCAGTTCTCGATTTACGGTCCTGATTTATGGATCGCCATTTTCAATCAGGCGCTCTTTCTTCTGGCAGTCTGCATGGTTTTCAGGCTGGGTCGGCGTTTGTTCGACGAACCGGTCGGCTGGATGTCGGCCGCGCTCTTGCTGGGGACGGATCTCTTTTGGCGGTTCAGTATCTCGGGACTCCCCACCATGCTGTTGGTCGTGATTATTCTGGCGCTGGTTGAAGTGCTCGCGCGGTTGGAGCCGGCAACGCGCGAAGGAACACGAAGCCAATTGTGGCTTGTCATGATGGCGGCAATAGCAGGCCTCCTGACAGGTGCGGCTGCATTGACGCGCTACTCCTTCGGATGGCTCATTGTGCCGCTCGTCCTCTGGCTGGCGTCGTTGGCGGGTAATCGGCGAGTGCTCCTGGCGTTGGCTGCGGCGGCCGTTTTCCTGGTCGTCCTGGCGCCCTGGGTGGTCCGCAACTATCAACTCAGTGGCGCGCCTTTCGGCACAGCCGGCTATGCCCATTTTCAGAATACGCCAGTGTTTCCCGGACTCGACCTGGAGCGGTCATTAACTCCGGACTTTAGCCAGATGAGTACGGGGGTTTACTGGCAGAAACTGCTGAGCCATGTGCGTGAGATCATCCAAAATGACTTTCCAAAGTTTGGCGGCAGTTGGGTATCCGCCTTGTTCCTGGCGGGATTACTTGTGCCGTTCAAGAACCCGACTTTGTCCCGATTGCGATTCTTTCTGGTCTCTTGCCTGGTCGTCCTGACCGTTGTGCAGGCCTTGGGCCGTACTGGTTTAACCACCGAATCTCAGGAGCTCAACTCGGAGAACTTACTGGTAGTGCTGGCCCCGTTGGTCTTCATCTACGGTGTCAGCCTGTTTTTTGTTTTATTGGAGCAGTTCACGGCCATCGCCGTCCGCTATATGATCACAGGAATGGCATTGGTTCTGGCGGCGGCGCCCTTGATCCTCACCTTTCTATCACCATCACCCTCGCCGATTGCGTATCCGCCGTACTATCCACCCTGGATTCAAGACAAGGCCGGGTACGTGGAGGAAGGCGAATGGATCATGACAGACATCCCGTGGGCTGTGGCCTGGTACGCGGGCCGTCCGCAAAGCGTTTGGCTGACTTTGAAATATCGGGATGGGGCGTCCGCGAAAGCTCCGGAGGATTTCTATGCCATCCATCATCTCCGAGCGATTCAGGCGCTTTATCTGACCTCCAAGACGTTAACGGCTTTGGACACGCAATCGCTCTACGAGTGGGTCCGAGGAGCCAACGAAGCTGAGACCTGGCAGAACTTTGTCCTGGGAACCTTTCTGAAGAGCGAAGTGCCGACAGGCTTTCCCTTGAAAAGAGCCCCTGAAGGGGTGTTTCCGGAACTATTTTTGACTGATTCTGAACGAATTGAGCGCAAATCAATCCAATCCCCCGAGTAAGTCACATAGGGCCAGACTGCGGCTAGATTTCTATTTGACATCCCGAAGCTATTCAGTGAAAACCGTGCGAGTTGTTAGGCTGAAAACCTCTGAAATTGGTTGCAAGAAAATAATTTAACTATGAAGAAACTCATCGCGTCCGCTGGTCTGGTCGCTGTTGGAACCGCAAGTCTTCACGCCGTCGATAGCTATTATGGTTTGAGCCGTCAGGAAGCCTCCAAACCTTGGAGTATTTCTGCTTCGTTACGTGGTTTTTACGATGACAACTTCGCGGCCGCCCCCAAGAGCATCCGTGAGGACAGTTGGGGGATGGAGTTCAGTCCTGCCTTTGCCTTGAATTTTCCAATGGAACAAACCTATGTGCGGGTGGGTTACATTTACTCGTTGAAATACTATTTCGAGCGGGACGATGACAAGGCCGATCATAGCCATGATTTTAATGTGAAGGCCGAGCATCGGTTCAGTGAGCGGTACAAGATCGAACTGAGCGATTCTTTCGTATATGCGCAAGAACCGGAGCTCATTGACGAAACCACTCAAACCCAGTTCCGGACCGATTCCGACGTCTATCGCAATCGAGCCACGGTCAATTTTGTTGCGGAGTTGACGGAGTTATGGAGCTTGCTGGCTGGCTATCAGAATATTTGGTATGATTACGTCCAGGAGGGCGACTTTAGTCGATCCGCGCTGCTGGATCGCACGGAACACCTGTTTCGGCTGGATGGACGCTGGCAGATGCAAGAGCATCTCATCGGCTTGGTGGGCTACCAGTACGGCGTTAACGATTACAGAAGCAAGAACCTGATCACGAGCCTGGTGCGAGGTGATGATCGGGATAACACCGCGCACTACGTTTATCTCGGGGCCAATTATTCCTTCAGTTCGCAGTTGAACGGGGAGGCGCGCGCTGGAGTGCGGTCCACAGACTATGACACGGGCGACGACGAGTTGAGTCCCTATGTGGATATAGCCGGCACCTACACCTATCTGCCCGGGAGCTATGTGCAACTGGGGTTCCGACATGACCGCAACGCCACCGATGTTGCTGGATCCGGCGCTGACATTACCACCGATCAGGAAACTTCGTCTGTTTTCGGTTCGATCAACCATCGAATTACTCCCCAGTTGAATGGCAGGCTGGAGACTCAATACCAGCGCGGCGTTTTTAACGGCGGACCAGCCGACGGCGATCTGGAAAACTTTTTCCTCGCAGGTGTCAACCTGGAGTACCGAATCAATAACAACTGGGCCGCCGAGACCGGCTACAACTATGACCGGCTCGATTCGGATGCAAGTAACCGCAGCTTTACGCGCAATCGCGTTTACGTCGGAGTCCGTGCTAGTTATTAACCATCAATATTGAACTGAATGGGAGGCTGGAGGACAACTCTAGCCTCTTTTTTTTGACGTATGGAAGCCAAACAAAACTTTAACGCGCCAGAGATGAAACTCCACTTTCTGGATTACTGGCGCATCATCCGCATCCGCAAGACCGTCATCCTCGCGGTCTTTTTGCTCATCACGATCACGACGACCATCGTCACGTTCATCCGACCCAAATGGTACGCCAGCACCGTGCGAATGAAAGTGGAGAAGGACTCCCTGGATGTGGCGGGACTCGGCCAGGATCGGCAGTACCTGGGTTTTGACCCCTATTGGATCCAGACGGAGTTTGAAAAAATTCAGTCCAAGCTGATTCTCTATCCGGTCATCACCAACCTGGGGTTGAACCGAAGATGGGGGGAAAAGTTCAAGCAGCAAGAGGAGTTAAGGACCAGTGACTCGTTTATGCTCCTCAAGGGCCAGATCGATGTTCGTCAATCACGCAATACCAGCTTGATTGAGATCCGGGCCTTCAGCGAGGACAACGATGAGGCAGCGGTGATAGCCAACATGATCGCCGAGGTTTACCGCACCAATCGCCTGGAAATGCGCCAGGATCTATCCAGGGGCGGCATCAAAGTCCTGGAGGCGGAATGGAAGAAACAGGACAATATCGTCACGAACATGCAGGCGCGGGTGAACGAGCTCAAAACAGAACTGAACATTTCCGACATCGAAGCTCAAGGTCAAGGCTATGGATCGCCCAGCGGGGTGCTCGAGCCGGAAACCCTCCGCAAGTTGGAAGGCTCCCGCATCGAAGCCAAAGCGGAATTCGCGCAATTCAGCACGACGCATAGCGGTCTCACCAATCTTTCCCGCGCTGAGTTGAAAAAGGCCCTGGCCACTGCCGTGTCGGATTCTCTATTGATTGAATTGCTCGGCAACCTGTCCGCGGCGGAACAAAAACTGGCCGAGGACATGGAAAGTTTCTCTCCCGACCATCCGGAAGTGAAGCGCTTGCGGAGCCTTCTTGAGCGAATTAACTCCCAACTCAATGACCGAATGGATGGCATTCTCGAAGGCCTCAAAGTCAGGACCGCCGCGGTCAAAGCCAAGCTGGATCGCCTGGAGGCCGACGTGGCCGAAGCCAAACAGGTCGATATCAAAGCGGCCAATGCGCGGCGTCCTTATTTCGGGCTCAAACGCGACCTCGAGACCCAGTTGGAAGTGCGCGATCGGCTCTGGCGTCGAATCATCCAGGAGAAAATCGATACCGCCATCCCCAAGACGGTCGTGGAAATCATCGAACACGCTGAACCGAGCTTCCGCGCGGTTCGCCCCAAAAAGACGCTTAACATTGCCCTGGGGATCGTCGTCGGTCTGGCTGTTGGTGTCGGATTGGCCTTTTTCATCGAATACCTCGACACCAGCGTGAAGACGATCGACGACGTGGAGCGCGCGTTGCAGGCGGCCGTGCTCGGAGTCATCCCGCAGAACGTCGGTGCGCTCATCGACGAAGGACCGGACAGCCCGCACGCGGAAGCTTACCGCGTTTTGCGCACCAACATTCTTTTCTCGCAGAAGGATCCCAAGTTGAACACAATTACTGTGGTCAGCGGCGGCGCTGGGGAAGGCAAGTCCACCACCATTTTCAATCTCGCAACGGTTTTTGCTCAAAACGGTCAGCGTGTTTTGATCGTGGACTCGGATCTGCGACGGCCCAGCATTCATAAGTTGCTGAAGGTTACCAATGCGATCGGGCTGACCAACTATCTGCTCAAGCAAAACACCCTTGAGGAAGTGATCCAGACCACGCCGTTGTCCACGTTGGATTTCCTGCCCAGCGGCAAGCTGCCCAGCAGCTCCATGGGTGTGTTGAGTTCGGCTCAGATGAAGGAGCTTATTCGCGACCTCAAACGGCGTTACGACTGGGTCTTCTTTGACTCACCACCGATCATGGGCGTCAGCGATGCTGCCATCCTCGCGAGCGAAGTGGACATGGTGCTGCAAGTCATCCAGTACCGCCGTTATCCGCAGCCGATGACCATCCGCGCCAAGCAAATGATTGAAAAGGTCGGTGGCAATCTGCTGGGCATTGTCCTCAACAATATCAACATGGCCTCCGACGAGAATTACTACTATTACAGCGGTTATTACTACGATTATTACTCCAAGGAGGACGATGGCGAGCCGGCGGAAAAATCCAGATCAAACAAGAAAAAGCCGGGCCAGGAAGAAGCCAAGGTGGAGATCAAACCAAGATACTGATCCGCTGTCCAAGATGATGGTTGCTTGATCTACCCTTATGAAATTAGCGCAAAAACGATTCAAACCATGCCTGGGACCTGGCGCATGCTTGCTGGCTGGCTTCCTGTTGATCGGGTGCGGCTCCTTGAAATATTCCGCTGATCCGGTGAATCCGGCAGCGCCGTACGTGTTTCCGGGCCAGGCCACGGCGGGACAGCATCCGCCTCCTGCGCCCTCCGCCACTCCTGGTCAGAATCTGGTTCCAGTAGGGGTGCCAACGGTCTCACCCGGAGAGTCCCTCTCTGTTTCTTCCATGCTGCGGTCCGGGGACACGATAATGATCAGCTTCTCGGACCTGCAGCCTCCCGGGCTTTTGCCCGTCACGATGGAGCTTGGTGCTGATGGGAAAGTAACGTTGCCCTTCAATATCATCGTTCAAGCCACAGGCAAAACCACACGGCAGTTGGAACAGGAGATCCGAGCCGAATACGTGCCCAAGTATTTCAAATACCTTACGGTCACGGTCAGGCCGGAGATGAGATTCTTCCATGTGAATGGCGAGGTAAAGGTCCCTGCTGCCGTCCCTTACCGGAGCGACACTTCGGTGGTCAGGGCGATCGGGGCGGCTGGCGGCTTCACCGATTTTGCCAGGCGTTCCAAAATCTTGCTCACTCGATCCAGTGGTGAAAAGCAGATGATTGACTACGACAAAGCGCTGAAGGATCCGCGCAAGGATCTGCCCGTTTATCCCGGCGATCACATTCACGTGCCCAGACGGGGCTTTTAGTGGTCCGACTCACAATTCTTAACGGTAAAAAGGCGGGCACCGAATGGGTAGCCCGCCGTTTTCCTGTACGCATCGGACGATCGAGCGCCTGCGACCTGCGTCTGGAGGAAGACGGCGTTTGGGACCAACACCTTGAATTGAGCTTCGATCCCGAACAAGGCTTTATCCTTACGGTCCAACCCGACGCGTTAGCCAGCGTCGGCGGCCAATCCATTCAACGAACCTCGTTGCGCAACGGCGATATCATCGAGATTGGCGCCTTGCAAATGCATTTTGCGCTAAGCCCAACCCGACACCGAAGCTTGCGCATTCGCGAGGCTTTGACCTGGATTGCGCTGGCCGCGCTGTGCCTGGGACAGATTGCTCTCATCTATTGGCTGGCTCAGTAGGTTGTATTAGAGCGGTTGCCAGAATTCATTTCCGATTGGCAACCTATTGGACATGCTGCGGGTCGCAGACCCGCGCTCCCGGAGCGAGCCTCTGTGAGGCGCAGCAGCCTTGGCTCTTGGTTTGGTCGGAAATTATTTTTGGCAATCGCTATAAACCGTTGAATCGCTGAACCGGTTACCAAATCCTCACCCTTGGCGCGTTTGGCCTTCCCTTCAACGCTTCGACAATCGAACGGTTCAGCAATTCTTCTCTTCCACTCTCTCTCAATGGCGGAAATGCCGCACCCCGGTAAACGCCATCGCCACATTGTGCTCATCCGCGGCCGCGATTACTTCCGCATCGCGCGTCGAACCGCCCGGTTGAATGGCCGCCGTGGCGCCGGCTTGCGCGGCGGCAATCAAACCATCGGGAAATGGAAAGAAGGCATCGCTGCACACCGCGCTGCCCGTCAGCGAAAGCCTGGCTTCCCCCGCCTTCCACGCGGCCACGCGACTGGCATCGACTCGGCTCATTTGGCCGGCGCCGATACCCAGGATGCAGCCAGGCGCAGCATAAACAATGGCGTTGGACTTAACATGCTTGACCACCCGCCATCCAAAGAGCATGGCTTGCAGTTCCTCCGGCGTGGGTTGCCGTCGCGTGACGACTTTCAAATCCGTCGTCGCAATCCTTTTCAGATCTCGCTCCTGCATCAAGTAAGATCCTGCGCCCACGCTGCGCATTTCCAGCAAAGAAGTTGTCACCGGATTTTGCAGGACTTTCAGCAGTCGAAGATTCTTTTTCTTCTGGAGCAGGGCGGTCGCATCCGCCGAAAAATCCGGGGCCACGATCACTTCGCTGAAGATCTCGGCAATGGTTTCGGCACATGGCAAGTCGAGCGGCTGATTCACGGCAATAATCCCGCCAAAGGCGGCCTGCTTGTCCGTGGCAAGGGCCTTGTCCCAGGCTTCGCGCAAATTTTCCCCCTGAGCAACGCCGCAAGGATTGGTGTGCTTGAGGATGGCTAGTGTCGGACGGTCCTCCGAGAACTCGGCGATCAAGGCAGCCGCCGCCGTCAAATCCAGGATATTGTTGTAGGAAAGTTCCTTGCCATGGATCTGTTCGAAGAATTCATCGAAGCGTCCATAAAGCGCGGCGCGTTGGTGCGGATTCTCGCCGTAGCGCAAGGATTGGGAGAGAGACGCTCGGACCCTGAGGATGTCGGGCAACTGCGTCTCTTCTTCTTTCGGCATCTGGATCACAGAACCGGGTTGACTGCCGATCCAAAAGAAGGTCTTGATCAAGTGCGCCGCAATGCTGGCATCGTAGGCCGAAGTGCGGGCGAAGACTCGCGTCGCCAGTTTTCGCCGCAGTTCGAGCGTGGTATTGCCGGTGGCTTTGATCTGGGCGGCGACGTCGGAATAATCGGCCCAGTCCATCACGACGGTGACACTTTCATGATTCTTGGCGGCGCTGCGCAGCATGGCTGGACCGCCAATGTCAATGTTTTCAATCGACTCCGCCAGGCTGGCGTCTGGTCGGGCAATCGTCTGTTCGAACGGATAAAGATTCACCACCACCAGGTCAATTGGCGTAATGCTATGTTGTTTCACCGC
>Ga0208454_1000806_pt1 | contig 15205 bp, 25 predicted proteins | sample EasRivMeERMZT100_FD_187530 | JGI IMG/M metagenome (GOLD analysis project Ga0208454, IMG submission 187530) | Soil microbial communities from meander-bound floodplain in the East River, Colorado, USA - East River MetaG ERMZT100 (SPAdes) (version 2) | ecosystem: Environmental > Terrestrial > Soil...
GCTAAGATCAATAGGCCAATTAATAGTAGGCATAATGTAGTTTCCTAATCGTTGTCCGTGTCTACACCACCTAGAATGATAAAGTAGTCTGGGAACCATCTTGACCACATATACATCGCTTGCATCATAAGTTGTAGTTCCTTACTCGGTGTGTAAGGAACTACAAAATAATTAACGATTAACACCGGCAAGCCAGCTTGGGAGTTCATCCTGATGCTCCAAATAAAATAGTTGTCTATAATGTAATCTATGAATTACATCCGTAATAGACTCCTCTCGTCGGTTAGGTTGGAGGAGCGCATCGCCGGAGGGTCCTTCCCCAGAAGCAATCCAAGCTAGAGCAGCGTTATATGTGGCCTCTAGTGGTTCTCCCGTACGTGCTTCAAATATAGTTATCCGATTCCTTACTTCATCCATCGAACTTTCCTCTGGGGAGAGTTCAGTTAAATGAATGGTGTCTAGTGGATATATAAAGGTATCTATCTGATCATAGGTGTTCAACCAAATATCCCAGCGGGGATGGTTTAAATAGAAAAAGAGAACTTTGACATAGCCAGTTAAGGATAAGTGCACTACTACTCCAAGAGAGCTTCTACGTGTTATAACATAATGATCATCACGCACTCTCACCATAGAACCAAGACGTAGTGGTGTGGGCTCTCGGATTGCTTCAAACTCATTTAGATTAAACCTTGCTGTATAATGGGGCATATTTAGTTTCCTAAATTTAGGTTTTCATGAATAGTGAATCGTTCCTCTATGAACCTAAATATATCTTGATGTCTATATGTTTTTGGGTCTTGTCTAGTAATAATTGTAAAAGCTTGCATACCCAATTCCATAGCTTGATTTTTATATTTTATAGACTCTTGTGCTTTATCATAATCAAGCCAGAAACCTATAGGAGTATCCTTTCCTATACCAAAGTCTCTGATTCTAATTAAATTATCCTTTGATACATGACTACCAAATAGAGCCATAGATTGGTGCTGACGACTAATTTTAATAGCAGATATTATATCCTCAACTAAAATTAGTGGTCCTTCATGACCTAGAATATGCAAATGATCTTTTATACTACCATTCATATGATATTTCTGTGGTATAGCCCTATCAAAGTTCCGTGCTTGCCAGAAAAGTAACTGCCCTTCTAAATCAAAAATGGGATATACAAGTTGTTGTTTTTCCTCACTCCACCAAAATTTCTTTTGTTCCTCTGTAGTTAAACCATAACCTAAGAGCCAGCGTTTAGCAGTAGGAGACAAATTACCACTAATATCAATAGGTAATGGGAGTAATTTAGTATCAGGTGAAGATATTCCATTCATAATCGCCTCATTAGATGAAGTCAGTTTTTCTTTTGTGCTACTAATTGTTTTAGGGGAGGGCATCAAATAACCACAAGAAAAGCAGTATTTATGCCCATCATCATATACTGCTAAATTGTCTTCCGAGTTATCTTTACCAATCTGCCGACAGATTGGACACTGTTCTGCGTGGAGATACCGGGATACCATAATATTTACACACTTTCTTATACTGCTGATAATACTTCTTCCATTGAACTTTTGAATGTCGGCTTTTTTTAAAATAATATTGATTATATTGTAACCGACCTATGGTAATTAGTTTAATATCCTCATTTAGTTTACTAAGTTCTTCTGGATTAAATTTATGAACTTGATCTGAACGTTTATACTCATAATAATCTCTAGAAGCAGATAGAAAAGCATTATAAGGGGCAACACCTACAGAAGTTATTCCATTATACCGATTATAAATACGGCCTACCACTACTACACCAATATTTTTACGGCCCCCATAAGTAGTCCACCAAACTTGCTCTCCACGATGAAACCTAGACATTTACTCCTCCGCTTCATCCTCATCCTCTAAGAACTGTTCAAGTTCTTCGTCTAGTTCATCCTTGATATTGACCTCAATAGGAAAACACTTAAAGCAAATATCAACAAACTCACTACTTGAATTCTTACGAGTGGCTTCTTGGTCTGTTAAAATTTCATCACATGCTAAACACTTCATTTTACACTCCTTTTTACAAAGACCTTAAGTATCTTGTGAATACTGATGCATACCGGGTTATAGTATTGTGACCTGTGCCGGGGGCACTATTAACTTCAAAAACGTATGCCTTATTTTCTCTTGCCCTATAACCTACATCTGCTGCACCAAAATTTAAACCGAGGGCATTTACCGCTGCGATTCCAGCTAAAGTAACTGCATGTGGGGCTTCTTCTGTATGTTCAAAGTCCCAATTACGTTCGTCTGCATTGCGAACCATCATATTAGCATTTCGACACTGTGCAACTTTGATGCCGAGATTTACTAGCATACCTTGAAATACATGAACTCTGTATTCCTGATCATGTTGAACATGCTTGGAATAGAATTCTGCTGATGGAATTGTGGAGTGGGCATTATTTAGTAAACTAATTCCCGCTCCCATCATTCCAGTAGAGGTTTGACGAGCTAAAACCACATGCCCTTCCTCCAGCCACTTCCGGGCCATTGATACATGGAAAGTCCACTCAGGATGGGGCACTGATTCTCTATCAAATAACTCAAAAGCTTTGAGTTTTTCCACAGCAAAACATACATTAGTTGGTTTGTTAAGCCAGTCTGCTTTCCAACCTGAACTGGAAAACTGCCCTCCACCCCAATTTATGATACATTCATTAGGCCGAATTTCCTCTCGACGAGTAATCATACGACCTTCCAAGCGACTAGTCAAATATTTTGCACCTTGGGAAGTAGCCGAATAGGATAAAACTACAGCAGATTTCATGTTAGTCCTCTACTTTCAATGGGGTAGGGATTACACGTTCTAAATAGATTGCAGGGATTCTCTTTGACATTTGACGAATGGGGAAATAAACCTCCACATCCCCATTTTGATAGAATGACATAGCCTTTCCTAACCATCCGCTTTCTATCATCCCTATTGGCATTGTAGGCCGAATATAGTCCCCAATAATCCACGGGCGATCTTCAGACCGATTCGTGCCAGATAATGGTAAATGATGCTGATACGTGGATGGAACATAATCCTTAGGGGGTGGCAATTGTGGTAAAGGTGATTGCTTCTTGTCTTTCTTTTTCTTTTTACCATGATCATCAGTTGGTCCATCATACTTGTAAGTTATTCTTTTATATGAAGTATTACTAAACCAACAGTTACTATTCCACTCGCCATCTTTTTCATTAATAATTGTGAATTTTCCACTGTTGTCTAGGAATACCAGTTTTGAATTCATGGTATATCCTTCCAGTAGTCCCTTGAATACTGAATCAAACAGTATTCGTTTACCATACACTCGCACTAGATTTTGAAGCACTAGTTCATTAAATAATGCTGTGTCTGATTTGTTTTGATCATAAGGCATTCTATAAATTATACCATTATGTGCAAAAACAGCGTTAGTAGTAATGTGGAACGGATGGCAATTTTCTTCCGAATAATCACCATGAGTTTTAATTCGGAAATGAAGTAACGCTTGTTTCTTTTCATGTGGTTTGAATGCAGTTTCAAATGATTCAAAGGTAAAGAACCCCTTCTCTACCGTGATTTTACCATTTTCCACATAAGCAAAACCTGCCCCATCCTTATTATGCTCGAATGAGTTTCTCATAGTTTCGGGAAATAATGTAATACCCGCAGGTTTATATATGATGATACACATTACAGAACCCTCTTTTCTTTCAAGTAGGTGACAAGGTAATGACTCGTATTACGTGCTTCTAGTTTACTACGATTTTCTTTCTTCAGGTAGTCTAGGAAAAATGAGAGTAATCTACCTTGTTTCGGAGCAATATCATTTGCCCCTGTTCTGAAATACTGGACGAGAGCAATCACAAATTCCAGATTTTTAACAAAATTGGCGTAGGTTGACGGAGTCTTAAAAATACGAAACTCCACTGTATTTTTTGGAGCAATATTGAGAGTAGAGTATCTAGATATACTTCTTGCTTCCAAAACGTGTTGATAAGAGAGACCGTGTTGATTAGTATAAGTATTGCAAGGACGCTCTCCTACTAATTCAATAAACTCTTTATTATCTGAATTATGCATAAAATCCACCATACGACCTAACATAAGTGGAGATAATGCATTACGATCAAGGTGGATGTGCATTCCTGTTCCAGTGGTAACAGCCAACGCAGGTGGAAAGTTATCAAATACAGGTTTGAATTTCTCTTTGTGCATCGGCAAATCAGCAGGGGCTGTAACAACTTCAAATCCACCAGAATTTAGAGTCCCATCATGTTTAAATATGACAAATTTCTCTAAATATTTTAGTAAACTAAGCCGAGAAACCAAAGATTTCTCACTACTACAATTATATTCTAATTCACAACCAAGCAGTATTGGAGTAAGCCAATGTATTGGTTTGGTTGGCATGGTGAATGGTTTCTTAATAGAAACTTGCACCGAAACATGGCGGAGAGCATTTTCGGAATAGCCTCTAATCACACTATTTGGATATTTAGATTCTACACAATATGCACAACAAGTATCATGCCACAAGTCTTGTTTTACATAATAATGACATTCCGGACATTGCATAGAAAAGAGTGCTCTAAGAAAAGGAACATCAGGGAATGAATATGTGTTTCTCTGATCGAATCTTACAGAGAAAGTGGCTAATCCTTTCGGAAAGTAGCCTAATATGAGTGATTCATTTGGGGAAGTATAATAGTGCCATTTTGATTGCATTGGATGAATTTGTCTAAAGCCACCCGATGGGTATTCTATCATTGACAGAGCTTCTTTCCCCTCAATATAAGACATGGTTGTATATTCTACAGGGATTAATGCGCCGGTTAAGGCACATAGCCGTCTTGGGGATGTTGCGTGAAGGTCTAGCCCTAGGTCATGTAAAAGAGCGCGCTGTGCTTCTTTATCCAAGTTCTTGTGCATGACATAAGCAGTCCATGCCCACACAACTCTATGTGTCCACGTTTGCCCTTTTATATAGCTAGGAACAAAATCCCATCCTTCACGAAGAAAACGGTAAGCGCCCGCCAGAGCAAGAAAAAAGTCCTTAATCTGGGCGTTCGCTTTGGACCCGCTTAGGTCTGTATAGAATGTAGCATCTGCAAAATAGGAAGGGGAGTTGTTTTGCTTAAGGCGAATAGTGCGAGCGAAAGAAACAGTTTCATAATTCAGGAAGTTATTGCGATAACTTTCCGCAATATCCGTTTTACACCAAATAGCAATAAAATCTGCTACAGAAATTTCTTGCTTGCCCAACTGCTCTAAGGCGTATTCTAGTGGATTTCTTGTGCTCATTTTTGGTATCTCGCTAATGCTACAGCACTATCTACGGACGCAGCTACCGGCTGCTCACTCTGACTTAGTAAACTAAGTTCTTTTGTCGCTTCCTGAATCTGTCTGCCCTTACCACGCTTATTGATGATAGCGCGGAATTGCTGAAATAGCTTGGTGGGCATCTGCTTTCCATTGACGTGCTTGAGCGCACCATCGCTCTCACGATGGAATCGTGCCCAATAATCCCACCCGTTATTCCAGAATACGTCGAAAGTCGTTGGATTTACTCGCTTGATTAGCATGTGGTTTCCTTATTGATATGCAATAATAGAAATATAAGGAGTATCAATGTGTGGTTTACCTTTCATTTTTTCCAGAAAGTCTCTTCCTTCTTGTGTTGCAACTACATATCCCGCCCTTTCATGTCGTCTTGCTTCTGCAAGTTCCTCCGTAGTTAAGTCAACAAAGAAAGGAGAATAATGACCACTGTAATGAAATTTAACTAGCATTTGATTCCCTTATTTACAGCCTAGAAAAAAGAATAACCGCCAGAGAACAGCGTTTACAGTTATGAAACCAATAGCCCATGCTATCAACGTGATAAGGGCTTCAAGAAATTTAGGGTCTTTCCACATAATGCCTCTCAATGAAAACCGTGGTGGATTAGAGGCTCCACCACTTGGCCTAACGTATTCCATTCTTTCATACAGATTTCAAGTGACTCACGCTTAACATAGTCGTGGTCCACCATATGAGAACCCTTCTTGATGATACTTATAGGAATGTAGTAAGAACCATCAGGTAAATACACGATTGGAACAAAGGCTGGCATCACGTCTCCTCATCATATTGGAGTGGAGCCTTGGGAAGTCCATCATCGCCCTTGACCCAAGGCCAGAGGAAATTTGGAATATCAATGTATTCATCATCCTTTGCAAGCCACTCGAATTCATCTTGTCTTCGCTTCAATTGACTTGGAAAGAGTGTGTTGGAAAAATTAGGTGGGAATCCCCATACGCCAACTAGAAAACGTCCATAGAATCGTTTCATGGCAAATCCTTTTAGTTTACTAAACCTTTGGCTCCCTGTTGACGAATTCAGCCTGTTCTACAACCTTAGACAGTGTTTTTACTGAAAAGTTCCCAAGTATTTGTTTTGCAAGACAATTCTTCCAGTCTTTGCAAATACCTTCCCCCTCACGCGGGGGGAAGTGTGCGCCACACTGTTTACAGAATGGTTGGTAATTCATAGCAGATACTACCTTCACACCCGCTGAACCCAAAGATTAGTGAGGAACCATCGCTGAATGTAATTCTTAATCCTTCGTCGCAGTCTGGGTCATTTTCAATTTCCACCACTGTTTTACCAACAAACCGCTGGAATTCAGTAGCAGGGAATTCTCTGCTCATCTATCTCTCCTTTGTTTTTCATGGATTCCTCCGGGACACTTGCATTCCATTATCCAGAAGCCGCAATAGTAGCAAATGTCATCCCAATACCGGGCTATTTTCTGCAACTGGTTCTTCATGTGAATGTTCCTTTTTGTGGTGCTTCCGTTCGATCATGATCTTCCGTTCTGCTTTCAAACGGAACCATGTTGAGCAAGGTGGTAGCTTGTCTTTGCTCGGGACGTTAAACTTTTTGGATTGAAGGTTCATCAGTTTTTTCCTGTTGTTTGCAATCAAGATGATCTGTATACCATGCGCCCTCTAATCCTTCATATTCACGGACTAGTATTAGAGTATTACATTGATCACAAATCACCTGTTTTTCTCGTAAAATGATCATTAGTTGCTCCATCAATAAACTAAATTATCCTTTAGTAAACTAAACCTTTGTTGCTCATGCCACTCGTGTGACCGTGTATTTTGGCAAATACGACAGCGCACCCATTTCTCTCCGTTTGGCAGAGTATTTTCGGGAGTCTTTGGATGCCTACATTTAGGCCACCGTGCACCTACAATAAGACCATTCCACGAATTCATCTCGTTATATCCAGATGAAAAGAAATCCACATATGAAGAGGCCGGCGAGCCCTACTACCATTAAACCCAAAACTACTGTTTCCAATCCTTTTTTGTACCAACCATGGAATGATGCAAAAGAACCAAGCACAAAATCAGCTAGTAGAATTAATAAGAAAGATAGAACAAATTTCTCTAACATTTTATCTCCTTTACATTTTAAAATAACCCAATAACACAGCAGACACAGGCATTACACAAATCAATAACACCACCACAATGAGGTTGAACAAACAACGCCGGCAATTACCACAACACACATTGGTGCGATGCTTGGGGGTTCGATAAGACCATTCCAAGAGTTCATTATTTTTTATTGACCAACCATAGCCATAGTGAGAATATGATTCCAAACCATAAACTCACTAGTGGCAAACCTATCTTGGAAAGAATGTAAAGAGCACACCATACAACACTATAGGTTGTAATCAGAACCATACCCAACAATATGTCCAACATGTTATCTCCTGTAGAAAATATGATTTCCAATTTTGACCGTGTGTTTCATGCTAGCTGCCCAATACGGCTTAATATGGGCAGCATGGTAATGGGTTGCCCCATAGGTAACATCCGCCGGAGATTCCCATGCCAATTTTGCAACATTCAAAGCACGTTCAAATTGGTCGCTGTCATGACCCGGCATTTTGATCGTCCAAGAAAATTGCCTATGGGCGAATACTACCTTACAGACATTATCGGGATTGTATTTTGCGCGGTTGCGCGTGGTATGGACAATAGCATATTGTCCAGTTAGACTCTCACCCCTAGCCTCATGAATGAGGTTGAGTGCTAAACAAATGAGAGCGGCTTCTAAAGCCATTAAATCTCCATTTAGTAAACTAACTAAAAGAAAGAGCGGGTAGGCATACCTACCCTTTAAGTCCTTTATTTGAACCGTTTTACCTGACCACGGTTATCCCTTGTCGGGGCCGCTCTGACGGTGTAGGACGCTCGAAGCTGATCTTTTTCCATTTTGGCAATCCATGTGCCAACGACCCAACTACCATTTAGGCATTTGATTGGAAAATATGGACTACCAGTTAGACGAATTCGTTGTTCTGCTTTTCTTTTAGCTTGATGATAATTCATATATCTCTTTCAAGAATCCCTTATGAAGGCCCCATTCAGCTAACCACTCAGGTATTTCCAAGCCGGTAGGGGTGAAATACGCAAAAACCTTGCAAAGGTTATCAAAATCCTGTTGGGAAATGTGGGTGATTACTGTCATGTTACCCTCTGGTAACTAATTGGGAGGAGCGACAGAAGACGTTTTCACAACCGCAGTTGTCCCGGCCCTTGCGAGTACCGTAATCTCCTGCGCTCCATTGTTTGGTGGAGACACCGCAGGGTTGCGGTCGGCCTGTTGGCTCACGCCGGTCGCTTGCACAGGTAACTTCCCGCTATAGGGGAGCTGCAATCGCCCGTGCTCACCGACATTAACTTGGCCCTGCGGCGCTCCATTGAAAGGTGCCCACCCTAGATCGCCAGTTATTCCCCAACAGGGGCGATTCCACGGGACGCCGCTAAGCGTTTCTGCTTTCGCTTCATCAGCCGTTAAATGTTGGGCCAGATGCTCACAGGTTCGATGGGCTGGTGAGCCACGCGGACATTACTACTACAAATGGTGGAGCAGGGCTGCACTACCTTCCCTCGCGCTTTGACATGGCTGTATCTCTTCGGTAAATAAACCCTACAGCTAGGTAACAAGCCTAACAGCCTGCGTTTTGCCAGCATGTGCCCAGATATACCTGATCAGGATATATCATTGCCCCGTAATCTGTGCGCGTTATTTTCTCGGTAGGAAGCTTTGGAAGCCAACTAACAAGAAGGAATGCGCGCCCCTCTCGTCCCCGTGTTGTGGTAGGCGGTAAGCCTACGCCGTGCACCAGCACCAGATTTCCCTGATCTGCACACCACGAAGGGATTAGTAAACTAAAGAGTGGAGTCGAGCCACTTACCAACAGCGCCGTGATTCCGAATCGAACGGACTATCACCACCACTACCATGTGAGCGCCTAGTGCTTGGTCACACTGTAGTCCAACTCCACACTTTAGTAAACTAACTAGTGTCCTGACCGCCGATAACTCGGCGGAATACAATTAGGCGGCTTGCAAGTGTGAGGGTTCCTCAATCTTGTAACCGTTCTGCTCCAACCCCGCTGTGATCTCGGCGCGGTCGTGAAGGGTCAATTCCTTCAATTCCCTGTAGAAATCCGCACCAGTCTCACCCGGCTTGTAACCGAAGAAATCACGGCAAGCGCCCAAAAATGACATAACCTTAACCGACATGGTAATTACTCCAATTAAAGCTGGTAAAATTACCAGCGGTCAAGACACTAATTAGTAAACTAAATGGCTTTCACTAACAAACACTTAGGACATATTAGGTTAGACAAAAAAACACGGGGAAAGTTCCCGTGTATTCAAAGGGTTAGTCTGATTTAGTAAACTAAGTGCTTTCTCTATCCCATGTGGAGAGAGACTCTTGTGGAGTCTCCCTCACGGGCCGACTTAGGCCGCTGCTGCAACAGGAGCCGCTGCGGGTTGCGCTGCGGGTTGTGCAGATGCTTTTTCCTCCATGAGCCCCAAGTCCTTCATCAGAGCCGCATGTTGGATGATACCGCCCAAGGTGTTGTCACCGATTGCCTTCAAGCACTGATCCTGAGCAATGGTGAAATACTCGCGTATCTCTTTGCCCATGAACCATGCGTAGTAGGCAGGCATCGGCGTGTGAGCCTTGCCGATTGCTTCCAGACGCTTTGCAGCCGCTTGGATAACCTGAACCAGCGTTCCTACGTTGGTCTCGGCCTCGATTGCGGTTTGCTCGGCTGTCTTGCTTTGCACTGGCGCTCCCTTAGTCTCGTGAACCTTGGGCAGAGACTTCAGCATGACGTTCCAGCGAAGTTTGGTATCGCTGAGTTTCGCCACCACATCGGTCTTGTTGCGCTTGCCAGCGTTCAGCACTCGCGCTATCTGCGAGCGTAGGACGCCTAGTGCAGCGGTTGGCCTGTTTTCTTCCTTCCGCTTGTCCAGCACTTGCTTGAAGCCGTCCGTGTAGGAGAACCACGAATCCTGCGGAGCTTCCAAGATCAGCTTCAACTGTTCCCGGATGGTGTTCTGTGTTCCGAACATCCGATCATCAGTCTGACTGACTTGTTGAGCGTGCTTCACTCCAACATCGTGGAATGAAAGCTTGGCAGGCACAGCGTCCTTTCCTGCCCGCTCATTCGGCCCAGCTTTTGGTTCGCCCTCGACAACAGGCTTTTCCTGCTTGTTTGTTACATTTTCCATGTTTCACCCCGTATTTCAAGGTTATCTGACAGTAAATACAATCAGAGTGAGAGTGAATCTCTCACCACATGGAATAGAGAGGATTTAGGATACTAATCTATCCATAGCTCCAGTCTTATAGCCCCGAAGTCAGGCATGTGCGGTGAGCTTCTCGCGTCTCAACTAGGGGTCTAGGGTTACGCTAGACCTTGCGACGGATACTACTCCGCAGTTTCGCTGCCGGTCACTGTAGGCGCTGAGGACAGAGTCAACCCGCTTGACAGTGTGGCGTGACGGGGATTGGTTTGTGCGTCTGATGTTACCCGTCTGAAAGTAAGACCGCAGGATACGGGGATAGTTCCCGAGAGTATCCATAGAATAAACTGATAGGCTGGATTTAGTTTACTAATGGGAGGATAGGCCCGCGTAAGAGGCTGATTAGAATGAGTCCAAGACTCAGACCTAGTCTAATCCCTAGCCGGGGAGATAAGCAATAATGATAATTATTCTCATTGAAGGGGGGGAGGGGGGAAAACCCCCCCGGTGGCTCGGTGGGGGGGAGATACCCTTTGAGAGGATACTACATATTTTCTAAAACTCTTATTTATCAACTACTTGGAGATAAACACAGTCTCTGCGAGACTGCGTAAAACGCTATTTTTTAATCTATTTATATTACTTAATTAATTAATATAATACAAACACTATATATACTCTATATATAATACTATTTACCAGAGCCCTTTCATTTCATTTACCTTCGCCCTTTTCATACATATATTATACCATAAAAAGTATGTTAGTGTCCACTACTTTTTTTACCTAAACTATCTTCTATTAATAAACATATACTTATAAAATAGTTGCTCTCCCCCTATTGACATTTGCCTTAAGATGTGGTATAATATATACGACACTAGAAATCTGTTCGGAGGATATATGGCTGATTACCCAGATTTACCGCTTTATAGCCCTTCCGATAGAAGGGAGTTGGAATTACGAGAAATAGATAAGTATGATTCTATGAATCCTGAGCTTTTCTACGATTACGTAGACAGGTTGGAACATGCTAAGTCGTTTCTAGATACCCATCTAGAAGCTCAATTCCACCCCAAAGCACAAGAATTAAAGCGCACTTTACTTGATTATAGCGGGTTAGCTGGCGGTATGACTAACTTCTGGCAGAACCCATATGAGTTCTCAGGATTCGATACAAACCAAGCAAATCAATTTAAGCTCCATCGTGACTTTTCAGATAATACTGCATTTGCTTATATGTATCCTACTAGACCCTATGATCTTCATCTTTCCGCGGAGAATATAGATAAGGAACAATATCCTTCTTCTCGTTTGTTAGGGCATGAGATGACCCATGTTAAGGAATCCTTGGATAGCCTAAATCAGGTAAAAGGATATAATTCCTCTGGGTGGCGGCCTAATTTCTCAAATGATATGTATAACGATCTCCTTCGACTGGCTTACAAGAAGGGGGCCTACTATAAGGGTAAAGGATTAGGAACTGATCCGGGTGAAACTATAAGTTATCTACGAGGTAGGGAGGGAGAGCTTCGTAAGGGTAAGACCCTAATGGATGACCCAGATACCGCAGAAGTCTTTAAGAAATATCCCGGTTCTTATGAAGAATACCAACGAGCTTCTAAAGCTTTAAAAGGAACAAAGGGTAAAAAGTAATGCCTACTATTGATCCAAAGCAACTTAAAGATATGTGGGTTGCACAAGATAAACGAATTCATGGCGAGTTAGTCAAGGAAGGGATGCGCAGGCATCCTGATAACCTAGAGCGGGCTTATCAATGGGCATACGATCAAATTCATAAGATTGAGAATCCTCCCGAGATACCTCAGTTTGAGCCAGTTAAATATGAAGGAACGATATAATGCTTAAAAATATAGTAGTTACCCCAGAAACTGGAGAAATTGAGGTTAAAACTCCTGCTGTTATAGCAGAAGCAGAGCAAAGATTACATAAATCTGGCCCCGGAACCTACATGGAACGGTTCCTCGCTGGCAAGACACCGTTGAAACGGAAGTCAGGATGGTGGCCGGAAGAGAAAAGGATTGAAGTGGTGGCCCTCTACGCCGCAGGTATGACCTCTCCCGATGAACTCTCTCGGTTGACGAAGGTCTCACCTACTACTATCAAGACTTGGAAGACTGAGGACTGGTTCACAGACATGTTGGATAAAGTCCATACGTCTATAGATCAGGATATTGTTTCTAAACAGACAGCAATTGTAGATAAAGCATTAGAAGCTATTCAAGATCGGTTGTCAAATGGTGAATATATTGTTAAATCGCGTAAGCAACCTGATGGTTCATACAAAGATGAGATTCACCGACGACCTGTTAATATGCGTGACGCCAATATTGTTGCTACTACTGTCGTAGATAAGCGGCAATTACTCCGTGGCAAGGCGACCTCTAGGTCTGAGAAGATAGGGGTAGAAGCTAGGTTAGAAAAGTTGGCTGAGGAATTCAAGAGGTTTTCTGCAGCTAAAGACGTTACGGCAGAAAGTAAGGAATTAAGCCAAGATGCGCTTTAAAGATGGCGTTGTCTGGGCGGATATGCATCCATTGGTAGACAATCCTGACCTCCATAAGAAGCTGGATCAAGTTTTCCAGAAGTTCGGTGTAGCCGAAGCTATCATTACTAGTGGTAGAGATGGTATTCATAAAGTAGGGTCCTTTCATTATGAAGGCAAAGCCTTCGATTTGAGAACCTTCCATGTTCTAGAAGCACTTAAGGACGAACTTAAGAAAGAACTTGGTCTTAAATATGATGTGATCTTAGAGAAAGATCATATTCATATAGAGTATGATCCAAAAGGTTAGTTATGAAAAAACTGATTACTGGTGGTATATTAGTATTGGCTCTATTTCTATTTGGAGCTAGTCCTTATAATAATCAATTTGCAAACAAGCGGAAGGAAGTTGCTGCTACAGTTCATAATATGACAGACGAGGCTACTAAGTCTTCTTGTTCTGTAGTTATGATAGCTCCCGGTGAGGCTTTGACAGCCCGCCATTGTTTGCGAATGGAATCTCCAGTAGTTATAATTGATGATTTGGAGTATGTTGTAACCTTTGGATATGGTAATCCAGCCCTTGATTTAGCTCTATTGATTATCCCTAATGCTCCTTGTCCATGTGCTAAACCAGCTATGGGAACGATTGAAGAAGGGGAAAGTGTCATGTTAGTTGGCTTTCCTTACAGTCTTGCTAGGATTATAACTTATGGAGAAATGCAAGGTAGGGTTGTAGTAAATGCTGTTGAATATGCTGTAGTTACGGCCCCGGCCCGACCGGGCAATTCTGGGGGTGGTGTATTCAATGAAAAGGGAGAATTAATAGGCATAGTGTCTATGGCTGATATTACAGGGTATATAACATTTATTGTTGAAATTGAGCCTTTATTGTCTCCTTTTAAGGATAAGTTGAGAGAGTAAGAATTAGATGAAGCTAACTGCTTCCATAATTGAAGGATTTGTAGGGTCTTGTCTAGCTAAGAATTTTCATAACAGTGTAGTATCTCCCCAGTGTCACAGAGAATGGTGGGAGTTATGCTGTAGTGATGATAAGTATATAGCTATTGCGGCTCCTAGAGGTCACGCTAAATCAACTGCGATCACTTTTGCTTACGTCTTAGCTTGTGTTCTGTTCAGAGAACGGAGCTACGTAATCATCATAAGTGATACTGAAGGACAAGCGACTCAGTTTTTGAATGATATTAAACGTGAGTTAATTGAGAACGAAGATATCATTCAGTTGTTTGGTGTTGAGAAGTTAGAAAAGGATCAGGAAACCGATATTATCATCCGTATGACGGATGGCCATAGGTTTCGGATTCAGGCGAAGGGAAGTGAACAGAAGGTCCGAGGTCTCAAGTGGCGTAATCAGCGTCCTGACCTCATCGTTGGCGATGACTTAGAGAACGATGAGATCGTCATGAACCCGGAACGTAGAGATAAGTTTAGACGCTGGATGAATGGGGCATTGTTGCCCATCCTCTCTAAAGGGGGTGCAATTCGCTTGGTAGGAACCATTCTTCATATTGACTCTTACCTTGAAAACCGTATGCCTCGACTTCATAATAAGGCTACTGTTATAGAACCACTAAAGATATACAGCACTAACAAGATAGGTGCTTGGAAATCGGTAAAATATAGAGCCCATTCGGATGACTTCTCACATATCCTATGGCCTGAGATGTATGATGAAAGGTGGCTTAAAGAGAAACGTGCAGACTTAGTATTGCAAGGGCAGGCAGATATCTATAATCAGGAATATCTGAACTATCCGATTGACGAAAGCAGAGCAATGTTTAGGCGGTCGGATTTATTGCCTATTGATGAAAAAACACTGACTCTCATTATTCAAGATAAGATTCCATTGCATTACTATGTTGGCGTGGATTTGGCGATTTCTCAAAATAAGCGTGCTGATTATAGCAGCTTTGTGGTTGTTGGTATTGATGCTGACAATCTTATGTATGTCTGTGAAGTCATACGTGCTCGGTTTGATACCAAAGAGATTATTGAAACGCTTTTTGAGATTCAAGAGAAATACCATCCCTATTGGTTCGCGATTGAAAAAGGTGTTTT
>Ga0208454_1000807_pt1 | contig 15203 bp, 15 predicted proteins | sample EasRivMeERMZT100_FD_187530 | JGI IMG/M metagenome (GOLD analysis project Ga0208454, IMG submission 187530) | Soil microbial communities from meander-bound floodplain in the East River, Colorado, USA - East River MetaG ERMZT100 (SPAdes) (version 2) | ecosystem: Environmental > Terrestrial > Soil...
TCGAAGATGATGCCGTCGCGGGCTTCCACCGTGAGCCAGGCGTTCTGCGACAGCTCGTGCTCGATCTGGCCGGGCGACCAGCCGGCATAGCCGAGCGTCACCAGCATGCGCGCCGGGCCTTCGCCGCGCCCGACGGCCTCGAGGATGTCCTTCGAGGTGGTGAGGCCGATGGCGTCGCCCACGCGCAGCGTGGACTGCCAGTTGCCCGCCGGCGCGTGCAGCACGAAGCCGCGGTCGGTCTGCACCGGGCCGCCGAAGTAGACCGGGGCGTCCTTGCGCTCGCGGTCGCGCAGCGTGAGCGACAGGCGCTCGAACAGCGCCTGCAGCGTCATGTCGAGCGGCCGGTTGACCACCAGGCCGAGCGCGCCCCGGTCGTTGTGCTCGCAGATATAGGTGAGGGTCTTGGCGAAGTACGGATCGGCCATGTTGGGCATGGCGATCAGGAAGTGATGCGTCAGGTTGACTGTGGACATCCGCGCGGACATTCGCCCACCCCTTATTCTAGTGTAATGGGGTTAGAGGCGCCTTCCCGCCGGAAGTTTTTCTAGATTTCTACCATCTCGAAGTCTTCCTTGCGTGCGCCGCATTCCGGGCAGGTCCAGTTGATGGGAATGTCTTCCCAGCGCGTGCCGGGCGCGATGCCCTCGTCGGGCAGCCCCGCCGCTTCGTCGTAGACGAAGCCGCAGATGAGGCACATCCACGTCTTGAACTGCACTTGGCTCTCGGTCATAAAATGGGCCGGATATTAACTCATGCCACCGATAGTCCTTACCTTCGCGGCGTCGGATCCGACCGGCGGCGCCGGATTGCAGGCCGACCTGCTCACGCTTGCCGCTCTCGGCTGCCATCCGCTTTCGGTGCTCACCGGGGTCACGGTGCAGGACACTAGCGGCGTCGAGCACCTGGAATCCATCGCCGCCGATCTGGTCACACGCCAGGCGAGCCGCGTGCTCGCCGAAACCAGGGTCGCTGCGTTCAAAGTCGGCGTCCTCGGCTCCGCCGAGAACGTGCGCGCCGTGGCGGCGATCGCTGCCGCGCACGCCCGGGTTCCACTGGTGCTCGACCCGGTGCTCGCTTCAGGCCGCGGCGATCCCCTGGCGAATGACGCGGTCCTGAAGGCATTGCTGGAATTGCTCGTGCCCCGGGCGACCGTGGTCACGCCGAACACCGTGGAGGCCGCGCAGCTCGGCGGCGCGAAGCGCCTGCTCGAGCTCGGCTGCCGCTACGTGCTGGTCACCGGCACGCACGAACCGGGCGCCGAGGTGAGCAACAAGCTCTACGACTCCGGCGGCCTGGTGCGCGAGGACCGGTGGCAGCGGCTGCCGGGCAGCTACCACGGCTCGGGATGCACCCTCGCTTCCGCGATCGCCGCGCAGCTCGCGAAGGGCCGCGACGTGCCCGAGGCCGTGCGCCGGGCGCAGAAATTCACCTGGCAGGCGCTCGCCGCGGGATTTCGCAGCGGCGCCGGGCAGTCGCTGCCCAATCGCTTCTTCGGAAAATGATGCGGGGCCTCTACGCCATCACGCCCGACACCGCCGACACGGACGTCCTCCTGCGCAAGGTCGAGGAGGCGCTGAAAGCCGGCGTCGCCATGCTGCAATACCGCAACAAGATCATCTCCAAGGACAAGCGCCTGCTTCAGGCGAAAGATCTGGCGCCGCTCGCCCGCGGCTACGGCGTGCCCCTCATCGTGAACGACGACGTCGAGATCGCGCTCACCGTCGGCGCGAACGGCGTTCACCTGGGCAAGGAGGATGGCGACCTGGCGGGCGCGCGCGCCAAGCTCGCCGGAAGGATTCTCGGCGCCTCCTGCTACGACGACCTGGAAAAGGCCAGGGCCGCCGTGCGGGCCGGCGCCGACTACGTCGCCTTCGGAGCCGTTTTCCCCTCCCCGACCAAGCCCGGCGCGGTACGCGCGCCGCTCTCCCTGTTCGGAAGCGGCCTTGGCGTGCCGCTGTGCGCGATCGGCGGCATTACACTGAAGAACGCGCCCGCGCTGATCGCCGCCGGAGCAAGCCTGCTCGCGGTGATCTCCGATCTCTTCGATGCGCCGGACATCGGCGCGCGGGCGGGCGAATACCGCAAGCTCTTCCAATGAAAAAAAGCAGGCAACTCTTCGAACGCGCCCAAGCCCGCATCCCCGGCGGCGTCAACTCGCCGGTGCGCGCCTTTCGCGCCGTCGGCGGCTCCCCGGTGTTCTTCGAGCGCGCCTCGGGTCCCTATCTATGGGACGCCGATGGCACGCGCTACATCGACTACGTCGGCTCCTGGGGCCCGATGCTCGCCGGACACGGTCATCCCGCGGTGGTCGAGGCGGTGCAGGAAGCGGCCTCGCGCGCGCTCTCGTTCGGCGCGCCGACCGAGGCCGAGGTCGAGCTCGCCGAGCTTCTCTGCCGCCTCCTCCCCTCGCTCGAGCTCGTACGCCTCGTCTCCTCCGGCACGGAAGCAACCATGACCGCGCTGCGGCTCGCGCGCGGCTTCACCGGCCGAAGCCTGGTGGTCAAGTTCGAGGGCTGCTATCACGGCCACGCCGACGCGCTGCTCGTCAAAGCCGGGTCCGGCGCCCTCACCTTCGGCAACCCCAGCTCCGCGGGCGTGCCGCCCGAAACTGCTGCTGCCACAATCGTGCTGGACTACAACAACGTTGTGCAAATCAGAAATCTGTTCAAAGAGAAAGGCAAAGACATTGCCGGCGTGATCGTAGAACCGGTCGCCGGCAACATGAACCTGGTCTTACCCGCCCCCGGATTTCTCGAAACGCTGCGCGAAGAGTGCACGCGGCACGGCGCCGTGCTGATCTTCGACGAAGTGATGACCGGCTTCCGTGTCGCGCTGGGCGGCGCGCAGCAGCGCTTCGGCATCCGCCCCGACCTCACTACGCTCGGCAAGGTCGCCGGCGGCGGGCTGCCGCTCGCCGCGGTCGGCGGCCGGCGCGAGATCATGGAGAAGCTCGCGCCGCTGGGGCCCGTGTATCAGGCGGGCACGCTTTCCGGCAATCCAATTGCCGTCGCCGCCGGACTAGCCACCCTGAAGGTCGTATCAGTGCACGGGTTTTGCGAAAAAGTCGAAGCCACGACGAAAGCGCTGGTCCAGGGCCTCGTGGCGGCGGGAGGAAAAGGCTTCTCGGCGCAGTCGATCGGCAGCATGTTCGGCGTCTATTTTCGCGACTCCCCGCCGAAGAGCTTCGCCGAAGTCATGCAATGCGACCGCGAGCGTTTCAACCGCTTTTTTCACGAGATGCTGACGCGCGGCGTATACCTGGCGCCTTCAGCGTACGAAGCAGGCTTCGTGTCCGCGGCTCACGGTGCAAGCGAAATCGAAGCGACGTTGGTCGCCGCGCGCGCTGCATTCGCCGAGATTTCGTAATAGAACATATCCACATCAGGGAGCTGGGGAGACTTGACCGCCCTGCGCTGGAGCCGCACTTCCTCGCGCTCGATAGCGAAGACCGCCGGCTACGCTTCGGGGTACCGATAAACGACGATGCGGTGCGCGCGTACGTCGCGCGCATCGATTTCGAGCGCGATGCGGCCTTCGGCGTCTATGACGACGCTCTGCACCTCGTCGGTGCGGCGCACGTCGCCCGCAGCGGCGGGCACGCCGAGCTCGGGGTCTCTGTGCTGCCGGGGCACCGCGGCCGCGGCATCGGCGGTGCGCTGCTCGCGCGCGCGCACCTGCGCGCCCGCAATTGGGGCGTGCGGGCGCTCTTCATGCACTGCCTGACGGAGAACGACGCCATGATGCACCTCGCGCGCAAGCAGGCGATGGAGATCGTGGTCGAATCGGGCGAAGCCGATGCCTGGCTCAGGCTTGCGCCCGCCGACGCCTCGAGCCATTTCGGCGAGGTGTTCGCCCAGCGCGTGGCGCTCTTCGACTACGCGCTCAAACAAGGAAGATCGTGGCTAGGCCAAGGAAGATGAAGAACCCGCCCGAATCGGTGCAGGCGGTGATCAGCACCGAGGAGCCGACCGCCGGGTCGCGCCCGAAGCGCGCGCGCAGCCACGGGATCGTCACGCCCATCATGGCGGCGAGCAACAGGTTGAGGATCATGGCGAGCGCCATCACGCCGCCGAGCGCGACGTTGCCGTAGAAGAGATACGCGATCGCGCCGAGCAGCGTTCCCCAGACCGCGCCGTTCAGCAGCGCCACGCCGACTTCCTTCGCGAGCAGCTTCCTCCAGTACCCGCCGTGGATCTGCCCGAGCGCCAGCGCGCGCACGATCATGGTGGTGGTCTGGTTGCCCGAGTTGCCCCCGATGCCGGCCACGATCGGCATCAGCGCGGCGAGCGCCACGAGCTGCGCAATCGAGTCCTCGAACACGCCGATGACGCGCGAGGCGATGAATGCGGTGACAAGGTTGATGGCGAGCCAGGCCCAGCGGTTCTTGAAGCTGTCGAGCACCGGCGCGAACACGTCTTCCTCGTGCTGCAGGCCGGCTTCGGCGAGCTGGGACTCGGCGCTCGTTTCGCGGATGTAGTCGACCACCGCGTTGACCGTGAGCCGCCCGACCAGCCTGCCGCTCGCATCCACCACCGGCGCCGAGACCAGGTCGTAGCGCTCGAAAGCGCTCGCCGCGTCCTCGGCGCGGTCCTGGGGGTAAAGCTTGACGCTTTCCGCGATCATTACCTGGTGCACCTCGCGCTCGAGGTCCGAGACGATGAGGCGCGCGAGCGGCAGCGTGCCCTTCAGCACCTGGTCGCGGTCCACGACGAAGAGCTGGTCGGTATGGTCGGGCAGCTCGTCGAGACGCCGCAGGTAGCGCGTCGCCGCCTCCAGCGTGGTGTCTGCGCGCACCGCGATGTGATCGAAATCCATCAGCGCTCCCACCGCGCCTTCCGGGAATGAGAGCGCGGCGCGCAGCCGCTCGCGCTCCTCGGCGGGCAGCGCCTGCACCACCTCCTCGATGACGCTCGCCGGAAGGTCCGGAGCAATGTCCGCGAGCTCGTCGGCCTCCAGCGTCTCGGCCGCGGCCACCAGCTCGCGCGAGTCCATCGCTTCGATGAGCGATTCGCGCACCGCGTCGGAGACTTCGACCAGGATCTCGCCGTCGCGGTCGGCCTTGACCAGCTCCCAGACCGCGAGCCGCTCCTCGAGCGGCAGCGCCTCGAGGATGTAGGCGATGTCGGCGGCGTGCAGCGGGTCGAGCTTGGCGCGCAGCCCGGGCTTCGGCTTGCCCTCCTGCAGCAGCTCCTGCACCTCCTGCAGGTTCTGCTGCAGGTCCTCGACCTCGAGCCGCGCCGGAGCTTCGTTCATGGTGTCAGGGTATTTGTGCCCCGGTCATGCGGCTCGAAATGGTCACCATGCGCCCCTCCAGGTAGGGCGTGCGCCGCCCGCGCTCGTAGCGCTTCGGGCTGGGCAGGATTGCCGCGAGCCAGGCCGCCTGCTCCGGCCCGAGCGCGGCCGCGGGCACGCCGAAGTGATACCGCGCCGCCGCCTCGGCACCGAAGATGCCCTCGCCCCATTCCGCCACGTTCAGATAGATCTCGAGGATGCGGCGCTTGGAGAGCGTGCGTTCCATCATCCAGGTGATCACCGCCTCCTGCCCCTTGCGCAGCCACGAGCGGTGGCCTGAGAGGAACATGTTTTTCGCGAGCTGCTGGGTGATGGTCGAGGCGCCGGCGACGACCTTCCCGCGCTGCTCGTTCTTCTGGATCGCTTTCTGGATCGCCTCCCAGTCGAACCCCTCGTGGTCGAGAAACTTGGCGTCCTCGGCGGCCACCACCGCGCGCTTGAGATGCTCCGAGATGCGGCTGTACGGGACCCACTGGTAGCGCAGCCGCGCGCCCGGCTTTTCCATGTGCTGGTCCATGAAAGCGGTGGACGACGGGTTGAAGCTCGACCAGTAGACGATGTGCGAGAAGAACCAGAGCTGGATCGCGATCACGGCGAGCAGCGCCGTGCCGAGCGTGTAGCAGAACGCCTTCCAGGCGAAGACGAGGCCGCGAAAGCGCCTACGAGCCACGCAGCTTCGCGAGCACCGGACCCGTCGCCGGGCGTACCCCGCGCCAGAGGAAAAACGATTCGGCCGCCTGCTCAACCAGCATGCCGAGGCCGTCGCAGGTGTGCGCGCCCGCCTTGTGCGCGGCCGCCAGAAACGGCGTCTCACGGCCGTACACCATCTCGTACGCAAGGGTGGAATCGTTCAACAGCCCTTCGGGCAAGGGCGGTGCTGCATCGCTCAATCCAGCCGAGGTGGCGTTGATGACCACGTCGAACGACCTGCCCGACAGCGCTTCATAGCCGTATCCCGAAGCCCCCGGGAAACGCGCGGCGAGCTCCACCGCCCTGCTCGCCGTGCGGTTCGCAATCGAGAACTGGACCGCCCCCGCCTCGAGCAGCGCGCCGACCACGCTCTGCGCAGCTCCGCCCGCGCCCAGCAGGAGCAAGCGCTTACCTTTCAGAGTGAGCCCAAGGTTCACCGTGATGTCCCGGACCAGTCCTACTCCGTCGGTGTTGTCGCAGAAAGAACGGTCCAGGACCAGGGTATTGCCGGCCTTTGCGATGCGCGCGCGCTCGCTCGCATCCCTGCTGAGCGCAAACGCCTGCTGCTTGAACGGCACGGTGACGTTGAGGCCCTTGCCGCCGGCGGCGCGAAACCGTTCGACCGCCTGCGCAAAGCCGTCGAGCGGCGCCTCGATGCGACCGTAGTCGATGTCCTGCCCCGTGGCGCGGGCGAACTCGGCGTGGATCCAGGGGGACTTGGAATGCGCGACCGGGTTGCCGATGACCGCGTACCGGTCGCTCATCTCGCTACTCAGTCCAGATCTTGTCGCCCTGGCCGAAGAACCAAGTTCGCGTGATGACCAAGAGATCGGTGTCGCGCCGGATGTCCGGCGGGAACGCGGCGAACGGCGTCGCCATGCGCACGATCTTGAACGCCGCCGCGTCGAGCACCTTGAGCCCGGAGGAGCGGTCGAGCTCGATCGACTCCACGTTGCCGTCGGGCCGGATGGTGACGGTGAGCCGCAGGTTGCCGTAGATCTTGCCGCGCGCCTCGGCCGGGTAGTTGAGCGTGCCGACGCGCTCGACCTTCACGCGCCAGTCTTCCTCGTACTGCGCAAAGCGGTATTCGGCGGCGTTCGCACCGATGAACGTCTTGCGCGGCCGCTTCTGGTATTCGTCGATCTGCCGGTCGATCTGCGCCTGCAGGCGCATCGCAGCGAGCGCGAGGTCGGCCATGTCGCGGCCGCTCGGGTGCGCGCCCGGCTCGTCCACGCCGGTCTGGCGCGGCGCGGGTGCGGGCGCGCGGCTCTGCGTCGCGCTCATCTGGGCGAGCAGCTCCTGCTGTTTCGCCTCGAGGCTGCTCTGGCGGCGCTGCGCGTCCGCGAGGTCCTTGCCGGGCTCGCGCGGCTCGGTCACCGGAAGCGGCGTCTTCGCGCGGCGGTTCTCTTCGACCGTACCCCCGCGGTTCAGGCGCGATTGGGCCAGCACGTCCGCTTTCGCGGGCCGGTCCTTGGTTTTCGCGTTGACGAGGACGACTTCCAGGGGGGCGCTTTCCTGCTTCCAGCGCAGCCCGTCTGGCGACCGGAAGTGCACCGACAGAAGCGCGATGTGCAGCGCGAGCGACAGCCCGAGCGCCGCGCCGAGCACGCGGTCGCGCCCCCTCTTGATGAAGTGCACTCTCACCTTAGTACGACAAGCCTTTCATATTTTAGGCTTTTTGACCAGCCTCCTCGCTGGAATTTCGCACGCTGCCGAGGGTTTCGCGGTAAACCGCGCCGAGCGAGCGCTCGATCAGGTCGACGCCGCTCACCTCCACCCTCACGAGCGCACCCGGCTCGAGCGTCGGCGCGGCGCTCACCCGCGTCACGAGCGGCAAACCCTCCACCCGCACCATATTCTCGCGCAGCACCACCGCGTCGAGCGTCCTGACCCCCTCCTGCTGCAGCCAGCGCAGGCTCCAGTAAGTCTCCATCCCGCGCTGGTGCTCATCGTAGCGCGCCGCCGTTACCTCGAATGCGCGCAGCGCCGCCAGAAGCGCGTCCGAATTCCTCGCGTAGGGCGGCCGGCGGCCGGCGAGCGCGGCGGCAAGCTGCCACTGGTTGACGAGGTCGACGTAGCGCCGCAGCGGGGAGCTCATCCAGGCGTAGGACGCCACGCCCAGTCCCTCGTGCGGCTCAGGATGCACGCTGAAACGCACCTTTCCGGTGGATTGCACGCGATAGATGGCGGCGACATCGCGCTCGGCAAGGAGCTCCCCCCAAGCCGAGTTGGCGAGGATCATCATCTCGGAAACCAGCTTGTCGAGCGGCGCGCCGCGCTTGCGCGGCACCACGCGCACGCGGTCGTTCTCGACATGGAAGTTGTAGTCGAGCGCCCCGGCGGCGCTCGGCTTGCCGCGTCGTGCTTCCAGCGCGAGCGCAGCGCGCCACAGCGTGCGCAGGTCGTCTTCGAAGGCAAGCCCGCTCGCCTCATTTTTTTCCAGTCTTTCGTTCAGGATCTCGTACTCGGCATGCCGCAGGTTTGCGACGATGGGCACGCGCTCGAGGCGAGTGTGGCGGCCGCGCACCCCGTAATCCGCGTCGAGGTCCAAATAGAGAGAGACCGCGGGCAGCTCGCCGCCGTGGTCGAGCGAGAAACGCTCGATCACGTCCTCGGGGAGCATGGTGAATTTGCGCCCGGGCATGTAGGCGGTCGAGAGCCGCTCGCGCGCGATCGCGTCGAGGGGCGAGCCGGGCGCGAAGCCGAGCGCGGGCGCCGCGATATGGATGCCGATGCGCACGCCGCCTGCGAGCCGCTGCACCGAGAACGCGTCGTCGATCTCGGTGGTGCCGATGTCGTCCAGGCTGAAGGCGCCGGCGGGCGCTAGCGGCAGGTCGGCGGGCGCGCTCGGCACCTCGTGGGCGGGGAACGCGATGCCGCGCGGAAAAAGCTCGTGCAGGAAGCGCTTCAGGTGGTAGTCGTGGCTGTCGCTCAGGAGCCCGCAACGCTCGAAAAGCCGCGCCGCCGTGAGGCCGGTCTGCGCGCAGGCCTGCTCGAGCGCGCGCGTCTGCGGCTTGTTGCGGTCCGGCGCATAGAGAAGCTCGTCCTTCAGGGAAGCGATTTCGGCGGGACAGTCGCCCTTCGCCAGGCGATCCGCCCACGCCGCCACCTGCTCCTGGACGCGCTTTTTCTTCTCGAGCGCAGCGAGGGCGAGCTTGAGCGTCGCCTCGGGCGCAGGCTGGTAGCGGCCCTTGCCGCGGCGGTAGAAGTACATCGGCGCCGAGTGCAGCTTCATCAGCACCCCGGCCGCTTCGGCGGGGGTCGGCTCGCGCCCGACGTACTCGCGCGCGAGATCCTGGAAGGCGAATTCCCGCGCGCCGCTGCATTCCCAAAGGAAATGGATTTCCAGGTCGCGGGAAAATTTCTCGGCCTCGCCGAGCAGCTCCGCTGCGCCCGGCCGCTCGAAGGAAAGCAGCACGCTCGCCGCCTTGATCTTCGAGCGCCTGCCGTGCGGGCTCTCGACGTGGAAAGACGCCGGCGAGCGCTCGAGCACCGTGCCGGCTTTCAGCTCCCCATCTTCTTCATACAGAAGGTGCACGCGAGAACTCGAGTATGCGCGCGAGGTGCTGCGGAAAGCTCTGCAGGCTGTGATCCCCGCCGGGGATGACGAGCTGCTCCGCGCCCGCGTAGCGCGCCACGGCCCTGCGGTAGTCGAGCACCTCGTCTCCGGTCTCGACGATGAGCAAGTAGCGCCGCGGGGTAATCCGGGGCACGTAAAGCGCTTCCCACTCCCGCAGATGCGCCTCGGTGAGCTCGTAGGGCTCGCCGGAGTGCAGGTTTTTCTGCGGCCCGAGGTAGGCGCGCAGGCCGATATGCGGATCGATCGCCGGGTTGATCAGGACTGCCTTGAGCCCGTGCTTCTCGGCGAGATGGGTCGCGTAGAACCCGCCAAGGGAAGAACCGACAAGGCACGAGCCCTTTGAAACCAGCGGGACGATCGCCTTCATTGCATCCCCCGCCAGCGGCGGCAAGGCGGGACAGGCGAACTCGTGCGCGAGACCGCGCTCGGCCATGAAGCGCTGCATCACCTGCGCCTTGTGAGACTGGGGCGAAGAATTAAACCCGTGCAGATAGACGATCAAGCAATTTGCCGTGAATGCCGCCGAAGCCGCTGTTGGACATGACGAGAACGTGGTCCCCTGCCCTCGCCTCGCCGACGACCGCCGCGATCAGGGCCTCGAGGTCTTCCTCGCAGCGCGCCCGGGGGCCGAGCAGCGCGAACAGCGAGCGCGCGTCCCAGCCGATGCCGGAGGTATAGATATAGACGCGGTCCGCCTGGGCGAAGCTCGGCGGCAGCGCGTCCTTCATCACCCCGCGTTTCATGGTGTTCGAGCGCGGATCGAGCACCGCGAGAATGCGCGCCTTCCCCACCCGCTGCCGCAGGCCTTCCAGCGTGGTTCGGATTGCGGTGGGATGGTGGGCGAAATCGTCGTAGACGGTCACCCCTTTCGCCTCGCCTCTTACCTGCATCCGGCGCCGAACGCCGCCGAAGGAGCCGAGCGCCTTGATCCCCGCAGCGGGCTCCACTCCGACATGCCGCGCGGCAGCCAAGGCGGCGAGCGCGTTGAACCGGTTGTGGGTGCCGAGCAACGACCATTGCACGCGGCCCAGTCCTTGGCCGGCAAAGGACACCTCGAAAGCGCCCTGCCCGTCGGCCTCCCCGGCCTGCCAGCCGTCGGCCACCCCAAAGGCTTCAACCGGGGTCCAGCAGCCTAACGTGAGCACTCGCTTCACAGTCTCTTCGGTCCCGTTTGCGATCACCTTTCCGGAACGGGGGACAGTTCGAACGAAGTGGTGAAATTGCCGCTCGATCGACGCCAGATCGTCGAAGATGTCTGCATGATCGAATTCGATATTATTGAGAATTGCGGTCCGCGGCCGGTAGTGGACGAACTTCGAGCGCTTGTCGAAAAAGGCCGTGTCGTACTCGTCCGCCTCGATGACGAAGAGGGGCGAGGCGGTCAGCCGGGCGGACACCGGGAAATCGTTCGGAACGCCGCCGATGAGGAACCCGGGCGAGCGACCGGCCTTTTCCAGGATCCAGGCAAGCATGGCGGAGACGGTGGTCTTGCCGTGGGTCCCGGCCACCGCGAGCACGTGCTTGCCGGCCAGCACCTCCTCGGCGAACCACTGCGGCCCCGACACGTAGCGCTCGCCGGCGTCGAGGATCGCTTCCATCAGCGGGTTGCCCCGGGTCACGACGTTACCGACCACCCACACGTCCGGGCGAAGCGCGAGCTGCTCGGCGCCGAAGCCCGGCGTGAGCTCGATGCCGAGCGCGCGCAGCTGCTCGCTCATCGGCGGATAGACATTGGCATCGCAACCGGTGACGCGATAGCCGGCGCTCTTGGCGATCGCCGCGATTCCGCCCATGAACGTGCCGCAAATGCCCAGGATGTGGAGGTGCGCCGGCATGGAGGGTCGAGATTCTATGATTGAATCGCAGCCGTGAGCCGCAAGGGCACTCGCCAGACCGGAATGCGCGCACGAAGCCAGGAAATGCGCGCGCGCATTGCAGCTACCGCCGCGCGGATCATGGCCGAGGACGGCATCGACGACTTTGCGCTCGCCAAGCGCAAGGCCGCGCGCCAGCTCGGCGCATCGCAGACCGAGGCGTTGCCCGGCAACGACGAAATCGAAGCCGAGCTGGAGGCGTACCGTGCGCTCTATCAGCCGGAGGAACATCCGGAGCGTATCGCGGAGCTGCGCCGCATCGCGCTCGACGCGATGCAGGCGCTCGAGCGCTTCAGTCCCTACCTCACCGGGCCGGTGCTCAAGGGCACGGCCGGTCCTTACGCCGAGATCGAGCTGCAGCTCTTTCCGGAAAGCGCGAAGGAGGTCGAGCTCTTCCTGCTCGAGCAGCGCATCGCCTTTGACACGCACGAGGGACGGCGTTTCTCGGGCGATCGCGTGCATGCCATGAGCGTGTTTACGCTCTCCTGGCAGGACGCGCCGCTCAAGCTCTCGGTGTTCGACCCGCGCGACGAGCGGCTTGCGCTGAAGACTTCGCAGGCCGGCCGGGTCATGGAGCGCGCGGGCATCGCCGAAGTGGGTGCGCTGCTGCGCAATGGCGAGCAGGCGGCGTGACGCGCTGATCCTCGGCACTGCCGGGGTTGCCGCCGCGGCCGCCGGCGCCCTGGCAGGCGTGTTCGCTCTTCAAGCGCGTAGCGGGGCCGCACAGCTTCTCGGTGCCCGGTTTACGGATCTGGACGGACGCTCGCGTCGCCTGCTCGATGCAGCAAGGGGCAGGGCGCTTCTGTGCAACTTCTGGGCGACTTGGTGCGCCCCTTGCCGGGAAGAGATCCCGTTGCTCGTTGCTGCAAAGCAAGAACTGACCTCGACTCGGGTCGAAATAGTGGGCATCGGCATCGATTCGGTAGACAAAATACGGCAATTTGCGGCAACGTATAAAATCAACTACCCGTTGCTGGTGGCCGACGCTACAGCCGTGAGCCTGTTGCATGCCTTGGGCAACAAGAGCGGCGGTCTGCCCTACACCGTGGCCTTGGACGGCAATGGAGCATTGGCGGAACGCCACCTCGGGGCTCTTAAGGAGGCCGATTTGCGACAGGTGTTGGCAAGGTTGGTTGGCTAAGATGCTGCGTTCTGCGTCGAATTGCGGCTAAAAATCGGGGTTCTGCATGGACCTGCGCAAGCTGAAGAAGCTGATCGACCTCGTGGAGGAGTCCGGCATCGCCGAGCTCGAGATCACCGAGGGCGAGGAAAAGGTGAAGATCGTAAAGGGAGGCGTGGTCACGGTGGCCGCCGCCCAGCCGGTCGCTCTCGCCGCAGCCCCGGCGGCTGCCGTCGCGCCTGCCTCAGGCCCGGCCACCGAGCCCGAACCCGGCCAGGAAGGGCACGTGGTCAAGGCACCCATGGTCGGGACCTTCTACCGATCGCCTTCGCCCGACGCGAAGGTGTTCGTCGAGGTGGGGCAGGCGGTCAAGGAGGGCGACACGATCTGCATCATTGAGGCGATGAAGCTCATGAACGAGATCGAGGCCGACGCCTCGGGCGTGGTCAAGGCCATCCTGGTGGAAAACGGCCAGCCGGTGGAATACGGCCAGCCCCTTTTCATCCTCGGCTAGATGTTCGGGAAAATCCTGATCGCCAACCGTGGCGAGATCGCGCTTCGCATCCAGCGCGCCTGCCGCGAGCTCGGCATCCGGACCGTGGTGGTGCATTCCGAGGCCGATACCGAGGCAAAGTACGTCAAGCTCGCCGACGAGTCGGTATGCATCGGTCCGCCGCCGGCGGCGGCGAGCTACCTGAACATCCCGGCGATCATCAGCGCCGCCGAGGTCACGGACGCCGAGGCGATCCATCCCGGCTACGGCTTCCTTTCCGAGAACGCGGACTTCGCAGAGAAGGTCGAGCGCTCGGGGTTCGTATTCATCGGCCCGCGGCCGGAAAACATCCGCCTGATGGGCGACAAGGTGAGCGCGAAGGCGGCGATGACCAAAGCCGGCGTGCCCACCGTGCCGGGCTCGGAGGGCGCGCTGCCCGAGGATCCGAAGGAGATCGTGCGCATCGCGCGCAAGGTCGGCTATCCGGTGATCATCAAGGCCGCGGGCGGCGGAGGCGGGCGCGGCATGCGCGTGGTACACACCGAAGCCGCGCTGCTCAACGCCGTGAACATGACGCGCGCCGAGGCGCAAGCCGCGTTTGCCAACCCGGTGGTCTACCTCGAGCGCTATCTCGAGCAGCCGCGCCATATCGAGATCCAGATCCTCGCCGACGCCCACAAGAACGCGGTGCATCTCTTCGAGCGCGATTGCTCGCTGCAGCGCCGCCACCAGAAGGTGCTCGAGGAGGCGCCGGCGCCCGAGCTGCCCACCAAGGTGCGCGACAAGATCGGCGAGCGCTGCGTAGACGCATGCCGCCGCATCGGCTACCGCGGCGCCGGCACCTTCGAATTCCTGTACGAGGGGGGCGAGTTCTACTTCATCGAGATGAACACCCGCATCCAGGTCGAGCACCCGGTCACCGAGATGATCACCGGGGTGGATCTGGTGCAGGAGCAGATCCACGTCGCCGCAGGCGAGAAGCTGCGCCTGCGGCAGAAGGACCTGGCGGTGCGCGGCCACGCCATCGAGTGCCGCATCAACGCCGAGGATCCGTACCGCTTCACGCCGTCGCCCGGCAAGATCACCTCCTACCACCCCCCCGGCGGGCCCGGCATCCGCGTCGATTCCCACGTCTATCAGGGCTACACCGTGCCGCCCAACTACGATTCCATGGTGGGCAAGGTGATCGCCTTCGGCGCGACCCGCGACCAGGCGCTCGGACGCATGCGCATTGCGCTCTCCGAGATGGTGGTGGAAGGCATCCAGACCAATATCCCGCTGCACCGCGAGCTGCTCAACGATACGCGCTTCATGCGCGGCGGCGTGTCGATCCATTACCTGGAGCAGAAGCTCGCGCAGGAAGAAAAAAAGAAGAAATGAAATTGAAGAAGCAATGATGCCGTGGCTCGCGTTGACGCTGCAGGTCGAGCGCGCGGCGGCCGAGGCGTTCAGCGACGCGCTGCTCGAGGCCGGCGCTCAGTCGGTATCGCTGGAACCGTCCGGGGCGGTGGTGGTTCTCCTCGCGATGAAAGACGACTCGAGCGCGCTGGTGGCTCGAGCGTCGCGCGCCGCCGGCATCGCGCCGCCGGGCTTCACGGTCGAAACGCTGCACGATCAGGACTGGGTGCGCGCGAGCCAGGCGCAGTTCGCGCCGGTAGCGATCGGCGAGCGGCTGTGGATCGGGCCGAGCTGGCACGCGGCGCCGCCGGGGCGCATCGCGGTCCGGATCGATCCGGGCCTCGCCTTCGGCACGGGCAGCCATCCGACGACGCGGCTGGTGTTGAGGTTTCTCGAGAAAAACATCAAAGGAGGCGAGCGGGTGCTCGATTACGGCTGCGGCTCCGGCATATTGGCCATCGCCGCCGCCAGGCTCGGCGCGGCGCACGTCGACGCGGTCGACCTCGACCCCCAGGCGGTCGAGACGGCGCGGGCCAATGCGGCTGCCAATGGCGTCGTGCTGAAGTCCGCCCTGCCCGACGCGTTGCCTGCCGCGGGCTACGATATCGTGGTGTCGAACATCCTCGCCCAGCCGCTGATCGCCCTCGCGCCGATGCTTGCGCCGCGCGGCGCCCGCATCGCGCTTTCGGGGATTCTCGACGCGCAGGCCGGCGAGGTCGCCGGCGCCTACGAGCCCTGGTTCGACATGGGGATCGA
>Ga0208454_1000811_pt1 | contig 15081 bp, 10 predicted proteins | sample EasRivMeERMZT100_FD_187530 | JGI IMG/M metagenome (GOLD analysis project Ga0208454, IMG submission 187530) | Soil microbial communities from meander-bound floodplain in the East River, Colorado, USA - East River MetaG ERMZT100 (SPAdes) (version 2) | ecosystem: Environmental > Terrestrial > Soil...
GCTCGTCCACAAATCGGCTGCCTTTCGGAGCACGCCGAGCGCAACGTCGTGCTGCCGATCCCACAGGTAGTCGAACGATGAATCTCCGCAAACTTGAGCCATACAGTGGCGCGATGTCGGCTAACGCAAAGGTCAGCGACGGGGGCCAGTCGCCGATGGCGTTCGATTTGTCTCTGAGCGAATCGGCTGGCTCCCGTTCGCTGGACCGTCTGATTCGACCCTCGTTGTCTCAGTCAACATCTGTAAATCAATGAAAGCGCTGAGGTCCAACTGCACAAACTCCGCCGGCGAAATCAAGCCGCTCTCCCCCGTGGAGTACGCCACCGCATGAGCCATCGGTGACCTCCCGAAGATCCGCTGTGGGACGTTGTCGTAGGGATGGTCGCATACCATGATAATCCGCTTGTCAGCAGCCGCGTCCACGCGCACATCATCCATCCTTGCCATCAACCGCGCCGAACGAATCCACGACGCTCCAGGCAATCGCCCCAAATGCTGCTTAGTCTCTTGGTCAGCCTGATCGTAGCGGAACCTCTGACCGGCATGATCGGCTGCCCACAACTGGAGAACCGTGATGTAGCCATTGCAGGCTGCCAGAGCCGCCGAGTTGCCGCCGCAGTTGGATCTCTTCATGGCTGGTAATATCATCCCAGCGGCCACGAGGATAATTGCAGCCGATCCCAGAACTGACCATCGCGTTCGAGATGTCATGCGCTATTGGTCGAACGACCCAAGCTCGTCCTTCGTTCTTCAACCGTGGTGCGTGTGCATCAACTGGTTGCAGGTAGTTCGGTCTGGTTTTGCCAGTAATTCTGCCAGCAGCAAGGCTGCTCTGGCAGAACTCGGCGTAGCTCGGGCACAACTTGTCCACTACCCGTTAACTGGCTCGGAACCATCCGCCTTAGCCTCATAACCCAGTAAAACGTTATGAAGCAAAAGTTCAGACTGTATCGACGAGGCGCCAGTGGCCGTTATTACGCACAGGACAATATCACGGGCCAACAAAAAAGTCTCGGCACAACGAACCGAGCCGAAGCGCTTCGGCTCCTCTGTGCACTAAACGAGGCTGAGTATCAACCCGCATTCAATGGGCATCTTGCCCGCACGTATCTGTCGGCCGGCGATCCAGAGATTGCCAAACGCAACTGGCAATGGGTCATGGACGCATTGCTTAAATCCAAAACCGCGTGGTCCAAATCGACCCAGGATCGCTATTTGAGTTCGGTTTCGGAGAAAGCCCTCGATCCGCTTCGCGAATTAGCACTCATCGAAACACGCCCCGAACATTTCCTGAATGTGATACGAGACGGCACGGTCTCGACAAATATCTTCCTTCGGCGATTGCACGGCTTTGCCGTGGGTATGAAATGGTTGCCGTGGCCAGTCCTAACGCCGCGCCAGTGGCCACGCGTTAGATTCAAACCCAGGCGCGGCATCACATGGGAAGAGCATCAAAAACTCTTGGCGCGGGAGAAAGACCCGTGCTCACGCAAATAGAAAAAGGTGATGCCGCTGCGGGTATAGGAGACGGCTGTTTCCGCGCCGAAATTGTTGACAGCCCTGATCAGGAGATGCGGTTTCTGGCCGCCCATGAGGTCTATGTAACGCATTTGCTGGCCGGCGTCACCGGCGAGCGGCGAGGACCACACGAGGCAGGCGGTGCCATTGCCCAACAAGTCCACGGCGGTGATAGAAGTGAGGTTATTCGTCGGGGGGAAGCTGGTCAGGAGTTCCCCGTCCCCCAGACTATTGCCGGATTGATTGCGGTAGATGGCGATTGCGTCACTCCTCAGATATAAAATGTCCGTGGTGCCGGAGCCGTCGATGTCCGCCAGACGGATGCGGCGTGGATCAAAAGATTCGGATCGATCAAACCAATGCACGTTGTCCACTGTTATCTTGGCTCCGAAACGACAAAAACCTCGATTCGGCCAGTAGCAGACCTCGCAGTTGCGAATCCGGACGATGTCCGTGAGACCATCGCCGGACATGTCGGCGAGGAAGATGGATTGCGTGGGATCGGCGAAAACGAGCGCCGGGCCGTGCTCCTCGTCAAAAGGCTTCGGTCCAGATTTGGACGGACCAAAGCCGTCCTCGGCCAGGGACGTGTGCCAGCGAAAAACGTCGTTTTCGGAAATCAGGATATCGGCATGGCCGTCTCCATCGAGGTCAAGGAATTTCAAATTCGGATCACGCGGGTCGAGGTTCGGGAAAGAGCGGAATGCGCGGAAGGTTTCCCAACCGGCCTCATCCGTGCGCTCGTAGAAGCCGGGTGATGGGCTTTCAAAGGTGACGAGGTCCGGTTGGCCGTCACCGGCCAGATCCATAAACTGCGCGTGGCCGTCAGCAAGGGAGAGTATCGGTTTGGATGCGACAAGTTCGAACGGGCCAAACCGGGCTGTGGTTCCCTCCTTTTGCGAGCCTTTGCCGTTGAGCTTAGGCGCTGGACTGAGATTGCGCTTGTAAAACCAGCCGGTGGCCTGCTCGGTAAGAATGCCGGAGATGCCTTCGCCATCCAGATCGACCCACTGGTAATTCTGCCTGTCGAGCCCGACGGGAAGGTTTTCCAGGCTCTCCGAATCAATGTCGTGGATGGTGTGATCAATCCTGGCTTCCGAGTAAGTGAGTTCGACGGGTGGCATTGACCTGGCCAAATAGCGGTTCGTGGCCTTGTCCAGCGAGTAGCCAGTATGAGTGACGGAACGTAGCTTGGTGGCAATCGGATTTTCGTCATAGGTGAAGTCCGTGGAACGAACCAACCCCTCATAACCCGGCTCACCGTTATTACCGTCGGGGAAATGGTGGAACATGAGCACGCGCCGGCAGAGGCGATAGGTGCGGACTTCGAAGGTAGAACGGTAGCTGGAGAATGCGTCCAGGCGAGCCGGCCACGCCATCGCAGGCGTTAGAGACGCGGCCATGAATTGCGGCTCCTCCGACGGCTGCGAGAGACTTTGGAGGTGGTCTTCGCCGTAGTCGAAGACGACTTCGAAGAGCCAATCGTCGCGGTTGGACAAGTCTTCGCCACAGACACAGGGAGTCTTGCTTCCGTATTTGATACGCTTGAGGTAACGGTTGGCAGAACGGGAGGCGTCGGTGCGGTTCCGCTCGTTCGCCTGTGAGAGGTCAACGTTGCGCGAGTCTTCGGCCACGTATTCGTAGAGCATCGCATTGCCCTTGTCGTCGTGGCTTTCGCAGATAAGCCAGCTGAAGATTCGTGAGGGATCTTCGGGATCAGCGATGCGGGATGCGGCGCTCTTGCCATAAAGCGTAGTAAGATTGTCCCTGGTGATTGACCGCCAGAAAACATCGGTCGGCTCTGCGGAGTTGGCCCAGCGCTCGATGCGGGCGAACAGCCCTTCGACGCGTGGCCGGTAGCGTTGAACCTCATAGAATCTCCCGGCGATTGTCCGCAGGGATGGTTCGGGGCATTGCCAGGAGTCTTTCACGTGCTCCAACACGGGGACGAGGTCCTCGGCGCCCGACAGAATGAAGACGTCAGGTTTGGTCGCAGCACCATAGCGCGGTTTGAGGTAGCGCGGAAGACCCTTCTCGGTTTTGCAAGTGATCGAGGGCGCGGACGGGTGCCAGCCGAGACCGAACGTACCGTTGCCGGCGCCCGAGTCGTAGGTGAGCGCAAGTTGTGGCGCGAAGCCGGCGCGACCAGGCGAGGTAGCAATCGGCATGGTCATGGAGCCGGTTCCGGTCACCGGATTGGCAGCAAACTTTTCGCCGATACCGCGAATGGCCCCTCCGCCTTTAGGAAGAGAGATCGTAGGGGCTTGGTTTGACCTCGCGGGTACGGCGTCGTTGCCGTTAGTTTCCTTTAGTGGTGGCTTTAGCATCCATTCCTCCAAAATCGACACCGAGCGCAAGCAGACAACGACGGAAGGTTGCGAAAAGAAAAGCAACTTATCCGGTCGTAAGGGAGAACAGTTGTTATCCTTTGCGGCTCGCCTCTGCTCAATTTGACCTGAGGCGCCATAGCTCATTTCCCCCCAAACAAGCAGAGAAGACTTGGAACGTCCGAAGCTTTAGAGCTTCTGGACTTCAAGTCAAAACAAAAATGCCTTCATATCCGCGTTTTCGCCGGCCGGGTGACAGTTGTCGGCGCTATGCCGCTAGAGGAGCGCATCGAAAAGCTCGAGCTGTTTCAACCCGCGTTCAATGGACATCTTGCGCGCACCTACCTTTCGGCAGGCGATCCATTGATTACCAAGCGCAACTGGCAGTGGGTTATGGATGCGTTGCTTATATCCAAAACAGCGTGGTCCACTTCCACCCAGGATCGTTATTTGAGTTCAGTCTCCGAGAAGTCACTCGATCCTATTCGCGAAGTGGCACTCATCGAAACACGCCCTGAACATTTCCTGAATGTGATACGAGACGGCACGGTTTCGACAAATATCTTCCTTCGGCGATTGCACGGCTTTGCAGTGGGTATGAAATGGTTGCCGTGGCCAGTCCTAACGTCGCGCCAGTGGCCACGCGTTAGATTCAAACCCAGGCGCGGCATCACATGGGAAGAGCATCAAAAACTCTTGGCGCGGGAGAAAGACCCGGAGAAGCATGCTTTCCTTGAACTTCTCTGGCACGTTGGAGCCGCTCAGATCGATTTGGTGTCGTTGACTGCCGAAAACATAGATTGGTCTGATCGAACGATCTGCTATTCCGCCGCAAGACGGGCAAGCCTGCTATTCTCCGTTTCGGTGACGAGGTAACTGCCATTTTGCGGCGCCTGCCAGCAAGCGGGCCGTTGTTTCCAAACTGGTCCAAACTCAGTTCAGCCCACCGCGCGGATCGGTTCCATGAGCGGTGCAAATCACTCGGCATCTCCGGCGTAAGTATGCATTCCTACCGATATGCCTGGGCGGAAAGGGCGGTGGCGGCTGGTTACCCCGAGCGATACGCTCAAGAAGCATTGGGTCACGCAAGCGCGGCAATTCACCGGGCCTACGCGAAGAAGGCGAGGGTGGAAGTGCCGCCATTGGAGGAATTCGAAAAGCTGCGCGCCGATGCGAAGGTCATTCCGCTTCCAGCCCCGAACCCAATACCAACCACCGCAGTCCTCGACGCAGTGTCGATACCTTGTATTTAATCCGCCACTGAATGAGAAATAGCGCAGACGGGCAGGGCAACAAGCTCTTCCGCCTTTTCATACGTGTCCTGCCGGAGCCATCCCGGTTAAGTTCTGTGAAATTTTGCAGATTGATGCTGCCTTTGGGAGCGATCACGCAGGGTATCCCGACTCACTTCACGCCCCGGCTTAACCTATGAGCCGGAAGTATGTAGGACTCTACCCGTTTTATCCGAAACGAGCGCTGGGTGAAATGCGCCACGCTTTGGGCATACCTCGACGTGTCGGATGACACTGTCGCCAGGCGCGCCATCCCTTGGCAGGATGACCCTGTCCCGTACAACTCTCGTTACCCAGCTAAGGTCTTTTCCTCCACCTTTCGTCATCTCGATGACGGCATCATTTTCCGACCTCATCAAGTCCCACCCCCAAACGGCTTCGACTTGTGGTGGTTTGGTGCGGCACTTTTCAACGCACGAATGTGCTGACGGCGGAGGGCTCCCACGTCACGAAGGAGTGAGGCGAGTTGCGAGCGATTCTCCAAGCACGATTGAGAAGGAGTACGGGGCTGGCGCCCGATGACCATTCCTGTTCCGCGAGCGCATCTTCCTTTGAACACGGGCGCGGGGAAGCTTCGGTGAGCATATCATCCAGCACGCCTTCAACCTTCGACATCCATGAGGTTTCGAAGTAACCAAAGTAGTCTTCGAGGATACCGAGAGAGGTGGCCATCGATGCCCAGTGGGATTCCAGTTCGCTAGCCATTTCGGTGTATCCGAGCCTGCGTGCACGGGATACAAGGAATTTTATGCGGAGCCACGTGATCGGGTGTGAGCTGTAAGCGAGTGTGCTGCGATCAAGGGAAAAGTCCCCGCGATCGAGATGCAGCAAATAATCGGAGAAGGCGAAGCCGTAAGCAGGACCGGTCATCAGCAAACCGACCGCATCGCAGAATAGTTCCTGCGTCCAGGCGTACCATGTGATGCCCACGGCCATCTGTAGCTCGCGCTGTCGTTTGGCGCGAAGGTCGTTGCGTTGGGACATTGGCTGAAGCTCACTGACGATGAAATCCTGGAGCTCTTTCACAAGTTCGTCCATTTCGGGTTTATGGATGGCGTACAGGACATGCCCGTACTCGTGGAAGTACAGCGGCAGATGTAGCAGGCTTTCCTGTTTGAGTGTCGGGAACTGGTAAAGTCTTAGTGTTCCAAAACTGAAACGAGGTCATGCCGCTTCCCGATAGTAATAATTCAACATTCCTCCAAGGCGCTGTCGCCGGCGAACAGAACCCTCCTCATTCAGTGCCTCCGGCTCTATTAGCTTGTTCTCTAACCCCTGGTGGTTTCGTTCTTGGTGATAATGAACCACGTAACAAGCGAGGGTCTTGCGGAGATGTCCCTCACCTAGGAAGATCATTTTGTTCAACACTTCGGTTCTTATGGATTTCACAAACCGCTCCGCGTAGGCGTTCAAATTGGGGCTCCGGGCTGGGAGAATCAGAGGTCTCACTCCGGCTGATGAAAGGATCGAATCGAATCGCCTGGTAAAAAGGGGATCTCGGTCATGAAGCAACGTTGTGCAGTTTCTCAGAAAGCCCTCGACCGGGTCGGTCAAATTCCTGGCCAACTGTTCCATCCACGCTCCATGAGGACTGGCACTGATTGCGGCAATGCGGACTCGCCGCCTGGCAACTTCCATGACGAAGAACACGTGAAATCGAACCAAGCCCGTTAACGTCCACGTTTCGACCGTGAAAAGATCGGCTGCCGCCAATCCTTCCCAGTGGGTTCTTAAGAAATCCTTCCAACTCGTGCGCCTGCATCGTTCCGGAGCAGGATCAATCCCGTTTTCCCGCAAGGTTCTCAGAATCGTCGATCGCCCGACCTTGTGACCGAGGTTGTCCAAAGCTCCTCTGATACGGGTGTAGCCCCATCCCTGATTCTCCCGGGCCATGCGGACGATCAGCTCCTTGATCGTCCTCAGGACGGGCGATCTTCCTGGTCTGCGAATTCGACTGCTGTCGTATTTCCTGGCGATCAACTTCCTGTGCCATCGGCGGAGCGTATCCGGCGTGACTAATGAACAAATCTCCTGCAGGACTTTTCGACCGATGGGTTTGCCTTTAACCGCTAGACGCCGACGCTGCCGATCGCTGAGCTTTAGACGCCTTTTATCCAGCAATTCATGGAGTATCCGATTCTCTTCCATGAGAAAGTCGACGACCCGATTCTGCTGTTGAGTTAGCCAACCGGCCAGACAGACGACCAGAAGATTGAAGCTTGGGAAATTCACAGCACGATTTGCCTTGGAAGAGGATGACACGCAATCCGAAAATCCAGCCAATTGCCCGCATTCCTGTCATTCCCACGTGGTTTGCCTTCGGCTCAATTTTGGAACATTAAGAGTTCGTCGGTCCGTGGCTGTTGTCGTTGATAAGGGCGAGCACGTGCGAGTTGTCGGCGTAAATCGTCTGAGTCGTCGCCCAACCGTCGCCGATGGGGACCTGATTCGTGGTGTTGAAGAACGCAACCGTATGATTGGTGAGGCGGTTCTTCGCGTCGTAGGCAAAGAGCGTTTCGCTCAGGCGGACGTTGTTCGCCGAGCCGGGCATGTCGTCCAGTTCACCGAACACGGCGGTTCGCGTGCGGTTGCCGTTGGCGTCGTAGTTGTTCGTGGTCACGTTCCCCATCGGGTCGATGCTCGAGACCCGGCGGTTAAATGAGTCAAATGAGTGAGTGGTTAAGTGAGGATGGTCTTCGAGGCCGTGGCGGACACGGATGCGGTTTCGGTTCCCATCATAATCGAACTGTATTGTGGATTGGTTTGTGCCGCCTGGCCCGCGGACTTCGCGGAACGGCAAGTTCCGCTCGTCGTAAAGCGTGAGGACCGCGTTGTTGGTTTGACGGCCAGCAGTCGCCTCCCCGAAGCGGGTCAAAGTGCGGTTGCGATTGCGGTCGTAGCCGTATTCGGTGACGATGAAATGGCCCGGCTCCAATTCCTCGGATTTGTTGGTGAGGTTATTGAGGATTTCGTAGCCGTAGGTGGTGGACCACGTCGGGTTGGTGGAGACCAACCCACCGTCGGGCTGGAAGCCCGGTTCTAAGGCAGGCAAGATGCCCGCTGCCACGAGGGCGCGGCGGTTCTCGATCTCCGTGCGAAAGAGGTTGTTGTTTGCGTCGTAGAAGTAGTCGCGCGTGTAGCGCACACCTGAGCCGTCGAACACCTCCGCCGAGATTTCGCGCACGACCTGGTCGAGGGAGTTCACGAGGTATTGCGTGTCGTGGCCGCGCGGGTCGGTCTTGCGGACAATGTTGCCGACTAGGTCGTATTCATAGCGGGTGGTGAGGTTGAGGCCACCGAAGTCGAGGATCTCCTCCTTGAGATAGCCGCGCTGCGGGCCGTCCTCGTAGTAGGTCATCATGTCCACGCGGCGGTGCCCGCTGCCGTTGTCCGGGTGAGTGTGTTTGGTCATCTGGCCGCGGGCGTTGTACTCGAATTGCTCGGTGATATTGCTGAGGGAGTGGATGCGATTGGTAAGATTGCCGCGCGCGTCGTACTGCATGAGTTCGAAGTTCCGCCGGCCATCGGTGCGTTTGGTGACGAAGTTAAAGCCGCAGGAGCCGCAGCCAAAATCGTTGTCGTATTCCATTTCTTCGGTGATGGCGGCCTGGTCGCCGACGGGTTGATGCGATCCGGGGAGATGGCGTACGGCGCGGAGATTGCCGCGCATGCGAGGCCCGGCGGAGGGGTTCACTTCGGATTCATAGATCTCCTCCGTGATGTTGCCGTTGGGGTGCATGGTGCGGATGCGCTTCCACTCCGCGTTGTATTCGTAGCGGGTCTCGAAGTAATCCGGGTCATCCGGGCGGAGTTTGCCGGTAGGGCGATTGGCGATGTCGGTCGTGGGCTGTGTAGGGTCGGCGCGGCCGGTGAACTCGCGGAAGAGCACAAGGCGGTTGCCGGTATCGAAAAAGCTTTCAGTGACGTTGCCTTCGCGGTCATTGATAATCACCTTGCGCACTGGCGTGCCGATGGGAGCGGAATAGTTCTCGCGGTAAAACACATAGGTGAAGTCGATGATGTCGCCCCCACGCACCTGCCGCACGACATGGTCGAACGTGGGATCGCGCGGGCTGGTGGCTGTGGAGTAGACGTTCGACAAATACGTGTTTCCGCGTCCATCGGTGATGGTGAGGAGATTGTGGTTGAGCCGGTCGTCGCTGAAACCGCGCGAGTAGGTGTAGATGTTGGTCTTGCCGCCTGGAAAATCGTTGCCGTTGAGTGTGCCGATGACAGAGGGAGTGGCGACAGACTTGAGGTCGCCGAAGCTGCCGCCGGGTTCGTTGTTGCCATAGTAAGAGTAGCGAACGGACCGCCCGGCGAAGTCAGTCACGGATTCGATGAAGCCGTCTGAATTGTAGGCAATGGAGCTGTCGCGGTCGAGCGTGTCGCGCACACGGTTCAGGCGGCCTTGTGCGTCGTAGAAGAAACGCAGGGTATTGCCGTTGCGATCGGAGAAGCTGCTGACCTTGCCGGATGTAGGCGAAGTATCACACGGGTTGAAGTGGAGAGTCTTTTGATCACTCATGACCAGCGAGCACGTGCCATCTGGATTCTGGCGCAGTTCATCAAAGAAGCCGGCGCGGCAGAACACGTTGGAGCGGCCAGGAATCGGGCGATACAGCTCATCTCGCAGAGCGCCATTGCAAAGGCGAACGCCGCTGCCCGAGGGACGCACAAACAGGTTGTAGGAAGAATCCCAGTTGTTGCCTTGCGGGGTGCGCAGTTCGGTTCGAGACCCGTACGTTCGCGCCCACACGAAGTCCAACCCCACTCCCTTGATTCTCAGATCGACAACTGATTCCTGCTTCTCGCCCGAGTAGGGCAGCACGGGATTGGAACCACCAGGAGGCGGAGGTGGCGGAGGTGGCGAGCAGCAAGCAGTGGCGGGATTACACTTTTTTTCAGGACTAACGTTACGACAGGAATCGTCATCCGGTGGCGGAGGTGGATCAGGACAGTCCGGACAGGATGTGCAGTCGCCACAAACACCATGCCAGCCGGGGGCCAGGATGCCGACTCCAGCATCAGTGCAAACCGTGCGCCCGTCCTCGGACACGGTCATGGAACCAACAATTTCCCAGCGGCCCGAATCGTGGTTGTAGCTGAACAAGGCAGCTTTGGCTCCAGGGGGCAGCGGCGGTTCGCCGGTGAGCGCGTTGGTCACGTTTGGGAAGCAAACGGGGACGGGTTCGCTAAAATTGCTCGGACCATCGGTTTGAACCGTAATCACAAGCGGGAGGTTTAATCCTGGCGGTAGCGGCCCAGGCAGCCGATTCGGCGCCACTGGCGCGATCCCGACCATGCCCCCACGCGTACCATTGTCGCTAAAGAGCGCGTTGGGCGGGACCGTAACCGTAACCCCTTGCAGTTCGGGGTGCTCGGCAAGCACATTTGTGGGGAAGGTGATGATCGTTTCGTTGGTGGAACTGACGGGATGTAGAGTACCGGCCGTAATCAAAGGCAGGAAGACTTCGCCGATATTTGTCTCGCCGCCCGGAATCGATTCCCATTCTTTGCCGACGAAAGGGTAGTACTTCAAATCGGGCCAGCGAATGCCTTCATTTAGATTCGTAACTGTGCGTCCGTCGATGTGGACGAAGAACTGCCCCCCCGGGGCGTTGGTGAGCCGAAAATTGCCAAACTGATCGGTGACGGCGCGGACGGACTCCTCAAGGCCATCGGCTGTAATGGTGACCCCGCCCAGCGGAACGTTGATCGAGATGTTCGTGGAACCATTAGTTCGCACGGCCAGTTCGGAAGCGAAGACGCGGCCGCAGACGATGGTGCCGGTGAGCGGGGTGAGACTGAGGGTGTCGAAGTCGATGATGGCAACGCCGCCGGGTTGCCCGTCGCCATCGGCGTCGATGGGCCGGCCTGCGAAGTCGCGGAAGGGGTTTCCATTGAAGGTGACGCGGACGCGGGCGCTGCCCGGCAGGTTGTTCGTCATCACGCCGCCGCCGGGAAGATTTTCAAGATAGAACAAGGTGACTTTGCGGCGATCCGAAGAGAGATCCACGCGCGAGAGGAGCTTTCGTCCAGCGAACGTGGCGTAAAGATTTGTGGTCGTGATCAGAGTGTCGTCAGAAAGGGGCTGTGTGAAACGGATGATTGTTTCACGCGTAACCGCTACGCCAGTCTCGCCGTTTGCCGGAGAAGTATCGAGGATTCGAGCAAGCGGAAATGCCGGCAGGTCGGCCAGGCCAAGAATGGCATCGACAACCATGTCAACGTCGAGATTGTTGACGGTGCCGTCTTGATTCACATCCGCAAAAACAGCCATTTCGTTCGACAAGCGGGGCACACTGTTGATGTGGTTGATGATCGCGACGACATCGAGAATGCTTGGTGAGTTGTCTCCGTCCATGTCGCCAAGCATTTGCGGGAGGGCTGCCGACAAGCTTTGCGCGCAAAACAGGCAGGCGAAAAGGATTAGCAAATACAGGCTGCTAGCGTTTCCACGTGGCCACCACGCGCGCGCCGGTTTCATTTGTGGGGATTGCTTTCGTTCGCAAGCGAAACAGGTTCGCAGAGGTTCGTCAATTCCAACTGTCGGGAGTTTCCACCGGCCTGCTGCATGGGTACAACAGAGGAAATTGGCGAAACCTTGATTGACCTTCTCCCTGGCCGCTCGTCGTTGGCTATTGCAACGTTCTGGAATATGTTCATGAGAGTCTCGATCTCTTACTGAAAGACATTTGCCGAAAAGTCACAAAGAATTTGCGCAAATCCTTATGGCTTTCTGTGACGAAGACGCTCAGGGCGAGACGGCTCGATAGAAGCGAGTGTCGTGGATGGTCGCTGCGTCTTCAAAAACAAAAGGTGCGCTGTTTGTGACGACGGGAGTCCAATGAAGGAAGTCGATCGAAGCCTCCAACACATAACTACTACCGATCGTGCCGGTCACGGTGATTTGCATGCGGCCATCGGGAAGGCGCTGCGGCGTGCTTAGCAAGGCGCGCGCGGGAAGCGGGCGAAGGAAAGTTTGGAAGACGTACTCTCCCAAATGGTGACCGGCCTCAAGTCCGTCCAGATCGGCAGATAGGAAATGAATGCCTCCATAGATTCGACTCAAGCCGATCTCCTCAGCCGCTGCCGCAAAGCTATCATACGTTCGGAAAACGCCGGGTACGGCATCCGAGCCAACAGTAAACGTAATGTGGTCGCTTCCGTAAAATTCAGCCAGGATCGTTGCAGCGGACGAACTGAATGTGCTGTGGCCGGAAGTATATTCGGGGAACGGTGGAGTATTTAAGAGCGGTATCCACTCTGAGTCAGGCTCGGTGTCCGGGTTGTCATCCGTGTCGGCTTCCTGAATGGCGGTGACGGGCCGCCAGAAGTCATAAAAGTATTTCGCATCCCACGCGACAATGGCTGCATCGGCCATGGCGATGTTAAGCAGTGCGAAGAGCCGGGCGTTTTCGGCCAATGTGTTCGTTCGATTTGTAACGACGTTTTGAGCGATCTGATTCCAATGGCCGGGAGGCGTCACGGTATAACTGAAATCTGACCAGAATCGCGCAATCAGCGTTTGTTCCTGTGTGCGATTGGTGCTGTTGACCCCGCCTAAGTCTTTTACTTGATTGAAGTCGGCTGTGTACTGAGTGCTGGTCAAGGATGGCGGCCCCCCGGGACGAAACTGCGCCCCATTAGTCATCGCGAATGGAGTCACGTAAGGCCATTGAGGCAATTCCGGCGGGCGGAAAAAAGGAGGCGTGCGCCGCCAGTCACCGGGCTGGTTGCCGGGAATGTACGGGACCGTGGTGCTGGCCCCGTCGTCGCTGCGCCAGTCCAGGATCAAGAGAGCAACGGCGTATCCCAGCATCATGCCATCATCCCGGCTTTCAGTCGCGGCCGTGTTGGTAAGATACCGATTCAGCGCTGCATCAAAGGAAGCAATCTGACTCGGATACAGGTTGGCAAGACACTCGTAAGCAGCGCTCACTGCTGCCGCCTCCGACGATGCCTGCGGTGAAGTTGAAAGCAAGACGAAGTAAGCTTCGTGGCTCTGTTTGATGGAATTTACTGCGTCATAAATGGACGAATGAAGAATCGCCAGATTGCGCGCTGCTAAGGGCGGAGACGTTGATTCATTGCGAATGGCGTCCAGCGCGAGGGTGTTCCATTCGATTATGACATCCGCAACTACCGATGAACCGCTCAGCACGAGAGCTATACACGAACAGGCAAGGCTGAACGGTTTCATTGGGTTGCTGATTTCTAGCAGGTTGCTGGCACAAACGCAAATGCTCGTGCACTCCACAAACTCCCTTCCTGCTCTAGTGCGACGGCCAGCGAGCATCAAGAACAACGGCCTGTTAAGGGGTCCACCCACACACATTGCGTGCGAGTGGAGTAATTTGGGTGATAATAGTGAAACTGAAATGCCATTCTTAATATCCCCTCACGCGCGAAACGGACTAGTTTGGTCACCAGAGGTAAATACTTTCCCCCGGTAAAAGGTTCCCTATAAGGGGGTTAGGGTTCGCAAACGAGGTGTGGCGGGGGCGGGCCACGATTTGGCTTGTGGCGTCGCTTTGACGATGCGTTTACCGGAAAGGATTCGGATCTGACTTGTAGATCTCCGCCCAGCGTGCGCGGGCTTTGATGAGGGCTCGCTTGCAAATCTGCTCGGCGCGAGCGCGCGACACCCCAATGATTCTTGCAATCTCTCCGAATGAAAGTCCCCCGTCAGACTTTTCGTATGAGCGTCGGCGTGGCTTTTTTGCCGGCATTTCGACCATCTTGCCACAAATCTCCGCAGGTCGAAAACGATGGCAGCCGAAGCGGTCATGCTGCTACCTCGTCGATCGGACCGGCAGCCGGTGGCGGTGGCAACGTGGGAGGTTCAAAGTGATTGCGGCCAGAGCCACACCGCGCGCAACAATTCCCGCCCCTGCCATCGTCGCGCAAATCACAAACGCGCTCGCAGGCCTCGCAGAACCAGAAGCCATCCGTGGCCATCGTCAAAATGCTGACTGCCATAAGTTGCTCAACTCGATTCGCGGTCATCGATCACATGCGAGGCGAAGCCGAGCGCCGATCCGGTAAGCCGTCCCTCCATTCGCTCGCTCAGCGCCCGTGCTAGTGTCATCTGGCACCTTCCCGGGTCCGCGCGAATGCGATTCACCCAAAACGGTCGGAAGTCGCGCCCCTTGTCAAAGAAAGAACCTCCACCAATCCCTTGCGCCAGGCTCAACAGCTTTGACATTTGCTCCTTGGTCCAGGGCGGTCCTAGTTCCAGGAGCGCCGCTTTGATCTCGCGATCCTCCCTGATAGCTTTAAGAGCTTTATGGCTCTGATCCTGTACAGCTATAGCTCTCGGCTTGTGTCTGACACAATTTGCGGTCGCCGAACCCTCGGCAGGAGCCACATCTTTCGACTCTGAATTGTGTCTGGCACTTTCGCCTTCGCCGGGGAAGGTCTGGTCGTCCACGGGGAATTGTGTCTGACACAATTTCTCTTGGGCTGCCTGTGCCTTCGGCTCGGTTGGCTTCGCCGGCGGCAGTGGGTGCGGCGTGAAAGGAACGTCCAGCAGCGCCGGATGGGGCCGCAGTGCTGCGCAACGCATCCCCCTCTCAATGATGCGCTTTGTCTTCTCCGGGTCGGCGTTCCATTTAACCAGCCAGTAGCACCAGTGCGCCATCTCCAATGACCATGCATCGGCCTCTTTGTCTTCCTTCCAGACCAGGACCCGTTTTCCTCGGCGCGGGGTCTCGTCTTTGAGCTTGGTCTTTCTAATCTTTCCGTCCTCGCCGATGACGTTCGTTCGAACTTTGTAGGTATCCGGACCCAGAGCATTCAGGAGAGCCCGCAGATTTCCTGTGTCCATAGGCTCATCAGGCTTTTTGCACATGAACTCGGCGAGATCCTTGAGCGATTCAAAGAAAGCGGGGTTGCGGCCTTGCTTCCGTATCGCATGATGAGCCTTTAACACGACGAAC
>Ga0208454_1000812_pt1 | contig 15061 bp, 37 predicted proteins | sample EasRivMeERMZT100_FD_187530 | JGI IMG/M metagenome (GOLD analysis project Ga0208454, IMG submission 187530) | Soil microbial communities from meander-bound floodplain in the East River, Colorado, USA - East River MetaG ERMZT100 (SPAdes) (version 2) | ecosystem: Environmental > Terrestrial > Soil...
CCGCGCCTCGCTGGCGTGGGCGATGGGGCAAGTGACGCGAGTTGCGACGGTATATGCAAATGGCCGCTTGCTTTGCAATTACTGCTACGGGCCGATGAATGCCGGTGAAACACGCCACGCCGAATCATGCCCCTACGCGGCGGCGATGCGGCTGATTGAAGGAAAGGAAAACGATGGACGCTAAATGTGAACTATGCGGTGAACCGATGCCGGAAGGCGAACAGATGTTCAAATACCACGGATTAAGCGGGCCATGCCCGAAGCCGCCGTTGCCGAAGTCCGTGGAAGAAGTTGGGTGGTGCATCGTGCGGTATATCGGCAGCGGTCTTACCTATTGGAATGGGCGGTTCCTCGATAGCAGCCGTGGATTTGAGACAGACAATCTGAAAGCCATCCGTTTCGCGCGACAAGAGGATGCCTCGATCGTGCTGTCGTGGCTGCTGGGGAACGAAGGCGCGGCACAAGAGCATATGTGGGTGTGTCCATGAGCGGATTCAAAATGTTACCAGCCAAACGCGGAACGTGCTCCATGTGTGCCACGAAGCACAGGGAGAACGAAGCCCACAACCTGCAAAGTCTTTTCTACGGAATGCGGTTTCTCATGAAATGGGGCCGCGATGCGACATGGCAGGACGCCGTAGCCCACTTGCAGCCAGAACAACAGCGGCAATGGCTTCTGGTCGCAATGGAAATGTATCGCACGAACGGACTGACTTGGACGGCACTACTTCCAGACGTGGACCCGATCGCAGAGCCATACGTGGAAAGCCTTGGATTGGGATAAAAGGCGATGAGGCTGGTGGAGGAAACGAAAGATGGATGATGATATTGCTGGGATGTCCACCGTGTTACTTGTTTTCGTATTTGCTTTTCTTGCTGCCCTAGCCGCGAACGGCTGCGCTGTAAAAACAATGCAGATTGAAGCTGTCGAGCACGGTGCTGCCACTTGGGTAGTGCAGCCCGACGGCTCGACGGTGTTTGAATGGAAACCCCCCGCCCCCGCAGGAGAGTGAGATATGCTTAAACGATTCGATGGCGAGCATGGTCCGGTCTGGATCAACCCAGCCGATGTCGTGATGGTTTACGAAGCGGACAAATACAGGCATCGCGGGCCGTGGATTGGAATTAAGCGTTCTGGCGGCGGCGCTGATGTGTTGGTTTATGGAGATAGCGTAGATGCTGTCGCCCAGGCCATGAACGCGGACGAAACGGATACCCATGCCCACGCGACCGGAGAGTGAACGACTGAAGTTCGCTTCGCCTGACACGTTTGCCATCTGGCGTGCGGCCAGGGCCGCCGACAACGAAGCCGCGATGTCAGCGGCGTATGCGGTGCTGGTGGAGGACATGCTCAAAGAAAGGATTCTATGCACACTAACGAAGAAACATTCCGGGCAGCGTTCACATGACACTATCCCACGCTGACCGGCACGCGCGGCGAAAGCAGATGGCGGAGGCCGTCCGCAACGGCAGCACTGTCGGCACGGTCGCCTCGCAATTCGGCGTCAGTGTCAACTGCGTCATGAACGCCTGCCGGGAAAACAGAGTGCAGTTCCTACGGCGTCCGCAAAAGAATCCACGAACCCCAGCGCCGAAGACCTGGCTCGTAGCAAAGGATTTGCTCTGCACCGATCTGTCCCAGTGCGAGATTGCCAGCAAGCACAAACTTTCGCAGCAGCGAGTCAACCACATTGCACGCATCATGGCGCGATGTGGATTCTCAATTCCCACAAAAAAAGATTGTGTTCAATGACTATTGTAGCGTTGATACCCCCTGCCATGTCGGATTGAATTTCATATCCAGTCGAACGCCGCACGGACGCGGCGACCAGAGGGCAGCGATTTGAAGATCGGCGAATACGAGTTCAACGGCGGATTCCGCAAGGCCATGATTGGCGTGGCGATAACCCTTGCTACGGGACTCGGCGCGTTCGTCCTCAAAGAGACTTCCAAGGTTTCCCCGCTCGTTATCGAGGTGCAATCCGCAAAAGAAATGATTGGCGAGCATAAGGACCGCGCGGTGGACCGCTGGGATAACCAGCGCGAGTGGAACGATGTGTTTCTGGCCGAGCAGCGCGAGCTGAAGGCGAAGATGACCGTGCAGGACCAAAAGCTGGACCGCATTTTGGAGGCAGTAAAGAAGTGAAGCGATTCTGGATTGCCGCCAATGTCCTCTTGTGGGGTTCATGCCTCGTGCTGGCTGCCGGAATCCTCCTGACGACGTGCCGACGGCTGAATGGAGATTGGATTGACTGAAGGACTTCTACGGTGCGAGCGTGCAATTCCCATGACGACGTGGGGGTCGCAGGAAATGCGCAGAGTCGACGCCCTGTGCAACGAACTATGGCCTTTCCTTGCCCCTGGTCGCCACGACGAGATTAAGCGGCTGCGCATCATCCAGCCGGGCCAGCAAGTTCGCGCGACAACGGTCAAATGGCTGAACATTGAGTACTACGCGGCTCAACAGGCGTACCGGGCTGCGAACAAAAAGACGAAAGCTGATAAGTGGGCTGAACGAAATGATTGAAACCACAAAGCTCGAACAGGAATTCGACGCCGTGCTTTCGGAGTGCGTGAAAATCCATGACGTACCGATGGGCGAGATTCTTGGCTACTACCCCGGCACGCGGTCGCTGATTGCGTGCCAGATGCAGGAGGCCATCGTCGAACACTTGGATACGCTCGAACCCCAGCCGACCAGTGTGGAGATTGGAAAGCTGATGCGGATTAACGCCGCGATGGTTGCAAAAATTCGTGGCCGGATTGCGAGGCAGCTTGCTCGCAGCGCGGCATGATCGGCCTGGTGCTCATGGTGTTGGCAATGCAAAACATCTGGAACGAACCGTCGATGTGGATGGTGAGCTTTGCCGCGTGCATGACCAATCCGGGAGGGCATTCTGGGGTGAACTGCCGCGCGAGATTCAACACGGACGGCGGCGAGAATAACGACGTGTCGCTGTGGGACTTTGCCAATTTTCAAAGAACCCCGACACGGGACAGGAGATTTTGATGGCAATACGAACGACACCACCACCGGCAGCCGGATTCCATATCAACATGCTTTTCGCTCACCTGAAGGCCGAGAACATTACCGGCATTTCCGAGCGGCTGAACGGCTGCGTTGGGAGCATCACAGCATCGGAAGGAACAATTTCAATCGTCGATGATCTGCAAGGCCGTGGCCGTGTGGTGAAGGCCGACACTCCCGAAGCGGCGCTGCATATCGACGTGACCAAAGCCATCGACACGATGTGGATTACTGCCTATGCGCCGAACGCTACGGATGACATCACGGTAATTATGGTCTATCGCCATCCAACAACCGGGAATGTGTTTACCGAAACGCGCCGCGCGAAGGGCGAGTATGGCCGCAACGTCGGCCGGAACCCGGAAGACATTATCGCAGCGGTGGTGATTGGTGCGGCAATTTACGAGATTGACTTTGAAGAGCATGGCGCATGATTAGGCTCGCGGGAAACATGGGTTGGGGAACTCGGCAGCCCGCGAACTTGCCCGGCTTCCTGAGGGGTGTTGAGAGCACACAATGGGCCGAATTCCCACCATCTTTGCTGCTTGGGCGACGCAATCAATTGAGCGGCAGAGCCGGAGTCAGGGCCATTAGCCGGGATTTTGAAATGAGTCCACGTTCCCCGAAAGGGGCTTTTCGCAGGTGAGCCGTGAGTGCCATAAGGCCAAGGCAATTCCGCCTTTGATACATGCGGCGACCGGGACGCATGGGCCGTGAACCACGGACCCGGAACTTTTGGGTCCAACCGGCTCTGGTGAGGGCCGTTTATGCGGCGCGGCAGATGGTTGGTTCTGACCGCGCCTAGGATTTAACGCGGCTAAGCCGCAGAAGGAATACAAATGGCTCGTAACTTTTCGGCAGGCAACAGCGCAGACGTAGCTCTGATCGCTGTGGACCAGGCTCCGGCATCGCCAAGCTTCACCGCTGGCCCGGCTCACGACGGCGTGAATATCACCATGAGCATCGTGTCGCCGACGACTGACTTTGACGGCTCGCCGTTAACGCCTAACGGATCGGGCTCAACTGGCTGCGACAATCTGTGGGTCTGCGGCGCTCTGTATAACGCCGACGGCACGAACCCGCTGGACGGACTTGGCGGCGCTGACGCGGTGGCGCTGCACTTGCTGCACACCGAAGTCACGGCTCCCGGCCAGACGCACGAGGTGTCGATTACCGCCCCAGGGGCTCCGGGCGGCGCGACGATGAAGGTTGTCATCTTCGCTTCGGATGGTGCCGAATGAAAAACTATTCGGCTGGTAACGCGGCTGATGTGGCGATTCCTCCGCTCTCTGAGATCGAGCAGGAAATCATCGACCTCAAGAAGCTCGAAGCGAAGTTTCGCGCCGCTGCCGCCGCGTATTTGAAAGTAGCCAAGGAGCTTCACGAGGCGCACAAAGCCTTGGAAGCGATTGGCAATTTGCCGTTACCTTAGACGCCGCATGAGCGGCAGAATGGAGTACGCGATGTTTCAGCTTTTAACCCTGTTTTCGTTCGCCCCCGAACTGCTCAACAGCCTTATCGCTGCGCTGATGCAGGTCATTGCGATTTTTGTCGGCGCACCGCCCGCCTAGTCTGCGCCTTAGAGGGGTGGGCGGATAAGCGACATGGCCGCCCACCCCCGACCCTTGGTGAACCATGAAACGCACCCTTTACCTTATCGCACTGCTTGCCGCGTTCAGCCTTTGCGGCTGCGGCCCCGTTCGCCGCGAGATTGAGGACTGGATTTCGAGAGGATTTTGAGAATGAAACACAAATCGTTGACGAAGCACCAGCTTCGCTGTCTCGGTGCAATCCTTGCTCTTCTCAGGCGACACAAAGGCAGTGCGTTCGATAACGGCAAGGCCTATTTCGCTCGGCACGAAATCGGACAAGTGGTGTACTCCACCTATATGGGTGTGCAATTCAAAACGATGACCCTGTTGCGGGACCGCGGCTTCGTGCGCCCTCAATTCGACGCAGCGATTGATTTGGTGCAGTCTGGCGCTTGTAGATGTGGATGCGATAGATGGACGATTACCGATTTCGGAAGAGAAGAAGTTCTCCGAAATAATGTTTCTGTTCCCACACTCCACAAACCCAAAAAGCGAGCAATGGTTCCGATTGACCTCATAGGCTTCTTTGGAGGAGGGGAAAAAGAAGACCCCGCAGATTGGTGGAAAAAAGAAGACGACGACAACCCTGAAACGAAAGGAACCCCATGAAGAAACTTTTGCTGCTTTTACTCCCGCTCATCGGCGGCTGCTTGCTGCCGGGATGCAGCATCCAAACCAAGAACAATGGCGAAGTCGGATTCTCCTACGCGACGAATCTGAGCTTCTTTCATCGGGCGCAGCAAACGTCGCCGGAACCAGCCGTGATTTCGAGCGAGTTCCCGAGCCTTGAGGAATGGATCAAGAAAGACGATCCGCCTGTGACCGTAATCGACGCGACGGTCATTCCGCCGTCGAACTGAGCCTTCCATGCCGGGCTGACAACCCGGTTATCCTCCAGGGCGCTGCTCCTATCCCTCCGAGGCCAGCGCCCGCCCATTGGGTGAAACGATGAGCAAGCCAAACGTGAAAGTCGGCGACACGGTTATAATCAAGGCTACCATTCAAAGCCTCGTTCTCAAGGAAACCAAAGGGCAGTATTTCAAGGCACACGAGGCCGACAAGGTGGAATACGAGGCGACCTGCAAGCTGGGCGAAACGGATACAACGGTCACGATTTCAACGGATGAATTGAAAAAGCGATGAAACCCTACGACGAATGGGACTTGGTGGACCTGGGCTTTGCCGTCACGGCCGTTGTCGCTGTGGCGATTGTTATCGCAACAATGGCGCTTGGCGGACTGATTGTGTGGCTCCTATGACCCAATGCCCTTCATGCTACAGCGGATTCGATACGTGCTTCGGCTTCGAGCCGGAACCGCTGAAATGCGTGGTATGCGGATACATCTGGCCCGTGCCGAGCAAGCCCGACCCCGATCCGGGCGACGTGGACGCGAAGCAGCGCCGCGAGCGTGACGCAAATCTAGGGAGCGTGTTTGGCGATGTGTAAGTGCGGCTACGAATACGACTGGCGGAAGCAGGAAGAATACCTGAAGCGCCTGCGCGATGAGCAATCACGAAACAGGCTGCACGAAGAAATCAAGCGGCTGAAACGGATCGAACGCGAACTGCTCTACATCGAGCCGTGCAAGGCGAAGGCGAAGTCGAAGCGGTGAAGCCCCTCGCCCTATCCCTGCTCTTCCTCTGCGGCTGCTCGCTCATGGCGAAGCGCGATCCCGTTCCAGGCCCCTACGTCGCATCGGACATTTTCGACGTGCAGGCCCTCGCAGCGGCCATCGTCAAGCTGGACGCCAAAGTAGACACGATGGTGCAGGCCCAGGTCGGAGTCGGGAACACGGCGGTCGGCGGGAATCAGACCATCGACTCCAAAGCATCACTGGCCGCTATCGGCGTGTTGGGGACAGTGTGCCTTGGATTGGTTCGTCAAGTGCGAACCGAACGACAGGTAAGCGGCCTGCTGATCCGCACAATCGAAACGCATCGCGGGAATGGCGCTGAAGCCGTTGTGAACTCTCTCAAGTTCACCTGCGGGCGCGGGCATCCACTGGCGAAGAAGTTGCACAAGACGGTCAAGCGGGAAACGCACACATGAACGAAATCACCGAATGCCCGGACTGCGAAGGCTCTGGCGTTGTCGGCAAGAACACCTGCCCGGAGTGCTTCGGCAAGGGCTGGGTATACGAGGACAAAGAAGAATGATTGGCTTTCTACCGAAAGGAACCAAATGCGCGTGTACTGTATCGTGGACTGCAAGGGGAATCTGATTGCCGCTTATCCAAAAATAGGGACGGCAAAGACCATGTGCCGGAAAGAAATCAAGGACAAGGTGGTAGTTGGCTCGCTTTCGTATGCGAGCTTCCCGGATTGCAACAAGCCCGCCAAGAAGGCCAAGAAGAAGTGAAAATCGTCGTCCTGAGCTGGCTGTTCGCCTCCTGCGTTCTGACCGGGCCGGTGATCACATCGGACTTCGACCTGACCGGAGACGCCCGCTTTGACCTTCGCGACGTGGCCCTGCTCCAAAACTCCGCCCAGCTCGCCCCGGACGGCACGGTGGAATTCAGGGTGGAAGTGTTTACGGGGGAATGTCCGTGAGTAGCGTTTGCCGAGCCTGCAACGGAACCGGACAAGCCCCGACAGGGCCAACTTGTAAGGCTTGCGGGGCTGCAATTGTGCGCAAACGTGCGCATTCCCAGTACTGCTCGCCCCGATGCCGTGCTGCGGCGTCAAGAAAGGCCAAGGCGTCCAAATGCTCGCAATCCTCCTAGCCCTGTTCATGACCACCTCCTTCGACGGGATACGGCAGCTTTCGGTGCCCCTCATGAACTGGTCCACCCCGGACCAATACCTGACCGTCGGCAATCCCACCCTTGTCGAGTTGACCCGGATCACCGGCAACGTCGGCATGGCCTACGAGTCCACCAAATGGCGATGGCTGGTGGCCTTGCAGATCGGCGGTGAGGCCCAAGGCCGACGGTTGCCAAATACCGCCCCGGTGTTCTTGGTCATCGTTGTCAGACCATGGATGACGATTCGGGACGTGCATAGTCCGCTCGTGGCGTCAGAAGCAGCCTTTACCAGCACCTACTTCGCCAGGATTCGGGAGGCCATCGCCGAATCGACGTGGAAGCCGCGATTGGTTTGCACCGTTGACACCGAGACGTTCAGTTGCCGGGGGTCTAACCAAATCAAATGTTTGGAAGTTTACAAGGCTTATGACGCTTTACTGCGATCCCAGGGCTGTTCTGAGGTCCACTGGTTTAGCTTCGGTCTGCTTCCGTCGCCAGCTCCGCCGAACGAGTTCTCGACGCCGGCGTGGTCGGCTCCGTGGAGCGGAATGGACAGCCTTGGCTTTAGTCTGGCGTGGGTCGGTGAGCACCTTGGCAAGCGGCAGGCTGCGCACCTCAACAGACAGTACGCGAACTCCATCGGTGTTACCAAAATCGTCGGCTGGATTTCCGCGCCTGGTTGTGGCCGCAAGTTTCAATGGGGTGACGGTTTGAACTACTGGCCTTGGACGTTCAACGTGGGAACCGACACGCTCTACGACACCATTCTTGGGCGCGAGCTTCTAAACTGGTGGTATCGCCTTCAAGGTCAGCGTTACATGGGCGCGGTGGACGGCGTGGCGGTGTATCCGGGGTTGCTCGATCCAAGAATTATTGATCCTGAGCGAAAACACTTACTGGCGTTCTTGCGTGGAGTTTCTGAATGATGAACCTCAATCCCCCCGTCCGCATGTATGTTGTCAGCGCGAAAAATGGATCGCCCTTCGGCTGCGTATCAAACCTTCAGGCGAAGTGTGCGTGCGGCAAACAAATCAGCGTCAACTTCGCCGGTGCTCATACCTTGCTACTCTCTCGTGCTCAACTCCGCGAACTGTTCGAGAAATCCGGAACGGCCATCTCGATTCAGACAAAGGACGTGATGGCGGGCGCCGCGTTGAAGGAACTCGGCGATAAGGTCATGGGATGGTGTGACTCAGCATTGGTCGGCGAATCTTGTGACTTGCCCAATCACACCTCGATTACCCGCGTCAAGGACGATTACACAGTTGACAAAATCACCCGGATCGGATGGCCGGAGCAACAGCGGCCACGGCTGGTAGGAGTGGGGTAACGGCTCACTACTCCGCCAATCGAAACATGCGAAGCGGGTCTGTAAGCAGATAGTCGATTGCGGACCCGCCAGTAAGATTTACATCGTCGAACATGGATACCGTGTTCCACACATTGAGCAGGGCGACCTCAAAATCAGGAGCCACCGACCCCAACGATGCGCCGATCCTGGAATTCTGAGTTCCCAGGTGCGCGCAATAGGTTTCAACGCCTGCGGGTGTCGAATTAGTGATCGTCGGATATTCCCATGCCGGCGAGTTGATGCACATGATGCAACCTTGCCCGGTGTTGAAGATGCTCCATCCGTATAACACCACGACGTTGTACCACTGCCCGCTGGTTAGCGTGGTCGCGGAAGTGTAATAGGTCGGCGTCGTCGTCACCATGTTGTCGCCGTTGGCGATCATCAGCTTGAGCTTGTCAGTGTTGTTATCAACGTACAGCCGGTAGCCGTAAATCAAACTTCCCAGCGTCGGATTGTCGCTCCAAAACAGGGTGGATTCTTTCGCACTACCACTATGAGCAAACCGAAACAACGCCTGAATGGTGAATGCGTCGGTGTAATCGAATGAATTGGTGCAAAACTTGCACGGAAGCGTGTAGGAGGCTGATCCGGCTTGCTGCCATGCCACGTTGCCAGCGAACCGCGCCGCGGGACCCCAGGGCGAGGCTGTGAATGATAGTGCCGAAGCGGTTCCGGTGCTGGCGAAATCAAACCGGTGCGGACTCAGGTCCGCAATGCGATTTCCGCCTATGCCAAGGCATGGAGCTGCGCAGACCGTCAGATGATCCCAAAGGAGTGGACTTTCGGACTCCGCCTGCGCGTGCGCGAAACCCACGGATTGATGAGGAAGGTAGCCGATCATTGAACGGTTTTGAGTAGATTCGGCAAGAATGCAGCCATCGCAGCGTCCCAATCGGAATCGACGATCGTTCCCGGTGCATCCAGCTTGCCAAGCAGCGGTTGCGTTCCGATCAGGAAGAGCACGATCCGTTTGCCCTCCTCCGATGCGTCCCGACGACACCATGACAGTTCCGCCGCGGTCGGAGTCGGTTTTGCCATCGTGGAGCGCTGTGCTGTCGTTACCGCGATGGCGGCTTGCTTCCAGTAGGTGCCGTTGTTGACGGCGTCGTAAATCTGCACATAAGGCGGCGGCATAGAATCAACTCCCCTGGCCTGCACCCAGGCCGATATATCTCGCCCAGTGGTCCCCGGCCGTGCTGCCGGTCGTCTGACCAGTGCGATTGTAGACGCCGATCGTCCATTTCGGGCCGAGATTCGGTGCGAAAAATTCGCCGTACACGTACTCATCGACGGCTGGCGTCGAGGTGGTGCGACAGACGCCCAACAAGTACGCGCTGCCCGGAGCGTCTAGCGCCGTCCCGGCTACCCAAATATCAGCATCGGAGGCCCCAGCCCCGTCCGATCTATGCTCGGATGTCCCGTCTGCGTCGGATCGGAGGAGATACACCTCGACGACGCTGTTGGCGGTCGCTGCGGATGCTCCGTTCATCCGAATTTTGACGTAGATCAGTGCGGACTTGTACCGTGTGGCTCTGTTGTCGATAAAGGTTCCCTGCTGCCCCTCGCTGTTCGCGATAGAGTTGAGCGCGATCGTGATCGCGGTTGGTGCAACGAATCCAACAGGAAAGACGGTCTGCGTGTTCATTCGATTAGCCTTGCCGGAACCATTCCCACCTCGATGCCCCACAGGATTTCATCCGAATCTGGGCTAGTCCACGTCAATAGCGCTTTGTCTCCCGAATCGAACATGTACTTCTTTCGAGCATCACACTCAGGAATAGATGCCACCAGGTCCGCGTTTATCCCGACACCGACGAACGTTGCCAGCCGCGCGTTGTGAACCGTTCCCCGCTTCGATTGCACGTCGAGAGTCAGGTTTGCGGTTTCGCCGCCGGTGCCAGACTCCCGCGAGAAATGCCCGCGCAAGGAGACAAGGACGAATCGCTCGGCCAGTCCGAACGATGCCGCCATGCTTTGCCGACCGGATGCGGCCGCGATGACAATGTCCTGTGGTCGAATCACGTTCCCTCGCCTGCCCTGCGGCGGTCGTAATGCGTCGTGACCGTGGTCAAAAGATTGCGGCGGTACACGATGGAACCGGGGTACTGGTAGAGGCTCGTGATCGTGACCGCGCTCTGCCGGCCATAATTCGAAGAGGGCGAATCTGGATCGGACCAGTTCCGATCCATGTTGAGAATGCCCCTGTTGCCAAGGATACCCGTTGTCAGGGTTCCGGTTCCCTCGTAGTGAGCCACGGCATTCGCCAGGGCGAGAGTCGTCATTGCCGTGGTAGAGCGTTTCACAAACACCCCGCCGTTGATTTCCCCGGTAGTGATGACGTTGTTTGCGATGCAAATGCCGCTGTTTTGACGCAGCGCCGCGCAAGTGCCGGCCCCGGCCGCGAAGGTAAGCTGAGCGTCGTTGCTCAGTTCCCCGAGCGTCCCCAGGATGGCGTTGGTAATGATGGCCGAGGATGCACCCTTAGCCGTGGCCTTGCCGCGCATGATTTCAAGGAACGTGATTGTTCCATCGACTTCGATTAGATCCCCGTTACTTTCGCCGGCAAGAAGGACATTGGCCGTTGTCCCGGTACCATCGTCGGTCAGGAATAGCTTGCCCGCGCCGTTATGAATGACGCCCTTTGCTCCAACCCAGGAGCCTGAGCACGGCGCGCCGGACGATCCGATCGTGCCTTTGTATCCCTCCAGTATGTGCATGGAATTGAAGGCCGCGGCCGTCATGCCGTTGCAATCAATCGACTTCGTGCCGCCAGGGATGATGATGTCATCTGTGGCCACAGGCGCGGCCGCTAGACTCCAATTGCCCGCTGCACTCCAAAGCGCCGATGCCGATCCTGTCCACACGTTTGTTGCCATAACCTAAACTCCTAATTCTACGGAACTCCGATCTTGAATTCGTTTGCAATGTTGAGCATGTCGCGCTTCGGGATTTCCGAACCCGGAAAGCGATATAGATTGGTGATGACGTGCTGCGTTGCGGTGGTTCCCTCCACGTCGATATAGCCGCCGTGATGGTAGTAGTTGGTGATGACCGATCCTTCGTCGAACTGTCGATAGCGCATGACACCGCCGGACTGATGAACCGCCGTAGCTACGGTGCCTGCTCCAAAGGCAGATTCTTGAATCTCGAAGAGCCCACCAGACAACACGATCAGTGGGTGCGCGACAGCGGCCTGGGAAATGAGCGTGCCGGCATTTTGGTGAATCGCATCGATCCCGTTGAGCGGCTGTAGGGTCACGCGGGAATCGAATGGCGGATTGTCGCGGTAGGTGACAAACAAGAGGTCGATGTTGGTGAGTGCAAAGATGGAGCCACGACCCTTGAGCCATTCGATTTTTGTGAATGCGCCTGAGTTGTCGGCCATCGTTACCGCTTCGATGGCATCCGTATCGATGATGGCTCGTGACACGCTGCCGCCAGCCGCATTGAGGAATGCCGCCCCTTGGCCCGCCCAGAGCAGTTCCGCGCATCGGACCTTGAACGGAGAACCGCTGCTTCCGAGAGCGTAAGGATAATCGCTGTGGAAATGCACGTCGGTAAACAGAATTCCGCTGAAATCGGTTCCGGCTTCCAATGCCCGTTGGGCTCGCGCATCGCCGACAATCGCGTCTCCAGCAATTGGCACCGCGCCGCCGGACCAGTTGCCCGCCGTCTGCCCGTTGTTACTCGCCGTCCCGAGCCATGCTCGCGTTGCCATTACGCGCCTCCCTGCTTCTTGCCGCAGCCGCAACCAGAGCAACCGCCCGCACTACCGTTTGGATCATAACCAAGCGATTCCAACAAGTTGCGGATTCCATCGTCGGGGTATGGCCCCTCGTGCTTTCGTTGCGGGCAGTGCCAGCGTTCGAGCCGATTCTTGAAATCCAAATCCGAGAGCCGCCACGCCGGGCAATTGCACCCCGCGCAGTGCGCTGAGACTTTCCCGTTGCGACGGATGAAGTCGTATCGCATCGGACAATCTGCGCAGGCTTCATTGCGCTTCTCGACCGCGTAGACGTCGAGTCGTTTGCCGGTCACGGCCCAGAGTAATGATCCGATTCGCCACGGAAGCTTGAACCACCACGCAACCCATCGCACGATCCTTTTCGGAGTCGAAATCTGCCGGATCGTCCAATCACGAATCGCAACGTCGAAACGCTTTTGCAGGACCGGCGGACGCTTCCGCGGCTCCACCTCTTCCTCGACAATCGGGACCGGATCGGGATTCTCGATTTCCTCCTGAAGCAGGCGCAGCATGGCCGGATTCGTCGTGCGCGTATGAATGACGCCAATCGGCGAGTGAATCTCGAACTCTCGCGTTCCGTTTGTTTCGCTCATGGTGGACACCCAACAGCCGTAGAAAGAGGCCAATCTGTAACTTCGGGACACGGCGGGCGATACCGCCCTTGCCATTCCCAGCGATTCCCGTTTCGAACCAGTCGAAGCGTTTGTCTGCGCCGAATGCCACTGGGGCAATTAGAGTTGTATGTATTGCAGAACTTTCCATCCCATCGCCCTTGTGTCGGTGAACGCTGAACATAGCCATAGGAATACCGACACTCGGTCGGTTCAGTGTAAGACCCGCCTGCACGGTCCAGAGTTCGCTGCTTATTGACGGAGCACGGCTCCCACCTGCCCGGACGGACCGTTATTCCAACGGGCGGGTGTTCTGGCGGCCGTCGCGTGAACTGCCACGTCCCGCGAACGCATGGGCGCTTCGTATCGGCGAGTCTGCACGCTTCACGAGTTGTTGGCGAAGCGCATGAGCCGGACATTGGCGTTCCGCCTTTGGCTGTGCATTCGCTGGCCGATAAATCCTCGCAGCGGTCACAGAGGCAGCAGGCTTGGCCGCACGCTGGATCGGTTATACCTTGACAGGTATCTCCGGCGGGGTTTTTCTTCGTACATTCTGGCGGACATTCGCCTACATAATCAAGGCAACCAGTCGGACAGCAGCACCCGATCCAGCATCGAACATCGTTGGCGCTCGTACATCTCGACGTGAGCGTCTTTCCCTCGAACTCCTCGCATATACGCGGTGGTTCATCATGGCATGGGTCAAGACCTTTTTGCCCACCACAGCACCCCTTCCATGGCTCGCAGTCTGCGGCTTCATTTTCTGACGGCGGCGGTATGGCTCGCCCGACGTGTGGGGGATAACAAGCCTGCAGCGCACAATCTGTTGAATCCAGACCAACCGATCTTATAGCTCCGAGAGTTGGCAGCCCGGTGGTTGGGTCATAGCAACAAATGGTATCGCGGCAGACAACCCCAGTTGGCGAGCAGTGCGGCCCGGTCAGGATGGTCCCAGTATCAATGTCGCGAACATAATACAGCAAACCAGTGCCGATCTGGACACCCCGGCAATGGTATTGGCAAATATTGTTCCCACCAGGGAACACTGTCGAATACAGGACCGCGTCATGTTCTCTGGAAACGAAGTAGCACATATCAGCAGTCCCCCGCCAGTCCCGCCGGGTTCGGAGTGAAGGTGTTGATGGCCCACGTCGGAACCGCGTACTCCGCGCCGTCGATCATCACGAGCAAAACATAGAGCGTTGTCGAATCAATGGCAGCACTGATAAACGGCGTCCAGAATGGGTTTTGGTTCCCTGAGCCGTTGGTTCCCGGCCACGCGACGACGGCGCTTCCGGCCAATTCAGAATCCACTTCTCGTCCTCCCATCGGGCCTCGAAAAACTTTGTGCCCTGGTCGATCGTGGCAGAGACTTCAAAGCGCTCGTAGGAGTCGTCCTGCTTTCCATACTGCGGGCGCACGTCGAACTCATCGCCCCACACCTGAATCCGGCAGCCGGAGTCCGTGCATGGTTGCGGCGGGTTGTCTTTGTATTGCACGCGCTGGACCCGTACCCATCCGGCATTCACGCTCGGGGACTTCTTGACGACCACGGTTCGGAGTACGTCGGTATTGGGGTCGTACCTCAGCTCTGTCGGTCTGGACACAGCGATGGTGCGGTCACTTGCGCCAATTCGCGATTGATTCGCACCGGCCACAGTCGTCTTGTGAGACAGCTCGGCGCCGTCGATCGCTCGATTGAGCGTGTCGGCACTAATCTGTCGCTGGCCTGGCTGAATCTGATCCATTGCGCCTTATCCGAGACTCAAAAGAATCGTGTTGAATTCCAATTCGTAATAGAGCTTGTACTTCCGGCGAATCCCGTTCCCGCGAGCGTCCTCGATGATGGCCTGAGTGCCGTCCGTGTGCTCGTAAATGTCGTATTCGCGTTCCGGGTTGTGCTTCTCCCAGTTGATTAGGAACGTGAGGCTCACATCGTAAACCCGATCCGGCGTGGACTGGCCGGGAATCGTCCCGCGAGACGATC
>Ga0208454_1000817_pt1 | contig 14978 bp, 13 predicted proteins | sample EasRivMeERMZT100_FD_187530 | JGI IMG/M metagenome (GOLD analysis project Ga0208454, IMG submission 187530) | Soil microbial communities from meander-bound floodplain in the East River, Colorado, USA - East River MetaG ERMZT100 (SPAdes) (version 2) | ecosystem: Environmental > Terrestrial > Soil...
GAGCACGCCGTCGACGTCGAAGATCATGAGACGCACCCCGCGCGCCCGCTCGAGCGCTTCTGCAGACGACTCTTTCAAATTACTCTGGCGCGGAAAAGGTCGTGCATGTTGAGCGCCCCCACGAGGGCGCCGCGCTCGTCGACCACGAGCACCTGACTGATCTTGTGCTCTTCCATCACATGGACTGCCTCTGCCGCCAGCGTTTTGGAGCGCACAGTCCGAGGGTTTTTCGTCATCACATCATCCACGAGCACCTGACTAAGCTCGGTGTTCTTTTCGATTGTGCGGCGAAGGTCGCCATCGGTGAACACACCCACTACCAAACCAGCCGGGTCCATGACCGCGGTCATTCCGATACGGCCACGCGACATTTCGATTACGGCCTGTCTGAGCGGCGTGCCGCTGGCGACTTTCGGGATCTGGTCCCCGGTACGCATCACGTCTTCTACGTGGAGGAGTGCTTGACGAGCTAACGCTTGGCCGGGAAGACCGCCGCGGGGATGGGTACGCGCAAAGTCCGCGGCGGAGAACCCGCGCCGGTCAAGAAGCGCTACTGCCAGCGCGTCGCCGAGAGCGAGGGCAGCAGTCGTACTCGCGGTCGGAGAGAGATTGTGTGGACAGGCCTCCTGCGCAACGCCAGCATCGAGATGCACGTCCGCTTCGCGCGCCAGTGCCGAATCAGGCTTGCCGGTGAGCGCAATCAGCTTGGCGCCGCGGCGCTTGACTTGCGGCAGGATCTGCACGAGCTCTTCGCTGGCACCCGAATACGAAATGGCGATGAACACGTCGCCGGCCTCGACCATGCCGAGGTCGCCGTGGCTCGCCTCGGCGGGGTGCACGAAGTACGCCGGGGTCCCGGTGCTGGCGAGCGTCGAGGCGATCTTGCGGGCGATGTGGCCCGACTTGCCCATGCCGCTCACCACCACCCGACCCCTGCGCGCCGCGATCAGCTCGACGGCGTCGACGAAGCGCTGATCCAGGCGTGTGACGAGCGCGCGCACCGCGTCGGCTTCGATCTCCAGCACGCGCCTCCCGAGCTCCAGGGCTGAGCTGCCGTGATTTGCTTTTCGCTCTCGCGAGGCTGCCTTGCCTTCAACGCGCGGTTTTTGCGCTGCCTTTATCATCCGCGGTGAGTATAGCCCATGGACCCCAGCTTCATCGTCGTCAACCCGGGCGTGCAAGCGGTGCTCGTGCTGCTCGCGTCGAGCGTGCTCGCGGTCGCCGCGTGCAGAAGCCTACGCCTGCCGCCGATGATCGGCTATCTCGTCACCGGCCTGGCGCTCGGGCCGCACGCCCTGGGCGCGGTCTCGGAGCGCGAAGAGATCAACCGCCTCGCCGAGTTCGGGGTGGTGTTCCTGATGTTCTCGATCGGCCTCGAGTTCAGCCTGACGAAGCTGAAGTCGATGCGGCGCCTCGTGTTCGGGCTGGGCCTTGCGCAGGTCGGCGCCACGCTCGCGCTCGCGGTCGCGGCGGCGGCGGCGCTCGGCGCGCCGTGGCAGGTGGGGCTCGCGCTCGGCGGCATCATGGCGATGTCGTCGACCGCGATCGTCTCGAAGCTCCTCGCCGAGCGCGGCGAGCTCGACAGCGCGCATGGCCGCGAGGTGATCGCGGTGCTGCTGTTCCAGGACCTGGCGGTGGTGCCGCTGCTGGTGCTGATCCCGGTGCTCGGGCAGCCCGCCGACGCGATCGGCCTCGCGGTGGCGGCCGCGCTCGCCAAGGCGGCGGCGGCGCTCTTCATCGTGATCGTCGGCGGGCCGAGGCCGATGCGCGCGTGGCTGCGCACCGTCGCGCGCCGGCGCACGAACGAGCTCTTCGTGCTGAACGTGCTGCTGGTGATCCTGGTCGCGGCCTTCATCACCGCCGCCGCGGGCCTGTCGCTCGTGCTCGGCGCGTTTCTCGCGGGGATGCTGATCTCCGAGACCGAGTACCGCTTCCAGGTCGAGCAGGACATCAAGCCGTTCCGCGACGTGCTGCTGGGGCTGTTCTTCATCACCGTGGGAATGATGCTCGACCTGCGCCTGGTCGCCGCGCAGTTCTGGCTGGTGGTGCTGTTTCTGGTTTTACTCATGATCGCGAAATTCCTTCTCATTGCCGGCCTTTCCAGGGTATTCGGCGCTGCGCCCGGCACGGCGCTGCGTGTCGCGCTGGCGCTGGCGCAGGGCGGCGAATTCGGCTTCGTGCTGCTGCCGCTCGCCGGCGCCGCGGGCATCGTGCCCGACGCGCTGCTGCAGCCGCTGCTCGCGGCGATGATCGTGTCGATGCTGTGCACGCCGTTCGTGATCGCCGCGAGCGACCGCATCGTGCTGCGCCTGTCGCGCACGGAGTGGCTGCAGCGCTCGCTCGCGCTGCACCGCGTCGCGGTGCAGTCGCTCGAGGCCGAGCGCCACGTGGTGATCGTCGGCTACGGCCGCAACGGCCAGCGCCTCGCGCGCCTGCTCGAGGCCGAGGGCGTGCGCTACGTCGCGCTCGACCTCGATCCCGAGCGCGTGCGCGAGGCCGCCGCCGCAGGCGACACGGTGGTGTTCGCCGACGGCCTGCGGCGCGAGGCGCTGGTCGCGGCGGGCATCATGCGCGCCGCGGCGGTGGTTCTCACCTTCGCCGACGCCGCGACCGCGGTGCGGGTGCTCGCGCACATCCACGACCTGAATGCGTCGCTGCCGGTGATCGTGCGGGCGCGCGACGAGGCCGACATCGCGCCGCTCACCGCGGCCGGCGCCTCCGAAGTGGTGCCCGAGGCGTTCGAGTCGGGCCTGATGCTCGCTTCACACGCGCTGGTCTGGGTCGGCGTGCCGCTCAGCCGCGTCATGCGCCGCGTGAGCCAGGTGCGCGGCGAGCGCTACGGCCTGCTGCGCGGCCTGTTCCACGGCCGCGACGAGGACATCGACGGCGATTCAAGCACGCAGCTTCATTCCGTGACGCTCGAGACGGGGGCGGGCGCCATCGGCCGCACGCTCGAGGAGCTCGACCTCGGGGTTCAGATTCGCGCCGTGCGGCGGCGGGGCGTCAAGGCCCGGCTCGACGCCGCATCGGCGCGCGAGCTGCAGGAAGGGGACGTCGTGGTGCTGCTCGGCGCTCCCGACGCACTCGCGGTCGCGGAGGAGCGCTTGACGGCGCGCTAGGGACGCGCGATCGCTCGAGCAGCTCGGCCTGCCGCGCAACGACCTTGGAGCTTGGCCAGCGGCGCATGACGCGCTCGCCCATCGCCAGCGCGGCGGCGGGGTCTTCGCCGGGCGGCAGCGACAGGTAGAGCCACGGCGCGACCTGCGCGCCGAGGGGGCCGCTCGCAGCCGCCCGCAGATCCCGCAGCGCCGCCGAAACTTCCTCCGCGGTCGCGAGCGTGCGCCCGGTCGCGACAACATAGGCGCGATCGAAGCGCTGATAGTCGAAGAGCGACCAGGCAAGCGCGACGAGCGCGGCCAGGCTCGCCGCCGCCAGGCCCGCCCGCATCGGCAGCGTGGAGAGCTTCAGCGTCGCGCCCGACGCGATCCCTGCGATGAGCGCCGCCAGGCAGAGAACGTGCGCGTACCAGAGCTGCTCCTCAAGGAGCGCGTGCAGGCTGATCGCCCCCGCCGCAGCGACGATCCACCACTGGGGAAGCGTCGGGCTGCCGCGCAGGTCGGTCCAGGCTTTCGCCCACCAGTGCAGCGCAGCGATGAGCACGACGGCCGCGCCGATCAACCCGGTCTCGGCGAGCAGCTGCAGCACGATGTTGTGCGCGGAGGTCCACACGGCGCCGGGGATTTGCAGGGGTGGGGCGAGGCCGGCGGAGAAAGCGGCACCGGCGAACTCTCCCCAGCCCACGCCGAGCCACGGCGATCCGGCGAACAGACGCCACGCGAGCGCCCAGAGCGCGAGCCTCGGCTCGCCCGCCATGCCGGAGAAGCGATCGAACGCGGACACGCGGGTCAGCGCCATGGCGACCAGAGTGGCAAGCGCCAGGATCCCGGCGTGGAGCGCGAGGCGCCGCCAGGGCGGCCCACGATAGCGCAGGCTGAAGGCGAGCAAGAAAATCCAGAGCGAGAACAGGATTGCGCTGCGCGATTGCGTGTAGGCGCTCGACAGCACGAGCAGCGCCGCCGCGCCCCACCACCAGTTGCCCCGGAGGAGGCCGCGCGCGACGAGGTAGAGCAGCGCGGCCTGGCCAAGCGCTACATACTCCGCAAACAGGTTGGCTTGGCCGACGTGGCCGACGATGCGCGGCCCGGAGTTGGTGCCGATGAAGCCGCTCAGGAAGCGAGGAACTCCGTAGAACTGGAGGATGCCGATCACCGCGTTCGCTAGCGCTCCCGCCAAGATCGCCCAGGCGAGGACATCCACGACGCGCTCCACGCCGAAACGTGCGGCGAGCGCGTGCCCGAGCCACGCGAGTTGCGCGGCGAGCAGCACGTATGCGACGCCGGCAATGGGGAGCTGCACGTAGGCGGGTGGGCGCAGCACCGCCTGCAAGCCGAGCCAGCCTGCGAAGAGGACCAGCCAGACCGAGAGATCGGGAACGGCATCCCGGTTCGAGCGCCACGCCGGCAGAAATGCGACGATCGCGAGCGTGGCGAGACCGGCGCCGACCCACTCGTCGTAGAAGCTGCGCAGCGGCGGACGGTGCTCGGGAAAGAGAAATGGCAGCGCCGCGAGCAGCGCCGCCAGCGCTAGCGAGATGCGCGCGGGGTCGGCGAAAAAAAAGCCGGCGCGAGGCCGGCTTGTCGCATTCAAGGCGCGGCGCGCCTACATCGCGCGGCAGACCACGTAGATATTGGTTCCGGTTTCCTGGTAGCCGGAGGGGAGCGCATCGTCGAGATCAGGGTTGGCCCCGCCCTGCGAATCGCCGCGCACCGTGCCCTTGTCGGGCGAGCCGTCGTCCATCTGCGTGTCGACCGCGATCGCGATCTTGTCGGGCAGGTTGGTCGAGCACACTACCAGCCCAGGAATGCCCCCCATGATCGTGCCGGTTGGGGGGGCGGCGCCGTTACCGGTCTGCACGCCGATAATGCCGGCGACCGCATTGATGGGCTGGCTGTAGCCCGAGCCCGAGACGAAACCGGCGCGCCGCAGGTGGTCCCACCACTTGCGCGACTCATCGCCGTCGGTCTGGCTGTTGTACTTTCCCGCGATCACGGCGTCGCCGCTGCCGGGAACCGCAGGAGGCGCCACCGTCCAACGCGACCCCGCGTTGATGTCGTCGCCGGGGATCGCGCGATAGCGGTCCTGGTAGCCGTAGTAGGCGGCCGAGACGCCCGAAAAATCGGAGACCACGTTCTTGATCTTCGCCTGGGTGATCATCTCCTGCCCCTTCAAAATGCCGCCGAGCAGCAATCCGATGATGACCAGCACGATGGCGATCTCGACCAGCGTGAATCCCTGTTGTCTTCCCTGCACCGTTTTCATTGCCCCTCCTATGGGCGTGCCCGCCACCTGACTCTGCGCAAGGGGCATGCCACATTCTAATATAGGGAAAACAATGACTTATCGTGGGAACCGGATCAAAAACTGTCAGAATTCCGACACTAGCGTCGACACTCGGACGGTTAGCGCGCTTTCTGCGCTGCGCGCGCCTCGAGCTCTTCCAGCCGCTGCTTGAGGAAGCGGAGCTCCGCCGGGTCGCTGACCGCCCCGGTTTCCAGCAGTCCCGCGATCATGATTTTGGCCGCCTCGAGCTCGTCCATGTCCTCGAGGATGAAAATCTCCATCTGCTTCGCCCACAGGGGCACATCGCGCGCGGTCGTCTGGCGCTGGAGATCATGCGCGTACCGGCGCGCGAGCGGCAGGTCTTTCAGCCGGTGCTTGGCGAGCAGGGCCGCGTGCGCCAGCCAGGGCCAGCGGCGGTTCGGATCGCGCAGGAATTCGTCGTGCACGAACTCGAGCGCGATGCGCATGCGCGCGGGATCGGGGGTCTCGGCGTAGACGCGCGCGGCGGCGAACAACGGATACTGGCTGCGCGGATCGAGCTCGAGAATCGAGCGAAGCCAGTCCACCAGTCGCCGGTAGTCGAGCTTCTGATAGGGCGTGGTGTTGGCGCCGCCGTAATCGTAGGATTGAAGGTAGATCATCGTCAGCCGCGCGAGCGCCTCGGCTTCGCCGAAGCTGGCGAGGCGAAGCGCCGGCGCGCCCGGCGGCGGCGGCAGATCGGCCGCGGCGACGGTGCCGGCGTCGCGGCTCGCCTGCCAGCCGACCTGCGCCGCAAGGCTGACGGCGAGCAGCGCGAGCACCCAGCGCGGCACCGCGGCGAGCGGCCGGTGGTCCGCCTTCAGACGCTCCTCCGGTGAAAGTCGAATAGCCCGGCGGCGGCGAGCAGCACCGTATAGAGCGCCGCGCTGGCGAGCGCCGCGAGATAGGTCCCAGTCGGCGGCGGGTCGTACAGCAGCCAGGCGGTGCGGGTCAGCGCATCGAGCCGCGGCAGCACCAGCGCCACCGCATCGACGGCATGCTCGGCGATCCGGGACGCAGCCGACTCCTCGGCGAGCGGCCCGCTCGCTATCGCCTGGATCGCGCCGATCGAGCGCCCGAGCAGGTACAGCCCGCCGGTGGCCGCGATCGCGGGCACGAACTGGCCGAGCGTCATGGCGAAGAAGAGCGCCGCTGCGGCCACCAGCGCGGTCTCGCAGGCGAGCGACACGCCCCAGAGCGCCACGGCCACGGGCGGCGCCCAGACGAGCAGGGGCAGGGCGAAGACGAGCGCGAGCGCCGCGCCGCAGGCGATGAAGCCGGCGAGGCGCCCGAGATAATGGGTGGTGCGCGACAGCGGCAGCGAGAGCATGAGCTCGAGCCCCTTGTCATGGATCTCGCGCAGCGTGCTGGCGGTCACCTGCGCGGCGACGAGGAACACCGCGCAGGCGCGCAGCACCGCGGCGATCAGGGCGGCCTGCAGCGCGAGGCTCTCGGTGAGCGCGACCTGCGAGACGAACGCCGCAAGCGCGAGGCCGAGCGCGACGGCCGCGGCGGCGAGCCACGGGAGCCCGCCGCGGCGGGCTTCGAGCAGGACGGAGCGGGCGAGAGTGGCGGCAGGCACCTCTTCTGTAGACTAGTCGCGGGGGAGTGCTCATGCAACCCGCGGTGCTGACGCGGCTCGCGAACCGGACGTGGACTTTCAGCCAGCACTACTGGCGCATCGTAGTGGTGGCGATGCTGGCGCTCCTGCACGTCGCGGTGTTCCGCGGCGTTGCCGACCCGTGGGCACGCGCGCTGCTGCTCGCGCATCTCGGCCTGCTTCTGCTGTGGCAGCCGTTCCTGCGCGCCGAGCAGCGCGTCTCGGTGACGCAAGGCCTGATGCTGGCGCTGGTCGCGACCGGCGTGATGCTCTGGCTCGACTGGTGGTTCCTCGCCTTCTGGGTGGTGATGCTCGCCGGCCTGGTCGGCGGCAAGGTCTACCAGCAGCACGCGCGCTGGCAGCGTCGCTGCTATCTGGTGGTGCTTGCGTACCTGCTCGCGCTGCTCGCCATTGCGATCCTTCCGGAGATCGCGCCGCGCCGCGAAATCGACGCCGAGATCCGCGACTACGCTGAGTACCTGCTGCCGCTCGCGTTCGTGCTGATCGCGCTGTTTCCCGCCGAGCCCGAAGCGGCCGAGGCCGCGCACCTCATCGACTTCTTCTACAGCCTGTTCCTGATGCTGCTGCTGGTGGTCGTCATCCTCGGCAGCTTCACGTTCATGACCCTGCGGCGCACCCCTTACTTGGAGGCGCTGACGCATACCGTGTTCGTCACCGCGGCCGCCGTGCTGCTGGTGGCGTTCGCGTGGAACCCGCGCAGCGGCGGGCTCGAGGTGTTCTTCGCGAGGTACCTGTTCTCGATCGGCCTGCCGGTGGAGCGGTGGCTGCACTTTCTCGCCGAGCTGTCGCAGGTCGAGGCGCGCCCGGAGCGCTTTCTCGAGGAAGCGGTGGCGGCGCTCGTGCGCCTGCCGTCGGTCGCCGGCGTGCGCTGGCGCGCCGGCGGGGCGAGCGGCGAGCAGGGCACCCGCAGCTCGCAGGCGCTCGACTACGCGGCGAGCGAGCTCGAGCTCACCATCTACTCGCGCTACCGGCTCGGCCCGGCGCTGCGCTGGCACCTGCACCTCCTCGGCCAGTTGCTCGGCGAGTTTCACGTCGCGAAGCTGCGCGAGGAGAAGCTGCGCCAGGCGAGCTACCTGCAGGCCGTGCACGAGACCGGCGCGCGCATGACGCACGACATCAAGAACCTGCTGCAGTCGCTTTCCGTGCTGACCTCGGTCGCTGCGCGGGAGGACAGCGGGTCCTCGCAACTTCAGGGCCTGGTGCGCCGCCAGCTCCCGCTCATCGAGCGGCGGCTCGCCGACACGCTGGAGAAGCTGCAGCGCCCGCAGGCCGCCGGCGAGACCTATGTGGCGGCGCGCGGCTGGTGGGAGGCGCTTGCGCGCCAGTACCGCGGCGAGGGCGTGGAGTTCGATGCGATCGACCCGCCGCCCGGCACGCGCGTGCCGCGGTCGCTGTTCGAGAGCGTCGCCGACAACCTGATCCGCAACGCGCTCGCCAAGCGCGCCGACGACGAGGGCCTGCGGGTACGCGTCTCGCTCGACTGCGGCGAGCGCATCGCGCTGCGCGTGTGCGACAGCGGGACGGCGGTGCCGCCCGAAATCTCCGCCAGCCTGCTGCGCGCCCCGGTCAGCTCGCGCAGCGGCCTCGGCATCGGCCTGTACCAGGCCGCGCGCCAGGCCGAGTCGAACGGCTACCGCCTGGAACTGGAAACCAACCGCGACGGCGAAGTCTGCTTCGCCCTGAGCGGCCTCGCCGGCTAGGGCAGCCGGCCCGCGGCGACCATGCGGCTCTTCAGCACGTTCGGCGACAACCAGGCGAGCACGTCGTCGAACATAGGCTCGTGAATCTTGCTGATGAAGGTCCCGTTCGCGTTGGCATTTTCCAGCTCATCGCCGGCCGCTCCCGCGACCTGCGCGCCGTTGGTCTGCCAGGCCCCGAAGCCGTTCTTGCCGTGCGACACCACGATGGCCGCCATATTGTTCGCGATGTTCACCGGCAACGCGCCGCCGCTGGTCACCGTGATGTTCCCGGTGTCGGCCAGCGCGAACGAGGCCTGCAGCCCTCCGGCCAAATCGTCGGCGAACGCGAGTGTCACTCGATAGGTGTAGCGCCGTCCCCAGGCATCGGTTTCCGCCACGCCGAGCGTCGCCCAAGGCACTACACCTTCGGTCAGCCCGCACTGCGTTGCCGGGAGCGCCGGCTTGTTTTCGGCGCCTGCGCCAGGTGTGGCGCTCGGCGTTCCGGGCGTCGCCGGGCACGGCAGCCGGCCGTTGGCCACGGTGAACCCTAGGATTGCTTCCACGATCAGGTTCGCCTGCTTCTGCGTCTCGTTGATGCGGTGCTGATCGATCTGCGTGTTGAGCGGGACCACCAGCATCCCCAGTAGCAGGGCGACGACCGCGAGGGTCACGGCAAGCTCCACCAACGTGAAGCCGCGCTCGCGCCTCATGGCTTCACTCCGACAGCCGTGTCGTTGAAAGTCGCGATCCTTGCGTTGCTTTCGAACACCGTGCCGACGCCCGCGTTCACGCCCTCGAAGAACTGGTTGAAACTGACCGGAGGCGGGGGAGCCGGCGGCACAGGCCGCACCGCCTGCGCAGCGGCTTGAAGCGCGCGCCCGCTCATGACTACGACCGCTTGGTTGTCATTGTTGGGCGAGCCGGTATTGGTGACCGTGAAGCAGGCCGGCGGGCAGCCGCCGCCGCCGTCGATCGAATAGCCCGGTGAGAAGGCGTAGTAGGCGTTCTGCTGCCAGTTGTTTTCGCTGAGCCAGGAGGGCATGGTGAGGGAGGGCGCGCTGACCCGAATGTGGAGCCAGTCGATGCCGACGAGGTTGCCGTAAGAGAATTCGAGTCGACGGGCAGCGGTGTTCAGGTTCCACGTTGACGTCCCACCGAGAGACAAGCCGAGCAAAGTCTGAACGTTGGCCGCGGTCGGTGGATCGACGAAACGCGTAGCCATGTTGTCGATACGCGCACTGATACCCGACAGACATATGACGACACAAACCACCCAACCGGTACAGTCGAGCGTTGGCGTGCCGACGCCAATGCAAGTCACCAGGAGCGAGGAAGCACTCGACCAGACGAGAGGTGTGTTTGTGAGCGGCAGCAGGCCGGCCGTAGTGTTGTTGATCCCGGGGGTTGGCGGTGTGTTCGAGGGATCGTTCCAGGGAACGGCGAAGGGATAGAAGCCCCTGGTGTTGCTGACGGCGGCGCTCTGCCATGCGGTGTAGTGGTTGCGCATGCGCTGCGCGAGTTCGCGCGAGGCGCGCCGCTCGACGAGCTTCATGATGTCGTCGGAGAAGACCGGCATCAGCCGGTCGTTGAAAGCTTGGCTGCGCGGCGCGGACACGAAGATCCGGTTTGCGAGGTCGGCATTGTCTTCGCCGAGGGCGAAGTCGAGATAGTTCAGTGCATTGCACTTGTCGGTGTTGGCGGCGGGCGTGCTGGTGCATTTCAGGTTCACATCGCAGCCGGCGCCTGCGCCGCCGGCGCAGCCGCGCGTCTGTACCACTTGTACCACCCCGTTCGAGCGCGTCAGGGCGGCACCGGGCGAGAACACGATCGCCACGAGGTTCGTTATGGGTTCCGATGTGGTTCCGGTCATCGTCAGCGAGACGTTCGCGGCTAGGTAGGCGGTGTCGCTATTCAGCGGGACCGTGCCGTTGGCGTGGAAATCGTTGGAGAGCGCGTACCAGAGCCGCTCCCCGGCATCGTCCCTGAGGTCCGGCAGCCCCAAAGTGAACCAAGGGAGCCGGCCAAGCAGGCTCACGCACGCGCTGCCGACCATGTCCTCGCCGACGGTCACCCTGCCGTCGTTATTCACGTCGGGGCACGGTAGCTCGCCCGGCCGGACGGTGTCGGCGACGGCATAGGCGATCAGGGCGTCCTTTGCCTTGGCGAGCGCCTCGTTGGTGTTCCGGTCGCGGTCGACGCGCACGGTGGTGAAGCTGAACGAGCTGAACGCGAACACCGCGCCGCCCAGGAGAAGAATGGCCACCAGCACGAGGGCCACGACGCCCCGCTGCCGGGATCGGGCGGCCGGCCGGAGCGTCATTCGCCGCGACGGATGCGGATCTCGCCGTCGCCGATCACGTCGCGCACTTCGCCGGTGCCGCGATCGATGACTTCGCCGGGCTTCAGGCCCGCGCGCCGCCCGCCGTCGCCCACCGGCACCGAGACCCGGCCCTCCTGGCTGCGACCGACGCGCGGCGCATCGCTCGAGCCCTCGGGAAGCGGCTCGCCGTTCACCCAGACGGTCGACGGACCAAGCGAGCGCGTGACATAGCCGTCGAGCTTGGTCGTCGGCGAGGCGACCACCGCCGCGGCCGGCTTGTCGGGCACGCGCGCCCGGCGCCGCGCGTCGAGCGCCGCGCGCTCCTCCGGCGTGAAAAAGAGCCGGCCGAGCTCCTGGCCAAGGCACGCCTGCGCGGTCATGAGAAGCAGGGCGGCGAAGAGGCGCGTCACCGTTTGGCTCCCCGGTCGACCACGGTGATGAGATCGATCTCGCAGCTCGCGCGCAGGCGCGGCGTGATCGTGACGCCGGTCGCCGCCTGGCCGGTACGCGCGAGCAGGCAGCTCTTCACCGAATAGTAGGCATTGCCCGAGGCGCGCAGGTCGGCGAGGAAGCGCAGCAGGTCCTCCTCGTGCAGCAACGCGAGCTGCACGCGCATGGTGCTCGCGAGGAAGTCGACGTTGTCCGGCTTGCCCGGCACCGACTTCAGCATGCGCTGGCGGTCGATGCGGTAGCTGAGATCGAGCAGCTCGCGCTGCGTGCGGATGCGCGCGATGGCGTCGGCCCATTCCAGGCGGCGCTCCTCGCCGAGGATGTTGAGGCCCTTCAGCTGCTTGTAGACGTCGAGCTTCTCCTTAACCTCGCGCTCTTCCTCGGCGATGCGGGCGAGCCGCTCGGTGCTCTGCCGGCGCTCGGCCTGCACCGCGGCGAGCTGACGCTGGTTGGCGGAGAGCGACTGGCCCGCGAGCTGGATGAGCGCTACGCCGGCGCCGAGCAGCGCGACCGCGGCGAGCAGCGGCAGCGCGATCTTTTTCAGCTCTTCGCGCGTCAGGTTCATGGCAGCCCGCGCGCCAGCACGATGGTGAAGCGCGGCGCCTCGCCCGAGTCCGAGCCGCCGATGTCGCCGGTGAGGGTTCCTTCCGAGGTGACGTCGAACGGCAGCTGCGTGCGCACCAGGGTGTAGCCCGACCCGGCGAGCGCGCCGGCCAGGCTTTGCACCTGGGCGGTGATGCCGCGGTAGTCGTTGCGCTGGGTCGCGCGCACGCGGCCCGAGATCTCGATCAGCACAGCCTGCTCGCTCTGCGCCTCGGGCTTGACGGGCTGTGCCGCAGGCTTGGCGGCTTGCGCCGCGGGCTTGCTCGGGCGCCCGACGCTCCAGTTGAGGTTGTCGATCTCCACCTGCGGGAATCGCGCCAGAACCTGCGACACGTGCACGAACGCGGGCTCCGGGGAGGCGCTCGCCTCGGCGATGCGGCGGAATTCGAGCACCGTCACCCGCAGGTTCTCGGTGGTGGTCTCGGTCACCGGGAAGCTCGCGGTGATGCGCTCGTAGCGTTGGGTGGCGAGGCTTGCCTCGCGGCTCTGCGCCGCCGCGCGGCTGGCGAGGTCGTAGCTTTCGAACCAGCGGGCGCCGGCGTACAGCGCGCACGCGGCGAAGCCGAGCGCGCCGGCGGCGACCACCGCGCGCTGCAGCCGCCAGAGGAAGTAGCGCCGGCGATCGCCGGTGCTCGCGAACTGCTCGCGCGGGGGTTGGCGCGCGGCGAGGTGCAGGTAGAGCGCCTCGGCCCCGGCGCCTTCCGGAACCTGGCGCAGCCTGACCGCCGCCAGCGCCTGCGCGCCGTCGATCGTGCGGAACACGACGCGCGCGTCCGAAACCAGCGCCTGCTCGAAGACCGCGCGCTCGCCCCGCGGCGCGACGACCAGCGCCGGGATCGGCGGGCCCTCGCGCGGCAGCGCGCGTAGCGTCCCCAGATACTGCACGAGGCGCAGCGTCTCCGAGCGCGCGAACGCGGCGAGCGCCTGCGGCACCATGTCGACGGCGCGCTCCAGGCGGGCGAAGCGCAGCTTGCCGTCCTCGACGAAGCACTGCCGCAGCCCCGCGCGGTTCGCGGTGATCACCAGCGCGCGTGCGCCGCGCGCGCCGAGCCGGTCGGCGAGCGCCGGCGCGAGCAGCGGTACCGAGTACACGCCGGCGAGCCGTGCGCCGGCTTCCTCGAGCGCGTCGAGCCAGGGGGCGAACTGCTGCGTGTTGGTGAAGGAGGCGAGCAGCAGCCGCTCGTTGCGCCGCTGCGTCCCGGCGATCGTGCCGAGCGACAGCGCTGCGGCGAGGCGGGTGTCGCGGTAGCGTTGCGCGAGGCGCCGCTGCACGATCGCCTCGCGGTCGCCGCCGCGCAGGAGCGGCACCTGCTCCTCGTGGAAATCCTCGCCGGCGAGATCCGCGACCACGGCGAAGAGCGCGCCCTTGCGGCCGCGCAGGTGCTCGCGGAACGCCGTCACGCCGAGGTCGTCGCCGGCGAACTTCGCCTCGAGCTCGAGCTTGCCGCGCCTCGAGCTGTAGAGGTAGTGGTCCTCGGCGGTGAAGTAGAGCAGGTGGCGCGCAGCCATGGGGCTCAGAACTTCATCTTCGAGATGGCGTCGTACACCGGGCCGAGCACCGCGAGCATCACCCAGCCGAGGATCGCGCCGAGCAGCACGGTGAGCGCGGGCTCGATCATCGCCTGCGTCCTGCTGATCGCTTCGCGCACCTCGCGGTTGTAGAAATAGCTCACGTTGAGGAGCGCGGTGTCGAGCTTGCCGGTGGCCTCGCCGATGCGCAGCATGCGGATCACCAGCGGTGGGAACACGGCCAGGTCCTGGAACGCCGCGGTCAGGTTCTTGCCCTCGGCGATCTGCTGGCCGGCGCGGCGCAGCGCGCGCTCGAGCGTCAGGTTGCCGACGATCTCCTCGCAGCTGCGGATCGAGTCGAGCACCGTGATCCCCGAGCTGTACATCATGGCGAAGCTCGAGGCGAAGCGCGACAGGATGATCTTGCGCAGGATCGGGCCGAGGAGCGGCATCGAGATCTTGTAGTGGTCGACCGCGTACGCCACGCCCGGGTTGCTGCGCATCGCGAGCTTGAGGGCGCCCCACGCCACGAACGGGGCGGCGATGATCGCCCACCAGTAGTCCACGAAAAAGCTCGACACCGCCATGAGGACGCGCGTCTGCAGCGGGATCTCCTGCCCCATGTTGCGGATGAACGCGGTCATCTGCGGCACGAGGTAGATCATCAGGAAGAACGTCACCACCAGCACGATGCCGCCGACGAACGCCGGGTACAGGGCGAGCTTCTTGGTCTGCGCCGCGAGCTCGTCCTCCCACTTGAGCGACTCGGTGAGGCTCTTCAGCACCTCGGCGAGCTTGCCGGTCTGCTCCCCGGAGCGCACCAGGCTCACGAACACCTTGCTGAACACGCTCGGATAGTCGGCGAGCGCCTGCGACAGGCTCTGCCCGCCCTGGATCGCCTCGATCAGGCCGGACACGACCTCGCGGAAGCGCAGGTTCTCCACGCTGTCGCGCAGGTCGGCGAGCCCCTCGACCAGCGGCACGCCGGCGGAGGCGAGCTGCTCGAGGTGGAAGCAGAAGTTGATCAGGTCCTGGCGCTTGACCTTGCCGCCGCCCAGCAGGCGCGACATGTCGCTCGCCGGGCTGCCTGCGACGAGGTCGAGCTCCATGCGGGCGAGGCGCTGCTCCAGGTCAAACAGGTTTACCGCGTCCAGCCGGCCGGCGACGCTCTTTCCCCCCGCATCGATTGCCTTGTAGGAGAAAAGAGGCGTACGCGTTCCCCTTCCTTGTTATGCCATGCGATCGGTCAGGTCGACCACGCGCATCACTTCCTCGAGCGAGGTGGCGCCGCTGCGCGCGAGGCGCACGCCGTCGTCGGCGAGCGTCTTGAAGCCGCTGGCGCGCGCCGCCGTGAGGATCTCGCGCGCGGTCGCGCGGC
>Ga0208454_1000819_pt1 | contig 14975 bp, 9 predicted proteins | sample EasRivMeERMZT100_FD_187530 | JGI IMG/M metagenome (GOLD analysis project Ga0208454, IMG submission 187530) | Soil microbial communities from meander-bound floodplain in the East River, Colorado, USA - East River MetaG ERMZT100 (SPAdes) (version 2) | ecosystem: Environmental > Terrestrial > Soil >...
GTCCCGCGTATGTGCTACATCAATAAAATGGACCGCATGGGTGCCAACTACACCCACTGCGTGAAGGGCATCAAGGAGCGCCTGAGCCCGAAGGCCGTCGTCTGCCACGTGCCGCTTGGGAGCTACGACGAGTTCTGTGGCATGGCCGACCTCATCGAGAACGTGGCCTACATTTGGCAGTCGGACGACAAGGACAGCACCTGGGAGACCGTGCCGCTAGATCAACTGGCGGGTCGTTTCAGTTTCGCGTCCGCGCAAGACAACGAATGGCTGAAGCGCATTCCGGAGCTGCGGCAAGAACTGCTCGAGCACGCGCTCGCGGCGAACGAAGACGCGTTCATGGAATTCGTCGAGAACGGCAAGTTCGACCAAGACGTTCTCAAGCAATGCATCCGCAAAGGCACGGTCAGCGGCGAGTTCGTGCCGATCTTCTGCGGCTCGTCGTTCAAGAACAAGGGGGTGCAGCAGCTGCTCGACGCCGTCGTCGACTACCTGCCCTATCCCGGCGAGAACGGCGGCATCTCGATGGTGGACCCCGACGGTAAGGTCATCGGCGTGCAGGAAGTACGCGATGACGCGCCGGCGCGCGCGCTCGCGTTCAAAGTCATCAACGATCAGTTCGGCACGCTTACGTTCGTCCGCATCTACTCGGGCGTCATCAAGAAAGGCGACACGCTGCACAACGTGACGCGCGACAAGAAGGAGCGCATCGGCCGCATCGTAGAAGTGCAAGCCAACGCGACGAAGGACATCGATGAAGCGCGCGCCGGGGACATCTGTGCGTTCGTGTCGATGAAGGATACGGAGACCGGCGACTCGTTGTCGGATCCGGATCACGCAGCGTTGCTCGAGCGCATGCGCTTCCCCGATCCCGTCATCAGCGTGTCGGTGGAACCGAAGACACGCGCCGACGTCGACAAGATGTCGACCGCTCTCTACAAGATGGTCAAAGCCGATCCCTCGCTGCGTCTCCAAGTCGATCAGGAGACGGGCCAGACGCTCCTGCGCGGCATGGGCGAGCTACACCTCGAGGTCACGATTGACCGCATGCGCACCGAGCTCGGTGTCGAGGCGAACATGGGCCGGCCGCGAGTCAGCTTCCGCGAAGCGTTCGGCGCGGTGGTCGAGCACACCTACACGCACAAGAAGCAGTCGGGTGGCTCCGGCCAGTTCGCCGAAGTGAAGATGATCTTCGAGCCGCTGCCCGCGGGCACGGGTGTCGAGTTCTCCGACGAAGTCGTCGGCGGCCGCATCCCACGCGAGTTCATCCCGTCGGTCGAGCACGCCATCGTGACCGAGTGCAAACGCGGTCAAGTCGCGGGCTATGAAGTCGTCGACTTCAGGGCCCGGCTACTCGACGGCAAGTACCACGATGTGGATAGCTCGGCGCTGGCGTTCGAAATCGCCGGCCGCGCCTGCTTCCGCGAAGCACACAGAGCCAGCCGACCGAAGCTGCTCGAGCCAATCATGAAGATCGAGGTGGTCAGCGAAGGCGACTACTTGGGCACGATCATTGGCGACGTGAACCGCCGCCGCGGTCAGGTCACCGAGCAAGGCCAGAAGGGCCTCCAAGCCACCGTGCTCGGCTTCGTGCCGCTGGCCGAAATGTTTGGCTACATCAACTTCCTGCGCTCGGCCACGAGCGGTCGCGGCACGTTCACGATGGAGTTCGCTCACTACTCCGAAGTGCCGGCCGGCCTCGTCGCGAAACTCATGGAGAACGAAGCCTAACCGGCGGCTGCTCGCCGCCACGCTTCGCCCCGCCGGGTCAACCCCTCGTTACGGTCCGATCAGCCGTCAGACGTGCGAGGTGTTGAACCCGTCAAACACTCTGCTTCCGCATAGGCGTTGCCCGCGCCGCTGACTACATCGCCCACTACAGTCGCGGTGCGGGGCTCCCTGGTTGTGGTGCCAACGAAGGCGCATGCTCGTCCCGAGCACGGATTGAAAGCCCGCGTTGCCCTGCTCCAGAATCGAGTTGCCCAACACCAAGGACTGAAGAGGCCATGCGATGAACGATTCGGGTCAATGCGATATCGGCCTCATCGGCCTCGCCGTCATGGGCGAGAACCTGGCGCTGAACATCGAAAGCAAAGGCTTCGGCATCTGTGTGTACAACCGGACCGCGGCCAAGATGCAGGCGTTTCTTGCCGGCCGCGGCCGCGGCAAGCGCATCACGGGAGCGGCGACGCTCGAGAGTTTCGTCGCCGCGCTCGCGAAGCCGCGCAAGATCATCATGCTCGTCAAGGCCGGCCACGCCGTGGACGAATTGCTCGACGGGCTCACGCCGTTGCTCGAGGCTGGCGACATCCTGATCGACGGCGGCAACAGCCTGTTCACCGATACGATCAGACGAACGCGCGCGGTCGAGGCCAAAGGACTGCTGTACGTGGGCTCAGGCGTTTCCGGCGGCGAAGAAGGCGCACTAAACGGGCCGTCGCTGATGCCGGGCGGCAGCCAGGCTGCCTGGCCACAGATTCGCCCGATCTTCCAGGCGATCTGCGCTCGCACACCCGACGGCGAGCCGTGCGCGGAGTGGATGGGCGAAGACGGCGCCGGCCACTTCGTGAAGATGGTGCACAACGGCATCGAGTACGGCGACATGCAGATCATCGGCGAGACCTACGACTTGATGCGGCGCGGGCTAGCCATGGGGAACACAGCCATGGCGAGTGTGTTCGCCGAATGGAACGCCGGCGAGCTCGACAGTTATCTCATCGAGATCACGCGCGACATCCTCGGCTTTCGCGACGAGCGCGGCGAGGAGGTCCTCGACTTCATCCTCGATGCAGCCGGCCAGAAAGGCACGGGCAAATGGACCGTAACCGCCGCGCTCGACGAAGGCACACCGCTCACACTGATCGGCGAGGCCGTGTTCGCACGTTTCCTGTCGGCCGCGAAGGAAGAACGCGTCGCAGCGTCGACGCAGATCGCGGCGATCGACGCCGCGCTCGACACCGACCCGCAGCGCATGCTTGCCGACCTCCGGCAAGCGCTATATGCCGCAAAAATCGTAAGCTACGCGCAGGGCTACCAGCTGCTGCGTGCAGCGGCGCAGTCGTACCACTGGAATCTCAATCTCGGCGGCATCGCCCTCACCTGGCGTGGCGGCTGCATCATTCGCTCGGCATTCCTTGGGGACATCAAGAAGGCATTCGACCGGGACCCCGGACTCGTGAACCTGCTGCTCGATCCGTTCTTCAAGGAAGCGGTCGAGAGCCGGCAAGCCGCGTGGCGTAGCGTGATCGCGGCCGCCGTGACTGCGGGCATTGCCGTGCCCTGCCTGTCCGCCGCGCTCGCGTACTGGGATGGCTACCGCTCGGAGCGGCTGCCCGCTAATCTGTTGCAAGCGCAACGCGACTACTTCGGCGCCCACCTCTACGAGCGAGTGGACCGGCCACGCGGCGAGTTCTTCCACACGAACTGGACGGGCCAAGGCGGCAGCACGACCTCGCAGGCATACTCGACCTGAGGCGCCTCACTTACAACAACATATGAAAGGCAATCGGGCAGCACCGCAAAGCATCGATGAGTACATCGCGACGTTCGCGAAGGACGTGCGGGCGAAGCTCGAGCAGGTGCGCACCACGATTAGCAAGGCCGCACCGGGCGCGACGGAAAAGATCAGCTACCGGATCCCGACGTTCGCCTTGAACGGCAACCTGGTGCATTTTGCCGGCTGGCAGACGCACATCGGCTTCTATCCCGGCGCATCGGGCATTGCGCAGTTCAAGAAGGAGCTGGCGGGCTACGAGAGCGCCAAGGGCTCGGTGCAATTCCCGCTGACCGAACCCATGCCGATCGCTCTGATCACGAAGATCGTGAAATTCAGGGTGGCGGAGAACACCGCGAAGTCTGCCGCCAAGAGCGGGAAGAAGTCGTGAGCGAAGCCCGCGATTGCGCCAAATCGACGCGAGATTCTCAAGCTCGAGCCGATCGGCCTCGAGATCGAAGAGTTCGACATCGTTGAAGCGCGTGAGCTCGACTGTTCGCGGCGCACGCGGCGTTGCGAGCGGCGATCACCCCAGCCGTGAGAGGTACGCCCTTGGTCTTGAAGAAATTGGTTTCCTGCTGCGATCTCATCGGTCCGTCAGGTCAAATACGATCGCGAGTTCATTTTCCAGAACACAAGGAAATTGCTCCCGCAAGACTCGATGGAACCCGGTGTAATAGTGCAACCACCAGAAACAATTCCACGCAACCACAAGAAAACCACCCTCTGGCCTCCGCATTTGCTCCAATGCGCCCAGCGCGTGCTCGTCATCGAAAGGCGGGCCGAAATATTCACCCTGGACTACCGGAAAATGGGAAGTGCGCCAGGACTCGAACAGGGCAGAATCCAATTTCATCTCGTCCACGAGCAAAAGCTTCTTGCCCGGCGGAACGTGTGATCGCAGGGCGGCGACGAAGCGCTCGGTTTGGTTTCGCCACTGTTCTTCGCCACGCTGAATGCGGGCCCGGAAAAACCGCCCCAACACAGGAAGGCGCAAACTGCCGGCAATGAGTTCCCTTCTGAGGGCTCTACCACGTTTGCGGGTACGGCCGCGAAGGTACCGCCAGCAATCTAGCCGCTGCCGTAGGGACAGAGGACAGCGAAGAGTGGGAGCCAGGTACTCCCACAACAGCCGCCATTCAGGGAAGACGAGTTTGCTGCTCAAATTGGGATCAAGCCACGTTACTAGTTTGCGACTATTTCTCGGGGAATTCTTAGTATGATGACGGAGACAGAACAGAACCTTGGGAGCCGCTACAAACCGGCCGTACAAGGCCAACTCGGCCAGCAAAGGCCGGTCGAAAGAAGGATAGCTTCCCACCAGCGGTGTTTTGCGAAGAATGTGGGAGCGAATGAGCCCAAACAACGCGAAAGGCGCAGAATCGCTAAATGCTCCCCGGTAACGAATATGCGGTGCCGGGGAAGTATATTCCTCCAACAGCTCTAGCTGTTTCCAGGCCTGTCCGGAGCCGTCAATCATCGATGTCCGTGAACAAGAGAGCACGGCGGAAGGATCATCATCCAGGAGGGCGACGCACTCTGTGAGAAAGTCCGGCAAACAGACGTCGTCGTGGGCTGCCCACTTGAAGTACTCGCCCCTGGCGAGCTCAAAGACCAGATTCCAATTCTTGGAAGCACCGCAATTGACTCCATGCCGAACAAACCTGATTCGGCGATCAATTGCAGCATAAGATCGCGCGATCTCTTCGGTCCTGTCGGTAGAGGCGTTATCCGAGATAATGAGCTCGAAATCCGTAAACGTTTGGCCGAGGATTGACTCGATGGCTTGGGCTAGGAAGTTTTCACCGTTGTACACGGGCAAGCCGATGCTGACTCTGGGATTCCGAACGGCTGCGCCAGCCGAAGACCCTGCTGAACTGCTGCCTTGTTCGGGACCTCCTGACAAATCGTTAACGCCGGTTCTTGTCATTTTTTCATCCTATCTACTCGCTGCACGTTCGCCTGTGCAGAGGTTCCCTAGCGGTCCCCGACAGTAACGGCGCCCGCGGGCGCGGTTATCTTTGCGCTCCCCAACTGGGGTTCACTGTCCCTCGCACCCCGACTCGACCAACTCAAACTCGTCGATGACGCTGGAACTCGACTTACCGTCGGCAATGGCATATGTGCGCACGCGCAGAGTGCCCACGTCTGAAAACTCGAGATGTGCGAAGTGGTGGCCGGTCGCATGGCGCGTCGCTGTCCACGCTGGAGGCGGTTCGCTCCGGAAGGGCGAAAACCACTTGGTGCCGTCGCTTAGTTTTCCACCTGGACTTACCTTCATGTAGACGACGCCGTCGTGAGAGTCGTAGCAATTAGCTGACACCGACGTAGGAGAATTGCTCGTTGGGACATCTTTGAGGGGGAACGTACGCTCAAACGACTGGTCGTGTGCGGTCAGCACCAGCTGTACGCCATGTCGCTCGAAAATGGGACCGAGCTGACTCCTGAGATTTGTGTTCGATTTATGATTAGCCCCATCCGAGAAAGGAGGCATGTGAAAAAAGGCGATCAGCCAACGTTGCCCCGCCGTTCTAGCAGCGGCTAGGTCGTTATCGACCCACTGCAATTCTGCTGGCGACAGTCCCTCGTCGCTGGCGCCCAGGATCGATACGAAGTGTGCGTCAGCAACATCGAAGGAGTAGCTGCGTCCTTTATCAAACCCCTCCGGCAATGCGAAACGATCAGCCCAATTCTGAAGACCTTCGTCGAGAAATTCATGGTTGCCAAAAGCCGGCATCATCGGTGCCGAAGTCGAAACGATCGACATCTGCTTGAAAAACTCGTCGATGGAAAGCCCGAGGGTGCCGAAGCGCTTGTCAGTGGCAAACGCGATCAAGTCGCCGCCAAGAAGAATCAAGCTGGGCTCGATACGGGCAATCTCTGCGAGGACTCGATCGACACCGGTCTCGAGCCCATCGCTTCGGCCAATAAGGGCGAGATCGGCGACAAAGACTGCATCGAAGCTCGCGGGCCCGGAGGCGTGGGCTGTAAACGTGGAAAATCGGTCACTAAACTCGCCGTCGCCAACCTGCACCTGATACTCGTAGTGCGTGGCGGGCGTCAGGCCGGTCAATTCGGCTTTGTGCAGCACGCCTTCCGTGCCGTTCAGGGGTTGCGCACTGCCGGTAACCGACATCCATTTCTTTCCATCGACTTTTCGAAATCTGACCGTCGACGGCGTGGCGGCGTCGGCTGTCCACCACGTGACCGTCAGCGTGGTGGCGGGATCATTGACCCATGAAAGATGAACCTGATTCTCGGCGGAACGCTCTTGAATGTTCAGCGTGACGCCGAGTGTTGCGTCCGCGAGCCCCGGCGCTGTCGCCGTGACGGCGCCCCGGTAGACTCCTGGCGAGAGGCCAGCGGTATCGATAGAAATCGAGGCTTTGGTCGGTATGGCACTCGGGGCCGCTGCAACTTGCAGCCAGCCAGAATCCGATCGCAGCGTCGCGTCTGCCGAGAGGGCGGTGTTACTCGCGAGGTCGATTGCGTCGACGAAGCGTTGATCGGCATCCGAATAGGTTGAATGAGACAGCGCGGCGGGAGCAAAGACTAGTCGCGGCGCTTGGTTGGCAACCGTGAACTGGCGCTTTATGGTTTGCACCTTCCCGTCGCTCAGGTGTAACGCAACGGTGATGGAATGGGGTCCATCCGCGACCTTTGACGTTTTCCATTCATCCGCGAGCGATTGACCGCCTATGAAATCCCACGGTGCGCCATTTTCAGTAGAATCCGGTGGCGTACTCGTTTCCAACGCGTCGAGCCAGAACTCAACCTTGACGAGATTCGCGGCCGGGCGAACGAAAACAAACGCTTCGCCCCTGAGGATGGCGCCCTCGAGCTCTATCGGATTAGAGCGAGCAGGGGAGTCGCTTACGAGCAAGTCAAGCGTCGACGACGGACCACACTCGCCGGAGCCGCAGGTTTGGCCGACGACATGGGGTGCGCCTAGGACGACCATCGCGCCGACTATCGTCAGCAGGATAACGCCGCGGGCGACAGAGCACCGCGAAGCGGTTTTGCTACTCACGCTGGATGTACCTCTTGAGGGGTCTAGTTCCGTAGAGCCGCGCCTTCTTATAGTCGTGCGCTTCGATCGATAGCGTAGATACGTCCCGTCCCCGACTCAAGTGCTGCCGCACAAGCATTGCGGCAGTGAGGCAGTTCGATTCCTTCCGCGCTGCGATTCTCGCTCGACGCATTCGTGAAGGCGTTCACGCGCTTGACATAAGGGCGGCGCATCGCACGATATGCGCTGGCTGCCGTGTAAAAGCGTCCTCCGGCAGCGCGCAGCGCACGACGACGACCGATCCGCCGAGCGCATAGGAACCCCCGTTCGGCCAAGGCGCGGAACTGGGTCTTCTGTAAAGACCACCGCGCGCCAAGACGCCTCGGCGCTCGAGGGCAGCGGTTCGCGAGTGCCTGCGTCCGGCGGCGAGGTCAAGCTCGAGATAGCTGTTGTCGGCATCGCGAGCCAAGACGCCTCGGCGCTCGAGGGCGCGGCCGATGCGCTCGGCCAGCCGCTCAACGAGCGCTTGCAGCTCCTCCTGACGCGGAGGCTCAATTCGACGAAACACCTGCGGCTCGGTGCCGACGAGATAAGCCCCGTCGAGCACGACGGCGCGAAAATGAACATTGAGTAGGCTTCGCCGGTAACACCTCGTCCGCGAGGAGCGCGGCGCTGTCCGTCATCCGCCGGGAATCGCAGGAGGGACAGATGCCGCGGCGCTTGCAACTGAACGCGACGAGCTGCTCGGCGTGACAGTCCTCGCAGCGCACGCGCAGAAATCCGTGCTCGAGGCGGCCGCACTTGAGATGCGCCTCGCATTCCTCCTACACGTATTTCGGCAGCGCTCGACCAGCCGCTTCGCGCGCAGCGACGAACTCGGGATAGTGCTGCTCCGAGTTGGTAGAGCGGCGTCTCCTCGGGCCGGTGGCGAGCGTAGCCCGGCGGATCGATGAACGGTGGCGCACGCGGGCGCGCCCGCTCGCTCGCCATGGCTTCGCGTCCTTGCGATGGGTGAACGCGACGAGCCTACGCGTCCAGGCCTTGACGCTGTCGGCGCGAATCTCAGCGAATCACCTGGATTCGTGTCCGTTCAGTCACTCCGGTTGCGCAAACCGTCCAGGTAGTCCGCCCACCGCTGCATCATGCTGCGCCGCTCGGCGAGGCGCTCCGCCCGGTTGTACGCCGCCCTCACCTTGCCGCGCTCCGTGTGGCTCGCATGAGTCGAACTCCCCCTCTTGTGGCGACACTCGTCGCTGCGGTGCCCGTTAGTTTCCCGCTCGCCTTGATCACGAAGATCGTGAAATTCAGGGTGGCGGAAACCACCGTCAAGGGCGCCCAAAAGGAAGAAATCGTGAGCGAAGCCCGGCGCCGCGAGGCGGGGCGGGCGCGACACCGATCGCCTAAGCGGACACGGCTTAGGGCGCGCTACCGCCGATGTCAGTTACGGTGCCATCGTCTCGGCTGTCACTTCCCAGCCCGCGTCGATGCCTCCCGGTAGCATCTGCCCGCGGTCCTCACCCACTTCGGCCTCGATGACCCGATTGAGCTTGTCGTTCATCGCTAGCACGAGGTCGCGGTTGCGCCGACTCGCTGCGAGATTCTCGAGCTCGAGCGGATCGGCCTCGAGATCGAAGAGCTCGACGTCGTTGAAACGCGTGAGCTCCTCGAGCGTCGTGGGTCGGTTGTGCTGCTTCGGTGAGAAGTAGCGCGAGAACACGTAGCGTCCGTCGAAGACCGATCGCACCGCACCGCGCTTGCTCATGTCGGGGACGGCGCCGGTGCCCTTGAGATCCGCCGGCTTGCCGCCGCTCTGCAGATGGGCGACGGCTTTGTGGAGATAATCGCCGTCGAGATACGCAAACATGTTGTAGTTGAACAGCACCGCGTCACGTACCGCGTTGACGTCTGCGCTCGCAGGCGCTGCCAGGAGACCCGAGAGGTCCTTGCCCGGCAGACCATTGACGATGCGTTGCTTCAAGTCCGGCGCTGCGCCCGTCAAGGCGACGAGAGTCGGAGCGAGGTCGAGATGCGACGTGATCGCACGGCATTGCGCGCCGCCGGTGTGAGCCGGGTGAGCGACGATCAGTGGCACGTTATTCTGCTCGCGATACGCCACAGCGCCTTTGGCATGGAGCTGATGTGCACCATCCATGTCACCGTGATCGGCGGTGACGACGACGATCGTGCGGTCCGCGAGCCCCGACGCATCGAGCTCGGCCAGCAGCGTGGCGATGCTGCGGTCGACGTCGCGCAGGCAGTTCAAGTAGTAGTTGTGCCGCCGGCGCCAGCGCGGCTCTTCGTTGGGAATGGTACCGACGAGCGCATCGTGCGAGCTCAAAAAATCTCGGTGCGCGGGCGGGCGACCCGGCGCGTTCAGCGGTTGCGCATGACTCGCCGGCAGCTCGAAGGCCCACTGCTTGGCGTAGAGCGGATCGATGGGGTCGCGCGCAACGTGCGTGATGCCGCGCGCGGACTGGACCGCCGTGCCCGGCGCATCCGTGTCGTAGAACATCACGTCGTGCGGATTCACGAGGTTGACGGCGAGAAACCAGGGCTTGCCTTCGGCCGCGAGCTCTCGTCCCTTGCCGCGCAGCCAACTGCCGCCCATGGCACTGATGACTCCGTCGTGCAGGTAGCCGCCTTGGGTGTGAGCGATGATGTCACCGATGCCGAAGTAGTCGGAGAAGCCGTAGTCCTCCATCTCTTGCGTAAAGATCTTGGTGGGCGTGCCGAGCGTATTGACCGTCTCGAACTCCTTGGTCAAATGCCACTTACCCTTGTACGCCGTGTAATAACCTGCTTCGCGCAGCATGTCGCCCACCGTGCGCATCTCGGTCGATAGGCTCGTGATCCAAGGGAAGTTCGTGTTGTCGAACATCCGCGTGTGTTGGATGTGTTGCCCCGTATAGAGCACCGAGCGCGACGGCGTGCACACGCACGAGTTGATGCGATGATTGACGAAACTGGTGCCCTGCGCGGCGAGCCGCTCGTGCGCGGGCAACTCGTAACCCACCGGTAGCTCGCCCGGCCGGAAATAGCGTTCCTGGTCGGTGAGAATGAACAAGATGTTGTACGGCCCTGCCGCACCGCCGCTGGGTTGGGGGGCTACGCTCGTACCTGGAGGCTGGCTCTGCGCGGCTGCGCTCGTGCCGAGCCCGACAGCCATGGCTCCGATACCTGCAAGACGCAGGAAATCGCGGCGCGTGCCCGCCGCTGTAGCAACATCATCGTCGTTCATGGAACCTCGCTGCGATCAAGTCTGCCGGGATCGGCCGCGGGCGGACGCCCGCGCGCCTATTGTAGCGTCAGCGACGAGCTCCGCGCCTGACGAGGTAGGTAAGGGCGCGCAGAATCGAACGTCGCAACCTCACGAGCGGCTAGCGTACTATCTGCTGCGGGATTCGCGAGGCGAACGATTCTTTTGGAGGGATAACAATGACGACGTACCGATTTGGGGCTGTTCGAATCGCTGCTGCCGCCGCTGTCGCGGCGGCACTGATGTACGCAGTCGGTGGATCTGCGGCGCCGAAGCAACCGCGCATCGAGACGGGCCCCGATGCGGAAGTCACGCACGACGGACTCCATCGCGTCGAGAAGAGCGTCCTGGACGCCGCTTGGGTCAAGCCCGATCTCGATCTGACCGGCTATACGAAGCTCCTGATCGCGAACGCCGGCATCGCGTACCGGAAGCTCGATCCCGTGAGTGATTTTCAGGCCCGCTCGGAGTCGGAGTTCCCCGTTCAAGAGGAGAACAAGGCGCGATTCGAGCAGATCCTCAAAGAAGAGTTTACGGAGGAGCTAGAGAAGGTGGAGCGCTACGAGATCGTGACCGCGCCCGGCCCGGACGTTTTGCTGCTCGTCGGCAGCGTCATTGACGTCGTCTCGTCCGTGCCGCCCGATCTCGATTCGGCGAAGTATGGCCGCGGCGGCGTGTATCTCGATTCGGTCGGCTCCGCGGTCCTCGTGGTCGAGTTGCGCGATTCCATGAGCGGCGAGGTGCTCGCAAGAGCGGCCGATGGACGCGCGGCCGAGTCGCCGTTCGCGTTCGAGGCCAACAGCGTGACCGTGTGGTCGGAGGTGCGGCGCCTCGCTCGATACTGGGCGAACTTGCTCGTCGACCGACTCAACGAGATCGAGAAGATCTGAAGATCTGACGCTAGCACGTGCCACCCAAAAAGAATGTACACGTTGTTGCGTCGCCCTCGGCCGCACCGAAATTCATCCCCGCGCTGGCGCACGCACCAACCCCGTCGCTCGCACGCCGTTCCAGCGCGGCGGACTCTGCCCGGGACGCAACCGGTGCGTTCTGGGTCGACCGCAGCGGCTCGGCAACGCGGATACCGATCTAGGCGTACGATCCGTTCGTCATCGTCAATGACCAATCAGTCGGTATCCGCCGGCTCCGACCTCGGCGCAAGCCGCCTGAACTTCTTGAGGAGTTGGAGGAGCTGCTCGCTCTCACGCGCGCCGAGCTTTGCTATCAAGTCGGCCTCGAGGCGTTCGTGAATCTCGAGCAGCCTGGCCGTAAACTTCTTGCCCGCCGCCGTGAGCGTCACGAGCTGCGCGCGCCGGTCGCTGCCGCTCGGACGGCGCGCAATGAGTCCGCGCACACCCAACTCGGCCAGCAACGGTGCCATATTCGCGCGCTTGATGCGGAGCCGTTTGCCGAGATCCGCTTGCTTGATTCCAGGATGATCGTAAATGGTCCCCAGCAAGGACAGCGTGACGGGCCGGATCCCGAGCGGGCCGAAGACGGCCGCGAAGCGCTGCTTTTGCACGCCGTGCGCGTGACGCATGTTGTAACCGATGAGACTCTCGAGCCCAAGACCGAAGGCACCGCGCGGCGCCGACGTTTTGCGCCGCTTCGTGGTCTTGGCTCTCGTCTTCTTGCTCGACATCATTGCGACCCCTGCCGTAAACCGCGGCGATCTTCCATGAAGCGTTGCGCGCATGCAAGCGGGCGACTCGCTCGCGGGCAGGAGGCTGCCACCTAACGGCCGTTTTGCGGGTCGAGCAGCAGGCGCTCGAGCAACGCGATAGTTTCGGGCTTGCGTTGCGGCGGATGCGTGGCGAGAAACACGCCTTCGGCCCATGCGAGCGACGTGCGGCCCTGCGCGTCGGGCGCGTCAAGCCGGGCGCCGTGCGCTGCGAGAAACTCGATGATGTCGTTCGAGCCGCGATTCGCGGCGCCGTGGATCGCGCCGATGCCCATCGAGTTCACCGCGTTAACGTCGTTGCCGAGCTCGTAGCAGAGCTCGACCGCCGCGAGTAATGGCGCACGCCCTTCATCGAACGTTTGATTGACGACCCAATTGACACCGGCCGCCGCCATGAGCGGCGTCGTGCCACCGAACGTCCCGATGCCGGGGTCCGCCCCGTGCTCGAGCAGCAGGCGCATGACGGTCACGTCGCCGGCGAGCGCCGCGCGCAGGAACGGTGTCTGGCCCGTGAAGTCGACCCAGGAGAGCGACCCTAAGCCCATGATGAACCGCCGCTCGGGCGGATACTCGCGGATCCTGGCGTTCGGGTCCGCGCCGCGTGCCAGCAGCTCGCGGATCAGCTCGAGGGCCGCGGTGCGATCGATTCGGTTGTCGCGCGCGGGGCCGTTCACATCGAGATTGCGGACATCGACGGCCGCCCAGAGCGGCGTCTGCCCGTACCAGTCGGCGGAGCTCACGCTCGCACCGCGCTCCAGCAAGTACCGCGCCACGGCGAAATGCGCCTGGCTGGACGGCGCATCGCGAGCGGCGGCGATGCTGGCGTTCAAGATCGCGTTCGTCAGCGGCGTGACGCCATCGGCGTCCGCCTGCTCGAGCGCTGCACCCGCTTCGACGAGCAGCCGCGTCGCCGCGAGATCACCGCGTCGAGTCGCATAGAGCAGAGGCGTTTTCGCGCCCGGCGTAGGCAGACGCATGCCCCGCTCCGGCCAACCTCCACGCACGATGCCCACGCCTTTCGAGCCGGCGTTCTCGCTCGGTAAGCGAAACGCGGGTGTCGCGCCCGCGAGCGTCTGCGCGTTCGGGTCCGCGCCACTCGCGAGCAGCAACCCCGCGACCTCGACATGCCCCTCTCTGACGGCGACCATGAGCGCGGTCTGGCCGTACTCGGGATCGCGCTCGTCGACCTCTGCGCCCTGCACGAGCAGCCGTTCGGCGATCGCCACGTCGCCCACGCGCGCCGCGAGCACGAGCGGGGTCTCGCCCGCGGAGTCCCGCACGCGAGCGTCGGCGCCCGCGGCGAGCAGCAGGTCGACCGTTGCCCGATCGCCGTTCTCGATCGCAAGATGCAGCGGCACGATGCCATGCCGGTCAGGCAGATTGGGATCCGCGCCCGCGTCGAGCAGGAGACCCGCAGTCGCGCGATCTTGCACGCGCACGACCCAGTGCAGCGCCGGGGTATCGTACGTGCCGAGCGCGTTGACGTCGGCGTCGCGCTCGAGCAGTGCACGCACGGCCGCGGTATCACGATGCATAGCGGCATCGGCGAGCGTCGCGTACTCGACGTCGGCTGCGGTGCCCTGCAGCGGTGGCGTCAGCAGCGCGGCAGCGAGCCCGGCGCGCAAGCAATCCAGCCACCGCGTCGGCGCACGTCGCGGTCGGGCACGCGGCAGGTCGATCGCGTGGCCGCTCAAATCGCCACCACACCCGTGCTGTCGCCGAACGACTCGACGGGCACGTCGAGCTTCTGCAGCAGCGCGACCAACAGGTTTGCCATCGGCGTGCCGGCACCGGCACGGATGTGCCGCCCGCCCGCAATCGCGCCGGAAGCGCCGCCGGCGACGAGCGTCGGCAGCGGCTCGTGGTCGTGTTGGTTCGAGTTGCTCATGCCGCTGCCGTAGAGCACGAGCGAGTGGTCGAGCAAGCTTCCGTCGCCGTCCGGCGTGTCGCGCAACCGGCTCAGGAAGTAGGTGAGCGTCGCACGCGTGTGGTACTCGTTCAGGCGCGCGTAGCGGTCGATGTTCGCCGGTACCTCGGAGTGATGCGAGAGGTTGTGAAACGGGTCGTTGACGCCGCTCGCGGAGTACACCGCGTTGCTGACTTCCTTCGCGATCATGAGCGTCGCGACCCGCGTGATATCTGCGGCCCAGGCGAGCGCGAGCAAGTCGAACATGAGCTTCGCATGTTGCTCGAAGTCCTCAGGCACGCCGACGGGCTTCGTCGGCACTGGGAGATCGTCCGACACGCGCCGGCCGACGAGCTCGATTCGCCGCTCGACCTCGCGCACGTCGTCGAGATGGCGCTCGAGCCGCGCGCGATCGTCGCCCGGCAGCGAGCTCGTGAGCGCAGCAGCGTCGTCGAGCACCGAGTCGAGCAGGCTCGCCGCTTCGCGGCGGCGGTTCGCGCGCTCCGCCGCCGTGCCGCCGTCGCCGAACAGCCGCTCGAAGACGAGCTGCGGGTTGCTCTCCATCGGCAACGGTGCCGTAGGCGTGCGCCACGCGATCGTGTTGCGATAGGCGCCCGAGAGCCCCGAGCC
>Ga0208454_1000820_pt1 | contig 14965 bp, 27 predicted proteins | sample EasRivMeERMZT100_FD_187530 | JGI IMG/M metagenome (GOLD analysis project Ga0208454, IMG submission 187530) | Soil microbial communities from meander-bound floodplain in the East River, Colorado, USA - East River MetaG ERMZT100 (SPAdes) (version 2) | ecosystem: Environmental > Terrestrial > Soil...
CGAGGGACCTTCAAGTTCCCAGGGTGGGCGCAGTCGACGACGGGAGAATACGCGCGGCGGAAGGCGATCGATCGCGAGACCTGGCGCGCCGACAAAGAACGCCAGCGCGCCGCAGCTCGAGCGGCCGCGCTCGAGGCGTCGGGGGCCGCCGGCGGCGCGAACGGCATCACGGATGTCCGCCCGGACATCTCCAGGACAACGCCCGGACGTCCGGCCGGACTCCATACGGACGGCGGACAGAAAGAAAGGAAGGATTCCACCGGACAGCCCCCCCAGCCCCCCGCGGAGCGGGGGGTGTCCAAGGGCTTCGCCCGGTGGGAATGGGTGCGGGAAAACCACAAAAGCCCAACCAATCCGGATGCTTGCATCAAGCTCCTGGGTTCGATGAGCGACGATGAGTGGCCGCTTTTCCAATGGGTCTGCACCCCTCCCGACCGGGGGGGGCCTAGATCTATCTCTCGGAAAAAGCGCGTGCTCGAGGCCGACAGCTACCAGATCCTCGCCAAAGGGGCCTATCTCAAGTTTCTCCCTGAATGGCGGGCGAAACTGAGGGAGGACGAGCGGCCCAAGAACGGCGCCGCGAAGCCACGGCACGCGCCGAAGGACGATCCGGCGGGTCTGGCGCAGCGGCGCTACGCGAGCGCGCTCCCCTTCGTGCTGGCCCAGCTCGAGGACGAGAAGTCCGAGAAGAAGCGGGAGGAGATCCGCGCCCGCTTCGCCGCTCTCCATCCGAACATGCCGCTACCATGGGATGAGGGGGGGGGCTTGCAACCTGCGGAGGCCACCCCTTAGGTTCGATCGGGCCCCATGGGCCAGCAGATCAAGGCGAGGCAAGAGCGTAGGTGGCTGAGAAAACAGCCGCCGATGCGCGTGGTGCCGTCGCGGCGCGGGCTGGTCGTCACCTTCCTGGGCGTGGCGGCCCTCGGCTACGCGACGGGCGTCGGCGCGTGGCTCCTGCAACAGCAGCTGGCGGCGCCAACGGAGATCCGGAGATGACCAAGGGACGCCCCCCGTCGGGCCGCACGCCGTACCGCTACAAGAAGAACGGGAAGCACATCGGCTCGTTCTTCGTCCGCGTCGGCAAGGAGGAGATCAACCTCAAGACGAAGGACGCGAACGACGCCAACGCCCGCGCGAAGCGCGCTCGAGCTGGCGAGCGGGAGTTCTCGTATGACAGTGACGCCGCCGTCTCCGCGAACGCGGTGACAGCGGCGATCACGGGGACGGGCGGCGCAAGGTCGGCGCCCGTTGTCGAGCCGCCGGCGGCGCCGGCACCGAGCCTTCCGCCACCGGCGCCCCCCGTCGCCTCGGTCCAGCCGGCGGCGCTTCACTCGGTGCATACGCCGCCGGCGGCGCTCCCCACCACGCCCGCAGCTCCTCCGCCGGCGGCCGCTGGTGACGCGTACATCCCGCCCCCCTTGGGGTGGGCCGAAGGCGCGCGCGCCGCGGCCGCGGCCGCCTCGAGCGCGCGGCCGGACGAAGGCGGGGAGGGGGCGGACGCCGAGGAGGAGGCAGGGTCGGTGCTCACTCCTGACATGCTCGAGGACGCGATCGACGAGGCCGCGGGGCGCGTCGTCGAGTTGCAGCTCATGTTGCAGTCGTGGCTCGCGGCGAAGGGATGGATCGCGCCTGGGATCAAGATCCAGACGGCGCCCGTCGACCCCAGCAACAAGGGCCGCGTGATCAGCAAGCGGATCTGGAAACGGTGCTTTACGAGGCTCGCGGCGCGCCTGATGCCCAACCTCGAGATCCCCGACTACATCGCGGCGCCCGTCATGCTGCTGGCGCTCTCGTTGCCGGCGCAGTTCGGGGAGGGGGCAACGGAGATCGTCGACGACAAGGCGAAGGAGACCGCGACGAGCAGCGCCGGCGCGCCCGCCGCGGCCGCGGCGTAGGTGCGCTGCCCGAAGTGCGGCGGCCGCGAGAAGCGTGCTGATGGTCGCTGCGCTGAGTGTGGCTGGCCTAACGACGGCCTCCCCGTCGGGAAGGCTCCGTATCCCGACCGAGCGCCGGCCGGGCACCGGAAGTGCTCGTGCTACGAGTGCCCGCGCGTGCTGCCCGTCGAGCAGCTCTCGCGGGACGGTCGCTGTAGCTGGTGCCAACAGCTCTGGGTCAACGCTCGAGACGCTAGGAGAATGAGACGATGGCGATTGAAACGACGGATGGCGAGATCGCGACAGAGATCGCGTGGGCACCGATCGCGTACGGGGAAGGGCCGCGTGTCGGCGTCCTCGGGGACACGCGTTGCGGGAAGACGGAGTTGGAAAGGCGGCTCATAAGGGCCTACCTGAAACGCTCTCCCGGCGCGGTGATCGTCGTCGACGACAAGGAAGCCTTGCCGCAGTTCGAGGGGCAGTGCCGCCGCGACGTCGCGGATCTCGAGAAGAACCCGCCCGACGAGGACGGGCCGCGCGTGATCGTCCTGCGCGGCGATCGCCAGAACCGCGTAGACGGCGAAGTCGATCCGGAGACGGCCGCCGACATGCAGTGGGTTTGGTCCCAGCAAGGCGTGCCGTCGCTCGTCGTCTACGATGAGCTGGACAAGGCGTGCAACCATGGCCAGTGGCGGCGCGGCGATAAGAAGTCGACGATCCTGTGGGCCTTCCGTCGCGGCGGCTCGAGCGGCGCGGCCTCACTCTGGGGAACGCAGGAGACGCAGGAGGTGCCCGCGGCCGCGTTCAACCAGTCGAGTGTGATCTTTTCGTTCAGGATGCAGGGGGCGCCGCTGCGCCTTCTCAAAGAGCGCGGCTACCTCGAGGCGCCGGCGGGTACCGTCGGAGGCAAGGCGCGCGTCACCGTCGAGAAGATGATCCCGACGCTCCCCGGCGACGAACTCCCGCCGAAGGAGCGCGGCTACTTCGTTGCGCTCCGCCGCGGCCGTCCGTGGGACGGAGAGATCTACCGGTACCGATGAGAGGCCAGCGGTTGAAGCACGGCGGCCACCTGTGGCGCTGGCTCGATCACTTTTGGGTCTGGCAGACGGAGCCGGTCGTGTTTCTGGGCCTGGGCGTCGGCCTCTACGCCTTCTTTCCGACGCTGCATATCGTCGCCGCGCTGGGGATCGACGTTGCGATCACGTGGGTGCTCGGCTGGCGCCTCGCGCGGCTGGATGACTTCGAGTAGGTCACGCGCGAGCCGGCAGTTCACCGACGGGAAGTGAATTTGTTACGCGCGCGCGCGCGGATCACCGCTCTGGATGGGGTCAACACCCTCAAGGAGCGATCCACATGTCCAACTTCAAAGCCCTCGCCATCTCGGCGATCACCACGGCCGCGGTCGTGGCGGTGATCTTCCGGGTCAAGGCGCTCCGTACCACCGTCACGGGGATGCCGTAGTCATGCAGTTCGGGACAGGAGCACAGGCCTGGCAGCTGACCACAGGCAACAACAACGCGCCGGATCTCACGCAAGGTGAGGCGACGTCGTTCTTCTGCAACACCGTCCCGGATCGCTGCCCGACCGGGCCGCTGGCGTACATCCTGCCGTATGTGATCCTCACGATCTACGGCACGGTGACCCAGCCGGAGTCGGGCGGCTCGAAGATCTTCTTCGACGACCTGACCGGCGCGCTGATCCGCTCGATCAACTGGATCACCGCGTGGCATGGCACGCCCGTCTCGAGCAATCACGTGCTCGGCTCGACGCTGCCGATCGTCGAGTTCATCAACGGCGGCTACCGCTACGCGCTCCGCCGCAAGCCTGCGATCCCCTCGGGAGCGGGCGCCTACGACTTCTCCGTCTCGGTGGCGGTGCCTGCGAGCGCCTGCCGCTACGGCGATCTCATGAGCAACACGAGCCAGCTCGCGAAGCTCTACCAGCAGAGCGAGATCCAGGTGAACGTCGCGGCCGCCTCGGTGCTCGATGGCCTGTCGGATGGCGCGGTGTTCTCCGATCTCTCGGCGCGCTGCTCGGCGATCCTCTACCCGACGTCGGAGCTGGTGCTTGGCACGCCGATCGAAAACATCCTTCACCAGACGGTTGCCGGCTCCAACTCGAACGAGGTGCAGATCAAGGGCTTCGGCACTTCGACGCTGCTCAATGGCGTCAAGAAGAAAGGCGGCGTCATGTTCCTCGGGGAGCTGACGAGCCAGGGTCTCCAGGGCGGCGTGTTCTCCGCGGAGGACGTCACCAACCTGTCGTTTCCGTGGCGCGGCCAGAACCAGATCCGCCACATGGAGGCGCTGCTTTCGCCGTTCATTCAGGCGCAGGGCAACAGCCGGCCGCAGACGCAGCCGACGATCATCAGCGGCGGAGACTCGGAGTTCGCGGGCTACCCCTACTCGATGAGCAACAGCGACGAGCAGACGACCTCGATCGAGCAGACGTCCACGGACTTCAACGGCCTCCGGATCTTCCCGCTCGCGTATTCGGACGAGAGCGTGCAGCTCTGCGATCTCCAGACGGCCGATCATGATGAGAGCTACTTTCTCGACGTCGATGGCGGCTTCGAGGAGGGCACGCACTTGATCCTCGCGCAGTACGCCCGCGAGTGGGAGAAGACGATGCGGGATGCGTGGGTCGAGATCGTCACCGGCGGAAAGAATTCGCTGGCCGACTACGTCCTACAGAACCGCGCCGCCGGCGCCAAGATGGCGCGCCGCCTGCCGCCGGGCCGCTACATCGTCACGGAGGATCAGGAAACGTACCTGCCCTGGATGCTCGGCTAGCCCAGGAGGGCGCGTGTACCAGACCACAAACAATGTGATCGCCCGGATGAATCTCCGGGCCCCGTCTGCGCCGGAGATGCTCTCTCCGGCGCAGCGGAACGCGGGCGTCAGCCTCACCGACGCGCCGGGTGGGTGGGGCACGTCGTCCAAGACCAGCTCGAACGGATCGTCTCCCGGCGCCCTGGGCGGCTCGCCTCCGTCGGCCGCGGCGTCGATGCCGTCGCTGTCGACGCTCTCTCCGACGGCGCGAACGGCACTCAAGGTGGTGCCGTTCGTGGCGGCGTTGTTCTTCTTCAACAAGGGAGACAACGTCCTAGGCGCGGTCTCTGTTGCCGCAGGCGTCGGCGCGCTGGCGGTGTTGTGAAAAAGCGTCTCATCCTCGGGGGCCTGTTCGGCCTCGCTGGATCGATGCTGTGGCAGTACCGCAGCCAGCAGGCGGCGTGGGCGAAGGACGGGAGGCCCGTCCCGATCGCCAACCTCCTCAGACCCACCGATCCCGTGACGTACATCGCGATCGCGCTCGGCGCGCTAGGCGCGTACGCAACGAGCTGAGAGATGCCGCGCGCATGGACACAGTCAGCTCAGGCGTTCAACACCGCGGCCGCGGCGGCGCCGATCGCTCCGCTCGCGCGCTGGCAGCTCTCGCACCCCGGCGCGGATCGCGCGCTTCGGATCGTGCTGCCCGTTGCCGCGTTCTTCGCGTGGCGCCGCGGCCACAAGGCGATCGCGGTGGCGGCCGCGGGTGTCGGCGCGGCGCTCTGGGCAAACAAGGTGCTTGCCTGATGGAGACCTCGACGGCGATCGTGCTCGGCCTCGCCGGCGGCGGCGTCGTGTGGTGGCTCCTGCGCAAGCGCCCCGCGCCGCCGGCGACGGCGCGCGCGCCCGCGCCGGCCACGCGGCCGGACACTGCCGTAGGCTTCGGCGTCGTCACCACTGCGGGCCAGCTCTACTGGGCGGCCGGCGGCAACCTCGCGCCCGGGATCATGCCGGGGGGCCTCCCCGTCAACCCTGGCAGCGCGGCACTGCTCCTCTGCGCGAACGACACGATCGGAGGGACGGCACCGTGCAAGGTGATCGATGCGGGCCTCCAGTCGGCCTACAACTTCGCGGAGAGCTACATCCCCGGCGCGCGCGCCACGGGTCAGATCGTGACGAAGATCGGGAACACCGTCACCGACCCGATCGGTGACGCCGCGGCCTCCGCGTGGAACACGGTCAAGGGGTGGTTCTGATGACGGACACGACCAAGACGATCCTGATCGTGGGCGGCGTCGCCGCGGGCGCGTACGTGCTGATCGAGTTCGTGATCAAGCCGCGCACGGCGTCGCAGGCCGCGCCATCGACCTCGAGGCCCGCCGATGCCTCGTGGATCTCCGGCCTCCTCAACTTCGGGGCGTCCGTCGTCAACACGTTCGGCGGCACCGCGCCGCGGCCCGCTGGCACGCCCGCCGGCAACCCGAGCGGCGTCAGCGATCCAACCTGGGGCACGACCGGGATCGATCCGGAGACCGGCGGCGTCGTGCTCGGTGACGGGCAGACGTACGGGCCCTTTCTTCCGAGCGGGGGAGGCATCCTGCGATGATCAAGAGCGCGGTGATCTTCGTCGGCGGCGTCGTGGTGGGCCTGCTCATCGCAAAGCAGTACGCGCGCATCAAAACCGAGGGCGCGATCCATGACGTGCTTCCGGATGCCCTCAGAGGCGGCGTGATCGAGGAGGGTCTCAACCGGCTGATCGTGCCGTCGGTGTCCGGGTGAGCCGCGACAGCGACAACGCGCTGGCGATCGCAAGGGTCGCCGCGCAGGTGCAGACGATCGCGCAGGCGCGCGCCGTCCTGGGCGCCGTCGCGAGCACGCTGCAACAGGCCTACGGCCGCCTGGACGAGCTGCACAACGTGGCCGGACAGCGCGACGAGATGCGCTCGCGCCTCGACGCGGTCAACGCCTTCGCGCAGCGCACCTACGCGATCTGGACGGACGATCCCGATCTCCAGGACCAGGAGATCAGCTCGACGAACGCCTCGAGGGTGGGCGTCTGCATGGCGCAGGCGTCGAACGCGCTGAAGGACGTGCAGGAGCTGGCGGGGCAGGACTTTTGGAACTTCGCCGAAATCCTGCAGGACTCTCTCGCCGCGACCGGCGCCATGGCAGGCCGCGCGACTCAGAGCGTGACGAACGCGATCGCGGCCGGCGGCTCGGCCTTCGTGACGGCGGCCTGGTCGACGATCCTCGTGGTGGCGATCGCCGGCGGGATCTACTTCTTCCGCCGGCCGATCGTGGCGGCGCTCGGAAAGGTCGCCTCATGATGGACATCGGATCGGCGCGGCACAAATACGTGCCGATGCAGCAGTCTCTGATCACGTTCGGCGCGAGCGCGAGCGGCTCGGACCACACGGCGGTGTTTCGCGTGCCGATCCCGGACTCGCGCCTCCGTGTGAAAATCTCGGTTCTCTTTGTCCCGGTCGCTGGCAGCCTTGCGATCAGCGGCCTCAATGCAACGCTCTGGCTCTATGAGACGGACGTCGAGGCCGCGGGCGTCTCCGGCTCGCAGATCCCAACCACAAACATCGAAGGCACGAGCGCCACGCCGACGGCGATCCCGGCGGCCGCCGGCCTTCAGGGCTACTCGCGCGAGTTCGTCTCCTCGGGCGACTACATCGTGGGCAAGCTCATTGCGCAGCCTGGCGGCCCGGCAGTCGGCACGTGGGTGTTGCAGTGCCGCTATCAGCCGGACTCGGTCCGATTCACCGATCGCGAGTGGAACGAGATCGTCTCGCAGTGCAACCCGAACGTGACCACGGGCCCGCTCAAGATCTTGTCGTGAGGCGCGCGCGGACATGGTCTGGGGAAAACGCGAGTGGCTCATGGTCGGCGGCGGCGTCGGCCTGGCCGTGCTCGTCTGGCGCTACCGCAGTCTCGCGGCACCCGTGGCGATCGCCGCGGGCTACGCCGTGAACACGTTTTCTCGCGGCCAGCGCCTCACGCACACGAGCGCCGACGCGGACGGTGTGATCCAGGACGATCCCGCGGCGCTCGTCGCGGCGGCGTCCGCCGTCATGGGGCGCCCGATCTCCGCGCAGGCGTACGCGCTCGCGCGCATGGGACGGTCGGAGGGCGTCGACGGCATGGAGCATCGGATGCACGTCGCGCTCAACGATCTGGCCGAGCTGCGCGCGCGTTACCCCGGCACCTATCCCGACCTCGAGCAGCTGATGATTCACTCCAAGAACCCGATCAGCGACGGGCGCTTTTCAAAGCAGGGCGACTACGAGCTGGCTCTGCGGGTCATCACGGACCACGGATCGGGGATCGATCCGACCGGCGGCGCGGTGAAGTTCGTGGACAAGGACAGCTTCGGCGTGCAGGAGGGGACCAGCTCCTACGCGTCTCTGATCGCGCGCTGGGCAGGCGAGGGCCTCGAGCCTTCGAACGTCGAAGGCGCGTCCGACAACTTCGTGGTGTTCCGGAGGACGGCCTAGTGGCGCTCGCGGCGTCGGTGCTTACCGGCCTGGGCAGCGTCCTGACCGGCGCCGGCACGCCAGCGGCCACCGGCGGAAGCTCGTCGATCCAGGTTGACGATCGCCCAGCGCTGGCCGCGCTCTCGTCCGCGGCCTACTCCGTCGGTCAATCGGTTTGGGTTGACGACATCGGGATCGGCTACGGCGCGCAGTTCCTTCTCGTGCCGACCGTCGGGACTGCTGACGGGTACTTCCTGATCGCGGCGTCGGGAAAGCCGGGATACCAGTGGGCGTTGCAAACGCAGGCCACGCAGCCGACGAATGAGCGCGTAACGTTCTGGACCGATGATTTCGACTGGAAAACGCCTGGATTGCAGGCGCCGTTGCACGGAGTTCCGGATCTTCCGACCAAGCGATTTTTGCTCCTGAGTGGCCGGGTGATCTGCGCCTCTGGCAGCGGGACGTATACGACGGGCCCGACCTTCGCTCCGGGCCTCGTGATCGCGGGTGTCCTGTCCTACCGCCTCACCTCGACGTCTGCGATCGCGGCGGCAACGCTCAACGTCCTGGTGGTCAACGCGCCACTTCCTGCCACGAATATCGGACAGACGACCTCGACCCCGTGGCCGCTGCTCGATCTCACTGGACTGAGCGCAACCCCTGCCGTTGAGGTCGCCGTAGCCGCGGCCGGAGTGGGCACCGGAGCGACAACGGGTAGCGTGGTGCTCGACGGAGTACTCGTGTGACGCGCCCCGAGCTGTACAAGGTCGGCGGCTCTCTCCTGGTGCTCGCGCTCGGCTGGTGGTTCGGCCGGCGGCGCCCGCCGGGCACTGGTGACGTCAACCTGGGCGTGCCCACCGTGATCGGCTCCGGCTCTGAGCAGCTCGGCGATCAGGGCTACTACAGCGACCGTCCGCCCGTGGTGCAGCCGACCGGTGGCGATCTGGTGAGCGATCCCGTGCGCGAGGCGATCGAGACGAGCCGCGAAGCGATCGACGCGTACGAGGTGCCGCCCAATCCCTGGGGCATCGAGTGAGCCTGATCGGGTCGCTGCCCACCGGCGCGGCCAGCGTGCCGACGGGGCAGGGGAGCGCGTTGACGGCGTCCGGAGAGTGCGCGCCGATGCCGGGCCTGTTCATCACGGACGGCGCCTCGTTCCTCACGGGCGCAGAGTCGGTGCCCACGGCCTCGACGCCTGAGGACTGCGATCCAGGGCCGCGAGGTGGGCGGGTTCCTCTGGCTGCGCGGAAAGGAGCTGATCCCGCAGTTCATGGACGTGGAGAACGACGATCAGGTGGTGCTCTGGAAGAACCAGTTTCCGCCCGATCTCGATCAAGCCGCGGTCAACAGCTTCAACGTGCCGTTGCTCCCGATCCAGCGGCCCGTGTGGACGCCGAACGTCACCAACGGCCTCGGCATGTTGCAGTGGGAGACCCTCAAGAGCACGAGTTTGAGCAAGGTCTACCCGATCGACCAGGGGCCCGTGTTCAACGAGCCCACGAACGACGGAGAGCCGATCTTGATGCACGCCGTAGTGCACTTCGACGACGGCAACGGCGGCAACATCGTCACGCTTCGCATGACCTCGCCGTACGACCTCGAATTCTGCATGCGGGTCTACTTGCCGGTTGCAGGAAAGCAGCTCGGGATCACCAGCGACCAGGACGCCTTTGGGTATGTGTTCAGCGATGGGATCGTCGACTACACCGGGCAGACGATCCTGATCACGTGGGAATATTGGGGCTCGACGATCGCCGGGGCGAACCCGATCCCCAACGTCTACATCAACGGAGTACTTCGGCCGCTCGATCCGGCCTGGGGACCGATCGGGCCCTATGACGGCGTGGTGGGCATGTCGATCGGCTTCGTCAACGCGACGGCCAACGGCTGGCCGAACGCGAAGATCGGCGAGGTGCTCGGCTACCGCGGCGGCACGTACGCCAACGCCGCGGCCACATTTCCGTCGATCCGCGCCGCCTCGACGGCCTACCTCATGGAAGAGTGGGGGCTCACGTGAAGCAAGTTCAAGCGGCGATGATGAGCGCGAGCGGGCGCGAGACCATGACCGAGGAGACGGCGGCGCGCCTGCTCGCCACGGGCCTGGGCGACGTCTGCGCCGATCCGGTGATCTGCTACGCGGCGCCGGCGGGGCGTCGTCTTCTCCGCGCTCCTGGCTGGCGCGTCGAGCGCGGCGCGTGGGGAGCGCCTCACGTGACGCACGCCGATCGCTGGGAAGGCAAGGGCCCCAACCCCTGGTATGACTTCGCGCAGCTCCTGCTCTCGTGGGACGCCTCGAGGCGCGCGCTGTTTTTCGAGGATGACGTGTGGGCGTGCAGGAACGCGCCGATCCGAATGGCGACGCTCGACGCTCCGACGGACGCGGGCGTGGTGGTCTGCTTCGACCTCCGCAACGAGTGGCCGCGCCCCGGCTACTACGCGGCCTCGCCGGGAAAGCCGCTGTGGGGCGCTCAGGCGCTGATGTTCCCGGAGCACGCGATCGCGGGCTTGCAGATGCTGGCGCTGCGCGGCCCGACGATGCGCGGGAAACCCGTCCGCGTCTGGGACACGTGGATCGGCTACGCCGTCGAGCTGCTCGGCCTGCGCGTCTACCACTACTCTCCGAGCCTGGTACAGCACCGGGGGATGTACTCGCTCGGCCACCCGCACGCCAAGCGGCCGATCGCCTTCAACTACCCTGGGGAGGACTTCGACGCCTTGGGACCGTGCCCCGATCCGATCGTGCTCGGACCGTCGCCGATGCCGCTCAGGATGCCCTGCAAGATGCACGGAGGCGAGATCCACCCCAACGGCGCGCGCTGCGCGGATCTCATCGACTAGGGCGCGCGCGTGGGCTTCTTCGGCGATCTCCTCGAGGAGCTTGACGGCGCGGTCTCCGGCCTGCTCTCGGTCGGGCAGTGGCGCACCCTCAAGAACGGCAAGCGCGTGAAGCTCGACGGCGACGGGCGGATCGTCGCGGGCCTGCCGCCGAAGTACCACGGGATTCACGTGGGAGATTTCGGGCGCGTCTCGAAGGAGGAGCGCGAGCTGCTCGGCATTGATTGCGACGAGCTGGCGGCGTGCCACAAGTGCGTCACGACCTTCAAGACGAAGGATCAGGCGTACCGCGCGCTGCTCGACGCGAACCCTGACCTAGACGCGCTCCGCTCGTCGGAGTTCGGGCGATACGATCTCGCCTTCCTCGCGTGGCGCCGCGGCCACCGGCGCGGGCCCAAGCCGCGCACCACGATCACGGACGGGCGCCTCGACGCGATCAACGAGTTCTACGACCTGCGCGGCTCGAGGCGCGTGGCGAGCTTCACCGAGGCGATCTATCACGCGATCCCGAACACGCGCCGATGGAAAGACCTCGAGGCGCGCCTAGCGCCGCTCGAGGAGGCCGCGGGCATCAAGATCAACCTGCCCGACGAGGCGCTACGCCTCTCGGCCTCGGAGAGCGACCTCGAGGAGTGTCGCGCCGACGTCGACCGGCGGATCTCCGATCTCTTCCGGCGCGCTCGAGATGAGCGCCTCGAGCAGCCGGCGGACGTGCCGTTTTGACACCGTGGGGCGCAGCCGTGATCGCGCTCGCGGTGGCGCTCGTGGCCGTCGTTGTGCTCGTGCATCGGTGCGACAACCAGACGATCACGGCCGTGATCGGCTTCGCGGGCGGGATCGTCACCGGAACCTTCGGCCTCATGACGGCGGGGCGACGCAGCCGCGCGCGCTCGACGGATACGCCGCCGGCGGCGCCGCCTCACGTGCCGCCCTAGGGCGGGCAGCTCGAGCAGCTCGCGACGCAAACCAAGGTGCCGTTGTACTCGGGCAGTCCGGGCGCCTCGCACGTGGGCGCGCCTGGCTTCGGTTGTCCGCCACCGTTGCCCGAGCACTCCGCGACGCACTGACGGCCGGGGTAGTAGATCCGGCACCGCTCGCGATAGCTGTTGGTGGTGGTGGTGCCGGGGCACGCTGGCAGCGCCGGCGGCGCCTCGAGGGCGTCAATCGCACCCATACTTCCCATGTCGGGCGGGAGCTCCCCGCCATCGTGGGAACTTTGGGTGAGATCTGCCGCCAGCTCGAGCGCGCCGGCATCCTGGGCGGCGGCCGCCTCGAGCGCGGGCCCGTCGGCCGCGTCTCCTCCCACGGCGGACGCGGTGATCCCGCCGCAGCCGACGGCGAGCAGAAACACAGCCACGAGCGCGGCGCGCATCATTCGGCGCCGTCCTGTTCTTTGCTCATCCAGTCGCACGCGTCGGCCAGACAAAACTCGTAGGCCCCGACGCCTCCGCCCATGAGTCCGTAACCCGTTGCCGTGGGTCCCTTGCACTTCGGGCACCGCGACGCGATCGCGTCGAGCGCCTCGGCTTCGCTGTCTCCAGACACCTGATTTGGTACGTCGCCCATGTTCGATCCTCCGGTTACGTGATTCTGAGGGGTTAGACGCGGCGAAGGGAAGGGGGATTCGGGACAGCCTTCTAGGCCCTGGTCCCGGGCTTGCCGTACATCTCGAGCCAAAGGTGCCCTACGGCGGCTAGGGCGGTCGGCAGGGTGACCAACGCGGCCCCAACGCAGGCACAGAACACGCGGCCGGCCACTTCGACGACGTCTCCGGCGTCGGGGTGCTCCGGCATCCCGTCCCACAGGTGGTCGGCAAGCTCGCGCGCCAGCGCGTCGACCTGTCCAGCTGGGAGCTTCATGGGGCGCCGTCCTTTCCCGCGGCCGGCGGCCGTTCGTTCGAGAGCACGCGGAGAACCGCGTTCGAGATCGTTGAGCGCGAGATCTTCCCGTGGCCCTCCGCCTGCAACATCAATCGGATCTCGTTCCACGAGTACGACGAGCCGTCGGCCTTCTCCTCGAGTCGCAGCTCCACGGCGCGCGCCTTCGCCTTGTCGGTGATCCCCGAGGGCTTGCCGAGCTTCACGCCGCGCTGGCGCGCGCGCTCGAGGCCCTCGAGGATCTTCGCGCGTCCGTCGGCCGCCTGGAATTCTCCGATGGCGGCCAGCACCGTGAAGATCAACCGCCCGAAGGGGCCCGTGGTGTCGAGGCCGTGGGTCGCGTCGTAGAAGTGCGCGCCGGAGGCCTTGAGGATGTCCACTACTTCAAGCATCTCTTTGACGTTGCGGCCGAGCCGGAAGAGATGATCCACCACGAGGATGTCTGCGTCTCCGCGGACGATCCGATCGAGCGCGCGCGCCACGGGCGGCCGGTCGATCACCTGGGCGCCGCTCGCCTTCTCGACGATGCGATCGACCACGGTCCAGCCGCGCGCCTCCGCCAGCAACCCTAGGCGGTGCAGCTGTCGCTCCGGGCTAGTGTCCTGCTCGGCGTGCTGGGTCGACACTCGAGCGAGGAGGATCGCGCGGAGGACGGGCGGCCGCTTCACTGCCATCCCCCCCGGTGGCAGCTTCGGCAGCTGTCTGCGTGGCACGGTGCGCACGGTCGCACGCTTCCGGGGGCCTCGGAAGCGGCCTGTCTTCCGCTAGGGGTGTAGGGGGGCTTTCCTTTTTCGGACATGTCCCTTAACCTGTCCCATGTGGCGACAGTGTCAACGGGTAAGAGAGTGTCCACCAGGGAGTGCGGCCTCTGTCACCAGCGGGTGACGTCCGCCGTCCATGACCGAACGGGCCTGCGGTGCGAGATCGAGACCGCGCCGGCCGGCGCTGGCGATCTCGCGATCCTCCCTGAGCTGCCCGGCCTCACCGACGAGAGCACGCCTCCTCGCGTGACTCCGTCGCGCAGCGGCCGCTGGCGCGAGCACGTGTGTCCGAAGGCCCGGGGATCGTTCTCCGCGGCCAACTTCAACCGCAAAAGGAGAGACCCATGAACACAGGGACGGAAGCTCAACAATCACTTGAAGGCGCGGATCTGGTCAACGGAGGCCCGCCGAAAAGCTCGGCCCCGATCGGCACTTGCGAGCCGATGTCCGATAATAAACATTCCTCTCCGTCGGTGGCGGCCTCCCCTCTCGCGGGCCGAGCGGCGGCGCTGATCGATAAGATCGCCTTCGCGATCCTCGGCGGTGAAGCGGGCGACGCGACGGAGATGGAGGACGCGCGCGCCTGCGCGCTCGATGTGCTCGAGGCGATCGGCCACACCCGCGAGGATGGCGGCCGCCTCCCCTACGAAGCGCCGGCGGTGCGCGCGCTCGGCGTCATGCCGTCGCTCGAGCTGCACGTGGTCGAGTCGACGAACCGCCCCGGCCAGCTCTCGTTGCGGCTGTACGCCGACGACGACACGTGGTGGCCCGTCTTCCTGGCCATGAACGCCGCGGGCTTCCGCGCTGGCGACGTCGTGCGCCTGATGGCGGTGCGTCGGTGAGCGCCGCCGAGCTGGTGATCGGCCGCGCGTACGTGCTGCGCGGCCTCAGCGACAGCAAGCGGCCGGACATGGTGAGCAGCACCAGGCGGCCGCCGGCGGTGGCGCGCCTCGAGGGGATCGAGGGGGACGTGATCATCGTGCGCCTGGCGATGGTCCGCGGCCGCCGCAATCCCTGGTGCCCGCAGTCGCGGCGCGCGCTCGTGGCGAACGTCGCCCGCGAGGCCACGCGCCGTGAAGTGGTACTTGCGATGCCGGTTGATCCGCTGCCGGCGGTGCAGTCTTGAGCCACCGTCTCAAGTGCTGGGCGGAACACTTCGACGCGATCGTCGCGGGCACCAAGACGTGCGACGTGCGCCACGAGGATGATCGCGTGTTCGCGGTGGGGGAGATCGTCGAGCTGACCCGCACGGATCGGACGGGAAAGCCCACCGAGCCGCAGACGCGGATCATGCTCACGATCTCGCACATCGATCGCCACGCGGGCGATCTCGAGCTGCTCGCCAAGCTCAGCCACGGGCGAGCGACGAGT